>JAABUU010000461.1_pt1 | contig 91957 bp, 84 predicted proteins | sample 5559301 | NCBI WGS metagenome assembly JAABUU01 (sample SAMN10711884, study PRJNA513360) | rock metagenome | isolation source: Antarctica rocks | place: Antarctica: Victoria Land, Richard Nunatak white | reverse complement strand
AGAGCTCGCTCGGGAGATGTGTTATTGGGGAGGACGATGAAGAGAGCATCCGGTGACTCGGACAGCCGCGGCTAAGCAACCACCAGCCGACAGCGAGGACCACCGCCGCGCGCAAGCAGCGGCCGTCGTGCGCCTGCTGCGCGCTGAGTATGGGTCCGGGCGACGGCACGCGCGGAGCAATCCGACCGATTCGCTCATCGCCACGATTCTGTCGCAGCACACCGCGGATCGCAACTCGGGCCTGGCCTATGAGCGATTGAAGGAGCGCTACGTCAGTTGGGCGGACATCGCCGATGCCGGCGTCAACGAACTGGCGGCGGTGATCCGTCCAGCCGGCCTGGGGAATATCAAGGCGGCGCGCATCCAGAGCGTGTTGCACGAGCTGGATCGCCGGTATGGCAGCATGGACCTCGCGTGTCTCAACGATCTGCCCCTGGCAGAGGCGCGGGAGCTGCTGCGAACGCTACCGGGGGTTGGTCCCAAGACCGCGGCCTGCGTGCTGCTGTTCGCCTGCGACCTACCCGCCTTGCCGGTCGATACGCACGTCCACCGCGTCACCAAACGCCTGGGCCTGATCGGCGCAACCGATTCGGCGGAACGAGCGCACGACGCACTGGAGGCACTGGTACCGGCTGAAGACGTGTACGATTTTCATGTCACGGTGATTGCCCATGGCCGGCAGGTGTGTCAGGCGCGACGGCCACGCTGCGAGGTGTGCGTGTTGCAGAAACACTGCGAGTACTGGCTACAAGTCCGGCCGCATTGAAAAGGATGGAGGATCAAACATGAAGCTGACCGTGCTGGGCTGTAGCCCATCCTTCCCAAACCCAGGTGGCGCGACCTCCGGCTACCTGCTCCAAACGGACAGTGTGACGGCCCTGGTCGATGCCGGCCACGGCGTCTGCGCCAGGCTGCGCGCCATCAGCGACGCGTGCGAGCTGAGCGCGGTGATCATCAGCCACCTCCACCCCGATCACTTCTTCGATCTCATCCCTCTGCTCTATACCCATCGCTTCACCTGTCCAGGTATGCCGCCCATCCCACTGTTTCTGCCCCCCGGCGGAGCGGCGACCATCGACCGGCTGAACGATGCGCTGAAGGAGCCGCCGGAGTTCTTCAGCAAGGCCTACGCCGTGTCGGAGTACGAACCACGCACCGGACTGGCCGTCGGCGATATCGGCGTCGAGTTTGCCGCGACGGTCCACCCCGGCACCGCCTACGCCATGCGATTCACCGAGCAGCTTCGGCCGGAGCGCACCATTGTCTACTCAAGTGACACCGCCTGGAGTGAGGCCGTCCTGGACCTTGCCCGCCATGCCTCGCTGGCCATCGTCGAGGCAACGGTGCTGAATTATGACGAAGCGGGGACCGACCGCATTCATCTCACCCCCGAGTTGGCGGGACGGCTGGGCCGAGAAGCCGATGTGAAACGGCTGGTGCTGACGCACTACCCGGATTTCAACGCCTCGGCAACCCGAGAGGCTGCGGATCGGGCGTTTGGTAAGCCGGTTGAGATGGCAGTGGAGGGAGCAAGCTATCGAGTGTAGTGGTAATGTCTGTAAGGAGAACGAGAAGAGTGAACTATCTCATAATCATCGAGGGATCCGGGAGGTCCTTCTCTGCTTATTCACCCGATCTCCCCGGGTGTGTCGCAGCCGGAGAAAGCCCGGAGGAAGTGGAGCAACTGATGCGCGAGGCTATCCCGCTTCACCTTGAGAGCCTCCGTTCCCACGGAGATCCAACCCCGGGGTCTCAAAGCTCCACTCTCTAAAAAGGAGTAGCCTCGATAACCTTCTTCGCCGCATAGTCAACGATGAACATAAGGTTGTCCCAGGTGTGTAAGGGTGCGCAGTTACTCGGAGTCGCCGGGTGCATCCTGCACTTACCCGCAGCTCCTCCCGGGTCGTACGTACGCATGCCCACCGCCAGCCACACAGTGCCCGAAGCATGAGTGAGCAAGGTGGCGGAAGTCCAACGCTGGTAGCTTGCCGAGACGGCTGTAGCGTTGCTAAGGTCCCAGTAGGTCGAGCTAACAAGCTGTATTGCTTGCGCCGCTATCAGGAGGACATCCGATGGCCACGACCCATGGTACGAACAGCGACGATCGAGGGCAAGCAGCCCTGCTCGACGCCCCCGACTTCCTGCAAGTTCCGATCGATCACAAAGCGCCGACCGGCTATTCGGTGGATTGCACCTCGTCGATGGTTGCTACCGGCTGACCGAGCCATCCCACCACAGCATGCCATTCGCTCGGACTCAAGCACCCAGCATCGATCCTGGTGCCGCGCGCCGGTGTCCATGTTAGGGTGTTAGAGGTGTCAGCCACCCCAGAGCCCCCAGAGAAACAGGAACTTTGGTACAGCATGGCTCCATGTACCGGACCGGGCGATGTCACGGTTGCATACGGCCCGTGCAGGGAGGAACCAATCGTCACCTGCGGCGCAGCAGCAGGGATTACCTCGACAGCTACCGCTGGCGTCTGTATCGTGGTTCGGCTGCTCGCCAGGTGCACGGCAGCACGCAGGTATCTGCCTCGCACAATCAGCTCTACACGCCAGGTGTGCTGCTGGCCCGGCGCAAAGCGCAGATCGGTGAGTTGTTTGCAGGGAGAGGGAAACTCCACACGCAGGGCGGGCGGGTAGACCACCCTGCCGGCTCTGTTCGCCGCCTCAATCCATGGGTTGATATCGCCGCAGGGTCGTCCTCCGGCCCTTTCAAGGGAGACAGCGGCGTGTGAGACATTCTGCACGGTGACGAACCCTCGCGTCAGGGTGTTCCGGGCGTAGCTCGCCTCGGGCACTCGAAGGGTGTCACGCAAGCCGTGAGCCACGATGCGGGCGGTGAGGCCGCGCGGAGCCTGGGGGACGACTGCAGGCTCCGCGCGGGCGGGGACCAGCCATAGAGCGACGGCGATGCCGAGGGCGGCAAGAGAGCGATACGGCGCCATCTGTCTCCGGTCTACCTTCCCTGCTTGAGTTGAGCCGCCCGCGCCGCCCGCACTCTAACCATCAACTTCTGCAACTGCCTCTGGTCTGGGTCGGCCAGGTATGACAATTCATATTTGCCTGAAACTGCATTTATGACGATGATACGCTGGTGAAAATAAAGCCCGGTCACAGGAGCCGCTTCGTTCGTAATCCGTCGGCATGCTCCCCTCCGTCTCCGTCATACTGGAGGGTAGCAAGTTCAGCCTTTATCTGTCGCTGTAGTACTAGCCGCCACTCAGGATTTCACTCGCGGCATACAGCGGGCAATACCGGTATCCAGCAGCCTCAATTGCTTCGCGTGCGCCCTCTTCCCGATCGATCAGAGCGTAGACGCCGGTGATGCTGCCGCCGGCCTCACTGATGACCTGGGCAGCCTGTAGCGCCGAGGCGCCGGTGGTGAAGGTATCGTCCACGATGGCGACGCGCATGCCCTCACGCCACGGTCCCTCGATTCGGCGGCTGGTGCCGTGCGCCTTTGATTCCTTGCGCACGATCAGCCCGTCAACGGCAAGCCCGCGCAGCCCGGCCATGCAGGCGATGGAGGCGACGATCGGATCGGCCCCCACGGCAAGGCCGGCTACCGCGTCGGGCGGGTTGCTGCCGAAGGCGTCGAGCAGCAGCACGGCAACCAACGCACTGCCTCGAGCCGAAAGCGTTACCAGCCGTGCGTCGAGATAGTATGATGACCGCTGGCCGGAGCTGAGGACGAAATCACCGCAAAGTACCGCATGGTCGCGTAATACGCGCAGCAGGTTGTCACGGACGCCGCCAGGTTCCATGCGGCTATTCCTGTCCCGTCCGTCGTTTCATCAGGCGTTCCGCCCGGCGTAGATTCTCGGCAATGTCGCGCGATTGACGATCCAGGGAGGAGAAGATATCCTCCGGCTCGCTGCTTTCCTCGGCCTCCAGGTGATCCAGGACTTCCTCCACCGTGCGTTTGAGGCGGTCCCGCAGCTGGCCGGTGGAGTGGGCGGACAGATCACGAACCTCGGAAGCTCCCGTTTCCAGAGCCTCCATCGCGCGGCGCAAATTCTCGTTCACATCCCCCCCTTGCTTTCGCCCCATACTACTGCAGTATCAGTGTTAGGACAGCGGGGTATCGAGCCCTGGTCAGATTGAGGATGGAGGAGACAGCTATGGGACTTCTGGACGGCAAACGCGCCCTGGTGATCGGTGTGGCGAACCGGCGTAGCATTGCGTGGGCCATTGCTCGGGCCCTGAGTCGCGAGGGCGCCAGCCTGGCGCTGACCTATCAGGGAGAGCGGCTACGCAAGAATGTTGCAGAGTGCGCCGACCAGATCCCGGGTACGCTACTGCTGCCCCTGGACGCCACCGAGGATGATCAGATCGAGGCGGTGTACACGCGCCTGGGCCAGGAGTGGGGGCAGCTCGATATACTCATTCACAGCATCGCCTTTGCCCCCAGAGACGACCTCAAGGGTCGCTTTGTGGACACCTCGCGGGACGGTTTCCGCATGGCACTGGAGATTAGCGCATACTCATTGTTAGCCGTGACCAAGCCGGCGTTGGCCCTCATGACCGAGGGTGGGAGCATCATAGCCATGACCTACCTCGGCAGCGAGCGTGTCTTCCCCGGTTACAACGTGATGGGCATCGCCAAGGCCGCGCTGGAGGCATGCGTGCGGTATCTTGCCGCCGATCTGGGGCCTCAGAACATCCGCGTCAATGCCATATCCGCTGGCCCGATCAAGACCCTTGCTGCCGCCGGCGTCTCGGGCTTCACCGACTTTACCAGGGCGCACGCCGAACACGCGCCACTGCGCCGACCCACCACGGCTGAAGAAGTGGGAGATACCGCGGTCTATCTGGCCAGCGAGCTGAGCCGGGGCGTCACCGGCGAGGTCATTTTTGTGGACGAAGGCCATCATGTCTTGGGGATATAGGCTCTGTGCCGTCTAGGCCGGATGGTCAACGTTCCGCAAGTCGAAGCCACTTGACCGGTGACGTGCCCGGCGCGCCCCGGCGGCGACCGTTGAAATGGCATGTCCGACATTCTAAAGTGAACGAAAGGCAAAGGATGAGCTGCAACAGTGATTGTTGATCTTGGTCCAAAAATTGAGGAATTGGAACGCGACTTCCAGTTGTCTGGCGACGCGCTGGCGTTGATCCTTGAGGTCAATCCGCGCACCGTTGCCCGTTGGCATACTGGAACCACACCCGAGAGACGGGCGCTTCGCCGCCTGGACGCACTCTGGTCCCTTCGCGCACGCGCCTGGGACATGTTCTCGAACCGGGAAGAGATAGTGCAGTGGCTGCATGGTCAGAGTGCCTACCTCGGCTGGCTGACTCCGGCGGAGGTGCTGCGTGCTGGCCGCATCGATCGGGTGCACGCCGATCTCGATGGGCTCGCAGGCGGCGTGTACCAGTAGCGCAAGATGCTGCCCGGGTGGGACGCAGTTAGGGCTGTCGAGAGCGTCCCATTAGCGCCTTGGGATGGCAGCCTGTGGCGCACCCACTGGCGAAACGTCGATCCGGACGACTAGACACTCTCCCTCCGGGTATCCGGGCGCTTTCACCGTGGTCGGGATCTTTTCCCTGAGGATCAGGTTTTCCCGGCTCTCTACACCTCGCCGGCAGCACACCTCGCCGTCTGGGAGATGGTTCGGCAGCGCGCGTCCACAAATCTGCTCTTCCTCCAAAACAATCGGCTCTCTCAGCTCGATGTCTCCCTCACTGAGGTTCTGGATTGCAGCAACGTATCGACCCTTGGATTGAGTAGCGCGGACATCCACGGTGCGGACAGAACGATTCCATGGGCCATCGGCGCCGCAGCCGTCGGGCGAGGAGCAAACGGCCTCATCATTCCTTCTGCCGCGATGAACGGGACCAACCTCGTGATCTTTCCAACGAATCTTCCTTCCGATTGGAGGGCAACAATCGTCAGCACGGAGGACATGGCGATTGATCTGCCCGAGGAAGTAATTCGGCGACTCCACGAGTGATGCAGCAAAGAGGATCTCGGCCCTACCATGGAGTTCCTCGGGGAATTCTGGTCTCTGCTGCTTGAGGACCCCGGCAAGCAGGTTGTACAATCGCCATGCCGGGCTGGAACGGGAGAAGCGTGCTGCGTCCGCAGCACGTTTTTCATAGTGCGCTAGTGGGAGACTAAGAATTTGACGTCACCTCGCCGTGCGCCCCTGGTGCGGATCGGCGACTGGTGTGCCCGCTATCCGTATGTTCTCCCCGTGCTCATTCTCCTGCTCGGCGGGGCATTCCGGTTGTATAACCTCAACTGGGATAACGGTCACCAGCTCCATCCAGACGAGCGGTTCATCTATGAGGTGGTCTCCGGCGCCGCAGGCAACCCAGCTCTGGCCTGGCCCCATTCCTTCAGCCAGTTCCTGGACATAAGCAAGCCACCGGCGGGTGCGCCCGCCACCGTAAGCACCGGCTCGCCGCTCGACCCGCATTCCTTCCAATACGGCAGTTTGCCGCTCTATCTGTTGGCGTTGGTGGCCGGGACCATTGCCACCGCGGCGCAACACGTCCCATTCCTGTCCCAGTGGTCCGCTGTGAACACCTATGGCGGCTTGCCGGCGCTGGGCCGTACTCTCTCGGCCTTGCTGGACCTGCTCAGCGTCGTGCTCGTGTTCTTTATTGGGCGCCGCGTGTACGGCTACTGGACCGGCGTGCTGGCCATGGCCTTGACCTCGTTCACCGTTCTGGACATCCAGCTCTCGCACTTTTACACGGTGGACGCCGTGTTGCTACCCCTGGCGCTGCTCACCGTACTGGCCTCTGTGCACATCGTGCAATCGGACAGCCGGCGGCCCTATGTGTGGGGCGGGATAGCCTTTGGCGCCGCGCTGGCAACCAAAACCACCGCACTGCTGTTGCTGGCCCCCCTGGTGTCGGCTGCGGTGCTGGCCGCCTGGGGTAGCGCGCCATGGCACGGCAATCGTTCCCTCACGGCGTCGCTTAAACGGCAGTACGCCGCGACGGCCTCGCGGCTGAACTGGAACCTGCAGTGGATTCTGGGGACGATTGTGATCGGCGCGCTGACCTTTGTGATCTGTGAGCCATACGCGGTACTCGACCGAATACAGTTGCTCAGCGACATCCAGCTGCAGAGCGAATTGCTGGTGACCAACGATCCGCCCTTCCAGGCGCCGTACACCCTACAGTACGCCCACACGGCGCCGTATCTGTATCAACTGAAGAACCTTCTCTTCTGGGGCATGGGCATACCGCTCGCCCTGGCTGCCTTTGGCGGGGTACTCTTCGGGTTGTACCAGGTGGCGCGCCGTCGAGTGAAGCTGGACCAGGCCGTATTGCTGCTCTGGATCATTCCCTACTTCCTGTTTGTCGGCCGCTTCTTCGCGAAGTTCGACCGGTACATGTTGCCGATCATGCCGATCATGACCCTGATGGGCGCGGCATTTCTCGTCTGGTTGGTCAGGCGTTTCCGTGGGGCCATCCGCATAGGCGCCGGCAGCATTCTGGTCGCGGTGACTGCGGCCTCGTTCCTGTATTCCCTGGCCTACATGAATATCTACGCGCATCCCAACACGCGGGTGGCCGCGTCGCGCTGGATGTTTAGCCATATCCCAGCCGGAACCACCATCGCTGAGGAGGGTGCCTGGGACGACCCGCTGCCAATTGACGAACAGGGACATGTGGGCAGCGTCTATCCGGAGTTGCAGCTCAATCTGTACGATGGCGAAAGCAGCACCAGCGATCTACAGCACAAGGTCGGCGATATCACCAATGTGCTCACGCACGCGCACTATATCGTCATGTCGAGCCAGAGAATGGTTGGCTCGATTCCCCGTGTACCGGGGCGGTATCCCATCGCCAACCGTTACTACGACTTGCTCTTCGCCAACCGGCTGAACTTCCGCCTGATAAAACATTTTCAGCAGCATCCACAGCTGGGCCCCTTCGTGGTATACGACTACCCGGCCGACGAGAGTTTCCATGTGTACGACCATCCAAACGTCAAGATCTTCAAGCGGATTGGCCCGATTGCCCCCAAACGGGTGGCCGCCCTCCTCTACGCCGCCGTTCCTGCCGCCGGCGATGTGGCGGAAGGCGGGCCGCTTCCGGCCACGCTGCAACTCGACACCCGGCTGATGCTGACCAATCATCAATGGAAGCAGGATCAGCGAGGCCAGACGATGGACCAGATGTTCCCGCCCAATGGTTTTGCCATGCGCCATCCGCTCATCATCTGGCTGCTGGTACTGGAACTCCTTGGCTTGTTGGGATTGCCGGTCACGTTCTTCGTGCTCGGCAATTTGCTGGACCGCGGGTTCATCATCGCCAAAACCATCGGTCTACTGGTACTGGGCTACCTGGTGTGGATCGCAGTCAGTCTAGGAGCCGCCACCTACGACCGTGGGGTGATTTTCCTGGCACTGCTGGTGCTGGCGCTGGGATCCGGCGCAATGACCTACTGGCAACGAGCGGAGATGTGGAACTTCCTGCGCCGGGAATGGCGTCGGGTGTTCGCCGCCGAAGTGGTGTTTCTGGCTGCATTTGCCGCCATGGTGCTGTTACGGATGTGGTATCCGGATCTGGGACACCAGTTTTCGCCGGTGTCCTCCAGCAATGCCGGCGGCGGTCGCATGGGCGAAAAACAGATGGAGCTGGCGTTTCTCAACGCCACCGTGCGCAGTCGGGTCTTTCCGCCCTACGATCCCTTCTTCGCGCATGGCTACATCAACTACTACTATTACGGCTTCTTTCTGGTCGGTACGCTGTGCAAACTCACCGGCATTGCTCCCTCCCTCGGGTTCAATCTGGCAATCGCCACCTTCTTCGCGCTGCTGGCCGGTAGCCTGTTCTCGATTGGTTTGACCCTGACCAGGCGGGTAACCACCGGCCTGCTCGCAGTCCTGTTCGTCGGCGTGATCGGGAATCTCAATGGCGCCTGGCAGTTGATTCGCGGACTGATGTCCATCGCCACCGTCCAATCCGACCTCCCGTTGATAGGTGGCGTGATCAACGTGATCTCAGGCCTGCGTGCCGCGATCCTGGACCGGCAGCCCTTGCCGGCGTTCGACTACTGGGAGTCTACGCGCATCGTGCCGCCGGTGGGCGGTTCGATCGCGGAGTTTCCGTACTTCACCTATCTGTTCGGCGATCTGCACGCCCATCTGATCGCCTACCCCATGACCGCCGCGGCCCTGGCACTGGCGGTGAATCTGGTGGCCCCACTCCGCTCCAGACTGCAGACCATCCTCGGCCTCGCCGTCACGGCCCTCCTGTTGGGGAGCATCGCCGTCACCAACCCCTGGGACTACCCGACCTATGTATTGGTGGTGGGATTGGGCGCAGCCGTGGGCGTCTATGCGCGGCATCGCCGGCTCAACGGGCAACTGATGTGGCGACCGCTGCTCTGGGTTGGTATCCCGGCCATAGGCAGCACGATCCTGTTCTGGCCCTTTAAGGCGCACTACCAGACCGTGTTCCAGACTGGTATTGGTATGGTTCGCAGCATCACTCCAGCCGTGCTGAAAAACGGTAACGTCAATCCACAGGACGTGCGGGATGTGCTGGTGACTCCGCTCCACATCTACCTGGAGCACTTCGGCTTCCTCCTGTTCGTGCTCCTGTCGTATCTCATCCTGGCGCTCTGGCTGGACACCGGATTGCGCTCCCGCCTGCTCCGCTGGCGCACCAGAGCGCAGTTCGCCGTGTACTACCGAGAGCGTTGGAGGCAGGTTCGTCACGCGGCCCGAGTGGCCGGCCGGATGACGTCCGCTCCGCCCTCGGTGCTTGATAGCAATGTGCTCACCGCACTGGCTATTCTGTTGGTCGGTCTTCTGATCCTGCAGTTCTTCCTGCTCGCCTTCTTGATGCTCCTGCTGGGGTTGGTCGTGTTGCTCCTGGTACGACTCCATCAACGCCTGGCGCCCGCCGTCCTGTTCGTCCTCACCCTGCTGCTTATTCCGCTCGCGCTCTCCATGGGAACGCAGGTATTTTTCGTCAAAGACTTCCTGGACGGTAGCGCTGGCTTCCGCATGAACACCATCTTCAAGTTCTACGACCAGGCGTGGCTGCTGTACGCGGTGTGCGCGGCCTGCGCCCTGACCTACTTCCTGGACCGACGCTCCAACTCGGAACAGGCAGGCGCCGAGGACGCCGGACGAATGCATCATCGCCGGCAGCGTCGAGCCCGACTCCGGCTGCTGTCCTCGCTCCCGATGGGCGCAACCGGAGACAGTACTGGAGGGACAGCGCACCTCAGCCTCGCCGCGTCGTCTACGCCGCCGGTTCAGGTCTACAGCCGCCCACTGCCCTCCCCGGGTAGGGAAGCAGCGGGAGCGGTTCCCCTCCAGCGCGGGATCGACCCGGCCTCGGAGCGCAGCGATCGGGGATCGCGACGATCCGCCGGCTCGTTGCTCGATGGTTTCAAGCGCCGGCCGGTGTGGGGCTCATGCTTCGTCCTGCTGTTGGCCGGCTCGCTGGTCTATACCTACGCCGGAACCGTGAGCCGCGAGACGCTTCGCACGACCTGGTTGCCGGAACGCAGTGTTCCCCTAACCCTGGACGGGATGGCCTTCATGAAGGTTGCCTACCCACAGGATTACGCCGGTATCCGCTGGCTCAACGCGCATGTGGCAGGCGCCCAGGTGATCGCGGAAGCGGGTGACGCCAACTATGACTGGAAATCGCGAGTGAGCCAGTTCACCGGCCTACCGGACATCTTCAACGGGATCCACGAGCCGGAGCAGCGCTGGGGCGATGAGATTGATCCAACCGGCCTGTGCGGTCAGACACGCAGTCCGGATGCCTGCCTGCAACACACTCACGCCCGTGCCGACGATGTAAACACGCTCTACAACTCGCCCAGCGTGTCGCAAGCCTGGAACGTCATCCGCACCTATGGTGTGCGCTACATTTTTGTCGGCTTCTCGGAACAGCAGTGCTCGCCCCCGCCTGACGTGCAATGTTACTCGCGCGCCGGTCTTGCCAAGTTCCCGCGGATGGTGGGACACGGTCTGCGGGTTGCATTTCACGCGCCCGGCATCACCACCTATCGGAAGGGAAGACATGGACGGCGCGTTGCTATACACGCGCCGGACATCACCATCTACCAGGTGACGCGCGGATGATCGACGTAGTCCGATGGGCGCTGGTGTTGGAAGCGGTGGGACTGGCCTTTTTGCCGCTCACCGTCTGGGCGCTCGGCCGGTTGCCGGACCGTGGCTATATCTTTGCCAAGACGCTCGGGTTGGTCAGCGTCACCTATGTCATCTGGCTGGTCGGATCGTTTCTGCCCATTGGTGGCAACCAGCTGACGCCGGCGGTACTCGTCCTGCTGGTGTCGGCGGTCAGTTGGTGGCGCTGGCGGCAGCAAACGATTGAGCTGCTGAGCTCCTGCCGTCGCCTCGTCGTCCTGGAGGAAGTTCTGTTTCTCGGCGCCCTAGTGGTCTGGAGTGTGCTGCGCGCCCAGGTATTCCACCCGGCGATTTCCCACACCGAGCAATTTATGGACATGGCGCTGCTCGGCTCGTCGATGCACGCCGCCTCCTATCCGCCGGTCGATCCCTGGATGAGCGGCCATGGCATCAACTACTACTATTTCGGGTACCTGATGTTCGGCCTGCTGACCACGCTCAGCGGAGTGGGCCAGGCGGTGGGCTACAACCTGGCGCTGGCTACCCTGCCTGCCCTCTGTCTGGCCGGCCTTTTCAGCCTGGGCTATGCCCTGACCCGGCGGTACCTCTGGGCGCTAGTTCCGCCCATCTTCGTCTGCCTGCTGGGAAACTGGTACGCCATCGCCACCGAGATCCCCAATCACAGGCTTCCCAATAGTCCGGGGGTGAGCTGGTGGTTCTTTGACAGCACCCGCGTCATCCAGACCGCATCCGACTACACCATCAACGAGTTCCCGTTCTTCAGCTTTATGCTGGGCGATCTTCACCCGCACGTCATGGCGCTCCCGGTGACACTGCTGGCCATCGCGCTGGGATACGCCCTGCTGCTGGCGCCCCCGCACGCTGCTGGGGCTGCTCGCTCGAGCCTGCTGGCGCTGCTGCCGGCGGCCGTGGTGATCGGCTCGCTCTTCACCATCAACAGTTGGGACTTCCCCACCTATTCCCTGGTAGCAGCGGCCTGTATCGGTGTACACGGGTACCTGAGCGATGCAAGTTCGCGCTGGTGGCGCGGTACGACGGTGCGGATCGTGGCGCTGGGGCTGGGCAGTGTGCTGCTCTTTACACCCTTCTACCTGCAGTTTCGCTCGCTCGCTCACGGGGTTGGCGTGGTGACGACGCCGACCGATATGGGCCAGTTTCTCCAGGTCTTCGGTCTGTTTTTGCTGGCTGCCATCCTGCTGGTGTCCGCCATCACCCTGTTGTTGCAGCCGGCACGAGAGGAGGAACTAGAAGAGATGGAACCAGCCCCGCTTTCCCCCGAAGACGCTTCGCTGGAATGGGGCCAGGCACGCGCATCAAACGCGGCACAGGCGGCGATGGCCGCGGCGCTGCTGCTCATGGTGGTAATCGCGGCGCGCTACCACCTGTGGGTTCTGCTGTTGCTGCTGGCGCTTGGCGGGGCAACCTTGGTCGCGCTTCGGCGCGTCCTGTTGAGCGAGGAACCAAGTCGCGGCGATGTTATGGCTCTGGTGCTCCTTGCCATCGGCTGCCTGGTGGTGGCACTGCCCGAAGTCCTCTATGTGCGGGACTCGTTCGATGGCGGCGCCAGCTATCGCATGAACACCGTATTTAAGTTCTACTACCAGGGGTGGACGCTACTGGGGCTGGCCGCGGGCTATGCCACATTTCGCATGTGGCGCATCCTGCGGGAACACTTCGCGCCGATCTTCGCCTGGTCCGCCGCGGCCGTGCTGACGGCCGGCGCCCTGGGAGGAGCGGCCTACACCTACTATGCGCCCCAATCCGCAATCCAGGACTTCGGCGACCGCAGCCTGAACGGCGCGCAGTGGCTGTCCTCGCAGCATCCCGGAGACTACTCGGCGATCCGCTGGCTGCAACAGCATGTGAGTGGCCAACCGGTGGAGCTGGAGGCTACCGGCGACGAGTATAACCATGATCAAACCAATTCCGCGCGCATCAGCACCTTTACCGGTCTACCCACGGTGATGGGCTGGGCCGGCCACGAGTATCAATGGCGCGGCGCCGACCCTGAGATCCAGACCCGCGTGGCCGACGTGAACACCATCTACGGCACACGCAGCCGTACTCGCGCCGTCGCACTGCTGCATCACTATCACGTGCGCTACGTGATCGTGGGCGACAGCGAGCGGATGTGCACCAAGGACCGCTGCTTCTCACCCGCCGCCCTGGCCAAATTCGGACACTTTATGCGGCAGGCCTACCGATCGGGCGGTACTGCCATCTACACCTGGTAACAATCTCCCGACTGGTACAATAAAACCCTGTCAAGTAGCCCGTTTTCCGGCAGCCAGGAGGCCGCTTTTTTCGTTGAGTCACACGCATCAAACCGTTGTCCCAGTGCCAAACGTCCAGCGAGCCGTGCTGCTGGCCGCGGATACCGGTGACGGGTGGTCCAGTGCGCAGTCCCTGGCGGAGTTGACGCGCCTGGCCGGCACGGCGGAGGTCGAGGTAGTCGGTGAGGTCGTCCAGCGATTGGACTCACCGCAGCCGCATACCTATCTTGGCAAAGGCAAGATTCGCGAGCTGCGAGAGCAAAAGAGCGATCTCAAGTACGACGCCATCATTACCGACGATGAACTCTCGCCCTCGCAGCAGCGCTATCTGGAAGAGGCCCTGGACTGCCAGGTGACTGACCGCACCGCCCTGATCTTGCATATTTTTGCTATGCACGCGCGGACCCGCGAAGGGCGCTTGCAGGTCGAATTGGCGCAGTATCGCTACCGTCTGCCGCGGCTCACCGGTCGCGGCGTGGAACTCTCCAGGCTGGGCGCCGGCATCAACACACGCGGTCCCGGCGAGACCAAGCTGGAGAACGATCGGCGCCGCATCCGTACTCGAATTGCCGAGCTGAACCGCGAGATCGAAGCGGTACGCCGGCAGCGAGGCCTACTCCGGCGCCAGCGCCGGTCAGCCGGCATTCCAGTGATTGCCCTGGTGGGCTACACCAACGCCGGCAAGTCCACGCTCATGAACGCACTGACCGGGGCCAACGTGCTGAGCAGCGATCTCCTCTTCGCGACGCTCGACCCCACCACCCGCCGCCTTGCGCTATCCAATCACCAGGAAGTGCTGCTGACCGACACCGTCGGTTTTATTCAGAAGCTCCCAACCGATTTGGTGGCCGCGTTCCGCGCCACCCTGGAAGAGATTACCGAGGCGGATGTTATCTTGCATGTCGTCGATGCCTCGCACCCTCAGGCGGAGGAACAGGCCGAGGCGGTGGAAGACGAGCTTGAGGCGCTAGAAGTACATGGCAAGCCACGCATCACGGCCCTGAACAAGATTGACCGAGTGCCGGAAGACCGGCTCAGTCTCCTGGAGCGACGCTTTACGGAGCCGGTACTGGTCTCGGCTCTGACCGGCGCCGGGATGGGCGAACTGCAGACGCGCCTGGTCCGAGATATCGCTCGCAGCTTTGTCTCGGTCACTGCGCGTATTCCGTACAGCGCGTCCGACTTCGTGCATCTCTTTCGTTCGCGCGGGACGGTGGAACGAGAGGATCACCAATCGGACGGCACAATCATCATGGGCCGCCTTCCAGCCTCCTTGCTGCCCCGCTTTCAACCCTTTATCGATTGACGTACGCCTCGGAGGCTCTGTTGTACAGACTGTTGTTTTCGATCCTGGCCCTCGGCCTGCTGATAGTGGGATGCGGCTCCTCGTCCGGACAGCCGGCGCCAACGGCGACTGCCGGTCCCATCGCCACTGCCAAATACAGTGATACGACGTTCAATTTCAGCTTTCGGTACCCGCGCGGGTGGCAGGTTGCCGTACATGGCCATGTGGTGACTACCTCGGGAACGAAAACGTATACCCTCCCGGTCACCATGCCCGGAAACAAGGCACAGATCGAAGTGACGGTGGAGGGACGTGGCAACGACTTCCCCAGCTTTCAAGATGGGCTGGTAAGCACCATACCGGGTGACCCTACCCACCATTTACGGTTTTATCACCGTCGCACGTCGGGCTGGCCCTCGATGTATATTCAGCGATTTTCCAGCACTCACCTGGCCTCGGCCAACCTGACCGAAACCGACACCATCACCAATACCCGCCATCGCCGATACGACGTTCGCATGGTGACCGCGGTTCCCCCGTTCTCAGCGGAGGCACTGGCGGGCTACCAGATCATCAACCGCAGCTTGCAATTGCCGTTTGACTAGCAGGCGGGATGCTCGTAGCGCCTAAAACGGAATGATACTTCCGCGCGCAACGCCAGCGGCTCAAGCGAAGTGGCACGCTGCCCAGTGATCCGGGCTGACCTCTCGCAAGGGCGGTGTCTTCTCGGCACAAATATCTTGCGCGAGCCAGCAACGCGTTCTAAAGGGGCAGCCGGAGGGTGGGTTGATCGGACTCGGAACGTCGCCCTGCAACACGATCCGCTGTTTCTTGATCGTCGGATCGGTGATCGGGATAGCCGAGAGAAGCGCCTGCGTATACGGCATGCGGGGATTCGCATAGAGTTCCTCGGCGTCAGCCAGCTCCACCAGCTTGCCGAGATACATGACACCGACTCGGTCGCTGATGTACTCGACCACACTGAGATCGTGAGCGATAAAGAGGTAGGTGAGTCCGAACTCCTTCTGCAAATCCTTCATCAGGTTCAAAACCTGAGACTGAATCGACACATCGAGCGCCGACACGGGCTCATCACCGACGATGAATTTAGGGCGCAGGGCGAGCGCCCGAGCGATTCCGATACGCTGACGTTGACCGCCGCTGAATTCGTGCGGATAGCGGCGCACGTACTCCTTGCGCAGTCCGACTACCGAGAGGAAGTACTGCACCACCTCTTCGCGTTCCTTACGATTCTTCATGCCATGCACCATCAGGCCTTCGCCAATGATGTCGCCGACCGGCATGCGCGGGTTCAGGGAGCCATAGGGATCCTGAAAGATGATCTGGAGGTCTTTCCGCACCTTTTTCATTTCGTCGCGCGGCAGCTTCAGGATATCCTGGCCTTCGAAGAAAATCTCTCCGCTGATTGGCTTCAGCAGACGAATAATCGAGCGCCCCGCGGTAGTCTTACCGCAGCCGGACTCGCCCACCAATCCCAGCGTTTCACCACGCTTAATCGCAAAGGATACATCGTCCACCGCCTTCACCCATCCTATGCGGCGGCGCATGACGCCGCCGAGCACCGGGTAGTACGTCTTCAGATGTCGAACGTCTAAAAGAATATCAGCGTCTTTGGGTGCGATGGGATTTTCGGCGCCGTTTTGTTGGTCCATCAGCTTTCCGTCTCGCTCTCTGTCAAGAATATGCGGGAACGTCGAATGGGCCGGTCGTCAGTACAACCAGCAGAAGACCTCTCGCCCGTCTTCGAGGGTCTTATATTCCGGCATGGTCGTGCATACGTCCATCACATACGGACAACGGGGAGCAAAAGGACAGCCCGGTGGCATATTCAGGGGGTTCGGCACAGCCCCGGCGATGACGTTCAACCGCTGCCCTTTCATGCCGAGCGAGGGAATCGAGGCCAACAGCCCCTTGGAATACGGGTGCTTGGGGTCTTGAATAAGCTGCATCACGGTGGCGCGCTCCATAACCTTGCCGCCGTACATGACGACGACGTTATCCGCCATCTCCGCGACCACGCCGATGTCGTGTGTGATCAGGAGCACGGCAGTATTGAAGTCACGCCGGAGATCCTTGACCAGCTCGAGAATCTGCGCCTGGATGGTCACATCAAGCGCCGTGGTCGGCTCATCAAGAATCAACAAATCCGGCTCGTTGGCCAGCGCCATGGCAATCATGACGCGCTGACGCATACCACCGCTCAGGTTATGCGGATATTCGTGTACGCGCCGCTCCGCGGCCGGAATGCCAACCTTCTTGAACAACTCAATCGCGCGGTTCGCGGCCTCCCGGCGGCTGACATCACGGTGGACGCGCACAACCTCAGCCACCTGATCGCCCACCGTGTAGACCGGATTCAGGGCGCTCATCGGCTCCTGAAACACCATCGAAATTTCGTCGCCCCGGATCTTCCGCATCTCCTCTTCGCTGAGTGTGGCAAGATCCTTTCCCCGAAAATAGATATGGCCGGAGGCAACCCAACCCGGCGGGTCGATCAGCCGCATCACGGACAGGGAGGTAACGCTCTTCCCCGATCCAGACTCACCGACTACACCGGTACTTTGTCCGGCGTCGATGCTGAAGCTGACACCATCCACCGCCTTGACCACGCCGTCCATCGTGCGAAAGTGTGTGTGTAAGTCCTGCACCTCCAGCATCTTTTCGTGCGCAGCGGCGGGCTGCGGCTGACTGCCTTGAACAGGACGTGCCCCTGTACTCAATTCCCTCTCCTCCAGGTACTGAGCGAGCCCGGCTGGCGCCGGGCTCGCCCCACTCAAACGAAATCTATATCTCGTCTATATCCAGCACAGCTACGCCCGTGCCCGCACGTCGAGTGCGTCACGCAAGCCATCCCCCACGAAGTTGATGGACAGCACGGTGAGCAACAGGAACAAGCCCGGGAAGACGGCCCACCACCAGTTACCTGAGCCGTAGGCCGACTGCGCCAGCGTGAGCGACAATCCCCAACTCACGTTGGGAGGCCTGATGCCGACGCCCAGGAAATCAATGGCCGCCTCGGCTAGGATAAAACCGGCGACCAACAATGAGGTCTGTACGATAACCGGACTCATGGCGTTGGGCAGGATGTGGCGGAAGATAATGCGAGCATCGGAGACGCCGGCGGCACGAGCCGCTTCCGTAAACTCCTGGGCTCGAAATGTGAGGTAGTAGCTCCGCACCAAGCGGGCAGCTCCGGGCCAGCTGAGCACACCGAAGATCACGACGATCAAGGTCACGCTGCCACCGCTGAGGTAGGCGCTGATGAGAATCAAGAGAGGCAGGAACGGCAAGGTGAGGAACACATCGGTGATCCGCATCATAACGGAATCGATCCAGCCACCGAAGTATCCGGCTACCCCGCCCACGATCACCGCGATGACCATGGTGAGAAAGGCGGACACCAATCCAACGGCCAGCGAGATGCGCGCCCCATAGCTGATCCACATGAGCAAGGCATGACCCTGCGCATCGGAACCCATGAGGTATTTCCAGTCGGCTGCGCCGGGATGGGTCAAGCGCGGCGGGTAGTTGGCCGCGAAGTAGTTCCACCCGTTATCGAAACTCTCGGGCGAAATGATCGGCGCGAAGATCGCCATCAGCCCGAGCAGAGCCAGGACGACAATACCCATCATCGCGAGCTTATGCTTGCGGAACCGCCTCCAGATCAGCTGTCCCTGGCTGAGCTGAATGATCGAAACCTCGGTCTCGCTCGTCAGGTTCAGCGCGGCCTGAGACGGACCGGCGAGGGGAGTCGGCACTTGATCCGAAAGAACCGCCTGTTCGTTGTGCGCGGGATCCATCATGTCGGAATGTCCTTTCTGACCTAGTCGAATCGAATGCGCGGATCAACCCAGGCGTAGGCCAGATCCGTCAGCAGATTCGCAATGAGCACGGCCAGGGCGCTCACCATGGAGAGCGCCTGGATGATCGGATAATCCTGTTCGGTGATGGCGACGATGTACTGGTACCCCAGTCCACCCCAGCTGAAAATTGACTCGGTGATCACCGCGCCACCGATCAGCGCCGGCAGGAACAGGCCGATGTTGGTGATGATGGGCAGGAGCGCGTTGCGGAAGGCGTGCTTGAAGATCACGCTACGCCGGCTCAAGCCCTTCGCTTTCGCGGTGCGAATGTAGTCTTGCCGGATCACCTCCAGCATCGAACCGCGCATGAACCGGCTGTCGACCGCGACCCCAACGATCATCAGCACAAACACCGGCATGATCAGATGTCTGGCCAGGTCCCCCAGGATCAAGCCGGGATCTTGGCCCAACGCGACAAACCAGTCGTGGGTCCAGAACACGGGAACCGTGACGTCTTCCACCCGGCCGGCGGGAAGCCAGTTGAGCTGCACCGCGAAAAAGAAGATCAGAATCAGGCCCAGCCAGAACGTTGGCATCGAGAGTCCGACATAGCTGAGAACGGTGAAAGCCTGATCGAAAAAGGTGTATTGCTTGAGCGCCGCGAAGATCCCCAGCGGCAGCGCAATCATCTGTTGCAAGGTGTACGCGAGACCAACCAGGAGGATGGTAGACGGCAACTTCTGTGCGATGATCCCGGCTACCGAGGTCCCAGCGGTCACCGAGGTCCCAAGATCACCATGGGCGTACAAACCCATCTGACTGATGTACTGCACGATCAGGGGCTTATCGAGCCCCAGGCGGACGATACAGGCCTGTTTCTGCGCCGCGCCGCGCGCGCTCTGGCCCTCGAACGCCGCACACGGACCACCCGGCGTGAGGTGGAGAATGACGAAGAAAACGATCGACAGGCCGAACAGAATAAAGACGGCCTGGAGCAGGCGCCTCACGATATACGTGCCCATAACGGTACCCCCGTACCTTCTAACTTGCCCCAAAGCCACCGATTGGTAGCTTTAGGGTACCACAACCTACCTAGCACCGGTCGTTACCAGCAAAAAGTCCCTTCCGATGGTGGACGACCTGGCGCCGGCTCCCATGATCCTCCGCTAGCGACGCCGGTCAATAACCTGCTGAGTGAGTTCGAGGAGCACCTCCTTTGCCTGGCTCGCTGGAAAGATGCAGAGATCGCTGCACGCTGCCCTCGCATACTCCCGTGCTCGGTCCAGCGCCCGATCGGCCGCTCCAGATTCACGCACCGCCGCCAGTATTCCATCCGGATTCCGCCCGCGCTCGATATCTTGCCGGAGCGCGGAGTCGCCCGACAATGCTTGCGCAACCATGATGACGGGCAGAGTGATTGTGCCTTGCCGCAAATCATTCCCAGCCGGCTTGCCCAGAGATTGCGCGTCGCCCACGAAATCCAGCACGTCGTCGACTATCTGGAAGGCCAGACCGAAATTCGTCCCGTACGACCGAAGCGCGCCGATGCACTCCTCAGACTGACCACTCAGAACTCCGGCGCCTTCGCAGCACATGGCAAAGAGACTGGCCGTCTTGCCGCCGATACGCGCGAAGTAATCAGCTTCATCGAGCGTGTGCGATTGCGACGCGGCATACTGGCGCAGTTCACCGCTGCTCATATCCATGACCGTCTGACTCAACAGCGACATAATGCGCACACTGTCGAGACGGGACGCTAATTCGGCGGACTGTGCCAGGAGAAAATCGCCCACCAGAATGGCGACCTTGCCATCCCAGAGCGCGTTAATAGTTTGTAGGCCGCGGCGCGTCAGCGCCTGGTCAATGGTGTCGTCGTGGACCAGGGTAGCTGTATGGACCACCTCAAGCGACGCCGCTAGCGTCACCAATCGGTCCCTCTGGTAGGTTCCGAGCTTTCCACTGAGAAGGACCAGCGCTGGGCGAATCCGCTTTCCGCCGGTCTCGAAGATATGCGCCAGGGTCGCTCCCAGTAGTGGATGGTGACCTTCCGACAGTCCGGCTAGAACGTCTCCCACCGCTGGTATGTCCTCGGCGACCGGTCCGTACAGGGATGGTGCTTCCGTCACGCCGCTCTCCAGCAAAATACCTGGTCGGCGTTGGCTGTTACGACCGGCTGAATCTCCACCGGTTGCAGGCCGTGGAGTGCGGCCAACGCACCCGCCACCGCAACCACATACGCCGGCTCGTTCCGCTTGCCACGCCATGGCTGAGGTGTCAACACCGGTGCGTCGGTCTCAACCAATACCCGATCCAGGGGCACTGCGCCCGCCACTGAACGTAGCGCCCGCGCTTTGGGAAACGTTAGGTTACCGGCAAAGGAGATATAGTGACCTTCGCCCAACGCGGATTGAAGCAAGGCGGGCGCGTCGCTAAAGCAATGGAGGACAGCGGTAACCCGACGAAGACTCAGGGCGCTGGCAACCTCGCTGTCTGCCCCGCGGTTGTGAATGCTCACTGGCAGCTGGTGCTCCTCAGCCCAACGTAATTGCTCGGCAAACGCCTCTCGCTGCTCTGACCGCGGCGCATCGTCGCGCAGGTAATCCAGGCCGATCTCACCCACCGCGACCACTTTATCGGCAGTCAAAAGCGCATACACGTCCGACGCTTGGCTCCGAAAGCTCGCGGCCCGGTGCGGATGAACCCCCACGGCCGCGTAGACGCAGGGGAACCGATGGGCAAGCGCAACGGCACGTCTGCTCGTCGCCAGGTCGGAGCCTACGGCCAGTATCCGGTCTACCCCGGCATCCTCTGCCCGCGCGACCACGGCCTCCAGATCGGCATCGAACTCCGGCGCATCAAGGTGAGCGTGCGTGTCGGGAAGCAGGCGGATACTCCTTGGTCGGTGGTGCGCCCAGTGCGCTTCGCCTGGATGATACCATCTGCGGCGACGAACAGGCCGCTGTGCGGTTATATGGACCATTACTCGGTCGCCTGATCGTCGCCGCGTGCCAGATCCAGCCAGAGCGCATATGCTGTGTTGCGATTGACGCCGTATTCGGCGGCCAGCCGAGCCACTGCCGTCCTTCGATCGAGGTCGCCCGAAACCCAGCTCTGCATCGCCTGCCGAGCTTCGTCCGTGCGATCGACCACCGCTTGACGGTTCCCCGCCACCACCAGCGTGAACTCGCCTCTCGGCTGTTCGGTCGCATAGCGCTCCACCAGGTCGGATACCCTGCCGCGAATAAATTCCTGGTAAAGCTTGGTCATTTCGCGGCACCCTACCATCCTCCGATCGCCCAATGTTGCCTCGATATCCCGCAGAGTGGCACGGACCCGGTGGGGAGCCTCATAAAAGACCAGGCTATACTCCAGGTCCGCCACCTGGCGGAGACGAGCACGACGGTCCGCCGGCCGGCGAGGCAGGAACCCGCCAAAGAGAAAGCCGGGAGCAGGAATGGCAGCCGCAACCACCGCGGTTGGCGCCGCGCTGGCGCCGGGCAGCACATCGACCGAGCAGCCCGCGGCCACGGCGGCCTCGATCAGTTCAAATCCCGGATCGGCGATAGAGGGCATGCCGGCGTTGGACACGATCGCCACATCGCCGGCCGCTAGCACCTCCAGTACCTCCGTCAGCCGTTCCCGCTTATTGTGCTGGTGATAGCTCAATAGTCGCGTCGTGATGCCGTAGTGGTTGAGCAGTTTGCGAGTCTGACGCGTGTCCTCCGCGAGGATAAGCCCCACTTCGCCCAGCACCCGTACGGCTCGCAACGTTATGTCCTCGAGGTTGCCAATGGGGGTGGGCACTACCATGAGGCAATGCATGACCTCAGCCTGGCGGCCAGGTTAGGCGCCGGCCACCCAGCACGTGCAGGTGAAGATGCGGGACCGACTGCTGAGCATCCGGTCCGCTGTTCACCACCGATCGATACCCCGACCCGGCGACACCTTCCTGCTCGGCGACTCGCGCAGCCACCCTGGCCAGCCGGCCGATCAGCAGCGCATCCTCCTCCGTCGCATCCGCGAACCCCGCGAAGTGCTTGCGCGGAATGACGAGAACATGCACCGGCGCCGCCGGCTCGATGTCCCGAAACGCCATCACATCATCGTCCTGGTAGACAATCGATGCAGGAATCTCACCGCGCACGATCTTGCAAAAGAGGCAATCGTTCACGGTCCAGTATAGGAGGCAGGTGGCGCTACGCGGCTCCCTTTAAGTCCATCGAGCCGGCCGCGCCATTGAACGCCGGGAGGAATTGGCTCCAGGTGCTCTTGCGGGCGATAAAGTACACCACGTAGAGACGTTTCGCATTGGCGGCAAGTACCAGGCTGATCCGCTGATGAAGCTTCACTGAGCCCGCTCCCTGGATGAAATCAATCGCAGTGGCCGGACGACCGCTGATGGTGGGCGAGGAGCGTCCGAGTATCTTGTGAGCAGTGAGCATGATGCCATTCATGAACGAGCGAACGAACGCCGGCCGATCTTTTTGCACTTCGAGACGTACCGCATGGGACAGCCGGAGGCGCATCACCACGATGGCGGCGCTGAAGCTCGGTCCAACGCCGTTCTGTACGCCGCCCACGTCAGTCACGCGCATCTGCTGTTTAAACCCGGCGAACAGCGATTTGAGTTGTTGGCCCAGCGCCGGCGACATGGAACTCCAACCAGCTGGATAGGTAAAGCTAAACGCAGCATCATGGTACGTCGAAGCGGCGGGCCGCTGATGGACGGCAGCCTGAGCAGGGGAGATTACGGCGCTCCCGAGCAGTAGTGCAAAGAAAACGGATACCAAGAAATGGCTACGCTTCATGAATTAATGCTCCTCTTTCCCTCGGTTACATCAAGGTCTTTCGTCGAACAATAACTGTTGGGCCACCAGCAGGGATTTGGCCCACCGCCCTCTTTGAGCGGTACGCAGACCAGGGTCTGCCCAAAGTACCACGACAACGGCGGTGGGACGCGCGCGATCACTCTCCGGTGGCGCCGTTGAGAAGCTCTCGTGTGGCGCCCGCATGGCCGGCGTGGCGTGCCGTCTCGTTGATCAAGTGGAGAAGGACCCAACACAGATCCCGGCCCTCGCCAAATGTGCATGGCTCGGCCAGTGACGGCAGTGATCTGACTGTTCTCAGTCCGCCACCAGCAGCCGCTTCACCGAGCGCCGATGTCCTTTTGCTCGACTCGATCAAGAAAATCGCTCAGCACCTGTATGTACCGCTCGTTCTCTTCCGCATGAGCCATATGCGCGCTGCTCTCGAACAGTACCCACTGCGAGCCGTCTAGAGCGCTGTGAACTGCGCCGGCGACCGACGGCGTCGCCTCGTCAAAGCGACCAGAGGTGATGAGCACCGGTACCGTGATCTCGTTGAGGCGGCTCGTGACGTCCCAGTCCTTCAGGGAACCGGTGATAACAAACTCACTGTGCCCCTGCATGGCGTTGTACACCTGAGGGTACTCGGCCATGAAGTCGAACGAGCGGGTGACGTACGGCGGCCACGGATTCAGCCGGCACACATGGCGCTGGTAGAACTTCAGCGACGCCGCCTGGAACTCGGGTGAATCGATGGTCCCCGCTTCCTCGTGCTGCCGTATGGTGTCCTGGACGTCGCGCGGAAGCTCTGAGAGCAGGCGGTTTGCCTCTGACACCCACAGATGCGCGCTGGCGGGCGAACTGGCAATCGTAAGGCTCTCCAACCCATCCGGCTGCGTGAGTGCGTACTCCATGCCCAACATTCCGCCCCACGAGTGACCAAGCAGGTGTACCCGCTCAAGGCCCAGCGCCTCGCGCACTCCCTCAACCTCTCCAACGTAGTAATCCACGGTCCAGAGGCCTGGATCGTCGGGATGATCGGAGCGCCCGCTGCCCAGTTGATCATAAAAGATGACGCGTCTGCCGCTCGGCGCAAGATTTTCCAGCGGTTGTAGGTAGTCATACGACGCTCCCGGCCCACCATGCAGTGCAAGCAGCGGCAAACGTCCCTCCACCTCACCCTCGCCAACGATGCGGTACGCCAGGTCGTGGCTGCGGTATGAAATAGTGCCTTCCTGCGTCGGTACAGTCTCCGTCATCCCTGATAGTCCTCCTCACCACTCACATTATGCCTTCTGAGTTTCCCCCTCCCTTACAACGTGACGTCCGACGCGTACACCATCCGGTGGACCACCAGCTTCTGCCCGCTGCTATCGTCAGTGTGGTAATACCGCTCGGATTCTTTGACGATGAGTCGGAAAGATCCGTTGCCCGGCGGCTGGGGCAAGCTGATGGTGCCCTGCCAGGTAGTGGGGTTGCCACCCCCGCCGGACAACTGGTAGACCCCATTCTGCACCGGTACCCGGGCTAGATCCCCGGTGATGCCCGGCTGTTGCTGCTCGACCACAACCTCCAAATCGTTGTAATCGCCCAACGGGGCCCCATTGAAACCTGGTCCAGTCACCGTCACCACCACCTGGTTGGAGTTTGCCGAGTACTGGAAGGTCGCGGTGCGATCCGGCGCCAGCTGCACCAGATCGGCAAGAAAGATGCGCGACAGATAGGCGTTGTCGATGGATCGCGGCTGGTAGCGACATAGGGCCAGACGAACAAACGGGTAGTAGGCGCCACTGTAACTGAACTCGATGTCTGCAAACCAGAGTTTTCGGTCCAGATCGGTTTCTGGATTGTCCTCAGGATTTTCCTCAGGGCCAAAGTTAACCGAATGACCGGCCACATCGACCGTGACATTGGGTAGCTCATCGATGCTGAAGCCGTTCTGTCGATATCCGGCCGGGGCGGGAACTGCCAGCGGGAAGTTGGCGGCGGTGGGAAAGTTGAGGATTCCACTGCCGTGCCACAGCGGGTCCATGCCCCACTGCGACACGTACGGTTTCAACGAGTCGGTGTACGGCGTTCTCGGCGGGGCGGAGGAACGGCTCATCCGACTGGCCAGCCGGCTCCAGGAAAGCAGTTTGGCTTGCTCCGTCTTCATTTCCGCGCTGGTGTTTGGGCTTACCAGCACCACACCAAGGAGTTCACCGTCGCCCGAGGAGTACCAGGGCGGGTTCATATACACCCGCACCTTGCCGCCTTTGCGCTGGCGCTGCACCTGCCCACTGGAATTGCTGGTGCTCCAATCGAAGGCGGGTATAGCGTAGAGCAGATTCGGCGCGTCCGGGCGGTTCGAGTTGGGCACATCGACCGTCACCGCCGGGCTGGTCTGCGTGTATGGCGGCGACTGCCCCGCCGCGATTTGGGCGTCGGTGACCGGGAAGTACTCCTGAAAGCGCGTGGTAGCCACGGCGGTGTAGGTGACGGAGCGATACTTCGTGTCACCGAACTCGTGCCGAGGGAACAATACCTGAACTCCGACAACCGACAGGTTTGGAAAATTGACGGCCGTATCCGTCACCAGGACTGGAATCTCACAGGCGTGAGCCGAGCCGGAGACGACGTCGAAGCCGGCGGGCGAGTTGACATCGTTTACCTTATCGGTCCAGGTGGCGAGGACATCGAGCTTCATGGTGCTGTTGCCGTTGATCGGCATGGCCGTAAATCTAGAGTTGGCGTCAAAATTCTCTAGAACAGCGTAGGTCTGCCCCACCCCTTGCTTCGCCGCCTTCAGGACGTTGAAGACGGGTTGGATCAGTGGTCGTTGGACGGCGTGGACCAGGCGCATCTCATGAAATGGCGTGAGCCACCACAGGCCTCCTCTCCACGCCAGGTTTTGTAGGGCGGTAAGTTTGGAGCCCGCCCCAAGGTACTGTGATACCCAGTCCCACATGCCCATCAACTGCACGTCTGGCGCGTTCATGAACGAACTCAGGGTGAGGTCGTACGTCTCGCCTTGCACGATGTTCACGGTCAGGACGCGATTGGTGGCGTCGAAGTTCAGCACCTGCGACACCGCGCTGGGATCATTGGGAGCGTACGGAATGCCGACCAGCTGCAGCCGGAAGGGCTCCAGGAATGGCCACTGCGCGGTGCCGTTCGAGTTGTTGAAGATTTGCTGTAGCACTGCGGTGGCCGGCTGTCCGGGCATACCGTGGAAAGCAGCGCCACGAGAAATGGGATCGGGCAGGTACGGTAGCGTCGCCTGGTCAGCAGTGATCAGATCCGGCAGGGCGTTGTCTAGCGACCCGGTGCCGCCGCCTGGGTTGGTGTCGGCAAAGCCGATGTTGCTGCCCTGGATATTGTTGTAGGCGTTCGGGTCCACCACATTCGGCCCGCGACCGAGGTCGAACATGCCATGCATCTCGGCTAGCTGCGTGGATGCCTGCGGCGGCACGATATGCCGCTGAGAATTGGCCACAAAGGGACGCGGCGGTGGTTGCGGTTGAAGCGAATTGAGCCAGCTGACATACGCGCCGCCGAGTTTGCTCAGGTCGCTGCGCACCACCAGATGGTTGGTCGACTCGCCATTGCGATTGGTGAGATCGTCGTGCGGCACGATGGCAGGCGCGGGTACCGGTTCAAAGCGACGGTAGACCAGGGGAGCACTGCTAAAAGAAGGCGCGGCATAGGCCGCCTGAGTCGAGTTGTACGGCAAGCTATTCCCAGCAAGATCGACCGTGCGAACGCGCAGACGATAACCTCGGCCATAGCGCAGTCGCGGCAATGAACGCGGTTTAGCGGTGAAATCGACGCGCAGTGGAAAAAAGACTGGCGGATTGTCCTGCGTGACCGGCGTATTCGCGAGATCAGGGGGAACGCCGTCGGGGAGGACCTTTCCTGGCATATGCGCCGCCAGGCTCCAACCATGCCAGCGGAACATGATTTCGTGCAGATACATGTCCTGCGGAGAGCCGTCCGGCAGGGCGCCGTCGAAGGGCGGTGTCGATGAATCTTGAGTGACGGCCAGCGGAATCAATCCCTCATCCTCAATAGTGAAGAGCTGTTTCGCGGAGGACGGCGCATTCGGGAAGGTATAGACGCCGCTACGTCGCGTGAGCGAGTACCAGTGATTGGTGGTGCTGTCGAAGATATCGGGACGGTAGCCACGCACCAGGTCTTCGGCGTAGAGGGCGGGCGCCGAGTTGGCCTCCACCTGGCTGTTGTTAGCAGTGGAGGTGGCAAAAGCGGCGGTCAGGTCGGTGGCCCAGCCGGTACGTGCCAGCGAGATGCCGCCGGAGCGCAAGGCCGGCAGACCGGCGGTTTGCGGCGTGCCGGTCGGCGTGGAGGTGAGCGGCGATTGCATCTTCGCCAGAGAATGGGCAAAGCCGACGAGCTTGAGTGTGCCCTCGTTGGGGCTGGCCATGATCTGAAAACCGCTCCCGGTCTGCTCCTCGACGAGTGTGTTCGCGGCTCCGCCACTCCCCTCGTCACCGACTGCCCACACGTCTCCCGAGGGGTCATACGCTGCGGCCGTTAGTTCGCTAGAGGTGCCGGCCGCGGGACCGGAGACGACGTACCAGGAGTTCGACAAGCAGCACTGCTCGATCAACGTATGCGTACCGGCTGCCCCCACTGCGGTAGGAGTGCCTGTGGAACTCGCGGCAACCCCGTACAAGTCATTGTCTTCTTCCTGGAAACCCGAGCCGAGGACGTTGCCCGACGCAGTCATCTGCCACCCCGAGCCATTCCAAACTTCGGTAAGCGTCTGCTTGAAGCCCGCGGAGTCGACGTAGGAGCCGGCGGCTTCCACTTTGGTAGACGAGACCGCTGACACCCCGCGGAGGAAGTTGTCCTGGGAGCCTCGATTTGGGCTAGACACGATGCCCCAACCCTTCCCATCCCAGTGCTCAATGAGCGTCTGGTAGGAAGAGGTTGAAATGGATAAGGAGTAGCCAACGGCCCATACATCATCCGTTGAGACCGCCGAAACGGCCGCCAAGTTGCTGATGACGCCGGGTTGGTTAGGACTCGAAACGATCGACCAGGCGGCGCCGTTCCAGTGCTCGATGAGCGTGCTCACGTCACTGCTAGAGTCGCCGTAGTACCCGACTGCCCACACGTCGTTCGCCGAAACTGCGGCTAGTCCATAGAGAAAATTGTCACCGCTGCCCTCGTTTGGACTGGTGACGGTTTGCCAGAACAATCCGTTCCAGTGCTCGATAAGGGTCTGATTGTTTGAGCCGTTGTTGTAGTGCCCCGCGGCCCACACGTCGCTGCTCGACACCGCGGCAACCGCTTGGAGAATATCGTAGGTACCAAAGTTAGAACTCGGGACGATGGTCCATCCCGAGCTGTTTGCGCGGGCGGTTCCGACGCCCGAGAAAGTCGCGGACAGCACTGCTGCCAGTGCCAGCAGGCGGATGAGAACTCTGCGCTTGATCATGGGCTGGTGTCTCCTTGATGCTGTGAATTGCTGAACATGGTTACCTAACCGTGCGGGTGCATCATCGGCGCCTGAGTGCAACTCCAGTTCCCGGTGATGGTCTCGTTGCCGCCGTGCGGCATGTGTGCCGCGGCAAACGTGCCGGTGCGCCCGCCGTTGGAGACATGGATTTGCACCACTGCCTTGCCGCCGGTGGTGTCATAGAAGCGCCCGGGGCTGTTGAGAAAATGCGCGTCGAAGTGCAGTTGCCCGCCGGGAGCAACTGATCGTGCGTACCCGTGCGGAGGGACAAAGGCGCCGTAGCTTGAGAGCGACGAACGATACTCGTAGATCGTCATCTTGAAGACATCGGACTCGGTGCTAGAGCTGGCGTTCACCAGGAAGAGCAGGCCAGGATAACCCTGGACCATGAAGCAGCCGGATGGCTCGGACATGCTGAAGGCAGCACGGGCGTGAATGGTGGCCGTATGGTGATAACTTCCCTGGTAGAGCAGATGCGCGGTAATAGTGCCGCTGGAGGCGTGTGGGGTGGCGGCCCGAGCGAGCGTTCCCGGGCCTCCACCGAGGGCGAAGGCCAGGATCAGCGGCAGTGCCAGGCGATGCAACAGTGTCTTCATACTTCCCTTCCCAGGCGTCGTGGCAGCATTTCTCAGGCGGTGTCCTACTGATGGTTGATCTGTTGTATCTAGCTTGCGGTTTCCCATCAGCCAGTACCACACACAACTCACACAACGACCCACGCAATGCCTGCACAATTGGCGTATGCTGTAGTAGCAACCCGTCAAGCGGCCCAGCGCGTGCATGGTATGGGTCAGGAGGCGTCTGTGCCCAACGAGTCTCTTCCGTTCGCCGCCCTGCTGGCCCAGTTCCGCATGGGCGCCGGTCTGACTCAGCAAGAGTTGGCCGAGCGCGCCCGATTGAGCGCGCGCGGCATCAGCGACCTGGACCGCGGCGTCAAGACTCGACCACGCGCCTACACCGTACAGCAGCTGGCCGAAGCCCTGGGACTCTCCCGAGACCAACGGTCGGTCTTTCAGCGGGCGGCGCGACCTCATGACGCCGCGCCAGATCTGCCGCTCGCGCTGGCGGCGCCGGTTCCGTTGCCTGCTCCGCTCACACCACTCATCGGCCGCGAACGGGATGAGGCGGAAGTAATCGACCTCTTCGGCTGGCGAGGCGCGCGGCTGGTAACGCTGGTTGGTCCGGGTGGTGTGGGCAAAACGCGACTGGCGCTGGAGGTGGCACGCCGTCTGCGAGCCGACTTCGAAGGCGAGATCGCGCTGGTCACGCTGGCCTCCATTCGTGACCCGGAGTTACTGCTGACCGTGGTGATCGAGGCGTTTGGTCTGAAACAGGAAGGGAGCCGGACCCGGCACGAGATGCTGGCCGACTTCCTTCGCCAGAGACGGGTCTTGCTGGTCCTCGACAACTTCGAGCATCTGATGGAGGACGCCCCCAATCTCGCGGATCTGCTCGCCGCCTGCCCACGCTTGCGAGTGCTGGCAACCAGCCGGACACCGCTTCGCCTGCGGGCCGAGCGTGAGGTGTGGATCGAGCCGCTGGCGCTACCCGAGGTGTTGGGCCCGGAGGGTGGCGAGGAGGTGGCCCGCTCCCCGGCAGTCGCGCTGTTTCTCTCCTCCGCGCAGATGGCTCAGCCGGGGTTATCTCCGCACGATACCCACAGCGTTACGATTGCTGACATTTGCCATCGCCTCGATGGCTTGCCACTCGCCCTTGAACTGGCCGCCGCGCATCTCAGGACGATGTCGCCGGACACCTTGTTGGCTCGCCTCGAGCACCGGCTTCAGGTGCTAGCGGACGGTCCGCGGGATCTTCCGGCTCGTCAGCAGACCATGCGAGACACCATCGCCTGGAGCTACGATCTGCTCACACGGCGCGAGCAGATCGTCTTCCGCCGGCTCTCGGTCGCCGCGGGAGGATGCACCGCCGAGGTCGCGGGAGCCGTCTCCGACGATGATCTCTCCCCTGCCGATGTTCTTGATACCCTTGGTTCATTAGCCGAGAAGAGTTTGCTGCGGGTTCAGGAACAGGAGAACGGTGACCTCCGCTTCTCACCGCTGGAGACGGTGCGAGAGTACGCGCTGGAACGACTGGTGGCAGCGGGTGAGGAGGTCGTGGTACGACGGCGGCATCTCGCCTATTTCCTCGCTCTGGCCGAGGAAGCGGAACCGCAGCTTCAAGGCGCGGAGCAGCCGGTCTGGCTGAAACGGCTCAGCGACGAGCGCGATAACCTGCGCGCCGCCTTGCATAGCGCCCGCGGCACCGGCGACCTCGCCCAGGGGCTGCGGTTGGCTTCCGCCCTCTGGCAGTTCTGGTATACCCATGGCTACCTTCGCGAGGGCCGGCGCTCGATGGAAAGCCTGCTTGAGCTAGAGGCGGTCGTCGGGACGCCGGAGTCGCATGCGCTGCGGGCGCAAGCCTGTGTGCGTGCCGCCATTCTGGCGGCGGAGGCAGGAGACCATTCCCAGGCCGCGGCACTGGCTGAGGAGGGACTTGCCCTTTATCGAACTACAGAGGATAAGCGAGGCATGGGAGTCGCCTGGAATGTTCTGGGCAACGTGGCCAAGTACCAGGGAGACCTCGAACGGGCCGCCGAGTTCTACGAGCAGAGTATGGCCGTGATGCGCGACATCGGCAGCACTGTCAACGTTGCCCGCCTGCTCAACAACCTGGGAACCATCGCGGTGGAACGGGGCGACTACCGGAGCGCGGTGGCGCTCTATGAAGAAAGTCTGACGATCAAACGGGAATTGGACGACGAACGAGGCATCGCCACCGCGCTGAACAACCTGGCCGATGTGTTTCGCGATCAGGGCCACCTGGATCGAGCATCCCCGCTGTATACCGAGAGTATGCACTTGTTCCAGCGCATGGGAGAGAAATGGGGAGCGGCTCTCTCATTAGCGAATCTCGGCGAAGTGACGTGCTATCAGGGCGATCTCAAGGTAGCGCGCGCGCTATGTGAGGAGAGCTTTCGCCTGGCACGCGAGGTGGGCAACGCCTGGATCATTGCCGTTTCACTCAAGACCCTGGGCAGGGTGCTGCAGGACCAGGGTGAACAGGAGCACGCGGCGGTGCTCTTGCGTGAGAGCCTGACGATCTACCGCGACACCGACAATCAGACCGATATTATTGAATGCCTTGAAGCGATAGCCGGACTGGAGCAGGAAATCGGTCGATTAGAGCGCGCCGCCACGTTGTGGAACGGTACCGACACGCTTCGGACCATCGCTCGACTTCCGCTTCCCCCCATCGACCGGATCAGACGGGAAACGCTTGTGCAGGAGTTGCAGGATCAATTGGGCGCCCCTCTCCAGACGGCCGGCCCAGACGCGGGAATGACACTCCACCAAGCCGTGGACTTCTGTCTGGACGACGAGCGCGGATCCCACGCACCCGCGAGATCGTTTTCGGGTCACGGGTAGCGTCCCTTGCGCCATCCGCCTCACCACACCGCGCGGCTGCGCCTACGATTGCTCCGAAGCGCTCGGCATCCTCGCTGATTCTGAGTATCGTAGACTATGGCCGAAACCAAACAGTCAGGTCCGGCCGGACCATCGACTGCGGAGCGGATAGCTGCCGCCGAGCGGCTGCCCTTTCGCCACGGGCGGCGCTTACTGGCCGAACTACTCGGCACCTTTGCCTTGACCATGGTAGCGGCGGGCGGCCCTACCATCGCCGCGGCCAGCGGCGCCGGGTTGGGCGGCGCAGTCCAGGTCGTGGCGCCGGCTCTGCTCGTCATGGCCATGATCTATACCCTTGGACCGCTCTCCGGCGCCCACTTCAATCCAGCGGTCTCCCTGGCCTTCGCCCTCCGAGGCGACTTCCCCTGGCGCTGGGTTCCCGGTTACGTCATCGTGCAGTTTCTCGGCGCAACCGCGGCGGCACTGCTGCTACGCGCGATGTTCGGGCTGGCTGGCCACCTCGGCGCAACGCTTCCCCATCACGGCGCGATGACTTCCATGGTGATGGAACTGATTCTCACTTTCTTTCTGCTCACGGTGATACTGGCGACTGCCGCTAATTACAAGGTCGTCGGCCACAACGCAGCCCTGGCCGTGGGCGGCATGATCGCCCTTGACGGGCTATTCGCGGCTCCCATCAGCGGCGCCTCGATGAATCCGGCCCGTTCGCTGGGACCGTCCGTGGTGAGCGGCCAACTCGGCGACCTGTGGATCTACCTGGTGGGGCCGATTCTTGGGGCCTTGATCGCGGTTGGGACGGCGTGGCTGCTGCGCGGCTCCGGTAACCAGTACGCCAAACAGGCGGCAACTGGCGACGGATAGGCTCTATCCGCCGGAAAATCAACCCGAGCGGAATTCGTAGCCACGCTCTCCCTCCGCGCCTTCAGGCGCCCAACCGGCGCAGCAACTCTCGTCCCATCTCCGCGCCCAGTGCTTCAGCTACAGCGACCGGCCCATGCAACTCGTGGCGCACCAGGCCGCTGCCATCGTCCCGCGCCGCCATACCCAGCAGATGCACCTCAGCGCCCTGCAGCCGGGCATGGACACCCACCGGGCTGCGGCAGTCGGCGTGCATGGAGCGCACGGCGGCGCGCTCCGCCCGGGCCGCCACCGTACTGGCTGGGTCGCTGATGGCGGCAGCCCACTCCCTGGCCAGGCAATTGCGCCGGGTTTGCAGCACGATGATGCCCTGGCCGGCATCGGGAGCAAACAGCTCCAGTGCTAGGTACTCCGTGATGCGGTCCTCCCGGCCAAGACGATGCAGCCCCGCGGCAGCGAGCAGGATGGCGTCATACTCACCGTTGGCCAGCTTGCGTAGGCGCGTGTCAACGTTCCCACGTATCTCGATGGCGACGGTGTCGGGGCGCACCGCCATGAGTTGCACGCGGCGCCGGAGACTGCTGGTGCCAATCCGCGCCCCGGCCGGCAAGCCGACCAGGTCCTCGCCGTGGCGAGACACCAGAACGTCACGAGGATCGGCGCGAGCGGAAAATCCGGCCAGCATCAGGTCTGGATGCTCCAGGTCGGCGGGAACATCCTTCAGGCTGTGAACAGCAATATCCACACGGTCGTCCAGGAGCGCGGTCTCGATGGCGCGCACGAAGACCCCCTTATCGCCGAACTGCGAGATCGGTCGATCCTGAACCGCATCACCCTCCGTCCGGATGACTACCACCTCAACCTGCGCCTTATAGACGCCATGCCGGAGTAGCTCAGCGGTCATCTCGGCCTGGCGCAGGGCCAGCGCGCTGCCGCGCGTACCAAGTCGTATGATGCCACCCGGTCGCTCTGCCACCATAGACCCCCTTGTGGAAACACTCTATTATGCGGGGGTACCAGCAACCCGTGGAGGTAGAGCGTGTCCCGACAGTACTTGCAGACCATTCAGAGTCGCTGGGGACGACAGGTGGATGCCGAACTCGAGCGCTGGATGGGCGTCGCCTCCAACCTGCGGCATTTCGCCGACATGATGCGCTATCAACTCGAGTTTGTGGATGAGCACGGCAGCCCGCTGACCACCTCCAGCAGTAAGCGATTTAGGCCGTTGCTCTGCCTGCTGGCGTGTCAGGGAGCCGGCGCTGATCCCGCGCGCGCTATGACCGTGGCTGCCGCCATCGAATTACTCCACAACTTTTCGCTTATTCATGACGACATACAGGATCGCGACGAGACGCGACGGCACCGGCCAACGGTCTGGAAGCTGTGGGGGGAGGCACAGGGTATAAACGTGGGGGACGGCATGTTCGCGCTGGCCAGTAGAGCCTCGGTGGATGCCAGTGAGGACCCCGTGATCGGGCTCGATGTGGCCCGGCGTTTTCAATGCACCACCTTGCTATTAACCGAGGGGCAATACCTGGACATGAGCTTCGAACAGCGCACCGACGTGGATGCCCAGGAATATCTGGATATGATTGCCAGGAAAACCGGGGCGCTGATCGAGTTCAGCCTGTGGTCCGGGGCGCGGGTGGCGGGCGCGGATGATGTCGCGCTGGAAGCGTTTGGCAACTTCGGCCTGGAACTGGGCAAGGCGTTTCAGATCTATGACGACATCCAGGGCGTATGGGGCGACACCACCACGACCGGAAAGGAAGCTGCCAAGGATCTGTCCAACCGCAAAAAGACGCTGCCGGTGCTGCTCGCCGCGGAGCACGCCACCCCCGCGCAGTACGACATCCTCCACCGCTTCTTCCGCCGCGAGACGTCCGACCTGGAGTCGGTCCAACGGGTGCTGGACGATACCGACAGCTATACCAGGGCGCAGGAAGCGCTCCGGGCGCATCTGACGGTGGCTCTTGCTGCTCTACACGACGTTCGCATGGGAACCCAGCAGCGTGACGAACTGGAGCAGCTAGCCCGTGAACTGACCGGTCAGCGGCTCGTCACCAGTTGAGGAACGGTGACTAAACGATAGCCTCGGTGGTGCAGGGCTGTAATCAGGGGCTGCAGACTCAGCGCGTCCTGCGACTGGATGCCCACGTGCATGAGGTAGATCGCTCCAGGCTGTAGATGCGCTAAGCAGCGCTGCAAAATCGCGGCAGCCGGCAATCGTTCCCAGCCCAACGAGTCCACGGTCCACATCACCATATATCGGTACCCAAGTTGGCGAACCAGGGACAGGGTTGCGGAATCATAGTCCCCGTAGGGCGGACGAAAGTACGGCTTGGTACTGTGGCCGGTCATGCGGCGCAACACACGATCGGTCTGGTCTATCTCCCAGATGCGCTGCGCCCGACTGAGCGGCGCCAGATGCGAGGAGAAACCGGTAAACGACCGATGGTCGAAGGTGTGATTGATGAACGCATCGTGGTCGCGCGCGATGCGCCGCACCAGATCGGAATTGGCCTGGGCCCAGCGGCCCGTCATGCCGAAGGTAGCATGAATATGGTTACGTTCCAGAGTCTGGAGGATGCGTGCCGCATATCCCCGATCCGCGCCGGCATCGAAGGTTAGCGCCACCACATGAGCTCGGGCGGAGCCCTGCGACACGATGGTTACCGTACTCGATAAGTTCGCCGAGAGCAAGAGAATTGCAGCCAGCAGTACTTTCATTCTTCGACCGGAAGATGCGGTGTATTGCCCCACTCCTGCCAGCCGGCGGAATACGCGGCTACGTTGGCATATCCCAAATGCTTGAGCACCGCAAAGGTATGGCTGGCACGGGCACCCGACTGACAGTACACCACGACCTGCCGGTTGGAGGTAACGCCCGCTCCTTGATAGAGCGAGCGCAGAAACTCTTCGTCTTCCAAGGCCGGCAGCCCCTCGGACTCGCCCAGCGCATTGCTCCATTCGACGTTCAGCGCACCCGGAATGTGGCCGTTGCGTGCGGCGGTCGCCTGCGTGCCCAGATATTCGGCGGGCGAGCGGACATCCAGGATCACCACGTCTTGACGGTTGACTATCTCGCGCATGGCGCCCATATCGAGGCGCACCGATGGATCGATGGGCTGGCTACCATACGCTGCCCTGGCCCGCTGCGTCGGAGCAGTCTCCGTTTCCCGTCCTTCGTGCATCCAGCGGGTGATACCGCCGTCCAGGATGGAGCAACGGCTATGCCCGATGGCTTGCAGGACCCAGAACAGTCGTCCCGCCATCGGGCTGGCGCCGTCGTCGCAGGCCACGACGTGCGTTTCCGCCGAGATACCCAACTGCCCCAATCGCTCTCGAAACGATGCAGCGGGAGGTGGTCCGGATGGATCGGAGAAGAGAAAGATGGGGAGACTGACCGCCCCGGGAAGATGCGCCTGCGCATAAAAGAAGGGCGGGCGCACGTCCACCACGGCGACAGCCGCATCTCCCAGTTGATCTCCCAGCCACGCTGTACTCACAAACACCGGAATCTCCATGCGACGCCTCCCGTTGGTCATGGAATGCTCTATTCTAACCGTGGCTCCGACCGGTTACGATACAGGGCGGAGGCCTTGCCCATGTCCGATGTCCAGCGAGCGAGTTTAGGACGTCGTGTTTTGTTGCTCGACGGCCACAATCTACTGTATCGAGCGTTTACCAGCCTACCGATGGCTATCACCGGGCCGGATGGCCGGCCGATCAATGCGGTCTATGGCATGCTGAGCACGATTATCAAGCTGGCGCGCGACCATGGCGCCGGGCATGCCGTGGCGGCGTTCGATGTGCCCCATATTCCGACCTTTCGGCGCGACCTCTACCCCGGTTACCAGGCACAACGAGAACCGCTGGGCGGCGATCACGCCGAAGAATTCCTGCGACAGGTAGACCTGGCACAGCGAATTCTGCCCCTCACCGGCGTCCCGACGCTCACCGCCCCCCGCTATGAGGCGGACGACATCATGGGCACCCTCGCCACCCGGCTGGCCGGCCAGGGCGACACGGCGCTGATCGTGTCCACCGACCGCGACTTGCTGCAGTTGGTCCGGCCCGGCGTGGAGGTGCTCGCGCCCGGCACGAAGGGAGTGCATGCGCGTACGGCGGCGGACGTGCTGGCCCGGCTCGATGTAGCGCCGGAAGGAATAACCACACTCAAAGCGCTGGCCGGAGACGCATCGGACAACATTCCCGGAGTGCGTGGGATCGGGATGAAGACCGCTGCGGAACTGGTCAACACCTATGGCACCCTGGAGTGCATCTACCAAGCGCTGGGAGGTCTATCCGCACGAATGGCGCGACTGCTCACCGAAGGTCAGGCGGACGCATTTCTCTTCCGGCGTCTGGTTACGGTGGTGACGGACGTAGGATTGCCACCCGTGGAAGAGAGCCTCCCGGTGCTGCCGTTCGACGCGGGAGCCCGGGCCCGAGAGATCGTGAACCGGCTCACGTAGGGCAAGTGGTACGCCCGAAGGGATTCGAACCCCCGGCCTTCTGCTCCGCAAGCAGACGCTCTATCCAGCTGAGCTACGGGCGCGCACAAAACGCCGCGACACTGCGCCGCGCACGTTCAGTGTACCGGAAGAGAACCTGCTGAAGGAAGCAGACGACCTTATGGCGTAGTGAACTGGTGGGAGTCCAAGATGAACGTTCCACGCCCAGATTGGTAGGCGAAGGACACGATGTCGCCTTGCACCCCCGTGAGCGTGAGCGGCCCCATCTTGGTGGGCATCGGGAATTCCCCGGTCCGTCGATCGTCTCCATTACAGCCGTTGAAGTCCAGTACGATGACCACGCCCTGCGTCGCATCTGCGGTCTCGGACCCGGCGTAGATAACCAGGTGCCTGTTGTTGCGCGTGTCTCTCCACAGGGTTGTCACATGGAATACGCTCCCGGACACGGCGACTGGGTAGTCATACTGATCGGGGTTGATTACCTGTCCGGCGTCTGCAGGCCTGGTGAGCGCCGGGCAGGGCATCGCCGCGGGATGGACTGGCTTCGGGCGCCACGTCCCCGGGTCAGGGGTCAGTGCCCGATTCATGATTGCCTGCTTGCGTGGATCCATTCGGTTCCCACCATTGCTTGCTGCTACGGTCCCGATGGTCGCAACAGCAAGACTGAGCACTGCAATGACGCCCACGACGCTACATACCTCTATCAATGGCTTGAACGCCGGTCGAGCCTTCGCCCGTCTCTTCATCGCTCGGCTCCTAGATGTCCGTGATGTAACAGCTGAGTCAAAGAAGCGGTAACTACAACGTTCGGCTACGCCGCCTCCGCCTCCAGGTGCTCGGCGGCGAGCGTGACCAGCGTGCGAAAATCCGACATGGACAAGGCTTGAGGATCCAGGGTATCGAGCGTCAGCACCAGGATCGAGGACCTGAGGGAAACGTACCCCCAATAGCTCACCAGACCATTGGCGCCGGTCGTGGTCTCCACGGCGACCAGGCACTCGCCGATTCGGGTGCGCAGATGAGCGGCTTGAGCGACGTGATCGAAGGTGACAGCGGCCTTCGACTCCGAGTCGAAGACCAGCGCCAGCGAACCGACCGCAATCGGTAGTTCGCTGCTCTCACCGTGCAGCATGCCCGCAAAGGAGCGAAAGGCCGTGCTAACCGCGGTGCTTCCTAATAGGGAGCCCACCGATCCAACAGCGGACGGCCGCTTGGTCGGCTGAATGCGAACGTTCTCGCCGAGAGCAGCTTCGATGTGGTGCTGGTCCAGCATGAGATCATCTGCGGCCATGGTCCCGTACTCTCTTTTCGTGGTAGTCGCTCGCCGGCAAGTTCGCGACCGTGGCGCTCGTGCTGCCATTGTACCGGGAGCGTCCGCAGAGGCTCGCTGGGCGCGCAGGCTGCCACAACAAACTCACACTCCTGTCACACGATCCACCTGCCCGAACGGAGCAGCGAGAGCCGACGATAGAGCCAGCGCCATTAGGGCGCGCTACCATACAGGCGTGTTCTATCGCTCAAGCACCACTCTTGCCACTCTCGCGCTCATATTGACCGGGTGTGGCAGTGGATCTCAGCGCGCGTCGCCGGCGGCCGGAACTAGCATACCGCGCGTTCCCTCTACCAGCATCGCTGATGTTCGGCGGGATGACGCCTATCTCCTCCGACGGTCGTATACGCCGAAGTCGCATGTGCGCAGCGCCTTGCCGGCCGGCACACCGCTGGACATCATCATCAGTGTCTGTACTGGCAGCGCCGACGGGCATTGCCAGGCGGTCGACGTCTTCGCCTCTGGCGACACACGGCCTCTCTGGCACCGGCAGTACGTCGACGTGACCAAGCTGGTCGCCGTACCGGGCGGCTTCGCGGTAACGTCCGCGCGGTACGGCCCACAGGACCCCCTGTGTTGCCCGAGCGGTCGGCCGCTCACCAACACCTACCGCTGGAGCGGTCACCGCTTCGACCGGTCTGGACCATCGCCGTCCGTCCGACGGGACTGAGCGGCGGCCTCTCAGAGGAGCGGCGGATGCTCTCCCAGCGAACCTCTGGGAGGCACGGTCACGGCGATGGGCGCTCCATGCTCCCGGCAGATCAGAACCTCGGCACCGGTATCGAGCCGGATGCGTTCTGTCTCTTGCTCCAGGTCCCCAACGGGTACGACGTGCCCCACCGTACAGGAATATGCGGGTGCGCGTTGCTTGATCTCCGAATTTGTCGACATGCACCGTACCCCCATCAGCAGTATAGGATTGGCCAGCGATGAACACGTTAACCGCACGTTCAGCACTGGAGCATGCTCTGCTGTCGAGCCATCTGGCGACGGGTGCGCGCATCCTGGTCGCGGTGTCCGGCGGTCCTGATTCGGTCGCCCTCCTGCGATCGCTGGCGGATCTCGCCCCAGGCCGTTCCTGGGCGGTCTGCGTGGGTCACGTGCATCACGGTCTACGTGGCGAGGAAGCGGACTGCGACGAAACCTTTGTACGCGGCCTGGCGCATGCTCTGGGACTGCACTGTGAGGTCCGGAGGGTCGACACGCCGACCTATGCTCGCGAACGGCGACTCTCGCCGGAGGCGGCTGCACGCGAACTGCGCTACGGCGCCCTGCGCGAGATGCTCGGGTCCTGGCGCGGCGATATGGTTGCCACGGCCCATACTCAGGACGATCAGGCAGAGACGCTGATGCTCAATCTCTTGCGTGGGAGCGGGCTAGACGGCCTTGGCGCCATGGTGGTCCGGCACGAGGAGCTGCTCCGTCCCTTTCTCGCTGTGAGCCGTCAAACCATCCGAGACGCCCTGATGGAGTGGAATCAGCCCTATCGGGTCGATAGCTCGAACACTGATGAACACTTTCGACGCAATGCCCTGCGAGCCACGGTGATGCCACAGCTGGGGACAATCCAGCCGCGGGCACCCCAGGTGCTGGCCAGAGCGGCATCACTGCTTGCGGCGGATGCGGCCTTCGTCGAGGACGAGGTGACGCGTTTACTGCCCCTCCTCGAGGTACGGATCGCGCCGCGTGAGATCAGCGCCAGCCTCCCTGTTTGGACAGCTCTCCACCCCGCGCTTCAACGCCATGTCTTGCGCCGTCTGGTCCGCACCCTGCTGGGGCACCGCAGAGACTTCGACGCCTGCCACATCGAGATGATGGTGGAGGCTCTGCGGACAGCGGCTCATTCGAAGGCTGGAATGGTCGACCGCTTTCCGCATGGCGTGGCGCTGCTGTCCGACAATCGGCGCTTTCATCTGCGCCTGGGCGATCAACTGAAGAAGCCAAACGCGTACCGCGCGATCCTGCCGGTCCCTGGCTCGACGCAGATTCCGTCTGGCCTGCTCTCGGCACACTATCTCGACGGAATCTCGCGCCAGGATCTAAACCATAGGTTGGCGGTCTGCGGCCCGTATCACGCCTTGTGCGACGCCGCGATCATTTCGAAGCAACTCCTGGTGCGCTCGTGGCTTCCGGGCGACCGCATCGCGCCACTCGGGATGAGCGGCCATCGCAAGCTTCAGGACCTATTTGTCGATCGCAAGGTGCCTGAGGCGCAGCGCCACCAAATCCCGATCATCGAGGATGACGTCGAGATTCTCTGGGTCCCGGGAATCGCCGCCGGTCGAGCGGCACGAGTGACCGAGCGAACAACGCACGTTGCACATCTCCGTTTTCAGCCGTTGTAGTCAAGGCAGCATGATACAATTCGGCTGATTCCCTCCATATTGTCAATAGTTTCCTCCGGCCTTCCGGCCAGTTTTTTCGGAGAATGTCCCTTTCATGGATGCCAAGTGGTTTCGTAACAGCTTCATCTGGCTGATTGTCATGGTCTTTGTCCTGGCAATTGCCTTTCAGGTGTTTCGGAACGGCAACACCAAGACGACAACCATCGGCCTCACCGGCAGCGGGGGCCTGGTGCAGAAGGTTCATGCGGACATTGCCGGGAACACGCCACTGACCATTACGCAGGACGGGAACACGGTCACGTTGCAGGAGACGGGCAAAGATGCCAAGTTCCAGACAACCGTGAACGATACCTTTGAAATTACCAGCTTTCTTAAGACCAATGGAGTCAATGTAAGCGGCCCGCGATTCCAGAGTGATGTAAAGGTCATGGTAGCGCCGGCGAGTCAGCTCGGCAATTGGATCGGGACCATCGTATCCTTCCTACCACTGCTGATCTTTGGCGCGCTGCTGTTCTTCATGATGCGCCAGGCACAGGGCAGTAATAACCAGGCCCTGTCCTTTGGCAAGAGCCGAGCCCGCATGTTCGCCGGCAACCGACCCACCATCACCTTCGCGGATGTAGCCGGCGTGGAAGAAGCCAAGCAGGAACTGGCCGAGGTGGTCGAGTTTCTCAAATATCCAGATAAGTTCGCAGCACTTGGCGCGCGCATTCCACGCGGTGTGCTCCTGGTCGGACCGCCGGGCACCGGAAAGACACTCCTCTCTCGTGCCGTGGCCGGTGAGGCGGGCGTGCCCTTCTTCTCCATCAGCGGCTCCGAGTTCGTGGAGATGTTCGTGGGCGTGGGCGCGAGCCGCGTCCGCGACCTGTTCGACCAGGCCAAACGCAACGCCCCCTGTATCGTCTTCGTGGACGAGATCGACGCGGTCGGACGGCAGCGCGGCGCTGGTCTCGGAGGCAGTCACGACGAACGCGAGCAGACCCTGAATCAGATCCTGGTCGAGATGGACGGCTTCGACACCAACACCAACGTCATTGTGATCGCGGCCACCAACCGGCCGGATGTCCTGGACCCGGCGCTCTTACGCCCCGGTCGCTTCGACCGGCAGGTGGTTCTCGACAACCCGGATATTCGGGGACGGAACCAGGTGCTCGAAGTGCATGCACGCGGTAAGCCATTTGAGAAGAGTGTGAACCTGGGAACGCTGGCCAAGCAGACGCCCGGCTTCAGTGGCGCCGACCTGGCCAACCTCTTGAATGAGTCGGCAATTCTCGCGGCTCGACGGAACAAGAAGGCCATTGGCATGGGCGAACTGGAGGAAGCGATCGACCGCGTTATCTCCGGTCCGCAGCGCAAGAGCCGCATTATCAGCGAAAAAGAGAAGGCCATTACCGCTTACCATGAGGTCGGTCATGCCCTGGTTGCGCGGATGCTGGCCAATCTCGATCCCTTGCACAAGGTCACTATCGTGGCCCGCGGCATGGCGGGCGGCTATACCCGGCTACTGCCAACCGAGGACCGCTACCTGTATACCAAATCTCAATTTGAGGAGACGCTGGCCTTCTCCCTGGGTGGCCATGCGGCCGAGCAGTTGATCTTTGGCGAAGTGACCACCGGCGCCTCGAACGACATCGAGCGCTCCACCAGCCTGGCTCGTCAGATGGTAACCCAGTACGGCATGAGTGAGAAGCTAGGCCCACTGGCGCTGGGCAACCGGCAGGAGATGGTCTTCCTGGGACGCGACATCGGCGAGCAGCGCAACTATAGCGAAGCGGTGGCGCAGGAGATCGACAACGAGGTACGCAACCTGATCAACCGGGCGTACAGCGTGGCCCGCGAAATCCTGATCCGCCACAAGGACAAGCTGGTGACGGTCTCGGAAAAGCTGATGACGCTGGAGACCATCGAAGGACCCATCTTTGACGAGATCATGGGTATCACGCAGGCCGCCAGCACCTATGACACGTAGTTCGTCTCCTCCCTGACATGCGCCAGCGGCTACCAGAACCACGGTTTCCGCTGCTGCCGGAAGTGCTATCCGCAGACACCGCGGACGTGTACTTCATCCGAACTCGCAAAATTCTGGAGCAGTTGGCCCTTGATCCGGAAGTGGGAATGGTGGTCTTTCCGGGCGACGACGGGCTGTGTTGCGGGGTAACGCAGGTAGCACAGTTGCTCAAAGAGGCTGGATTCGAGGGTGAGCTCTGGAGCGTTGACGAAGGCACGCCGCTGGCCCGTGGAGAGGACGCGCTGCACATCCGAGGCCGGTACAGCAGCTTTGGCGTGTATGAGACCGCGTTGCTCGGCATGCTCGCCTCCTGCACCGCCTGGGCCACCGCCGCCAACCAGGTGGTGAGCGCGGCCCAGGGCGTTCCCGTGGTCAGCTTCGGCGCCCGTCACATACACCCCAACGTCGCCGGCATCATGGATTATGCCGCCACGGTGGGCGGATGTATCGGGTGCTCTACCTCAATGGGAGCGGCTCTCTCGGGTACAGTCGCCTCTGGGACGATGCCACATGCCTATGTACTCATCGTGGGCGACACGGTGGCGGCGGCCCAAGCGTTCGACAGCGTCCTGCCACCGGACATCCCCCGGGTGGTGCTGGTCGATACCTTTCAGGATGAGGCAGTCGAGAGCCTGCAGGTCGCCCAAGCACTGGGAAACGCGCTGCAGGGCGTCCGGTTAGATACTCCGGCGGAACGCGGCGGTGTCACGCCCGCCCTGGTTCGTGAGGTACGCGCTCGCCTCGACCAGGCCGGCTACAGCCGAGTACAGATCGCGGTAAGTGGCGGCATATCGCCGGAGCGCATCTCCGTCTTCCGCGACGAGGACGCCCCCGTCGACAGCTACGGCGTCGGCAGCTTCATCAGCGGCGCTCGTCCGATCGACTACACCGCCGATATCAGAGAGATCGACGGGGAGCCGGTGGCCAAGCGAGGTCGAATCCCGGGGATACTCCCGAATCCGGCCATGAGACAGCTGCTGTAGCCTCCTGGGGCAACTTGTAGAAATTTGCCACCAGGATCTCGGACCTGGAAGGGAAGGGGTTGTATCATGCGCACCTGGCTCTGCCTAATCGGGCTCCTGGTGAGTTCCATCGGCAGTAATGCTAACGGTCGTTTCTCGGCGGCGGTTTCGGCTCAGACCACGTCTCAAGGGGTGGATCTCACGCTGCGGATTCCACGCACTGCATATCCGCGGGATGCTCTGGTCCGTGTCACGGTAATGGTGCACAACCCCTCCCGGCAGGCAGTCACCATCGCCGATTCAGGCGGTCGCCTCGGTCTTTGGGTCGACGTGCTCAACGCGAGCGGGGCGGTGGTCTATTCCTCCGAGGGACAGGGCGGTATTCCCGGGCAGCTTATCCCACCAGTGGAGACGCGGGTCCTCCAGCCCGGACAGTCACTTCAGACCCACCCGTACATCGTTCTGCGTGGGTCGCGTATTCGGGCTGTTGTGAACACGTCTGCTCGTGTAGACGGGAGGCCAACGCCAATCCAGTTAACTCGCGGGAATGCACCTCACCTCCTCGTGTACACGCAGCCCGACCTGCACGCGGTACTGCACCCAGCCAACATTCACCAGCATGGGACACCGCTAATCACGATGACTACTACCTGCGCCGACAGTCCCATGCCCGTAGGGACACCGGGCTGGGTTGCGGCCCCTGCTCTTTCTCGGAGCGTTTACCGGGTCTCAGCCGCATGTGGCCGTCCCTTGGTCTGGCATCTTGCCGCAGGCTGGCCGAACGAGTCGGTGGTCGACGTTGAGATACGGGAGCCTCCTGCTTGACTGTAGGCGCCGGCGAGTGGAACCCGCTTCCAGCGCGACATGGCATTGAGTCGCCGTGCCATGCGAAATATCCGAACAGGTCTCATTCGGCTTCAGTCCATGCCGGCACGGGTTTAGCGGGCAGTCGAAGATTGGCCGGCTGCTCTACGCTCCGCCGTCTTCCCCGATCAATTCCAGCACGGCTTCTGCTCCGGCGGTGGTGCGGCAATCCACTTGAATGCCCAGCTGGCTATAAATGTCCGCTCGGATCGGGTCCTTGATCCGGCTGATGACCCGCGGCACGTGAAAGACCTGCTGTGCTACCTGGCTTGCCATGACATTGCGGTTGTCCCCGCTGGTTGCCGCGACAAAGACATCCGCCGCCTCGATACCGGCTCGTCGCAGTGAGTCTTGGTCCATGGCGTTGCCATGCACCACCGTACCTGGAAAGTCGTCGGAGAGCCGTGTAAAGGCACGCACATCCCAATCCACCACGGCGACGTCGTGCTGAGCACTGGCAAGCATATCGGCCAGACGCGAGCCCGTGCGCCCGCAACCCATGATTACGACTCGCACATCACCGCACGCCCGCATGTTCCGTTAGATGGAGAGGCCTTGTCGAAGGTTGAAAAGCTCGAGATCGGCCCGCTTCTCATGGTCTCGCGCCTGAAGATACGCCTGATAGTACGTTTCATAGCGTCCATCCCCAGTCTCTCCGTTGCATTCCATTTCACGGAGCAGCACAAGCCACTGTTGGGTAGCCTGAGCTAAGCGACGACGCTTTTCTTCGACTTGGCCGAAGCGAGGCAGATCGCCCTCGCTCCGCTTGGTCGCGCGCGGGCCGAAGCGCAACAAAGACAGTCCTCGTAGCAACACGCTCCACTGCTCTCCGGCTACACAGGTTCATTGCTGGGCATCAGCTTGTCGCGTCCCGACCGTGGCTTGCGAGCCGCCAGGCGGTCGCGGTGTCCGGCCAGGTCAGACGGAGGAAAGGAGCCGGGAGCTTCGGTGGTCCGAGTCATATAGTCGGCTACGCTGTCGACCGTATTGGACGCAAGCGCGATTGTGAACTCCAGCAGGCAATCGTTGCAAAACTTATACGCACCGTACAGCGCCGACCCAGCCGCAGAGCGTTCCAGGCCGCAACTGTCGCAATGGAGCGCGCGATTCAACTCAACCCCACGCTCCACTCGATCTTCAACCATGCTGTGGACGACCCGGGTGATGCGCTGCAGTGCTTCTTCGGTGAGTTCCTGTGGCTCTCGATTGGCCAAAATGGCCTATCCCTTCGATTGACGTTACGGTCCCTTAGTATAACAGAGACATTGGCGGGAGGAGAGGCGAAACAATGCTTATTGCTCCGGCAGCAGCAGTGGTCAATCCCGCGGCTGGTGGGGGGCGGGGCCCGGCTCGGTGGCGACGCGTCGGCCGGCATTTAGAGCGCGCTGGTCACCACGTCGATACGTGTATGACCGACGGGCCGGGCCACGCAGCGGTGTTAACCAGCGAATTGATCGAACGCGGCTACCGAACGGTGATTGTCGTGGGTGGAGACGGCACGGTACACGAGGCAATTAATGGGCTCATGGACAGTGGGAGCAACCGCAGCGGTGTACTCTTCGCTACCCTGCCGTCCGGCACGGGCATGGACTTTGCTCGAAGTGCCCGCCTGCCTCGCGGCGAACGCAGCTTCGTCGAGCACCTGCTTCATGCGCCGGAACGTTGCATCGACCTGGGTTTGGCAACATTCGTCGGGTCGCGCGTGTTCGTCAACTTCGCCGAGATTGGACTCGGATCCGCCGTCATCGCCCGTGAGCCGCAGTACAGCCGGTACTGGCCGGGGCGCGTGGCGTACTTCCTTGCGGCCGTGGAGGCGGCTGTGCGCGAGCCGCTGGCACACGGCCGCATCCTGATCGGTGGATCGACGGTGTACGAGGGAGCATTGACCAGCGTGGTGATCGCCAACAGTCGCTTCTTTGGTGGCGGCATGAAGATCGCCCCCCAGGCTCAATCGGATGATGGACTGCTGGATGTGGTGGCGCTCACCGATTTCTCACGCAGCGAACTCGTGACGCAGGCCTGGAAAATCTATCCCGGTCTCCATCTCGGGCATCACAAGGTACTCTGGCTACGAACCACCGAGCTTGCCGTCGAGACTGATGGCGTTCGGCAGCTCGATCTGGATGGTGAGCTCTACACCGGTGCGCCGTACAGCTTTTCCGTTCTACCAGGTGAATTACGGCTGGCCATATGACCCGTGCCCCACATAATCCATATCCGAATAATCAATATCAAGGTATGACCCACGCCGGGTGGTAAACTGACGGGTGATGGACGCAGGCGGCGACTGGCCTGCGTCTTTTGCTGGAATGGAGGGACCATGCGCCGATCTGCAACACTCATGCTCCTGGCACTGGTTATTACCGGGTGTGGAACGAGCGCGGCTTCGTCGCCCACCTCGACGCCGGCCGCTTTAGCGACTGCCACGGCACGGCCCCAGCAGCTCCCCTCCGACACCGGTCCCGCGCCGAAGGGGAGCGTCACTGCCGGCCCGAAGGGAAGCGCCACAGCCGTGGTCCGGCAGCCCACGGCAGTGCCGCCGAAGCCGGTCCCTACCATCGCGGTTTCTAAAGACTACGCCAGCTTTACGGCCACCATCTGCCATTCCTTCGCGACGCGCGACGCAAGCACGATTATTAACGCCTTGCCATACTTTCAGTACAACAGCGGTCTGCGCTTTGGAACCATGGGCGATGGCGAAGGGCAAACGGCAGATCCCGCCCTGATGCGCACCTGGTTGGCCTCCGCTAAAGTAACCTGCAACTTCATTACCCGCGATGTGGCAGGCCATGGCACGCTTCTAGCAAGTGGATGGACACAGCCGGGCGGCTGGTCGTTAGTAGAGCTGGACACCTATGGTGGACACTGGAAAATTAATGATCTCACGTTTGGAGACCGAGCGACGCTGTACAACGCTATGCAAACGGACGGTCCCATCGTCCCGTTTCGGGGATAAGTCAGGCGAGGGCACGCGAGTAGCCCTCCTCTCGCTCCACAGCTCTCCGCTCGCCTCAATCGGCAAAGCCGATGCCGGCGGCATGAATGTGTACGTGCGGCGGCTGGCCGACGACCTGACTGAGATCGGGCTTCGGGTTGATATTTTCACCCGGCGGACCGACCGTACGACGCCTGAAATCGTGGAGACCGAGGCCGGCGCGCGCGTTATTCATCTCGCCGCGGGACCTCCCCGCCACTTGCCCAAGCGCGTGCTCCCACTGCATATTCCCGCCATGGTGTCGGCGTTTCGCTCGTTCATGCAGAGAGAATCGCTGGAGTACGACATCCTGCACAGTCACTACTGGTTGTCCGGTTTAGTGGCATTGCGGCTGCGTGCCGAAACAGCGGCGCCTATCGTTCATATGTTCCACACCCTGAGCCAGGTAAAAGAGATGTACTCGGGCCAGGCCGATCCAGGAGACACGGCCCTGCGCTTCGACGGTGAGCGTTGTGTCATGACCGGGGCTGACGCCATTGTGGGCGCGACCACAGCCGAACGCGAACACATGGAACAGCTGTATGGTCGATCACCGGCGCGGTTCGCCGTCATCCCCCCAGGGGTGGATACAGACCTGTTTCGGCCGTTCGACGCAGATACGAGCCGCCGGCTCCTTAACCTGGACGGCGACCGGATCATTCTCTTCGCCGGGCGTCCTGATCCAATGAAGGGGCTCGACGTGCTGCTCCACGCGCTGGCCGAGATCGCACCCACGACTCCTGGGATCAAACTGGTAGTGGTGGGTGGACAGGATGATGCATCACGGGGGTATGGCGACCGTTTGCGTCGCATGGCCGAGCGGCTGGGAATGGCGGATCGAGTCGAATTCCGTGGTGCGGCGCCGCAAGATGAGCTGCCGCTCTATTACTCGGCTGCCGATCTCTGCGCCGTTCCGTCCAGCTATGAATCGTTCGGGATGGTCGCAGTAGAGTCAATGGCCTGCCAGACGCCTGTGGTGGCATTTCCGGTCGGGGGGCTCGCAACGACCGTGTCGGATGGCCAGACCGGCTTTCTGGCGGGAGGGCGTACCACTGGCGACTTCGTCGCTGCCCTACGCCGAGGCCTGCAGTGTGATGAGCGGGAGTCGATGGGGCGACGCGCTCGCCTATCGATTCAACGGTACAACTGGCTGAGCGTCGCTCGCACCACGGCGGGTCTCTATGCACAGGTCCTCCACGAGCAGCGTTGCTGGTGTCAGCGGCTGTCGGGCTTGGGCTAGGAAGGGACGCATGCCGTTCCAGGCAGCATCCGCTGGATATAATCACGACCAACTCTGCTTACTTCTACAGCATGTCGCCGGCGCCTATCTCGACTCCGGCCAGGATGTCCTCCATCCCCTTCGTGACTACGACCGGCTGCACGGCGGTGATCTGGTGCGAACGCTGCGTGTCTATCTTGCCTGCGGTTGTAATGCCAGCCGGACGGCGGAATACCTGAATCTCCATCGGAGCGGGCTAATCTACCGGCTTGCTCGCATCCAGGACCTGCTTGGTCTGGAGCTCGACACCTTTGAACACCGGCTCGTGCTGGAACTTGCCACCGTGGCAGAGAGCGCGGAGAGCCAGAGGTGAGCAGGTGCAACCTCGTGCCGCGAGTCGGACCGCCCGCGGACTATTCACGCATTATCCAATCGCTGTACAATTCGGATCATGGATACCAGTGCCGTAAGTTTCAATCCAAATAAGTACTCTGATCTGCCGCTGTACAACATTCAGGCGGTGGCTGCCGCCACGGGCGTCCCCTCCATAACCCTGCGATCCTGGGAGCGCCGTTACGGCATTCCCGAGCCGAAACGCGATCTCAAGGGCTACCGCCTCTATTCAGAGCGAGACATTGCTGTAGCGCGCTGGCTCAAGGACAGGGTGCAACAAGGGGTTGGAATTAGTCGCGCGGTCAACATGCTGCGGACGGTAGAGAGCGGTGATGCCACCCCGGACGTAGCAAGGAGTTTCGACTTCGTCACATTAAAAACTCACTTGCTTGATGCCATTACTCGGATGGATGAAGGGAGCATCGGCCGCGTTATCGCCGAAGCGCTGATGGTGGGTTCGATCGAAGAGGTGTCGCTAAAGCTGCTCCAACCAGCGCTCTATGAGGTAGGAGAGCTCTGGGCTTCTGGAACGCTCTCGGTTACCACTGAACACGTCGGCTCGAACTTGATTCGCTCCCATCTGTCCCAACTGGTCCGCATCAGCCCGCCCCCGCAACGGAAGGAGACAGTGTTAATCGGCTGTGCTCCTGGCGAGACGCATGACATTGGCGCGCTGATGCTAGCCCTCTTTTTGCGCCGGCGCGGCTTCAACACTATGTACGCGGGAGCCAGTGTCGAGGCTGAGGCACTGAGGGCGGACGTCCTCAACCGCGTGCCGGAGGCGGTCTGTCTCTCTGCTTCCAATGCAGCAGCAGTTCACACCCTGGCACAGCTCTATTCCTCATTGAACGGCCACTATCATGGAATCCTCGCCTACGGTGGCCGGGCGTTTAACGAAAATCCTGAGTTGATTACAACGGTGCCGGGGACATTTCTAGGCACCGACGCCGACGCGGGAACGCGCAACCTCGACGATGCTCTGAGGAGAAACAACCACCGATGACTCCCGTTCACACGCTGTTCGACTGCAAGCATGAAAAGGACATCGAGGTTCGCCTCGATGACGACGTCGTGGTTCCCGAAACCGTCCGGGGAATCGGCAAATGCCCGGATTGCATGGAGGAGGATCAGCTGATCGCGATATCCGGCGTCGCTCCCGGACCCGGCGGCCGCGTTTTAACGCTCGATTCGATCATGATGATCGCCATCGAGCGTTAAGATCCCAGTCAGTGGTCGCTCTTCGACTCCGCTTTGAGGGCCCGGACCAACGGCGTCAATTCGGCCCCCTGCGCACTCTGGGCATCCTGCTCGGACGGCGCGGGCGAAAGGATCGAGTCTGCCAGGGGCACGCCGTCCATTCCCGTGGAGGATGCCCCCAGGAGTGACAAAATTGTCGGCGATACGTCATAGAGAGTCGCTGGATAGTCGGAGCGGAACCCGCGCCGGACGCCGGGACCGGACAGCATGAGCGGAATGTGCTCCGCGCCCCAGGTGCCGCCGCCGTGGTCGCCCAACCAGTTGGTCTCGTTCCTGCCTACAATTCCTGTGTTTTCGCGCAACATGATGGCAATGTGCGGCGCACTGGGCCCAGCCAACGTGCTGAGTAGAAATCGATACGCCTGGTCGGCTCCGTCGGGAAGGACAGTATGCGGATCATACTGGCGCGTATAGCCGATGCTGCCCGGAAGCCGTAAATACACAGCGCGGATATACGGATTGTTCAGCTTGACCAGATTAGCCGCCACCTCTTCCACCTTGTTTCGGTTGTTCAACCACAGATAGCCCGCCGAGTGGTACTCGTAGTCACTCAGAGTGGTACCGGAGTCCTTTACCACCTTCTCGATCACTTCGTGCGCAATGCGGTGCCGTAGCGTCAGCATGCCGTGATCCGCGGTGAACACGAATAGGGTTTGCTTCAGCACATGGGCTGCCTGCAATTGGGCCTCGATAGTCGCCACATCTGAATCCAGGCGAGTCATGAGACGCCAGGCCAGATTGCGGTTGTAGCCGCCTCCATCCAAGTGACCGAGCGGCCAGTCGAACTCCGGCTCATTGATGATGGTGGCGCGTTGGTGGATGGTCCGAAAGGCCGACATCGCCAGCTGGACGGCGAGCGAGTCCTGATCTCCCGGTGCAAGGTGCGGCGCAAAGGCAGTCAGGCCGGGTTGGTCCAGGACACTGCGTGGGGGTATGTGGCGCGGAATGGCCACCGGGGTCCATTGCTGGCCATGGAGATCATAATACATCAGGTAATCGGCATATGGCCCCCCCACCGCGTCCACCGCGTAGTCTTTATGGCCGCTGGTGACCACGATTCGTGCCGATGGATCGTGCGCCTTCAGCAAAGACGAGAGCGAGGGCACCCCAGATTGTCTGAGCACCTGTTCCAGCGCCCCTTGTTGGATGGGGATCGGATTGGTCGGCTGCTCATGCACCGCCTGGTCGGTCACCCAGCTGAAGGAGATCACACCATGCCGCCGGGGTAACGAACCGGTTCCCAGGGTGGCGTGGCCGGTTGGCGTTTCCGTCTCGAGCATGCCGTCCCACGCGTCGGGGTAGATGGTACCATCGCGCTGCAGCGCCTTCAAGTGGGGAAAGTCGCCCAGCCGGAAATAGGCCGGCAGTCCGCCATCCAGCACCAGCAGCACCACATACTTGGGGCGTGCCTGCAGCGATGCAAATGGATTGGGTGGCTCCTGGCCCGGCCAGGGGTGATTGAGCCCAGCGGAATCGGTCCGTGCCGCCGGTACCAACGATAGAGTAACAGCCAGCAGTAAGGCGATGAAGCGGAGGTAGATGCGCAGTAGAGTTCTCCCCGAGGCTAAAGTACTGTGCTATACTTTAGATAGTAATAGAGCCGTATGGGCAACCCGGTCCCTCGGGTTGCCTTTTTCTGTGAGGAACGATTGACCAAGAGCCGTCCTGATATTCGTAATATTGCTATTATCGCCCACGTGGACCACGGGAAGACGACCCTGGTCGACGGCATGCTCAAGCAAAGTAACATCTTTCGCAGCAATGAGCAAGTCGGCACGCTCATCATGGACTCCAGCGACCTGGAGCGTGAGAAGGGTATCACGATTCTCGCCAAGAATACGTCGGTACACTATCAGGGCGTGAAGATCAACATTATCGACACGCCAGGCCATGCCGATTTTGGCGGCGAGGTCGAGCGCGTGCTCAATATGGCAGACGGCTGCCTGCTGTTAATTGATGCCGCCGAGGGGCCGATGCCGCAGACACGATTCGTCCTCCGCAAAGCCATGGAGATTGGGCTCAAACCGATCGTGGTCATCAACAAGATCGACCGCCCGAATGCACGCATCGAGGAAGTCCTCTCGCGCACCCACGATCTCTTCCTGGATCTGGCCACGGATTCAGACCAGCTAGAGTTTCCAGTGCTGTACACGGTCGCGAAACAGGGCACGGCCGCTACCTCGTTGGACGAGCGGCAGGTTGATCTGCAGCCGCTCTTCCGAGCCATTGTCGAAACGGTCCCGCCCCCGCTGATTGCGGATGGTCCTCTCCAGATGCTGATCACCGCTCTGGGTTACGACTCATATCAGGGGCGCATCGCCATCGGGCGCGTCACACGCGGCGAAGCCCGTTCCGGCGCACCCGTGGCAGTGATCGGCCGTCATGGCTCGGTGCGTACCACTAAGATCGCCGCGGTGTATGCCTTCGAAGGGCTCCAGCGGGTGCCGGTGGAGTTTGTGGAAGCCGGCGACATCGTGGCCATGACCGGCGTGGAAGACGCCGCGATTGGTGAAACGGTGGCCGCCGCCGACTGTCCGGAAGCGTTGCCCCTGATCGAGGTCGAGGAGCCCACGGTTCGGATGACGATTGGCGTCAATACCTCTCCCCTGGCGGGTCGCGAGGGCAAGCTGGGCACCTCTCGCCAATTGCGCGAGCGACTGTACCGTGAACTGTTGACCAATGTGGCCCTGCGGGTCGAAGACACCGATCGAGCCGATAGCTTCCTGGTCTCCGGTCGCGGCGAACTGCACCTGGCAATTCTCGTGGAAACGATGCGACGCGAGGGATACGAGTTCGAGGTCTCACGTCCTGAGGTGATTACCCGCACGGTCGACGGCAAGCTGCTGGAACCGTTCGAGCACCTGGTGATCGACACCGTCGACGCCAATATGGGATTCGTAACGCAGGCACTATCGGCTCGCAAGGGGACCATGACCAATATGGTCACCAGTGAAAACGGCGATATCCGTCTCGAGTTCACGATTCCAACCCGTGGCCTCATCGGCTTCCGCAACGAGTTCCTCACCGCGACCCGCGGCAACGGCATCATGAGCAGCTTGTTGTTAGGCTACCAGCCCTGGGCCGGCGACATCGTAAGCTACCGGATGGGTGTGCTGGTGGCGCTGGAAGAAGGTCAAGCGGTCTCCTATGGCCTCTCCAACGCTCAAGATCGAGGGACCACCTTTGTGGAGGCCGGCACCCACGTCTACGGCGGCATGATTGTCGGGCTCAATTCGCGCGGTGGCGATATTGTGATCAACGTCTGCAAGGACAAAAAGAAGACCAACGTCCGTTCGTCCAACTCGGATATCCTGGTGCGTCTGACGCCGGCCACCATCCTGAGTCTGGAACAGTCGCTCGACTTCCTGCAGGACGACGAGCTGGTCGAGGTCACCCCCGCCTCGCTACGCTTACGCAAGCGAATGCTGAATCACGAGCAGCGGATCAAGCGCTCGAAGTAGCCATAGACGCCGCCCAGTATCACCTGGACCCGTGCTAGGCTGGGGTACCTCAAGGCGAACCGACCGCCGGAAGGGACCGGGATGAGCGACGACTTCAGCGCGTTGATCGACAGGGCCAGGGCGGTGCTCAAGGCCAACGACCTTGGCGCTTCTACCAAACCGGCCCCCAGCTTGTACCCTCACCAGTGGAACTGGGATTCCTGCTTCATTGCTATTGGCATCTCGCGGTACGACACGGCGCGCGCGGCACTGGAACTGCAGTCTCTGCTGCGCGGCCAGTGGGACAACGGCCTGGTCCCGCAGATCGTCTTTAACCCGGCGGGCACTGGATACTTTCCGGGGCCGGACGTCTGGCAGAGCGACCGCTCCCCCCACGCACCGCGAGACGTGCAGACCTCCGGCATTACTCAGCCACCCGTGCTGGCGACGGCGGCCCTGAAGATTTGGGAAAACGCGTTGGACCAGGATCTAGCCAGGCGTCTGCTGGCGGAGCTGTATCCCAGGATTCTGAAGTATCACCGATGGCTCTATACCGAGCGCGACCCAGACGGTAGCGGGCTGGTTGTGGTGGTGCATCCCTGGGAGTCGGGGCTGGACAACTCGCCTCCCTATCTGGACGCCGGCAGTCGCGTCACCCTGACCTACCGGCCCAAGTATGAGCGCCTGGACCTCTTGCACGTGGCGGCCAAGAATCGACCAACGAACAAGGACTACGACCTGTTTGTCTACCTACTGGAACAGATGCGCGCGGTCAACTGGGACCAGCGGCGCTACCTGGAACAGGCGCCCCTCCAGGTCATCGACGTGCTCTTCAACTCGATTCTCTCCCGGGCCGATACCGATCTGGCCGCTATCGCGGAGATTGTCGGTGAGGACCCCAGCGAGGCTCGGGCCTGGCGAGATCGCACCGTCGCGGCTATAAACGGCATGTTGTGGGACGACGATGCCGGTACCTACTTCAGCTACGACCGAGTGGCGGGAAAACTGCTCAAGGACGATACCATCGCAGCGTTCCATACGCTCTACGGCGGGGTGGCGCCGGCAGACCGCGCGCAACGGCTGATCGAGCAGCACCTGCTTAACCCCGAGGAGTACCTCCCGCCAAGCAGCTTCAACGTCCCGACCACGGCCATGAACTCGCCCTGGTTCAATCCGGAGAACTACTGGTTGGGCCCGGTGTGGGTAAATACGAATTGGATGATCCTGCATGGGCTAGAGGAGTACGGGCGCGCCGATTTAGCTGAACAGTTGCGCCTCACGACGCTTGGGCTGGTGCAGCGCGCCGGTTTCCGCGAGTACTTCAATCCACTTAGCGGTGAAGGTTACGGCACGGACAGCTTCGGATGGACGGCCGCGCTGTCGATCGATCTCATGGAATAGCACTCAGTCCGGCCGGCTCCGGGGCAGTCTCTGCCGCTACCGGCGCTCAGGGTCCAATCGACCCCGACCGCTCTCATCGAGGTGCACCATGTGCATGGGGTAGGTCGTGACCCACCCCGTGTCGAGGCGAACCACCACCTGTTGTTGGCCCGCGGCTCCCTCGCGCCACTCCACCAGATGGCCGCGATATTCCCGCCGGTCGGGCGTGCGCACCACCACCGGATCACCTCGCTGCGCGTTCATGCTGGTAGCTCTCCCGTCGCGTGCTCGAAGGCCGCGTCCTCTGCTCGCCCCACTATCAGTGCCGCATTGACGCCACCGAAGCCAAACGACGTGGTAAGCGCCCGCCTGGCGCCGATCTTCCGCCCCGTCGGGGGCAACAGACAGAGTGGACAGTCCGGCAGGGGCTCCTCCAGATTCGTGGTGCCCGGTAAAAACCCATGGGACACAGCGAGAGCGGTGATGGCGGTCTCGATGGCGCCGGAGGCGCCCAGGGCGTGCCCGTATAGTCCCTTCGTGCCACTTACGGGTACTGTCGCGCTGCGGTTTCCGAGCGCACTGCGCAGGGCACACACTTCCGCCTCGTCACCCAATGGGGTACCCGTGGCGTGCGCGTTCACGTAGTCGATCTCTTCCGGCCTCGTTCCAGCCTCCGCGAGAGCCAGGCGCACCGCACGCGCAGCCTCGCTGCCATCCGGTCGGGGAGCGGTCATGTGAAAGGCGTCATTGGTCTGCGCGTAGCCAAGCAGTTCCGCATACACGCGGGCCCCGCGCCCCAGGGCCGTCGAACGCTCTTCCAGCACCAGCATGGCGCCACCCTCGGCCATAACGAAACCGTCGCGCCCACGGTCGAACGGTCGCGAGGCGCGCTCCGGCTCGTCGTTGCGTGTAGACATAGCCTTGATCAACGAAAAGGCGCCGAAGGTGAGTGGCGCCAGGGGAGCTTCAACCCCACCGGCCAGCATCAGGTCGGCATCCCCGCGCACAATCGCGCGTAGCGCCTCGCCAATGGCCATGGCTCCCGAGGCGCACGAGTTCGCGTTGGCCAGGTTTGGCCCTCGCAGGTTGAGCTCAATCGCGATATTGGCTCCGCTGGCTCCACCGTAGACGGCAATCGCCAACATCGGTCCTACCGCACGCAGCCCATCGTGCACAAAGCGACCGTGTTGCTCCTCGCCGTAGGCAATGCCACCCAGCGCCGACCCAAGCGACACACCGCCGCGGCTCGGGTCGATCGTTCCCAGGTCCAGCCTCGCGTCGTCGACCGCCTGTCGGGCGGCGGCCACGCCAAACTGCGCGAAGCGGTCCAGCCGGCGGCACGTTCTCCCATCCATATACAGAGCCGGATCAAAGTCATCGACCTCGGCGGTCAACTGGGAGCGGAACTCGGAGGGATCGAACCGGGTGGCGCGCCGCACGGCCGAGGCGCCGGCGCGAACCCCCGACCACAGACCGGATGCGCCGGACCCGATCGGTGTCACCGCCCCAATGCCCGTGATAACGACACGACGGACGGTCATGTGGCGACCTCCGCCCGCGCCACCTCGGCCTGGTGCTTGATACCGCGCAGGGTCCGATCAGCAATGTGCATCACAAAGAGCGAACCCACGATATACTCAACACCCGGCAGGCGAAACCACCACCGAGCCGAATCCAGGTGGTGGTCGATCGTTACCTCAACTGCTCCGTTGCGCACCTCGAATCTCCATGCCACATCCATGCCGCGAGTAACCCCAGCCAGGTGGTGATACCGAATCTCAGGTCCATCTCGATCAATCTCCTGGGTCGAGGTCCAGCTCACTGGAATGCCGGTTCGCCGGGCTGACATTGCCACCACCCGGCGACCCAGGCGATCGGCCGGCGTGAGCGGATCCCATTCGCGGACAAAGCGATAATGCGGAAGCAGCTGTGGCCAGCGCGTGACCTCTGCCGCTAGATCGAATATGACTTCCAACGGCGCGTCAATCGTAATTGTATTTTTGGTGTGAAGCACAGTGTATCTTTCTCCCGGGATCAGGGACGTAGCGCCGACCAGAGCATGCGCGGCGTCAGAAACTCCCGGGCATCGGTCAAATCGCCCAGTACCATGCTCAGCGAACTGGCCGGCGTGGGCCGAGCGGCGAGGCGGGGAAGCGCATAGTCCATCAACCATGGATATTGCACGAAAAGCTGCACCAGCCCCGTGACTATCTGTTTTCGACGGAAAGCGCGAGAACGTAGTGCCGGATACTCTCGCAGCAACTCGACCGACCGGTCCGGCATACAGAGCGCACGGTGGCCAACCTCCGCTACCAGTTCGGCGCCGCGCAGCGCTCGGTAAATACCCTCGCCGGTAAAAGGATCGAAGAAGCCGGCGGCGTCACCCACCAGCAGAGCACCGGGCAGCCACACCTGGCTGCTCCGCGCGCCGACCGGCCCCACGCCGCGTACCGGTGTCGCTCGCCGGGCGGCGGATAGCGCGGTCTTGACGCGGGGATCCGAGCGGATCCACTGCTCGAAATACTGTGTTGCCGAGAGCCCGGAATTGCGAACCAGGTCGAGGCGGGTGACCACCGCCACGTTCACCTGCTCATTTGGAAGTGGAGCAAGTCCACAGTAGCCGCCGCTCCCCACGAGCATGGACCCGAACCCGTCCGGGAAATTTCCGTGGCCCTCATAATGCGCCACCAATCCCATTCGAAGCGGCCAACGTGGTACGACTGAGAGCCCCAGTGACCGAGTAAGAGCGGAGCGCGCTCCATCGGCGATGATCGTCAGACGGGCCGAAATCGTCCGCTCCGCACCTGCCTGGCTCCCCCTGACTCCGCATACCGCACTACCCTCTTGCACCACCTCTTTCGCCACATATCCCTCCACCACCTGAACGCCCTGCTGGACGGCGTGGCGTACCAGGGTGGCATCGAGTATGTGCCGCCGCAGCGTGGACGCATGGAAGATCTCCCCATCATGTTCGTACTTGACACGCAGTACTGCTCCGCGCGGCGACATGATGTCCATGCCAGGCACCGTCCGAGGGGATGTCGGGCCCAGAATGTTCTGCAGGCCCAGTCTTTCAAGCACTACCGCAACGCCGGGACTCATATACTCAGCGCACGCCTTCGGTCGCGGGAAGTGAGCCCGGTCCAGCATAATCACGCTGTGGCCGAGGCGCGCCAGCAAGGCAGCCGAGGTGGCCCCCGCCGGCCCCGCTCCCACCACGGCCACGTCCCACTGCTCAGCCATGAGTTGTCGGCCCGCCGCCGCCCACCAACGACTGCCGAAAAAAGATATGACGTTCGATGGTGGGGTTCGGGATGCCTGCTCGGCGGGCTAACCCGAACAGTTCCTCAGGGGTATAGGCGCGAAGCACGGAGAGCGGGCCATCGTGGCGCGTGAGCCGATTCCGGGCCACTGTGTGCGTCGCAAGCCAGGTCCCCGCATAGGCCAGATATCCTCGGCGCAGATCAATGACGATCATTCCCCGGCGTGCCACCCGCCACATCTCTCCCAGGACTGAAACCGCCTCGTGTGGGGGGAAATGGTGCAGGGCCAGGCAGCACAGCACGATGTCGAATGAATCGTCTGGATACGGCAAGGCGCGCGCGTCGCCCTGCTGCAATTCCACCGCCGCACCGTCTAGTTGGGCTGCGGCCTCAGCGAGCACCTCAGCACTGGAATCGAGCGCCACCACGGATGGCTCCAGGCCCGAGCGGTGCAGCGCTTGCCACAGCGCAACCGGGATATCGGCCGATCCCGTCGCCACATCGAGGACCGAGACGCTGGTACAACCAGATGTCAACCGCAGGACCGTATTGAGCGCAAGTGACGTACCACCGAACCAACGATTCAGATTCCGAATGTCAAGCAAATTTGCCGGGAGGTCGGCTAGCACTGCCTGCGGCTGGTCCAGCAGTTCCGGCGTGTCTCGCCGGGTCGGTCGGACTATCGTATTCATGCCCCGGCCTCTCTGGAGCTGTGGTAGCAGGAGCCGCCCCCTACAGCGTCGCCCGCATCAGAACGTCCCGCATCATGATAGGTGTGAAGGGTGCCGTAAATAGGGCCCGATCTTCCCCAGGTTGAAGTCGCCATCGAGAAACTCCTGGGTAGGTCGACTGGCCAGGACCGACTTGTTGTAGGGATAGCCATGGCGGGGCGCCCAATACGACCAGGCCTCTTCAATATCGTTGCAGAAGCTGTCGAGGTCGTCGCTGGCCGCAAACAAATTAGTGCCCGGGTCGATCGTGTCACGCCGATTAATGTCATCCACCAGACGGCAAGCCTGCTGTTCTCGATGGTAGTTCGACACGATACCGGCCGTCTGATGGTGATGATACGCATAACGAAACGCCAGGTAAATTGGCTTGATCGTGGCGTAGGCCTGTTTCACCTGCTGCAAGTCTTGCGAGGTGTACAGATCGGTGCCACGACAGGCGGCAAGCACTGGAAGGAGTAGGAGCAACAGAATCTCTCGACGCATAGCCTCACATTCTAACGTCGGTATTTGCGAGAATCCGAACATGCAGAGCAACAACTTCGATAACGTTACCTATTATGAGGCGCTCGCCGGCGCCTACGACCTGTTCTTCGACGATCTCGAGCAGAACATGCAAGAAGAGGGACGTTGGCTCGAACGACTCTTGCGCGCCCACGGCGTGTGTACCGTGCTAGACGCTTCCTGCGGCGCCGGACGGCAGGCGATTCCCCTCAGCGAGCGGGGCTTTGCGGTAACCGCGGCCGATCCAAGCAAGGCGATGCTTCGCCGCGCGGTCTCCGCCGCCGCCGCCCGCCATCTGGAGATTTCATTCATAGAAGCGCCATTTAGCGAGCTACCGGATCGGGTCCCGCACCGTTTTGACGCGGTCATTGCTTTGGGGAATGGACTCTGCCATCTGCAGCGCCCCGCCGATATTCAGGCGGCGCTTGTGGCCCTCCATGGGTGCTGCCTGGCCGGTGGCCTTTGTCTGGTGGGAATTAAGGACTTCGAGCAGGTACGGGCCGTGCGCCAGCGAGTCCACTGTCGCGGGACGAGGGAGCAGGGGACGGCACGCACCCTGATGTTTGAACTCTGGGACTTTGAGGATCCACTGCTTGTATGTACCGCCTTTGTCCTGCGACGGCCAGACCCAACCAGCCCCTGGAACACGCACACCGTATCGACCCGGGAATACATGCTGGAGGAGACAGAGTTAGCGAGGCTCGCCCGTGCGGCAGGGTTCGGCGATATAAGCCGACTGCACCATCATCGCGAGGCAGTCTTCTTGCTGCGTCCCAAAACGAAACGCGAGTAGCGCGGGGACGCCGTGCTAGACTGAACGCAGGAACGAGAGTTCCGTGCGTGTCGGAGGAAGTCATCGCGATGGACGAAAGTTTGGTGCTAGGACGTTTTCCACCTTGCTTAACGGCGGGTGAGCGTGTACTATAACATCAACGGTGCCCAAACCATGGACATCAGCGACGGGTTCACCGAAATTAGGATATGAGAGGACACAGATGAATATCAGGAAAATCGGCGTCATGTCTCTCCTGGCGGGCCTGCTGACAGTCGGGGCCGCTGCCAACGTGACGGGTGTGACAAGTGTGCACGCTCAGGTCGCGGCGGCAGGCCAGGGGCCGGGCACTTCGTACTTCTGTGCAAAGTCGCAGCACAAGAACAACCCGCATTGCAAGCCCAAGAACAGGGGCGGCGGTAACCCCAGCGCGGCTAGCGCAGCTATCGCCGCGGCGATGAACGCTATCAAGAAGGCTAATGCGTGCCAGCCCGCTAGTTCAGCCACCTGCCAGGCATTGATTCAGGCTGCCAATCAGGCTGCCGCCAACGCCACTCAGCTCGCCAACGCCGCCGGAATTACTCCCCCGGTTTTCCCGAGTACGGGCGGCGGTGGAACGGCTCCTGGTGCAGGTACCGCGGCGTCAATTGGTGGCGTCGCCAATAGCCACGGTCTGCCGTATGCGATCAGTGGCGGCGCCGGTGCAGTCAACGGCAGCACTGGGGTGCATAGCCTCCCCTCGACCGGCGGTGGCGTTCCCTCCTCGCCGAACAACCCATGGCTGGCCTTGATTCTGGCAGCCATGGCGCTCATGGCCGGCGGCGTAGCCGTCCGCGCCAACTCGCGCCGCTAAACTCCACGCACTCCACACGCACGAACCAGCCGCCCCTTATGGGGCGGCTGGTTTTTTGTTATGGCTGCTTCCATGAACTGCGTGGCCATTGACAGTGACGTCCCCTGTGAGTTAAAATTAGAACATAAGTTCGATGTAGTACGGATGACCACAGAGAGGATCGCGCAGTGAAGAAGGACTATCTCATCAACGTGCAGGGCAGCGATTTCGTCAAATACGAGGGTCTACTTGACGAGGCGCATCAACAAGGGTTGTGTCGCGTCTCCACCACGCTGCTCCAGGTACCTCATGCTGACAATGGGCATGTGGCGATCGTGGCTGCCGAGATCGAGACCGCCAAAGGCACCTTTTCCGGTATCGGCGACGCCTCTCCCGCGAACGTGAGCCGCATGATTGCGCCACACACCATTCGCATGGCGGAAACGCGTGCGAAAGCACGTGCACTGCGGGATGCGGTGAATATCGGCGTGGCTGCTCTGGAAGAGCTTGGGGACCTTGACGAGCATGCAGCGCCCGCGCCGCGTCCCCCCGCAGTGGGGGGCGGCGTACAGGAAGTAACGGAATCATACCGCGCCGATATCCCCAAAGCGTCACCGTTCAAACCGGCCAGCGCCAACCAACTCGCCACGATTGCCAAGCTCTCTCGCCTGCTCGATCAACCCGACGAATCAGCCACCGATATGACCTCTGCCGACGCTTCCGATCGCATTACGGAACTCTCCCGTGAATACAACGAGCGAAAGGGTAGCTCGGCAGCGCGCCGTTCGGCGTAAAGCAAAGCAGGCGGAACAGCCCCTGGAACGCGCCGAGAGTCGAGGATATTCGGGACAATATCCTCGACTCTCCTCATTTCATCGTTTATTTACCCAGCGTTAAAGCACCGGTAACCGGCGGTTAAGAACTGCCTGGTAAGGTGTGACGTACGGTGAACACGTGGAAGTGAGTGGGAGTTATATATGAGCAGCACCAGGGCCAAGAAGCACCGTCCTAAAAGTACCCCGGTCATCTCGTTTGACAGGACGCTCATCCAGATGGGGCACCTGATGCGTCGAGCGGCTTTTGGCGCCACACCGGACCAGATTCTCCAGGCGGCCACGACGGGAATCGCTTCCACGGTAGACGCGCTGGTCAACTATGACCAGACCCCTGATTCCTTCACACCGCCGGACCAGGTCTACCTCGACCAAAAGCATGGCAGAATCGACATGCTGGCGGCCTGGTGGCTGGGACGAATGCTTACCGGCAGCCGGCCCTTGCAGGAGAAGATGACCCTTTTCTGGCACGGTCACTTCGCCACCGGCGCCAACAAGGTAAACTATCCGGGGCTGATGTACGACCAGAATCAGCTCTTTCGGCAGAATGCGTTGGGCACCTTTGATGACATCTTGGATGCGGTCACCAAAGACCCCGCGATGCTCATCTGGTTGGACGGCCAGCGGAACACGAAATTCGCGCCGAATGAAAATTACGGCCGGGAAGTCATGGAGATATTCACCCTCGGCCGGGTCACCACAGTCGGTGAGCCGAACTATACCGAAGATGACGTGCATGGCATGGCTCGGGCCTTCACCGGCTGGCATCTGGACCCGACCGGCCAGGCGATATTCACCGATCGTCTCCACGACGACGGGATCAAAACTATCCTGGGTCAGACCGGGAACTGGAACGCAGACGACGCCGTCCGCATCCTGGCCAACCACCCGGCAACCGGTCCCTGGCTGGCATCTCGGCTCTGGAAGTTCTTCGCGTCGGATATCCCGAACGACGCAGTCATCGCGCAACTGGGCCAGATTTACTACAGCAGCAACCACAGCATCGGAGCGATGGTGCGGGCCCTGTTCACGATGCCCGAGTTCTATAGTGCAGACGCGCAGCAGAACCACATCAAGAGCCCGCCTGAATTCGTGGTCACCACCCTCAAGCAGCTCGGGCTGACCGACGTGGACACCACCACCCTGCCGCGCTACCTGCTCATGATGGGTCAGGAGCTGTTCAACCCGCCGAACGTGGGCGGATGGGAGGGCGGCGCCAACTGGGTCAATGCCTCGACCATGCTGACTCGCTTTAACTTCGCCTCGCGTCTCACCGGCAACGCTCCCGGGTCGAAGTCCGCTCTGGACGGGCAGGCACTGGTGACGGCCAGCGAAGCCGACCGAACCTACCAGCTCCTCGCCTATATCACCCACGTGCTCGGCGTCCTCCCCAGCGCGACCACCCACATGGCCCTGCAAGCGTATATCGGGAGCGGCCAGATCGACAGTGTGGATGCGGTGACCAAGGTCCTTGGGCTGGTCCACCTGACGCTGGTATCACCCGAATACCAGATCGCGTGAAGAAGGAATCCATCATGACCAACAATGAGACCGCCGCCTCGCGCTGCTGCGACGAATACGAGCACTACCGCCGCTCCAGGTGGACTCTTCGGCAGAATCGGCGCGATTTCCTCAGAACCACTGCGGGCGCCCTGGCCGCGGCGCCTATGTTCCCGCACCTTCTGCTCAAGCCGGCACTGGCGCAGCACGCCAATACGACCGGCGCCGGCACCCAGCCGATCCTGGTAGTGATCCAACTGGCGGGAGGGAACGATGGCCTGAACACCGTTGTGCCGTACGGCAGCAACCTGTATTATGCCGGCAGACCCAACATCGCAGTGCCGGCCAAGAGCGTGCTGCCGATCGACAGCACGGTCGGCTTCAATCCCAATTTGAAGGGCATGAAAGCGCTCTTTGATATGGGTAAGGTTGCCATCATTGAAAACGCGGGCTACGCGAACCCCAGCCGCTCACACTTCGAGGGCACCAGCATCTGGGAGACGGGCGATCCCCTCGGCCAGATGGGCACCGGTTGGCTGGGCCGCTACCTGGACCAAACCGCGTCCGGCAATGACAACCCTCTGGCCGCCATCGCCATCGGCTCGAGCCTGCCCCAGACGCTGGTATCGCAGCATGCTCCGGTCACGGCGATCGAGAGCGTCGATAGCTTCAAGTTCCTGGTCAATCGGACCAACGAGCAAGCGATCCTGAACGCATACCAGCGCATGTACGGCGCCACCGTTGAGGATTTGCCGGAGTATATGGGGATCGTCCGCTCGGCCGGATCGGACGCCGAACAAGGCGTCAAGGATCTGGAAGGCATTCAATTAAACTACAAGCCCTCGGTGACATATCCCACCAATCCACTTGGCCGCGAGTTGCAACTCGCCGCCCAAATAATTACCAGCGGCATCGGCACGCGCGTCTTCCACCTCAGTCTGGGCGGCTTCGATGACCACGTGGCCGAGGTCTATACCCATGCCAACTTGATGAAGTATCTGGGAGACAGCGTGCTGGCCTTCTACCAGGATCTGCAGGCACACGGCAAGTCCGATCAGGTCACCATGGTGACCTTCAGCGAGTTTGGCCGGCGGGTGAAAGAAAATGCCGGCCGCGGCACCGATCACGGAACCGCGGCGCCGATGTTCGTAGTGGGTGGCAAGGTGAAGGGCGGACTCTACGGCGGAGACCCCAGCCTGACCAAGCTCGACCAAAACGGTGACCTGATCTACGACATCGACTTCCGCTCGGTGTACGGAACGATTCTCGATTCATGGCTCGGCGCCAGCTCAACGGACATTCTGGGCGGGACCTTCGAACGCCTTCCCATTTTCTAAGGATCCCTATTCGCTCCCGGCACGGCGGGCGCTCTGGGGAAGGGCCGGTCGCCGTGCTTTCGCGTTCTAGGGACTGTCAGATCCCGCGCTGCGCTGCCTGGTCTGCAGTGACGCCACCGCCTCGGGCGCGTGGCCCTCGATCAATTGATGATGCCGGCTGAAGATCTGGTACAGCATCACACCGGTAGCCACCGCCAGGTTCAGTGAATCGCTTCGTCCCATCATGGGGACGCGAGCCATGACATCGCATTGCGCCTGTTGTTCGGCGGACAATCCCTGCCGCTCGCTGCCCATAAACAGCGCCACGGGGCGATCATACGGAAGCGATCGGTAGTCCGTCTCAGCGCCGTCGGAGGCGCCGACGATGCAAACGGTATGTCGATCCTTCCAGGCCGAGATTTCATAGAGCGTGGCACGAACCAGACGCTGCGAGAAGATGGCTCCCATGCTGCCGCGCAAGGTAGCCGGGTCATACGGATCGGTGCTGTGACCAAGCAGAATAACGCCGGCGGCGCCCACCGCGTCGGCGGTCCGCAGAATGGTACCGAGATTGCCCGGGTCCTGCACCGAGCCCAGAACGATCCAGCAGAGTTCGTCGCCCGGCACGATAGCCGGGAGTCTCTCCCAGCGCTGACGGACTACCGCGCCGATGCCCTGTGGTCCCTCCTTCAGGGAAATACTGTCGAACACACTGCGCGTAACTTCCAAACAGGGCACGGCTGCCGCCCGCAGAGCCGCCACCGTGTCATGGCCAAATCGACTGGTCAGCAGTTCCGGCGCAAAGACGCAGGTGTGGATGTCCGCGCCCGTCTCCGCGGCCTCACCGACAATGCGAACGCCTTCGACGAAGAAGAGTCCCGATTCTTCCCGCTCCTTACGGTGGCGCAGCGCTCGAATCTGTTTGACCGCGGGATTCGTCTTACTGGAAATCACCGGTCAACATTCATGGCTTGCCGCCTGAAGCTGGTCCGGTTCCGGCTCCTCGTCTCTGCGCAGCAACTTGAAGCGGCGATGCACGATGTGCATCGCGGCCTCCAGGACAATGTCTCTGGACATTTTCGAGGTACCAGCCGCACGCTCCACGAAAATAATCGGCGCCTCTCTGATGGTCAGCCCGCGGTGCTCCACCTGATACACCACCTCAATTTGAAAGCCGTACCCGCGCAACTTTAGATCGTCAAAGTGCAATTGTCGCAAGGTCGAGGGCCGAAATGCGCGAAAGCCCCCAGTTGCGTCGCGGGTTTTCACCCCGAGGCCAATCCGAGCCACGGCATTGCCACCCCGACTGATCAGCTCGCGCAGACGGGACCAATTTTCGGTCCCGCCGCCCTCCACATAGCGCGACCCAATAACCAGGTCCGCATCCTGCAGCAGATCGAGCAGACGCGGCAGGTAGGCAGGATCGTGCGAAAAGTCGGCATCCATCTGCAAGATGGAATCAAAGTCGCTCTGCAGCGCTCGCCCAAAGGCTTCGATATAAGCCGTGCCCAACCCGAGCTTGGCGGCGCGATGGATGACCTGCACCCGCGAATCGTGCGCCGATAGATCGTCAGCCAACCGTCCAGTGCCGTCCGGTGAGTTGTCGTCGACCACCCAGACGGTGGCCAGAGGCAGGCTCGAGCGGATGGCCTCGACCATACGCGGCAGATTCTCTCGCTCGTTGTAGGTGGGCAGGATTACGAGAGGACGGCGGCCCACCGTCGGCCGATCGATCAATAGACGATACCCCACCTGGCAACAAATGCAGACAAGTGTACCATGCCGCCTGTGCCCGCCTCGCGCTACTATGGAGCGGTATGGAAATAGTACACGCCGATCCTTCCCACCACGCCACACCGAACCCCGAGAAGCACGGGGTCGGCTCATCAGCGCTGACTGACCTGCGCGTGCCTCCCGCTGTGATCGGTGTCCTGCTGCTCCTGGTCGTTTTCATGGCCGTGATCTTCCTGGTCGCCGCTCAGAACGTACACACCCTCTAGCGGCCATCGCTCCTCAGCCGCTCATCTCTATAATCCAGGAGCAAGTACTGGTATGGAGGGTAGGAGTGCAGCGACGGCGACTGGGCAGGACCGACCTGGATGTATCGGAGATTGGTCTCGGCGCCCTGGAAATTGGGCGCGATTGGGGTATCCGCGATGCTGACTTCGGCCGCCCCGCCGAACAAGATGCGATAGCGCTCATTCATGCCGCACTCGATCTCGGCATCAACTTTATCGACACCGCACCCGCATACCAGTTAAGCGAGGAACGGATCGGCAAGGCGTTGGAAGGTCACCGCCAAGAGGTATATCTGGCCACCAAAGTCGGTGAGCACTATAACCACGAACGAGGGTTCTGGTATGACTATGGCGCGGCAGCCGTTCGCACCTCCGTGGAACAGTCGCTGCGCCGCCTGCAAACCGATGTGGTGGATGTACTCCAGATCCACAGCGCCTCCGCCGAGCTGATCCAGCAAGGGGAAACCTACGAAGCCATGAAACGCCTGCGGGACGCCGGCCATGCACGCTTCCTCGGTATGTCGGGCGACCTGGAAGCAGCCAGAGCCGCCATCGAGCACGGCGGGTTCGACACCGTACAGATCGTGTACAACATCTTCAATCAGGAGGCAGCCACCTCACTGCTGCCCCTGGCTGGTGCCCATGATGTCGGGGTGATCGTCATGGCGCCTCTCGGCCATGGCGCACTCACCAGCAAGCATGAGCATCTTGATCCAGAGCAACCAGAGTATCGCCTGGCCAAGCAAGCAGATTTCCTGGTTCGGCCAGAGCAGACGCTGGCCCAGGGAGCACTTCGCTTCGTGCTGCAGCAGGATGCCGTCTCGACCATCATCGCCGGGACGCGGAAGCCGGCCAACCTCCGCTCGAATGTCGAAGCCGCCGCCGGCTCACTCACTCCAGAGGACCTGGATCGAATCCACCAACTCGACGCATAGAATAGTTTACCGGCCCGCTAAATCGATTGAGTCAAGACAGGAGGTTCCACGCTGCGAGTTCCCCGCGACCGCTGATTACGACTTTGGCGCTATTGCTCGCATTGCCAGGCATAGCACACGCTCATCGTTCAGAAGGGGCCAGGGTGATTGGACAGTTCTCCACCACGCACCCGTTCGAGTGGCGCGGTATGGATTCCACATATGTACGGCGGGCCAGCTTTGTTCAGATAGGCTCGTTCGTCCGGAGTGAGACATCGGTGCAGTACCTGCGAGGTCCGAGCGTGGAATGTGGTTCGCGGCCCTGTGTGAACCTCCATAGCCTAGCGTCCAGGCACCATTGCGGCGCGCGCGGCCCGCGTGGTGGATGCCTGAAGCTGGTATACGTGAGCATTATTGACCTGGGCGCCGGCAGGCTCGGGTTCCGCCCGAACGGCCCCGACCGCGAACTGTTCCTCAAAACTGTGGTGTTAGCGTCCGGCCGCCACGTGTCGAGTACCTATATTCGATAGGACGTGCGATAGCAGGATAACAAGTCTGCGCTCCGCTGAGATGAGGGCAGACTCGCCTCCACCCGGCCCATCCAGTTCACATAGCCTCACGCGACGCCACCTGGTGGCATCAGGCCGCCAATTAGTGTTGGCTGGCGTGACAACGCCGTGTCATACTCAAGCCTGATCGAACATTGTGGATCGTGGGGTAGCTCTGTGAGGCCTGCTCGCAAGTTGATAGTCGAGACTGATGGAGCCTGCCGAGGCAACCCCGGACTGGCCGGCGCGGGCGTCATCATCAAAGACGAGAACGGCGCCAAAATCGAGACGATCGGCACGTTCCTGGGCGTCACCACCAACAACCAGGCGGAATACCGCGCGCTGATCGAGGGCCTGGAGGCGGTGGCACGACACCAACCGTCAGCGGTCACGGTCCGAATGGACAGCGAGTTGCTCGTGCGTCAGATGACCGGTGTCTACAAGGTGCGAAATCCCGGCATCCTGCCCCTGTATTCGCAGGCCATGGCACTGGTCAACGCGCTGCCCAGCGTGTCCTTCGAGCATGTTCCCCGAGAGAAGAATCTTGGCGCCGACCGGGTGGCCAACGTCGCCATCGACAGCCGCATGATCCGTGGGCGTAGCGCCCAGCACGAGTAAGCGGTTTGACACCAGTGCTGCTCCGCTGTATCGTGTAAGCACCGGGTCGCCGCGTACCGTGGAGCGACCCCAAAGGAGGGCATAGCGAGCAACGACACGTCACCCTGTCACTCGGCGTTTCCAGCCCAATGGAACGACAGAAAGTAGGAGGAGAAGTCATGTTCAACTCTCGACTGCGACATACAGCAGTCTTCGTAGCGGTGTGCGCTCTGATGGTGGTCCCGCTGGCGCCGAAAACCACCGCTGCACCCGCGTCCATGCCGGTTACCTTCCTTGGCGGCTGGGGCGCCGGGGAAAAGACCGACTTCCAGGCGATTCTGAGCTATTGCGATGCCAACTACCACACCAAGGCCTCGTATCAAGAAGCCCCGGGAGGTGACGTAGCCACCACCCTGGCCACCCGAGTTCAGGGCGGAAGCGCGCCCGACCTCGCTGCCCTTTCCACCCCTAGCTCGATCAAGCAGTATGTGGCCGGCAACTCAGCCGTCCCCATCACCTGGCTCAACCAGAGCAAGTTCAAAAGCCAGTACTCATCCTTCTGGCGAAACCTCGGTACCATCAACGGCAAGCTCTACGCCATCTACATGAAGGCGGATGTCAAATCGCTGGTCTGGTACTCGCCGAAGAAGCTCCACAAAGGTCACTACGCGATCCCCAAGACCTGGACCCAGACCGTGGCCCTCTCCAACAAGATGATCAAGCACGGGCTGCACCCCTGGGCCTTCGGCGTTGGCGGCTCGCCGGCCTCCCCCTGGACCCTCACCGACTTCCTGGAGAACGTCTACCTCCAGCTGTACGGTCCCGCCAAGTACGTCCAGTGGTACACCCACAAGATTCCCTGGACCGATTCCACCGTCAGGCACGCCTTCGCCGTCATGGGCCAGGTTCTGGCCAACGACAAGATGATCGCCGGCGGTCGCCAGCGCGCTCTCAGCCAGGCGTGGGACCAGGGCGCCAAGCAGATGGTGCAGGATCCCGGAGCCGAGTTCTTCCAGGAAGCGACCTTTGTCGGCGCCGGCCTGCGCACCGACCTTCCCAACGACAAAGAGGGCGTGGATTACAGCGCCTTCCCGTTCCCGATGATCACGCATCGTAGCACCGAGCCGGTCGAGGTTGGTCCCAACGGCGTCGTGGCCTTCAAGAACACGCCCGGCGTCAAAGCGCTCATCACCTGCCTCACCGATCCCAAGGCGCTGGCGCAGTGGGCCAAGCTGGGCGGCTACATTTCGCCGAACAGCGGCATGGCCCTGAGCAACTATCCCGACGCCCTCACCCGTACCTTCGCCAAGATGCTGAACAAGGCCGGCAAGGCCAATTTGGTGGTGGGCGATGCCTCCGACCTCATGCCGCCCACGTTGGGCAGCGACTACGAGTTCATCGAACTCCAGAAGTGGTTCAAAGACCCCAAAACCACCAACACCATTCTCAGCCAGCTCGAATCATTTGCCGTGAAGGCCTACAAGAACGGCCACTAACCGAGCATGGTCGTTCCTTCCTTAGGTAGGTAAATAGATGGGCGCCGGGCAGATGCCCGGCGCCCACCCTCTTTGGAGGTGATCCACATGGATCAAAGACAGCCGCTCGTCACGCCGCCCAACAGCAGCTCCGTCACCGCACTGCCCACTGGGGCGCCAGCCCTGCCGCTACGTGCCCGCCGTGGCATACAGCCGCGACGGCAGCTCACCGTCCTCATGTTCGTCGGCCCGGCGCTCTTGCTGATCGGCCTGCTAGTCGTTTACCCGGCCATCAAAACCATCATCAACAGCCTGTACACCACCACCGGCATCGGCTACAACGCTCCTCTCAGCTTTGCCGGCCTGTCCAACTTCCAGAACATGACCACCGATCCGGTCATCCAGACGGCCATCATCAACAACATCCTCTGGCTGGTCATCGTGACCCCGGTCACCGTCGTTCTGGGCGTGGTCTTTGCCGTCCTCTTCGACCGCGTCCCCTACGAATCGGTGGCCAAATCGATCGTCTTCATCCCACTGGCCATCTCGGCCACCGCCGCCGGGGTCATCTGGAGGCTGATGTACGCCGACGATCCCAACGTCGGGACCATCAATGCCGTGCTCGGCTGGTTCAACAGCCAGCCACTTTCCTTCCTGGGCAACACCAGCTTCGTCAACTTCGCGATCATGGGCGCGCAGGTCTGGACGGGTCTCGGCTTCGCCGTGATCGTCCTCTCGGCCGCGCTCAAGGCCATCCCCGCCGATCTGACGGAAGCTGCCAAGATCGACGGCGCCAACGCGTGGCAGATCTTCAGCCGCATCACCGTGCCCCTCATCTGGCCCACCGTCACCGTCATCGCCACGCTCACCATGATCGGCGTGCTCAAGATCTTCGACATCATCTACACCATGACTGGGGGCGGACCCGCGGGAGCGAGCGAAGTCCTCGCCACCCGCATGTATATCGAATCGTTCAAGAACGCCAACCCTGGCTACGGCAGCGCCATCGCCGTCCTGCTGCTGGTCGCCGTCATTCCCATCATGGCGCTCAACATCCAGCGATTTCGCTCCGAAGGCGCCCGCTAAGGAGGGGCCAGCGTAATGATCAGCAAAGCGCTCACCGGCAGTCAGACCGACGCCGCGCAAGCCACCATTGTCGGCGACCAGCCGCACTGGTATACGCGCGCGCCGCTCCATATCGTGGTGATCGTCATCAGCGTCATCTGGCTGGTGCCCACCGTCTCCCTGCTCTTCACCTCCGTCCGCAACATCCAGGATATCAACTCCTCCATCTGGTGGACCATCCTCATCAAGCCCCACCAGTTCACCCTCGAGAACTACCACGGCGTCCTGCAGGCCGCCGGCTCCATCGGTATGGGCCAGGCGTTCCTCAATAGCGTGTTCATCACGGTCCCGGCCACCATCTTCCCCATCGTTATCGGCGCCTGGGCCGCCTACGCCTTCGCCTGGCTCCGCTTCCCGCTGCGCAACACGATCTTCCTGATGATGGTCGCGCTCCAGGTCATCCCGCTCCAGATGCTGCTCATCCCGCTCTTGCGCCTCTTCACGCAGTGGGGCATCAACGGGACCTATCCCGCCCTGTGGATCGCCCACACCGCCTTCGGGCTGCCACTCGCCATCTATATCATGCGCAACTTCATGTCCGGCATCCCCTACGACCTCCTGGAGTCCGGGCGCATCGACGGCGCGGGCGAAGTGCGCATCTTCTACAGCATCATCCTCCCCCTCGCTACCCCCGCCATCGCCGCCATGGCCATCTTCCAGTTCATGTGGGTCTGGAACGATCTCCTGCTGGCCCTGGTCTTCTCCGGGCCAACCACCGCCCCCATGACCGTCATCGTGCGGACCCTGGTTGGCGAGTTCGGCGGCGGCTGGCAGTTCATGACCTCCGCCGCCTTTATCTCCATGGCCCTCCCCCTGGTCATCTTCTTCTCGCTCCAGCGCTACTTCGTGGCCGGTCTCACCGCCGGCTCCGTCAAGGGCTAATCATACCGGCGGGCGGCCTAAGCCGCCCGCCCATTTGAGTCACAGCATGAACGACGAACCAACGACCCTCCTGCTCAACGACTTCAATGCCCACGGCACCACGCGGGCACGCCACCGGGGACGATGGATGGAAGTGGAGCACGGCATCCCCGGCGAGACCGTCAAGGTCGAGGTGCTGGGTCAGAAGCGCCAGATCGGCCGCATTATCGACCTGGTGGAGGCGGCGCCGGATCGAGCCTTCCCGCCCTGCGAGTACTATCGCGAGTGGAAGTGTGGGGGCTGCCAATGGCAGCACATCACCTATCCAGGACAGCTCAGGCGAAAGCGAGCACTGGTAAAGGACAGCATGCGGCGCGCCGGGCTGGATCTGAAGGTAACCTCCACGCACTCGCTCCACGATCCATGGCGCTATCGATCGACGGCGGGAATCTCGCTGGGCAAAGCGGCCGGTTTCCGACGGCACGGCTCGCTGGCGATTGTGCCCATTCGGGATTGCCTGATTTCGCATCCCCTCATCGGCCAGCTCATGGCAACCTTGAACGATCGTATCGCCGCCGGCGCCCTGCCAGACTTTCGTGGCCGGGTCCGGCTCGATGTACGGCTGGGCGAGTGGCCGGAGGGAGAACGGCTGCAAGTTCTGGTGCGCCCGGACGAGCAGAAACCGCCCGACCAACGGGACATCGCAATCCTGCTCTCTCTACTGCCCACCTTGCCGGAGATCGGCGGCGTCTCTCTCCTCAAATCGGACGGGACCGTGGAGCTCGTATCTGGCGCGCGCTTCACCACGGTCACCGTGGCCGGCAAGCCCGTTTCGCTCACCGCCGGCTCGTTTTTTCAGACCAATCTCGAACTGTTGCCACAGTTGATCGCCCGATTGCAACAGGAAGCAGCTCCGCTGGAAGGAAAGCGCATTGCTGACCTCTACGCCGGTGTCGGTCTCTTTGGACTGTTTCTGGCCGAGGGGGCAGCACAGGTAACCATGATCGAGTCTGATCCGCTGGCAGTGGAGGCAGGGAGGCGCACAGCCGAGTTGTGGGGCGCCGGCAACGTGCGGGTGATCGAAGCCGATGTCGACGAGGGGCTGGACCCCGACGATCAGTACGATGTGGTGATTGTCGACCCACCGCGGACCGGCCTGGACGACGAAGTCCGGCGCACCCTGATGGCCACCCATCCGCCGTTGATTCTCTATGTGTCGTGCCTGCCGCAGTCGCTGGCGCGTGATCTGGTCGAGTTGGTGGCGGCAGGCTATCACGTGGAGTACCTGGAGCTATTCGACTTCTATCCGCAGACCTACCACGTCGAGCTCCTGGCGGTGCTTCGCCTACAGGTCTGAGTCTTCCTCTTGCCACTTGCCGTGCGCCTTGATCAGCTCCACCAATCGATCGTCAGCCTCCTCGGCGGGGACTCCCCGCTGGACGCACTCCTTGCCGACGTAGAGATTGACCTGGCCGGGAGCGCCGCCCACATAGCCAAAATCGGCGTCGGCCATCTCCCCGGGACCATTCACGATGCAGCCCATGATGGCCAGGCGCACGCCGACCAGGTGGGATGTGCGCTGCTTGATCCGCTCGGTGGTTTCTTGTAGGTCGAAGAGGGTACGCCCACATGACGGGCAGGCCACGTAGTCGGTCTTGGAGAGCCGAGTGCCCGTGGCCTGCAGCACGTTAAAGCCTAATTGCGTGCTGTCCTCCAGGCCGCTAATCACCACCGCGTCGCCAATGCCGTCGCAGAGCGGCGAACCGAGCGCAATGGACACGGGAAGCAACGGCTCGGCGCCGGCCACGGCATGCAGCAGGATGGGGACGTCAATCCCCAGCTCCGCGGCGCGCGCCGCGAGCAACCGATAGGCATGAATCCCCTCTGTTTCCGGAGGGCGCAGCGATACGATAACCGGCGCTCCCTGATCGAGCGCCTCGCCCGCGGCCTCCAGTAGGGCCTCGATCGCCGCATCGCGATCCTCAGCGTCCTGGATCACCATATCGATAATGAGCGTCTTGCCAGCGTCCACCACCGCCTGAGCCAGCAGCAGTGGAAGGCACTCATCACTGACGGTCCAGAGCACGGCGCCGGCATCCGGCAGAGCATCGATCAGCAAGGCAGGATCGGCGCTGGCCGCGACCAGGCTCAAGCTGGCCTGCTTCCAGGTAACGAGACGCTCGGCGATCCGATGGAGCACCTGCAGATCATCCAGATCATACAGCTCGACCACCGCGCCATCTGGCTTCGGCTGGCGTCGCCCGGCGGGACTGGCCCAGCGCAGAATACGCGCCATGCCGGTGCGCTGTCCGGACAGCGCGCCGTCGATGGTCGTGAAAACCGGCACGATGTTGGTTCCGCCCAGCACCAGACTTCCCAGCGGCGTCTCGACGGCCGGTCGCCGCGCAAAGTGGTAGAAGTCCCAGGGCACGTGCTGGTCATGCACTGCCGCTGATGGCTGGGCAGATCGACCATGGCAGCGGCCGGCCAGGGCATACGCCACCGGAATCTCCTGCTCCGAGTCTTCGGTCAGCGAAACCCGAATAGTGTCGCCGATGCCGTCTTCCAGCAAGCTCCCGATACCGACGGCCGATTTGATGCGCCCGTCCTCCCCGTTCCCGGCCTCGGTTACTCCCAGATGGAAAGGGTAATCCATGCCCAGCTCGGCCATCCGCGCCGCCAACAGGCGGTAGGCGGCAATCATGGTCTTCGGGTTCGAGGCTTTCATGGACAGGATAATATCTCGGTAGTCGTGTTTCTCGCAGATACGGACAAACTCCAGGGCGGACTCGACCATCCCCTCCGGCGTATCGCCGAACCGATTCATGATGCGATCGGACAGCGAGCCATGATTGGTACCGAGACGCATGGCGACGCCGCGCTCCTTGCATCTCAGCACCAGCGGCGTGAACCTCTCTTCGACCCGCTCCAATTCCTCATCGTACTGCGCGTCGCTATATTCGCGGATGGCAAACTTGCGCGAGTCGGTGTAATTACCGGGGTTGATCCGTACTTTATCGGCGAATTCAGCAGCGGCCAGCGCCGCCATCGGATTGAAATGGATGTCCGCCACCAGCGGCACCACGACTCCCCGGGACGCCAGCTTTGCTTTGATCGGACCCAGGCAACGAGCATCGGCCGGCGTGGGGGTCGTGATGCGGACAATCTCGCAGCCCACCGCCACTAGTCGTTCCGTCTCAGCGACGGTAGCGTCAATGTCTTTGGTCAGCGAGGTAGTCATGGACTGGACGCGAATGGGATTATCACCGCCCACTCCAACGTTTCCCACCATCACCTGGCGGGTCTGCCGGCGCCGGTAGGCATAGAGGTCCGGCACGTATGGTACCTGTAAGGCAAGCATGAGCACTCCAGCGGCGCAAAGTTAGTCGCTCCGCGCCCACCCTTATTGTAAAGAGCGCCGACGCCCATGGAAAGTGTCGTTTCCGAGCGGTACAATGGCGCCAGGAGATATGTATGATGCGACGTCCACCTGAAGGTATTGTGTTCGCCCTGTTTTCCCTGTTCGTGGGGCTCTTTGATCTCTATGCCCGCGATACGATCGGATTTTTCTTCCTCCTGGTCGGGGGGATGACGCTTACGTACGAGCTGTGGACCGGGAGCCGCAGGCCCCAACCCGTCTCGATACCCCGAGCGGGCGACGATTCAAATCATCAGAAACCGATGGGTCGCGGGTAGCCGGCAGAACCAGGCCCGCTGCGAGTTCCCGGTCTTGCACCGATTCTGACGGTTGACTCAAGCGGCTCTCAGCGCGGTGTATGCCACGGCGCTCGTGTCCTGGCCAGACAGAGTAATTCTCCACAATCCGAGTTGGTCTGCTCCTCGGCCACAGCACGCCTGGTAGGGGCCGTAGCTCCTGAGCCTGTCTCGGAAAGGGGAACGAGGAGTAGGGTAGAGGGAGGAGAGGTGCAGCGATGACCATGCATGTGCGACCATTTCCGCGGGCCGGGGGATGGGAGTTGCCGTCCTCGCTGGATGGGCTGGTCCCGGCGGACCATCCGGTCCGGTTTGTGGCGGCATACATTGATAGCTTGACCCCGACCGAGTGGAAGATGCTGGGCATCGCGTGGCAGGAAGGCGGACTTGGGAGTCACGGGTATCATCCGGTGATCCTGCTGGGTGCCTGGTTGTGGGGCTTCATGAGTGGGACTCGCTCCTCCCGCCGGCTGGAAGCAGCGTGCCAAGACCAACTCGCCATGCTCTGGCTCACCGGCGGTCAGCAGCCGGATCACAACACCTTGTGGCGGTTCTATCAGGGGCATCGTGCCGGGATGCGCTATCTGCTGACCGATACGGTCCGCCTGGCGGTCCGGATGCAGTTGGTGGACCTGGCGGTGGCAGCGGTGGACGGGACCAAGGTCTCGGGGAATGCAGCCCGTGATCGCAGCTATACCAGCGCTGGCCTGGAGCGCTTGCTGGAGCGAACCGAGCAGGCGATTGCCGATCTCGAAGCGCAGAATGCCACCGATGATGCGCCACCACCACCCCGCTTGCCCAAGGACCTGGCCAGCACCAAGGCCTTGGCCGAACGGATTCGCACCGCCCAGGCTGAGTTGGCCGAGCTGGGCGACCGGAGCCGGATCAACCTGACTGATGCCGATGCCCGACTCATGCCCAGTCGGCATGGCTTTGTGGCGGGCTATAACTGTCAGGGGGTGGTCAGTCCACTCACTACGGCGGCAGCCGAGACGCCCAGCGGGATGCTGATCACCGCAGCCGATGTGACGACCGATCCAGCGGATCAGGGACACCTGGTGCCCATGCTCCAGGACGCCGCTGGTGCCACGGGGCAGCATGCCGAGCACGGACTGGCCGATGCCTGCTATGCGTCGTGTGCCACGCTGACGGCGTGCAGCGAGGCCGGGATCGGCATCGTCATGCCGGCTGATTCGGCAGGACCGGGAGCGATCACCATCGACCATCCCTATCATCGGTCGAGGTTTGTCCATGACGAGGCCACGGATACCTACCAGTGTCCGGAGGGACAGACGCTCACCTTCAGTGGGCTGCACGAACGCTCCGGTCATACCACCACTCGGCGCTACGCTGCCGGCCGGCAGACCTGTCTCGCCTGTCCGGCCTTTGGTCGCTGCACCAAGGACCGGCACAAGGGACGGGTCATTGAAGTCCCGGTGGAGGACGCTATCGTGACTACCCATCGTGCCTGGATGCAGACCGAGCAGGCGAAGACGCTGTATGGGCGACGCAAGGAACTGGTCGAACCGGTCTTCGGCATCATCAAAGAGCAACAGGGGCTGCGGCGGTTCCTCCTCCGCAGCCGTACCAACGTCACCTCTGAGTGGAAGCTCTTGGCCACCGCCTTCAATCTCCGCACACTGGCACGGCTCTGGCAGCGCTATCCCGCGCTGCTGACTCGGCCAATCGGCAGCTAGACTGCCTGCGGTCCCTCGTCTCCACCACCATCCTTTGGATACTGAACCATGATCGCCCTTCCTCTCCCGCCCCCACGCGCCACTCACGCCTCCTCCCCCTCTTTCCGAGACAGGCTCAGGAGCCGCGGCCCCTACCGGACTCCAGCGCGTAAAATGATGCCGTACATTGCGGGCGGTAGCGGGCAGGAATGTCCACGCTGGACGGGGAATCCGACCGGCATATTCTGGGGTGTTACGCGGCGTTGGGGAATCCAGCCCCCAGCGTAAGCCCGCTGACTGCGAGCGGAAGCGGAGATGGCATGAAGCAGCCCCATCGGCGGTATCGTGGCCTACTGACCAGTTATCTGTGGCCTCATCGGCGGCTCGCCGGCGTGCTCACCGCGCTGCTGGCTGGGTCGATTGCGCTGCAGTTGGTCAATCCGCAGATTCTACGCTACTTTATCGACACCGCTCGAACCGGCGGCACGCTCCGGGCATTGACCGGGGCCGCCATCCTGTTCCTGGTCGTGGCCATTGCCACCCAGGTGATATCGGTCGGCGAAACCTATGTGGCGGAGAACCTCGGCTGGCTGGCCACCAATCGTCTGCGCGCGGACCTGGCCTTGCACTGCCTGAAGCTCGATCCATCGTTTCACGGCAGCCACACCCCCGGCGCCCTCATCGAGCGCATCGACGGCGACGTGTTCGCCCTCAGCAACTTCTTTTCCCGCTTTGTGGTGTACGTCCTCGGCAACGTGCTACTGCTGGCCGGCGTTCTGGTGCTGCTCTTCCGTATCGACTGGCGAGTCGGCGCCACGGTAACCGGCTTCTCGGTGGTTTCGCTCCTGGTGATCCATTCCCTTCGAGGCGTGGCCGAGCGCCCCTGGAGAGCGGCGCGCCAGTCCAGCGCCGAGCTCTTTGGCTTCATCGAGGAGCGCATTGCCGGCACCGAAGACATCCGCTCGAGCGGCGCCACGGCGTATACCATGCGGCGCCTGTATGAACGGCTGCGCGACCTGCTTCGTACCGAACGGCGAGCGGAGGTGGCCGGCACCGCCATCGCCTGGGCCACCATCCTGCTCTACGTGGCGGGGACCGCGGCAGCCTTGGCGCTGGGCGCCTGGCTGTTCCAGGGGGGACGCATCTCGATCGGTACGGTATATCTCATCTTTGCCTACACCCAGATGCTGAACCGACCGATCGAGGAGATCACCCGGCAGCTGTCCGATCTGCAGACAGCCGCGGCCAGCGTCGCTCGGGTGCAGGAGCTGTTGGCCATGCAGACGGTTATTCGCAATGGCCGCGGCGACCTCATCCCCACCGGAGCGCTCAGCGTCGATTTCGAGCATGTCTCCTTTGGCTACGACGACGAGGGGCTGGTGCTGCACGACATTTCACTCCACCTCCAGCCGGGACAGGTACTGGGCGTGCTGGGTCGAACCGGCAGTGGCAAGACCTCTCTCTCCCGCCTGCTCTTCCGTCTGTATGACCCGAGCGAAGGGCGGGTATGTCTGGGTGAGGTGGACCTGCGCGACGCCAAACTCGATCATCTCCGCCGTCGCATCGGCATGGTCACGCAGGACATTCAGTTATTTCACGCCAGTATTCGCGACAACCTGACATTTTTCGACCGCTCGATCTCCGACGACCGAGTACGGGAGGTGTTGATTGACCTGGAGCTCTGGGAGTGGTGTGCAGCATTACCGGAAGGACTGGACACCAAACTTTCGGGAAACAACAGCGCGCTCTCGGCCGGTGAGGCCCAGCTTCTGGCCTTTGCCCGCGTCTTCTTGCAGGACCCTGGCGTGGTCGTGCTGGACGAAGCATCGTCCCGCCTGGACCCGGCCACCGAGCATCGCATCGAGCATGCGGTCGATCGCTTGCTGCGGGGACGCACCGCCATCGTGATCGCCCATCGGCTCGGCACCGTCCGCCGCGCCAACGACATTCTGATCCTCGATCATGGTCGAGTCTGCGAGTACGGTCCGCGGGCAGCGCTGGCGGCCGATCCCGCCTCGCGCTTTGCTCAGTTACAGCGAGCCGGTCTGGAAGGGGTCCCGGCATGAAGACCTGGCGGTTGCTCTGGCAGCTAATCCGCTTCCGACCCGGTATCTTTCTGGCCAGCGGACTGATGGCCAGTATCCTGTTCTACGTCTTCCCGCTCCTGCCCGGCCTGATCGTGCGTCAGCTGTTCAACGATCTCACCGGCGGCCAGACAGCAGGTCTCGGCATCACCAGCCTGATCGCGCTGTTTGTCGGCGCCGGCCTGGGACGTGTCGTGGCGCTGTCCGGCGCCATCTACGCGGAGTCCACCCTGCAGCTCACCGTGGCCGCCCTTTTGCGCCGCAATCTGTTCGAGCGCATCATGCAGCGGCCCGGCGCCCGCTCCGTACCCTACTCGGCGGGCGAGGCCATCAGTCGCTTTCGAGATGATGTCTGGGCGGTGGTCCAATTCCTCAGTTGGACCGTCGATCCGCTCGGCCAGGCAATCGTAACGGTCATCGCCCTGGTGATTCTGATCCGCATCAATCCACTGGTAACGGTTGTGGTGCTGCTGCCTCTGCTGCTGGTGCTGGGTATGGTCAATCTGTTTACCAGCCGCATCAGGCATCTCCATCGGGCCAGCCAGGAGGGTATTGGAGAGGTAACGAGCTTCCTGGGTGAAATCTTCGGAGCGGTGCTGGCGGTAAAAGTGGCGGGTGCCGAAGAACGGGTAAGCGCACATTTCGAGCTACTGAATGAGCAGCGACGCCGCGCCACGCTCAGAGATAAACTGCTCTCCCAGACCTTGAACTCAGTGTCGTTTAACACCGGCAACCTTGGCACCGGTATCTTGCTGCTGCTGATCGCTCAGTCGCTGCGTTCCGGGTCATTCACCGTGGGCGACTTTGCCCTCTTCGTGTCCTACCTTGGATGGCTAACCCAGGTTACCGGCATGTTCGGACGCTTCCTAACGTTTTATCGACAAACGCAGGTGTCAATGGACCGTTTGGAAGTGCTCTTGCAGGGCGCCCCGGCAGATGAGATGGTGAAGCATCATCCCCTGTATCTGCGCGGGCCGTTGCCGGAGATGTCCTTCATCCCCAAGACGGACGCCGACCGGCTCACCATGCTGGAGGCACGTGGCCTTTCCTACCGCTACGCCGGCACACACCGAGGCATCGACCGGATCGACCTGGCCTTGCCGCGCGGCTCGTTCACGGTGATAACCGGCCGGATCGGCGCCGGGAAGACCACCCTGCTGCGCGTGCTGCTCGGACTCTTGCCGGCAGACTCCGGCGAGGTTAGCTGGAACGGTGAACCGATACCCGACTGGGCAGCTCATCTCGTCCCACCGCGCGTGGCCTACACTGCTCAGGCCCCACGTCTTTTCAGTGAATCCCTTCGCGACAACATTCTGCTCGGCATCCCGCAGGACCATGCTGATCTATCGGCCGCGCTGAACGCCGCCGCGCTGGAGCGAGACGTGGCCGAGATGGAGCATGGGCTGGAGACCATGATTGGGCCGCGTGGCGTTCGTCTTTCCGGCGGGCAGGTGCAGCGAGCCGCGGCGGCCCGCATGTTCGTACGCGAGGCGGAACTGCTGGTCTTCGACGACCTCTCCAGTGCACTCGATGTGCAGACCGAGCAGCTACTATGGCAGCGACTGGCGGAGCGGGCGGAAACCACCTGCCTGGTCGTATCCCACCGGCGGCCCGCGCTGCGCCGGGCCGATCATATCATCGTCCTCAAAGACGGTCGAATTGAGGCACAAGGGGGGTTGGACGAACTGCTAGGTGGCTGCGAGGAAATGCGACGTCTGTGGCAGGGGCATCTAGAACCAATCGAGCAAAACGGTCGTCTCGCAGGCGAAACAGTCGATTCCACTGCGGCATCGGACGGTGTATAGTTGCTTCAGCGCGGTGGCGTGGATTAAGCGCCCAATTCTCGGTGGAGGACTGCTGTGGACGGCATGATGATGGACTTCCCCCTGACGCTCCGTCACTTCCTGGAGCGCTCGCACCAACTGTTCGCGGACCGCGAGGTCGTCGAACGCACGCCCACCGGGGTGGAGCGCTCCAGCTACGGCGCCAACTACCAACGCTGCGGCCGGCTCGCCAATGCACTGCGTCGCCTGGGAATCCAACCGGGCGACCGGGTCGGCTCCTTTAGCTGGAATACCATCCGGCATCTCGAGGTCTATCTTGGCGTGCCATGCTCCGGCGTGGTGCTGCACACCGCGAATATCCGTCTCTTTCCGGAACAAACCGTCTATGTCATCAACGACGCCGGCAATCGCCTGCTCTTCATCGACCGAGCCTTGCTGCCGGTGATCGAGCCGCTGCGCGACTGTCTGAACACAGTCGAACACCTCGTCGTGCTGGATGGGGAACCGGCGCCCGACGGCATGCTGTCGTACGAAGACCTGCTGGCGGCCGAATCGCCGGAGTTCGAGTGGCCGAACCTGGAGGAACGATCGGCCTGCGCCATCTGCTACTCCACCGGCACCACCGGCAATCCCAAGGGGGTAGTGTACAGCCATCGAGCGCTGGTGCTCCACTCCATGGCCTCCACCGCCCGAGACTCACTGTTTGTCGGACAGGCCGATACCGTGATGCCGGTCGTACCTATGTTCCATGCCAACGGCTGGGGCCTGCCCTACACCTCGACCGCCGTCGGCGCCAAGCTGGTCCTGCCCGGCGTGGCGCCCACGCCCGCGGACCTGCTGCAACTGGTGCAGGACGAGCAGGTGACCTTCGCGGCGGGCGTGCCCACGGTGTGGATGGCCGCACTGCCCCTGCTGCAGGCCGGGATGTACGACGTCTCCTCACTGGATCGCATACTGATCGGCGGCTCGGCCGTGCCCCAAGCCCTGATCGAGGCGTATCGCAAGCTCGGCGTCCCGATCGTCCAGGGTTGGGGTGGCACGGAGACCAGTCCATTGGCCACCAACTCGGTCATGCGCCGCGAGATTCTTCATCTCCCTCCGGAGGAACAGGATCGCTACCGAGCCAAGCAAGGGCTCTCGTCGCTTGGCATTGAAGTCAAGATCGTCGACGACCAGGGCCACGACGTGCCGTGGGACGGCGAATCGTACGGCGAGACCGTGGTGCGCGGCCCCTGGGTTACCGCCGGCTACCTGCACCTCGACAGTGCCGACCGTTTCACCTCGGATGGCTGGTTTCGCATGGGCGACGTCGCCACTATTGACCCGCTGGGCTACGTCCAGATCGTCGACCGGACCAAGGACCTGATCCGCAGCGGCGGCGAATGGATCTCATCGGTTGAGCTGGAAAGCGCGCTGGTAGGACATCCCGATGTGGTCGAGGCGACGGTCATCGCCGTGCCCGACGAAAAGTGGGGGGAGCGACCCTGTGCCTGCATCGTCCTGCGTGAAGAGGCCAGAGGCAGCGTGACACGGGAGGACATCGTCGAGTTCTTGCGTCCCCACTTCGCGTCCTGGTGGCTGCCCGATCACGTCTCCTTCATCGATGAGATACCCAAGACCAGTGTGGGCAAGTTCGACAAGAAGGTGCTGCGCCGCCGGCACGCCGAGGGCTTATTGCTGCCCGAGCAGTGATTGCCTCGCGGCAGAAAAGGGTGCCTGGCTCCAGTGCAAAACTACACGGCAAGCTTGCCCTGTGAGCGCCAATATGCGAGCATGGCGCAATCCATCGTGTACAACACGATGGACTACTCCCACGAAAGGAGGTGACACTCCAATGATTCCTTCCGATTGGAACCCAACCGAGAGCAGCTCTACCGCCCTTGCGCGTCACCTCACGGCCAACTTTTTCGCGAAGTAGGCCGTGAGCGACGCCGGCCGGCGCGCTGCTCTCCCCGTGAATCGAACGCTGATCCACGATAGGAGACTGCATGACAACCACGGCTCAACCCGTTTCCGGCTTTGCCGAGGTCAACGGGGCGCAACTCTACTACGAGGAAGCGGGGAATGGCCATCCGCTACTGCTCATTCATGGCGGCCTGGTCCACAGCGACATGTGGGACGATCAATTCGAGGCGTTCGCTCAGCACTTCCGGGTGATTCGATTCGACCTGCGCGGCTTTGGCAAATCCTCTCTGCCTGCCGGCGAATACGCCTTTCACGAGGACCTTCGCGGCCTGCTGGACACACTCAACGTGAGCCAGGCACACATCGTCGGATTATCGATGGGCGGCAAGATCGCCATCGACTTTACGCTGGCTTACTCGGAACGCGTCTCGGCCCTGGTACCGGTGGCCTCGGCGCTCAGCGGTTACCGTTTTTCGGAGCGCACCATAGGACGCATGGTCGAAGCCGACGAGCGGTTGGAGGCAGGTGATATCGCTGCCGGTGTCGAGTTGGAGAACCGGCTGTGGGTGGACGGACCGGGGCGTACCCCGGAGATGGTCGATCCCGGTGTGCGGAAACGAGTCCGCGTCATGAACACCGCGAACTACCAGCGTGCCGCCGATGAAAGCATCGAGCTAGACCTGGAGCCGGCTGCCATCGACCGGCTCGCCGAAATCGGCGTTCCCACGCTGATCGTCGCCGGCGATCAGGATGTATCCGATATTCTGGCCATCGCCGAGCTGCTCCAGGGGGACATCGGCGGCGCGCGCCTGGCGATTATCCCCAATACTGCCCATCAGCTCAACATGGAGCGACCCGACGAATTCAACCGAATCGTGCTCGACTTCTTGCGAGCCTCAAGCTCTTGACGGATAGTGTAAAATAGGCTAATAGCCCGGGCTCCCCTGGGAGTCCGGGCCTTTTTCTATCGGGAGAACCTCGTGACCGCGCCGGATCGCTACTACATCACCACCGCCATTCCATACGTCAACTCGACTCCGCATATCGGGTTTGCGCTGGAAATCGTCCAGGCCGACGCCTTCGCACGCTATCACCGGCTGCGCGGTGATGACACCTACTTCCTCACCGGCACCGACGAGAACGCCCTGAAGAATGTGCAGGCCGCTGAAGCGGCCGGCGTCTCCACCGAGCAGCTGGTTGAGGCCATGTCGCAACGCTTCCTCGATCTCAGGGAACCGCTCGGCCTGAGCTTCGATCAGTTTATACGGACGGCAGCGGATCGGCGGCATGCCCCTGGAGCAGAAAAAATCTGGTGCGCGGCGCAACAGGCCGGTGATATCTACAAGCGGCACTACACCGGTCTCTATTGCGTCGGCTGCGAACAGTTTTACGATGAGGCCGAGCTGGAGGATGGCCTGTGCCCGGAGCACGGTATCCGGCCCGATCTCGTCGAGGAAGAGAATTACTTCTTCCGCCTCTCGCGCTATGCGGAGCAGCTCCACCAGATGATCTCCTCGGATCGCTATCGCGTCATCCCCGAGACGCGCAAGAACGAGGTTCTCAGCTTTATTGCGCGGGGCTTGCAAGATTTCAGCATCTCGCGCTCCTGGGAGCGCGCCAGAGGCTGGGGTATCCCGGTACCGGGAGATCCGTCCCAAGTCATGTATGTCTGGTTCGACGCCCTGACCAACTACATCACCGCGCTGGACTACGCTGACGACGGCGAGCTGTACCAGCGGTACTGGTTAGAGAACCCGCATCGCACCCACACCATCGGTAAAGGCGTCATTCGCTTCCACGCCATTTACTGGCCGGCAATGCTGCTCTCCGCCGGCGTGCCCCTACCGGAAACGCTCTTTGTGCACGGCTACATCCTCATCGACGGGGCGAAGATCAGCAAGTCAATCGGCAACGTGATCGACCCCATCGAGCTGGTCCAGGAGTATGGCACTGAAGCGGTGCGGTACTATCTGCTGCGCGCTGTCTCACCCACCGGCGACCATAACTTCACCTACGACCAACTCGACGCACGCTACAATGCCGATTTGGCCAACGACCTGGGTAATCTGCTCAACCGCACGGTCAGCATGATCCATCGCTACCGCGCCGCCCAGATACCCGCTGCCGGTAATGCAGGCGAATTAGAGACACCGCTGCATGCGCTCGCCGAGGGTCTCCCCGAGGTCGTGGCCAGCTCGATGCAAGCGTATAACCCGCAAGCGGCGCTCAACGCCATCTGGGAGTTGGTGACCCGGACCAATAAATACGTCGAGGAGACGGCGCCCTGGACCCTGTCCAGGGCCGCCAAAGGTGGAGATACCGCTGCCGATGCACGCCTATCCACGGCCCTCTATACTCTGGCTGAATCAGTGCGCCTGATTGGTACCTTGCTGGAGCCGTTCCTGCCGGCTACCTGTGCCGCTATTCACCGGCAGCTGGGCATACCCGCCACAGGCACGTGGAGCGATCGACTGCGATGGGGCAGTGATCTGGAAGGCAGGCAGGTTGGCAAGGCCGAGCCGCTCTTTCCTCGCCGTGAGGTAGAGAAGAGCAGCACCGCCTGACGTATGCGTGCTGAGGGCGCCAATGTGACCACCCTAACGCGGGTCACGCCGCAGCACATACAGATCTTCCTCCATGAGCGTTGCCGGATCTTTCACCAGATCGCGCCATCGGTCGTGTACCGTCAACCAGCGGCCGGTCAGCTCATCGGCAGCCGGCGAGCAGAGATAGGCTGCCAGCTCGGCGCCTGTCTCGGGATCGAACGACCGCGTCTCCAGGGACTGGCGGAACTGTGCTGCTCGCTCCGGATCGTTGGCCTCATACTGATGGAGCGCGTCCTCGGTGAGGCGAGTAACCACCAGGCCGGGCGTCATGGCGTTGACCTGGATGTGGTGCTCACGCACCTCCTGAGCCACCGTCTCGGAGAGGCGCACCAGCGCGGTTTTGGCGGCGGCATAGGCACTGTTGCCCGGATACGGTTCGCCCGCTCCGCCCCCCGTCACATTGACGATCTTCCCGCTCCCCTGCCGGATCATGCCGGGCAGCACGGCCCGCATACAGTAGAACTGGCCGGTGAGGTCGACGTTGATGGTCTGGGCCCACAGCGCCGGGTCGGCCTCAGCCACCGGCTTTCGCTCGCCGCCAATGCCGGCATTGTTCACCAGAATATCGACCCTGCCGAGTCGCTTGATAGTGTCGTCGGTTGCCTGGCATACCGACTCCCAGCGGGCCACATCCGTGACGACGGCGACGGCCTCGCCGCCTCCCTCACTAATTTCTCGTGCCACCTGGTCCACTTCGCTCGAGGTGCGCGCCCATAGCGACAGCCGGCACCCGTTCTGCGCGAGCCGCCAGGCGATGGCCTTGCCGATACCTCGACCGGCCCCGGTGACAACCGCTACCCTTCCCGCTTCCATTTGCCCCCTCCTCGCTGTCGTGTCTGTCTCACGATAACCGGATCACAAAGCGGGATCCTCTCTCCGCTCCGTTCTCCAGCTGAATGGTGCCCTGATGCGCCTCGACAATGCCCCGCGCGATGGCCAGTCCCAGGCCGGCGCCACCGGATTCACGGGATCGCGACTTCTCACCACGGTAGAAGCGCTCGAAGACGTGCGGTCGATCCTCCGCGGCAATTCCCTCTCCCGTATCGGTGACGGCCACGGCCACCTGTCCGTTCTCCCGGCCCAGCTCAACCTGAACCTGGCCACCGGCCGGAGTGTGGCGGATCGCATTCTGGATGAGATTGACAAATACCCGCTGCATTTGTGGACCGTCAAGCGCTAACGGCGGTACGTCACCGTGCTGCACAGTCTGGAGCAGCACACCCTTCTCGTCTGCCTCAAGACGCAGGCTGTCGACAGCCTCGATCACGAGTTCACCCAAGGGGACCGAGGAGAGGCGCAGTTCCATGCTGCCGCTCTCGATCCGCGCCAGTTCGAACAGATCCTCGATCAGGCAGCCCAGATGCTCGGTCTCCCGTTGGATCAATCCCAGGTAGCGATGCACCGCCTCCGGTTCGGTCACGACTCCATCGTTGATCGCTTCCACCATGGCTCTGAGCGAGGCGAGCGGCGTCCGCAGGTCGTGCGACACGGCCGACATCAAGTCTCGTCGCTCCTGTTCAAGCTGCCGCTGACGCTCGAAGGACGCCCCCAACTCGGAGGACATCCGATTGAACGCGGTGGCGAGATCAGCTATCTCGTCGGCGCCGGACACACGCACGCTGGTACCGAACTGGCCGGATGCCAGGCGCAAGGCGCCTTGATGCAGCGCCCGAATCTGGCCGGTGGTGAAGGCCGCGACTAAAAAGGCAAAGGCGCAGGAGAGGGCCAGAAAGTACAGCATGGTGATGATCAGGATGTCTTTGTCGGCCTTCTCGGCGAACATCAACAACGGGGTGTAGATCACGTCCACAATCGCCGCCACACTCCCGATTACCGAGGCGATCACGATCTTCATCCACAAGCTGGGAACCAGACGCGTCACCAGATACATGGCGGCAAAGCCCACGGACAGCGAGATCAGCCCGGAGGACACCAGATACCAGAGTGCTTCCCGGACGTGCGAGGGCGGGGCATGCAGCCAGGTGACAAACAGCACCCAGGCCAGCAGCACGCCAATGGCAAAACAGAGCGACACCACGGCGGCGAGCCGGCCCCACGCCGTCATGCCGGATCCACCTTGTACCCGACCCCCCAGACCGTCTTCACATAGCGTGGCCGCACCGGGTCCGGCTCAATCTTCTCTCGCAGCCGTCGGACATGGACCGTGACGGTGCTGGTATCGCCCGGAAAATGATAGTCCCAGACGCGGTCGAGCAGCTGTTCCCGGGTAAACACCTGCCCCGGATTGCTGGCCAGAAAGAGGAGCAGATCGAACTCGCGGGCCGTCAGGTCCAGCGGCCGCCCGCTTCGCTCCACCGAGCGTAACTTTGGACTGATTCGCAGATCGCCCACCTGCACCACGTCTCCCGGCTGCTTGGGGCCGGCCTGGGCGCGGCGCAGCACCGCCTGAACTCTGGCCACCAACTCGCGCGGGCTGAACGGTTTCGTCAGATAGTCGTCGGCGCCCAGGCCCAGGCCAAGCAACTTGTCGATCTCGTCACTCTTGGCGGTCAGCATAATGATCGGCACCTCGCGCTCCACCCGGATCCGCCGGCACACCTCCAGGCCATCGAGCTTGGGCAGCATCAGGTCCAGTACGACCAGGTCGGCATCGGCCGCGGCCACCACCGCCGCTTCCCCGTCGCCAACCCCCACGGTCTCGTACCCCTCGCGCCGCAGATACTGCTCGACCACGTCCCGAATTGTCCGCTCGTCGTCGACAACCAGGATTCGTCCCTTCATCTCACCGCGCCGCTTCCGTGGTCATAGAGTCTCCTGAATAGCTGTGTCCCGTGTATGTTCTCTATTGTGCGCGACACTTCTTACCTCTCTCACAAGCACCTTACAAGGAGCTTACAGTTTCCCGTTTGCTCAGCGTGATGGTTCATGACGGGACAGTTTTACGCCGCACAGTTCCCGCCACCATACGTCCCGCCACCATATGTCCCGCCACAATCCGTCCCGCCAACATGCGTCCCGCCACAATGCGTAGAATCGATCTTCAGATCGTCCGCTGGAGGCGCCGCGCGCAAGCGCCGGCGCCGGGCCATCCCACGACAGTACCGTGGCGCGGCATCTCGCCGCACGGAGGTCTCCGAACGAGGATACAGCACCAGCTGCCCCCTGACACGCTCCTCCCCTGCGCGGTTCCGTGCTCGCATGCACCCGGGTCCGGTCTCCCACCATGGAGCGGAGCCGGGAAGCACACCCGTGGGTGGCTCGACCACCCCTCTCCGCCAGCTCAGTCGAGGAGCAGCACTGTGGGACGGCCCGGACCGGCGCTGCCGCGCGGCACCATCCACAATCCGATTGGGTAAGGGGGCCGAAGCCCCCTCCCCTCCGAACCGGACATGCGGATCTCCCGCATCCGGCTCTCCAGTCGGTTGTTTCCTCATCGGGGATAACCTGCCGCCTTCCGGGCTGCGATCATGGTGAACAGTCCCTGGGCGTCGAAGTAGGCATTGGGCCAGCGATAATGGTCGCGTCCTCGGCCTCGTCCTTCTTTCCCCTGGCGCTTGCGCAGAATGCTCCGAAGTCGCATCCGAACGTAGCCATCCAGCCGTTCAAAGGTCGTCTTGTGGCTATGCCGGTAGTAGCCATACCAGCCCCGGATGATGGGGTTGATGCTGCGGATAATCGTCACCAGACTGTCTCCGCTGCTCCGCCTGGTCTTGGCTTTGATGGCCTGTCGGAAGTGTGTGGTACTGGCCGCCTTCGGCCAGTGCATCCCCCGCTCAAAGTGGTAGCCCAGGAAGTCAAACCCTCCACGCTCCCTGGCATCCACAATCCGGGTCTTGTCGGCATGCAGCGTCAATCCCTGCGCATCAACCCATTCCTGGATCACCCGCAGGGCAGCCTCGGCCTCCGCTCGACTCCCACACAGCACCACAAAGTCATCCGCATAGCGCACCATCTCCCACCCACCGTCTGCCAGCAGGTGATCGAGTGGATCGAGATAGACGTTCGCCAGCAATGGCGAGATCACCGCACCCTGCGGCGTCCCAGCCCCCGGCTCCCATCGCTCAACCCCGTCCATCACGCCCTGGGTCAGGAAGTGTCTGAGCAATCCCAGCACCCGTCCATCCGCCACCTTCCGCTCGACTGCCTGCATCAGGCCGTCTCGCGGGATGGTGTCGAAGTAGGCGGCCAGGTCGACATCGACCACCCAGACCGCTCCACCGTGCAGCAGTGTCTCAACCCGCCGCAACGCGTCTTTGCAGCCACGTCCCGGTCGGAACCCGTACCTCTGCTCGGCAAAGCCGGTCTCGAAGATCGGTTCCAGCACCAGTTCCAGGGCGGTTTCCACCACCCGATCCTTCACGGTTGGTATCCCCAGTGGCCACTGCTCTTTGCATCCCGGCTTGTCGATCCACACCCGGCGTACCGGCCGTGGTCGATACGTCCCGTTCCGCAGTGCCGTGGCGAGTTCACCGAGATACCGCTCGGCATGCGCCTCGAATGCGCTGATGCTTTGCCGGTCCACGCCTGCCGCTCCCCGGTTCCGTTTCACGCGGTCCCAGGCTGCCGCCAGCGTGCGCTCGGCAGACACCTTATCCATCAGGCTGAACCACCTACCTCCTTTCACCCCTGTTTCCAGGGCGGCTCGGGTACCCGCGCACGGGTGTCGTGTAGTCCAGATGGCAGGTTCAACCCAGCCCCACCGTTCCCGGCGCTGCTCGATCTCTGCGTCGTGTGTAGCCGTCTCCAGCACTCTCGATCCGCTGCGGTCCTGTTCACTGTCCATCTCGCATCAACCTTCCTGCGTCCCTTTGCTCCGCCCGCATTACCGGGCCTCATCGCTCCTATGGACGCTCTGACTCCTCGCTCCCCTCACCTCAGGGCACGAGGTCTCCCCGATTCAGTCATCCAGCCTTCCGACCATTCCGTCTCCACCCACCCCATGGCCCCCCCAGAGTTCCCTTGACACGCTTTCTCCCGTCGACATCCTGGGGCTCCGGCTTTCATGCCGGTCTCGGTTTCACCATTCCCTCGCAGGCTCACCGATCCATCGAGCCGACACCCAGGGGGTACCCGGTTCGTCATCCTACGGACTGGTCCTCCACCTCCTGTTGCTCTCCACCGCCCCTCACGAGACGGCACTGACGCTTGGTTGCGGGCAGGAACGCGGCTGCCCGATGGGGACTTGCACCCCACTGACTGGATGCCCTTTCGGGCGCACTAGGAACGACGTTCACGTCGTCACGGTGGCGCCACCTCGATGCCCTC
>JAABUU010000460.1_pt1 | contig 91983 bp, 90 predicted proteins | sample 5559301 | NCBI WGS metagenome assembly JAABUU01 (sample SAMN10711884, study PRJNA513360) | rock metagenome | isolation source: Antarctica rocks | place: Antarctica: Victoria Land, Richard Nunatak white | reverse complement strand
CCGGCGCCTCAGTAAGGACTACGAACGGCTCCCGGCAACGGGCGAGGCACTCATTTACATCACCATGTCGCGGATCATGCTCCGTCGTCTGGCTCGCTCATGACCCTTTTCAGACAGTTTCTAGTTCATCATCAGTCATGGCACACCTTTACTATGGGTAATACACCTATTTTACGGGGTGTTCCATAGCGGGACAGCTTATGCAGGGCGCATGACACGCGCGCGGGATGCAGCTCACATCCGAGTGAGGACATGCCCAGTTCCTCCGCGCTAACAGCAGTCAGTCCGCGTCCCATACAGGGATCAAACACGTCGACGGCGTCCAACATACCGAGACAGAGGAATGGTGTGTCGGCATCATCCTTTCCGGTGAGGTCCATGGCACGCGGCGCATCAATGAATCGCGTGTAGTAGAGCAATCGAGCAGGCCGCGTTTCATAGTACGTGATGGCCCATTCATTTCGCGGCTCGTTCAACATCCGAGCTTTGACCAAGCCAGTGGACGCTGTGCCGGTCTCAATGATAGAAATCATACTCGCACCGTCCGCATATAGATCGGGGACCATCGGTTCTTCCGGGAACTGTACATCTATCGCCGGTTGTTCCTCCAAGCCGCTATGCCTCCCGTCACTCTCCCTGTACGCATTGCCCTGTTTTCCAAGGTTACCTGGCTATTTTCTTCGCCAGGTTCTTGCGTTAGAGTGTTGACGATTACGCATTCTTAGGCCTACGTCAACACTTTTCTCTATGCCTCGTCGTGTCTGCTGCGTCAAATATAGCCCGGTACACCACGATTATAATGCGGCGTTACCCCGTGGTCGCCCTCCGTCCGCCGCTATGCCGGGTCACCGGGGCCGATGACATCCTGACGAAGTTAACGGTACAGGGTGGTGACCCCATGAGTGCAGAAGGCGTCAAACTCCAGCCGAAACTTGCCGTGAGCGCCTAGCCGAACCACTGCCCCTGGGCCTTCGCCTCGACATCGAGCGCGACGATCGCCTCTTCGACGGTGTCAACCACCGTCAGCAGCGCCAGATCGTGATCGCCGATGATCAGGTTCTGTCGGAAGGCGTCCAGCAGGCGGCGCCAACGGCTTCCGACCATGACGATCGCTTTGGCCGGCATCAGGTCCATCTGACGCAGATTCCAGGCCAGGGCCAGTTCGCCCAGCGTGCCGGCGCCACCAGGGAGGACAATGAGTGCGTCGCTCTCCACCAGCGCTTCCAGGCGCTCGAAGAGCGTCCTGGCGCTGCGCTCCTCCGAGAGGTACTGATTCGGCACGATGCGGCCGACCCAGGGCGCGACAGTCACGCCCAGCACCTGGCCGCCATGGTCGTGAGCACCGCGACTGACGGCCTCCATGATGCCGCCATAGCCGCCCGAGACAATCACGTCGCCCCGTTCCGCCAGCAGCCGGCCCAGTCGCAGCGCATCCTGATATTCCGTGCTCTCCTCCGCGACCCGAGCCGAGCCGAAGACGGTAACGCGCATGCTTTTCACCTTTTGTGGCGATTATGACACGTTGGGCCTGCTTCGACCCGTATGCCGTACCCCCTTGCATTCTCGACAATCCCAGCTACACTCATCTCAGACCATGCTCTATCTCCCCGTTCCCCACCCGCCGTTACAGGGTTGCAAAGTTGCACCGGTTGCACCATCCACAGCCTGGTCTCCCGCGCAACCATAGGCATCCACTCGTTCACGCTTGGAGCAATGACCATCGAGCTGAGGAGCATTCCTGGGAAGTAGAGCTATGATCCCGCTCGCCGTGCCCGAGACGACGCGAAAACTTAAGGGACACCCAGGTGTCGGTAATCCCTTGTCGGCCGCTAGGCGCATCGCCGATAATTGGGCCATGGCCACGACCCGACGAGCCGACATGTTCACCGCGGACGGCAAGCCGTCGGCCGACGACCCGCGTGAGAACGGACCAAGGTTGGGCGACGAGCGCACCACGCTGGTCGAGTCCCTGCGCTGTCAACGCCTCACATTGGAGATGAAGTGCTCAGGTCTTGATGCGGAGGCTATGGCGCGGCGTTCCGTCGAGCCGTCGACGATGTCGCTGCTGGGGCTGGTGCGACACCTGGCCGAGGTGGAGCGTGGGACGTTCCGGAAGATGATGGCGGGACAGGACGTGCCCCGGCTGTTCTGCTCCGACACCGATCGTGACGGGGATTTCGATGGCGCGGTTCCCGACCCGCAAGTGGTTGCGGAGGCGTGGGACGCATGGCGTGCGGAGGTGGTCTTCGCCACGCGGTTCGTGGCCGAGGCGCCCAGTCTCGACATCACCGGCGACGATCCCTTGAATCAGCATGGCAGCGGTGGAGGGCCGATGTCGCTGCGCGAGGTGCTGGTCGGAATGATCGAGGAATACGCCCGCCACATGGGTCACGTCGACCTGTTGCGCGAGCGGATCGACGGACGCATAGGCCAGTGAGCCTTTCCGCGTAATTGCACCTATCACCCAGGCAACAAGGGTGGCTTCTGCGGCTCGCACAACTGGTTCCGGCAGAGCGGTGTGACCTATATCTACTCGGTCATCGCTGATCTGCCGGTGGCGTGCCAGAGAGTCGAGCGCAACCTCACGGACGATAGCGCCCCCAACAGCGACGCACTCGGCGATATCGCGGTCAACGTTACCTCGCATGAACTCTTCGAATCGGTCACCGACCCCTATTTCAACGGCTGGGCAGCTTCGGACACCACAGAAATCGGTGACAAGTGCGCAAGCTACTTCGGCGCCATCGCCGACGACGGCGGCGACGTAGTCCTCAATGGCGACTCATATATACTTCAGTCCGAATGGAGCAACAGCGCCGGCCACTGCGTCATCGGATAAATGTAGGCCACGGGCAGAGATGTGAAGTGAAGCGGGCTCGAAGGAGTGCCGCGCACCTCTATTATTGTCCTCGCAAGCGATCGTAGAGCCCCTGGAACTCATCGTCCGAGTAGTACTCGATGACGATCTTGCCGCCGCGTTTGCCGTGCCGCAGGGAGACTTTGGCGCCCAGGGCGCGCCGCAATTCGCTTTCGACGGCTTCAATGTCGGGGCTTTTCTGGCTGGTCGGCTGCTCCCGGCGCGGCTCGAGCAGACGGCGGACCAGCTCCTCGGTCTGACGCACGTTGAGGTGCTCGCGTTCGACGCGCTCCAGTAGGCCCAGCTGCTGGTGCTGGTCGGGCAGGGCCAGCAGGGCACGAGCATGGCCCTCGCTGATCCGCTCCTCGACCACCGCGCGCTTGACGGTTTCGGGCAGGACTAACAGCCGCACCGTGTTCGCCACGGCAACGCGGCTCTTGCCGACCTGCGTGGCCACCTGTTGCTGGGTCTGGCCAAAGTCCTGCATCAGCCGTTGATAGGCAGCTGCTTCTTCCAGCGGGTTCAGATCGGCACGCTGCACGTTTTCGATCAGGGCCAATTCGAGCGTCTGCAGGTCCGACGCTTCCTTCACCACGGCCGGCACCCGTTGCAGGCCGGCCAGCTTCGCCGCCTGCCAGCGACGCTCTCCGACGATCAAGCGGTAGCGACCGTCGCCCGCGATGCTGACGACCAGCGGCTGGACAATGCCGTGCTCGCGGATCGAGGCCGCCAGATCCTCGAGAGCCCTGCGCTCGAAGCGCACGCGCGGCTGGCTGGGGTTCGGGTCGATCCGGTCGATGTCGATCTCGGTCAGGCCACCGGGCGCGGTCGAGGGCATCAGTGCCTCGAGCCCCCGCCCCAGCGCACGGCGGCTGCGGGGACGGGGCGGAGCGGCTGAATCGGGCGGCTGTTCACTCATGCGGGGCCTCGCTCACTGCTGGTTGATCCATAGCTTTGTCTATAAGGAGTGGAACGGCGCGACGCGGGCCGCAACTTCCTGGGCCAGATCTCGATAGGCCAGCGCGCCACGCGACTGTGGATCGTACTGGAGGATCGGGGTTCCAAAGCTGGGCGCCTCGCTGAGGCGTACGTTGCGCGGAATGACCGCGTTGAAGATCAGCGTCGGGTAGTGCCGTCGCACTTCCTCGGCCACCTGCTGCGAGAGCGTGGTACGACCATCGTACATGGTCATGACCAGCCCGAAGATGCGCAGCCGAGGGTTAGATTTCGCTCGTATCCGGTCCAGCGTGTTCATCAGTCGGGCCAGCCCCTCCAACGCCAGGTATTCACACTGCACCGGCACCAGAACGGCATCGGCCGCCACCAGGGCATTGAGCGTGAGCACACCCAGCGAGGGCGGACAGTCCAGTAAAACGAAGTCGTACCGCCCGAGGGCCGGCTCCAGCGCCGCGCGTAGCAGTCCGTCCGGCGCATCGGCGTCCAGCAGTTCCACCTCGGCGGCCGCCAGGTCGGGCGTGGCGGGCAACAGATCGACACCACTCGTCACAGTGGACACGATAGCATCCACCAGCGGGTTACCATCGGCCAGCACGTCGTACAGTCCCCCTCCGTCCGGCCGTAGCCCCAGTCCGCTGGTGGTGTTTGCCTGTGGATCGCAATCGATCAGCAGCACGCGTGCTCCTAGCGCGCCGAGGTAGGCGCCCAGGTTGATCACCGTGGTCGTTTTTCCGACGCCACCCTTCTGGTTGGCAATAGCAAGTGTGGGCAAGAAGAGTAGTAGCCTTTCAGCGCCCGATAACTATCAATCCTACCTGATAGCATGAGACACTCATCCCACGTGCAGAGACCATCTTTTGACGTTTGCCTCATCTGTAATTTCCTTCGTCATTGCCGTGGCCGCGGGCGCGTTTGGCTCGGTGTTGGGCATTGGCGGTGGGTTGTTCATTATTCCCTCGCTGAACCTGTTCCTCGGCATCAAGTTGAAGACTGCGATCGCGGCCAGTATCGTGGCGGTGATCGCTACCTCGCTGGGCGGCGGCAACGTCTATGTGCGCACGCAAGTGGCGGATATTCGTTTGGGGCTGCTGCTGGCCCTGGCAACCGTACCCGGCGCGGTGGTCGGGGCGGTGTTGGCGACCCACGTCAACGCGCGCGTTCTGGCCGCCGTGTTCGCCGCGGTCCTGGTGGCCAGCGCCTATCGCATGTTTGCCTCGACCCGTTCTTCCAGCACACCGAGTCCAACGGTGGCTGAGCGGCTCACCGCGGAGGGAGGGCTACGCTTTCGCGGGCGCTACTACGACGCCGCGAGCCAGGAGACGGTGAGTTATCAAGTGCAGCGCGTCCCCTTTGGCGTGGGCGCCTCGACCATAGCCGGACTGGTCTCGGGGCTGCTGGGCGTGGGCGGCGGTATCATTCAGGTGCCGGTGATGAACCTGGTCATGAAGGTACCGATTAAAGTAGCGACCACCACCAGTACCTATGTCATCGGGATCACTGCCATGGCCGGCGCCTTTGTGTATTACAATTCGCGCGATCCGCAGAACCATCACCTGTCGTACATCGATCCGGCGCTGGCCGTACCGGTCACCATTGGCGTCTTCCTGGGCGCGTCGCTGGGTTCCAAACTCCTGGGGCGGCTGAGCCAGAGAGCGCTGCGCAACACGTTTACCGTGGTGCTGGGCGTGTATGCGGTGCAGATGGTGCTCCGCGTCTTCGGGATCGGGGGAGGCTAGACACATGGCACACGCCATCTTGACCGCCGACGATACCCGCACCTATCGAGCCGTGGCCCGCACCATGTTGGTCGGACTGTTGAGCAGCATCGCCATCATGGTGATCGGGCTGATCCTGGCCACGCTCCATGGCAAGAACGCCGTGTCCCATGTCCTGCCGCTGGATCAGGTCGTCCCGAGTCTCTTCCACGGCAAGCCAGAGGCCGTCCTGGACCTCGGTATCTTACTGCTGTTTGCCACACCATTAGTGGGTGTCGTAGTGGCCTGGGTGCAGTTCATCCGGCAAGAAGATCGTGCGTTTACGGTGCTGACGGCTGTGCTCCTGGTTCTGCTGGGGATTGGCTTTGCGGTGGCGCTCCGGTAGTCCTCCTTCCCCAGCCCCGCGGCGCTGGGGGGCGACCTGCTACCTTGGAGCGGAGGATCACGTGCCTACAGACAGACGACCGCGACCACCGGCGACGCGACGGCCGGCGCCGTCGACCAGCTGGGATCCGCTGGCCCATTGGTATAACGGCTGGGTCGGGGAGGGCGGCAGCGAACACCATCGTCTGGTCGCCATTCCGACGGTCATGCGGCTGCTCCAGGTGCGCCCCGGAGAGCAGGTGCTGGACATCGGCGCCGGCCAGGGAGTGCTCGCCCCACATATTGCACGGGCCGGCGGCAGGTATGCCGGCGTGGACGCCAGCCCGCGTTTGCTCGATATGGCGCGAAAGCATCACAACGCTGCAGGTCGCTTTATGGTGGGCGACGCACGCAAGCTGGCCGGTATTCCCGGCGTGCAGGCAGCATCGTTCGACGCCGCGGTATTTCTCCTGAGCCTGCAAGACATGGACCCGCTGGAGCCGGTGCTGACATCCGCCGCTTGGGCTCTGAAGCCAGGCGGTCGAGTGGTGATACTGTTGACGCATCCGGCCTTCCGGGTGCCCCGACAGAGCGGCTGGGGCTGGGACGAGGGGCGCAAGCTCGTCTATCGGCGAGTCGATCGCTATCTCACGCCGCTAGCGGTGCCCATGAAGCTGATGCCGGGCAATGAGGCGAAAACCACACACAGCTTTCACCGCCCAATCGGCGAGTATGTGAATGGATTGTCCGCCTGTGGTCTACTGGTCGATCACATGGACGAGGTCCCGGGCCACAAAGCGACTGCCGCCGTCTCGAATACGCGGGCGGAAAATACCTCCCGCAAGGAGATTCCGCTCTTTCTCGGCTTTCGCGCCCGCAAACTTCAGGAGCAACTGGACCAGGAACGGAGTTGAGGTCTTCGCCCATCCCCATATTCTGATCTCTCACATCCAGCAGATAGTGCTACTCGTCGGTGCTTTTCCGCAGTAAGTCTCGGTCGGTATACACCAGGGAGAGGAAGGCGTCGCTGGTCTGGCTGATACCTGAAGCGGCCATCATGGCGAGAAACGGCCGGGCATAGCGCGGACTCAGGTGGAGTGCATAACTGAGGAAGGCAGCAACCCAGGTGCCGGTGCAGGTCGGACACAGCACGAGCTTGCCGAGCGAGCGGCGCATGCCGTGCCCCTTGGGCTGCTTGGTCCCGCCGCTCTCATCGATGAAGGGCTCACGCAGCGCGGCCGTGATCTCGTCTTCCGAGACCAGCTTCGACAGCCGCATCGTGGCAAGCCCCAGGAGGGTCAAATCTAACGGGGCGATCTGCTCCAGCGGATGCCGCCAGCGACGATAGACCATCACAAAGCCGCCAAAGAGTGCCTGATAGAGCACGATGAGCAGCGTGTAGGACACGTAGGAACGCTCCCCGTGCAGAGTCGCGCTTTCGGTTCGTTCTTCCTGCTCCTGGTCGGTAGTGGCCATGGAAACCTCGTCTCACTGGTGCGCAGTAGGATACCTGTCCCACACCAAGCATCATCTGTGCCAGGTGACGCCCCCCTCCCCCAACCCCTCCCCCTCGCGGGGGGGAGGGGCGATACCCTGCCTGTGTCGCGAACACCTACAGGTCCGGGCAGCGCCGTTACAACGACTTGCATCGGCCTCGCCCCTTCCATGTGAATGTCGGAATGTGTCGTGCCGCGGGGATGCCCGGTGCGTATGAGGTGCGCGTACTGACCAAGCGTTTCCCCTCCCCCCCCCTAGCCCCCTCCCCCAGCGCTACGGCGCTGGGGGAGGGGGCTAGGGGGGCGCGCTATACTGACGTGACTGAAAGGTCGCCGTATGGAGCCTGTCAAACGCGTCGTCATTCGGGATAAATCCCCGGTTTTTGATGCCGATATTTTCCTTCGGCCACTGAACCGGGTGGTGGTCGGCGTGGTGGGCGTGGCGCTGCTGATACAGATCGTGGCGCTGGGTCAGGTGATCGCCGGCCAGGGCAAACCAGCCGGCTGGTTCGATCATGCCTCCTTTGCGCTGGTCGCGCTGCTCTGGCTGGCGCTTGGTATCCTGGTCTTTCTGCAGCGGCGGGCAGGCGATGCCGGCCGTCTCTTCCTGCTGTCTGCTGCCGCCGGCTCCGCCTTTTTAGCTCTTGGCACGCTCTACGCGCAAAGCTACGCCGACGCACTGGCCTATGCCGCCGGTCTGCTGCTCTTTCCGCCCTTCCTCTATAGCTTTGCGCGTGCTTTCTCCGAGAAGCGTCCCTGGCGCCGCGCAGAGTTGTTCCTCTACCTTCCGTCGGCAGTATTGTTGCTCCCCGGCGCTCAGCAGTTGGCGGAGGGCCGAACCTTCGTCTCGTGGAAGATCGCCTTGCTTCTGGTCGTCAGTTATCTCATCGCGGCTATCATGCAGGCGCTGCGCGATCTGCGGCTGGCCAAGACGCCCGAAGACGCCGCCCAGACCCGCGCACTGCTCTTTGGCCTGGCGGCCGGCACCGTGCCGGGCCTGGCCGCCTACATCGTGCCGATCGTCCTCAACAATAGCTTCACGGTGAACGTCAAATGGCTGCCGCCCATCGTGCTGCTCTTTCTGGTTGCCATGAGTTACGCCGTGCTCCTCTTCGAATTCACCGAAGCCGATCTCATTGTGCGTCGCGGTATCGTCTATGGCGTGCTGACCCTGGCCATCGTCATTGCCTATGCCGTGCTGGGCGAATTACTGGTGGCCAGCAATCTCTCTGTGACCAGCCCCGGCGGAGGTCTGAGCTTTGTGGCGGTGACCGTGCTGATCGGCGCCGCCTTCACCCCGATCACCTATCTGGCCCGGCGACTGGTGGACTGGCTGCTCTACGGTCGGAAGACGGATCGCTGGACCTTGCTCCAGGCGCTCAGTGCGAGGCTCTCCACCATCATGCAGCCGGATGAGCTGGGCGATGCGCTGGTCCGTGAGATCACCCACGCGCTGCATTTGCGTGGCGCCTTTTTGCTGCGTCGCACCGAACATGGAGCCTTCACGCTGGCGCACCGAGCGGAGTCGGCATCGGGCCGCGGCAGGAGAATGCCGCTGCCGGTTACCCTCTCGCTCGATGCCGAAACTCTGAGCACAGCCCTGGGCGATCCGCCCCGCTCACTACTGCTCCTGCATGCCAAGCCGCTGGTCCGCGAGCGGCGCGAACGCGTGCCGGAGCGATATGAACCGCTTGATCGGCTCCAGGTTGCGCTCTCTATCCCACTCATCACCCGCTCGGGACTGGAGGCGGTGCTGTGCCTCCAACCCAAGCTGGCGCACGATGCCTTCGATGCCGACGACCTGGAGCTGTTGGCGCCGGTCACGCGCCAGGCCACTGCTGCGCTGGACAATGCCCTGCTCTTTTCTCGCCTGGCGGAAAAAGTCGAAGAGTTGCGTATGGCATATGTACGTATCGCGCGCGAGCAGGAGTCTGAGCGCGGGCGTTTGGCCCGCGAGTTGCACGACGGCACGGCCCAGGAGCTGGCCGGGTTGATCACGCTGGCCGCGGTCGCCGAGCGCCAGTTGGGCCGTGACGACCACGCAGCACACGATACGCTGGACCGCCTCAAACAGCAGGCCGAAGACGCCTATCAGGGCGTCCGCCGCGCCAGCCATGCGCTGCGTCCCCTCATGCTGGACGATTTCGGCCTGGCCCCCACCCTGGGTCGCTACCTGCAAGGCTGGCAGGAGGCCACCGGCATCGAAGTGGAGTACGGGGTTGACGGCGTGGGCGACCTGCCGGATGACGTCGAGCTGGCGCTCTTCCGGGTAGCCCAGGAATGTATGGAGAATGTGCGCAAGCATAGTGGCGCGCGGCACGCTCGGCTGGCGCTGCAGCGGGAGAACGGCCATGTCCTCCTCTCGGTCAGCGACTCCGGGAGCGGCATGCCGGAAGGAGGCGAACGGGGCATCGGCCTGGTGGGTATGCGCGAACGAGTCGAGGCAGTGGGCGGCGCCATTCGGGTCCACACCTCAGCGGAGAACGGCGTGGAAGTGGAAGCCATCATTCCCGTGGGCGGCGTCTCGTGACCGTTGACCCCATCCGGGTGGTATTGATCGACGACCATACGGTGCTGCGCGATGGCCTCAAGCTGCTGCTCTCCATGGCATCGGATTTGCGTGTGGTGGGCGAGGCAGGCGGTGGCCGCGAGGGCATTGCAGTCGCCGAAGCGACACGGCCCGATGTCGTGGTCACCGATGTTGGCCTGCCGGACGTGGACGGCGTGGAGATAACGCGCCGGCTGCGGGAAAGCATCCCCGAGACCCGGGTGATGGTCCTCACCGTCCACGACGAGGACACCTATGTCTTCGCGCTGATGCAGGCTGGCGCCAGCGGCTACATGCTCAAGAACGCGGCCGGCAACGATCTCATCGACGCCATTCGGGTGGTGGCCGGAGGCAAGCCCTGGCTTCAGCCCGAGATCGCCGAGCGGCTCATCAACCTCGCCGCCGGTGGGATCAAGCCGACCCCAAAACCCCCCGCCGAAGCCCTGATCGAGCCCCTCACCACGCGGGAAATCGAGGTGCTCAAGCGGCTGGCCGGCGCCGCCAGCAACCGCGAGATCGGCGATGCGCTGGTCATCAGCACCCGCACGGTGGAAACCCACCTGGCAAATATCTATGGCAAGCTGGGCGTACGAGGCAGGACCGAGGCGATGCTCTGGGCCATACGCGAGGGGATGGTGGTCCCCCCTCCCCCGACCCCTCGCGGGGGGGAGGGGAGCTACTAAGGCCAGCAGTGTCCCTAAAGACCTCCCTCTTCCTACCGAAACGGGAGCTACTACGCGACGCAGTTCCCGTAAGGAATCTCCCCCTCCCCCCCGCGAGGGGGAGGGGGCCGGGGGGAGGGGGGGCGTTTCCAGCTAATATAAAGCACGGATTGCACAGCGGAGCGTGACATGCGTTTTGGCGAGGTCAAGAACCGACCGGTGGTCAGTGTGGCGGGCGCGGAGAAGCTCGGCTTCATTGACGATCTGCTGCTGGATACCACGGCCCACCAGGTAGTCGGGTTTCGGGTGCGACAGGGTGGCTTGATCACCCATCGGGAAGCGTTGCTGCTGCACGACGTCAAGGCGATCGGCCTGGATGCGGTCACCATTGAGGATCCGAGCAAGCTGAACGCAGACCAGAAGTTTCTCGAACTGCACGATAGCATGACCGGAGACCGGGTGATTGGCTCGCGGGTGATGACTGAGAACGGATCCAATCTCGGCAACGTGTCGGACATCGACGCCGACTTTGCCACCGGGCAGGTTCTCGGCTACGCCCTGGTTTCTGGACTGATGGACCGTCTGCGACGGCAGGACGAGATGGTGCCGGTGGCCGCGGTCAGGAGCATTGGAGACAACCTGGTAGTGGTTGGCAACGAGTTCACACCGGCACAGTAGGGGGGATCGGTCCGGTTCTTACCATACCTTGACGCGACGGGATACTGCGTTAGCGAAACGGGTGCGGTTGGTGCCATAGTAAACATAAGGAGAGCGCTTATATCATGGCATATGTCCTAGGATGGAAGTTTTCGGGATCATTTAGAGGAGGGTGTGCATGAATCGTTCTGGCCGTGCAAGTCGCGCGTTGGCGGTTATCCCCGCACTGGCACTGGTGGTGCTGGCCTCGGGCTGCGGTAGCAGCTCCCCCGGCGCAAGCAGTCACCCGTCGACCGGCAGCAACAAGATCGCTGCTGCGCATCTCAACAAGGGCCAAGCCGGCACCTTACGCTGGTGGAACAACTACGGCGATACCTGGGTAAAAACCTTTGACCCACCGCTCGTCTCCGACTCGGTGTCTATCGGCAACATCAACCTGATCTATGCCAACCTGGTCAAGACCAACTATCCCAACCTGAAACCGATTCCGGACCTCGCTACCTGGAACATCTCCAAGAACCACCTGTTCTACACCTTCCACATCAAGCACAACGCCAGATTTAGCAACGGCGACCCGGTTACCGCCGCCGATGCGCTGTGGAGCATCAACCGCGCGCTGGCCCCGGCGACCAAGTCCACGGTGGCGACCACCTATCTGGGCGCCATCCACGGCGCCATGGCAGTAGCGAACAAGAAGGCCACGAGCGTCAGCGGCATCCGGGTGCTCAACCGCTACACGCTGCAAATCAGGCTGGACACGCCCATCGCCTACTTCCTGGGCACGTTGAGCTATCCCACGGCAGACGTGCTGGACAAGCGCGTGATGCAGGGCAAGCCAGCGGCCTCCTACCTGACGAATCGGTGCATGGGGAACGTGGGCGCCGGCCCCTTTAAGCTGTCCTGCCAGAATAGTGGGTTTGGCAAGAGTTCCTTCTATCCCGGCGGACACTCGCCGTACTTGAAGTATGTGCCCAATCCGTACTACTACGGGAAAAAGCCGCACATCAACATCATCGCCCCCTTCTTCGGTAAGCTGGACGATGAGTATCGCGACTATGAGGCCGGTGGGCTGGACGGCACGGGTGTGCCACCAACCGATATCCCACAGGCCAAGAGCAAGCCTGGCTACAAAGACGTGCCCGGCTTGATCACCGATTACATCACGCCAAACCAGAAAGTGGCGCCGTTCAACAACCTCCATTGCCGCCTGGCGGTGGCCTACGCCATCGACCGCGACAATATCACCCGCAAGCTGCTGCGTGGCTCCGAGGGCCCGCTCTACGACGTGTTACCGCCTGGCTTGCCCGGCTACTTCGGCCGGCAAAGTAACCTGCCGTACTACGACCCGGCGCGCGCTACGAAGGAACTGGCCCAGTGCCCCGGTGGCATTCACAACATCACGCTGACCTACCAAAACACCGGTAGCGATATCTCGCACGAGTACGACGCGATACGGGCGAATCTGGCAGCGATCGGCGCCACGGTCACGCTGAAACCGCTCACCTTCAACGCGTGGCTCGGCATCGTGACGGTGCCGCTGACCACCACCAAGACGGCGATTACCGAGAACCTGTGGCTCGACGACTACCCAGACCCGCAGGACTGGATGTCGAATCTCCTGCAGACCCACGCCAGCTACGACATTGGGGGCTTCAGCGATCCGACCTTCGATAATTTAGTCAACAAGGGCAACGTCGAGTTCAATCCCGGCGCACGTGCCCGCGACTACGCCCAGGCGCAGAGGATCGCCGTGAGCCAGGGTGCCTGGATCGGCGTCGGCTACCAGGACGATATCTACATCTTCAATCCCCGCGTGCACGGCATGATCAACACCGCCAACCTTAGCCAGCCGCTGCACAACGACTGGTCCAACGTGACTGTCTCGGGCTAAACACCGTCATACACGGCTGGAGGGGAGCCGCGATCAAGGCTCCCCTCCAGCGTCGTGGTAGCAGGCGCAGAGGGAGTGACGCGTCATTTCAGATAGGAGACCGGGAGGGAGAACCCAATGACTGGCTTGCTCGGTTTCGTCATCAAGCGATTCTTTAGCGGAATCGTGGTGGTATGGGCCATCGTCACGGTGGTCTTCATCATGGAACATGCCCCGGGCACGCCGGATCCCATCAAGCTGATCCTGGGGTCGCACTACACCCAGGGCAGCTATCATACCCTGTTGCACGAGTACGGGCTCGATGTTCCGATCTGGCAGCAGTACTTGAACTACCTGGGAGTGGCGCCCATGCTCTCCTGGTTCGGCGTCCACTTCGGGCAGGGCGCGGTGCAGTCCGGCCTGCTGGAGGGGCAACTGGGATACTCTTACTCGCATCCGGGGGTGACCGTCAGCAGTATCCTGCACGACGAGATTCCCGTGACCATGAAGCTGGGATTCTATGCTCTGGTGGTGTCGCTGGTGATCGGCATCCCGATTGGGCTATTCTCCGCCCTGCGCCAGAACACGGTGTTCGATCATGTGGGTCAGATCTCCACCATTCTGTTGTATGGCATCCCGACCTTCGTGCTCTGCCCCATGTTGCAGATCATCTTTGGCATTCAGCTCCATTGGCTGCCTGAACGCGGCTGGGGCGACAACTTCCAGGAGTTGATCCTGCCGGTTGGGGCCTACTCCGCCGGGCTCATCGGGTACTTCGCGAAGTCCTTCCGCTCCTTCATGCTAGAGGTCTTGCAGCAGGACTATATCCGAACCGCGCGGGCCAAGGGGTTGAAGCCGCCGCTCATTGTCTGGGTCCACGCGGTCAAGAACACCTTGCTCCCGCTGGCCTCGATTGTCGGGCCGATTCTGGCCTACCTGATCGTCGGCGCCTTCATCGTCGAAGACTTTTTCGGCATTCCCGGTATTGGGGGCGAGACGGTCAGCTCGGTCTTCAATGGCGATTATGGCGTGATCGAAGCCACGACCATCGCCTTGGCGGTATTCGTGGTCTTCATCAACATGCTGACCGATATTTTCTATAGCCTAGTTGACCCACGGGTACGGTTGTAAACCATGAGCGATCCAATCGAAAGCAGCGCCCACGGCAAGGTCGTCGAGCCCTCGAAGGAGATCGGTCGCGTAGCCACCGGCGCCTCAACCGGCACGCTTCTCACCGCCGACGAGACACGGAAAGGGGAGAAGGTCTCGGTTCGCTCGCCCTTCCGAGATGGCCTGCGCCGTTTCAGCCAGAACTGGGCGGCAGTGATCGCCTTGATCATCGTGGTGCTCTTGGTTCTGGGCGCGATCTTTGCCCCCTTCCTCCACACCTTGAATCCCACGGCAGCCCCGGATTACAACGCATTGAGCCAGGGACCGTCGTCCGCCCACTGGTTTGGCACCGATGCGGAGGGGCGCGATCAGTATTCGCGCATCCTGTATGGCCTGCGGGTGCCGCTCTTCGTCGGCTTCGTCGGCACCATCATTACTCTGGCCATCGGTATCAGTCTCGGTCTGTCCGCCGGCTTCTTCGGTGGCGTCGTCGACTCGCTGGCTAGCCGCTTTACTGATTTCATGTTCGCCTTCCCGGCCTTTCTCTTTGCCATTATTCTGGTCACCCTCTTTGGCTCCGCCTTCGACGCGACCTTTCCGGGTGGCGTGGGGCGGGCCATTATCCTGACGCTGGTGTTTTCCTTCGTGAGCTGGCCCCCGCTGATGCGTTTTGTGCGCTCTCTGGCGCTGAGCATGAAGGAGACGCAATTCATCGAGGCGGCCCGCACCGTCGGGACCTCGAATTTTCACATCGTCACGCGCCACCTGACGCCAAACGTGTGGGGCGTCACGCTGGTCCAGGCCAGTTTCCTCATTGCCAATATCATCGGCACCGAGGCAGTCCTCAGCATCATTGGCCTGGGCGTCAATGAGCCGGTACCGGACCTTGGCACCATGCTCTACGACGGGGCGGGAAGTATCGAAGCAAACGCCTGGATCGTGTTCTTCCCCAGCCTGTTCCTGACCGTTATCATCCTGGCCTTTACCTTTCTGGGCGATGGCGTCCGCGATGCGGTCGATCCGCGGGCGAATCAGTAGCCATGGCTCGACCAGCTAGTTCAGTACGGCCGGCACCATCGAATGGCAAGGGCGGACACCTGCTCGAGGTGGAGAACCTCCGCACCTAGTTCCACACGCGTAGCGGCGTCCTACGCGCGGTACAGGGCGTCTCCTTGTGTCTCGACCCGGGTGAGACGCTCGGCATCGTGGGCAAGTCGGGCAGCGGCAAGAGCGTGACCGCGCTGTCCCTGATGCGGTTGATCCCCCAGCCGCCCGGCCGTTTTGCCGGCGGTCGGGTGCTGTTCCGCAACGAGCCGATTATCGATGTCCAGGAACAGGGCGGCCGCGGCGATCGGTCCCGTCTGGTCAATCGGGGCATCTCCGAAACGAAGATGCGGAAGATTCGTGGTGGCGATATCTCGATGATCTTTCAGGATCCCATGACCTCGCTGAACCCCCTGCTAACCATCGGCCGGCAGATCGCCGAGAGTGTGCAGGAACACATGGGGATGAGCCGCAAGGAGTCCAACGACCGTGCGGTCGAGATGCTGGAAAAGGTAGGCATACCGAGCGCCAGGGCCCGCGTCGGTGACTATCCCCACCAGTTCAGCGGCGGTATGCGCCAGCGCGTGATGATCGCGATTGCCCTGGCCACCAACCCTGACCTGTTAATCGCGGACGAGCCGACCACCGCGCTCGATGTCACCATCCAGGCCCAGATCCTGGACCTGATGCGTGACCTCTCCAGCGAGTTCAACTCCTCGGTCATTCTGATCACCCACGATCTGGGGGTGGTTGCCGGGATGGCGGATCGCGTGGCCGTCATGTATGCCGGCTACGTGGTGGAAACCGGCGAATCCGACGATCTGTTCTACGACGCGCGCCACCCCTATACCCATATGTTGCTGGAGTCGATTCCCCGCATCGATCAGGACCGTAGCCAGCCCTTGCACCCCATCCCCGGCCAGCCGCCGGATCTTCTGACCCTCGGTCCGGGTTGCCCTTTCGCGCCGCGTTGTCCCAACGTACTGGACCGATGCCGAAAAGAAATGCCGCCGCTGGAGCCGATCGGCTCGGTGGGACACCTGGCGGCCTGCTGGAACCCGGTGAAAGAGCCCGCCGCATGAATGGCCGTACACCGCTCCTGGAACTAAACGACCTGACCGTGGAGTTTCCCGTCAAGGGTGGGTTCTTTGGCCGTCAGGTGGCGGCCGTTCACGCCGTCAACCAGGTGAGCATGACGGTCTACGAAGGAGAGACGCTTGGTCTGGTCGGCGAGAGCGGTTCCGGCAAGACCACCCTGGGGCGCGCCGTCCTGCGCCTGACCCCGACTACCGCCGGCACCGTCAAGTTCTGCGGCAAAGATATTACGGGTCTCTCACCGGGTAGGGTTCGGCCGCTGCGGCAGGACATGCAGATGATCTTTCAGGATCCGTATGGCTCGCTGGACCCCCGCATGACGGTCTTTCAGATCGTCTCCGAGCCGCTCGTCAACTACGACAAGGGCAACAAGCGCGAGCAGCGCGCCCAGGTCGAAGAACTGCTGAAAATCGTCGGGCTCAACCCTGGACATATCCACCGGTATCCCCACGAGTTCAGCGGTGGCCAGCGACAGCGTGTCGGTATTGCCCGTGCCCTGGCCCTTCGTCCCCGCTTCATCGTGGCCGATGAGCCCGTCTCGGCCCTCGATGTTTCCATTCAGGCCCAGGTGCTCAATCTCATGGAGCAGTTGCAGCATGAGTTCGGTCTGACGTATCTCTTCGTGGCTCATAACCTGAGCGTGGTCCGCCATATCAGTGATCGTGTCGCGGTGATGTACCTCGGCCATGTGGTGGAGCTAGCAGACAGCGATGAGCTATACGATAGCCCACTGCATCCCTATACCCAGGCCTTGATGTCGGCCATTCCATTGCCGGACCCGCGCGAGGAGCGCAAGAAAGAGCGCATCATTCTCAAGGGCGATGTGCCCAACCCGGTAAATCCTCCGGCCGCGTGCCCCTTCCATACCCGCTGCTTCAAGGCTCGCGAGATCTGCAGCCAGGTGGCGCCGGCCTTCGAAGAGAAGCGTCCCGGCCACTGGGCAGCCTGCCACTTCGCGGAGGTTCCCGGAGTGACGCGGCCGGAAGAGGTCAAGCCGGCGGTAGGGGTCTAGCCCTTACCCGGAAATGCTCGCTTCCCGGTCCTCCGTCATATCGGGCACGAGACGCAGATGCGACGCCAGGCGATCCGAGATTGAGCGAAGGAACGCATCGACGATCGGAGCGTCCCACTGCTGGCCGCGTCCGGCACGGAGGATGCTCGCTGCCTTCTGCGCAGTCATGCCGGGGCGATACGGACGATCGCTGGTCATGGCATCGAAGCTGTCGGCTACCGCGATCACACGTGCGCCGAATGGGATGTCATTCCCCTTCAGCCGGTGGGGGTAGCCGGTACCGTCCCACGACTCATGATGGTGGCGAATAATCTCGATCCCGCGGGCGAAATCTGGATAGCGTTCCAGAAGATCGGCGCCCCGCTCGACATGGGTTTGCATGATGGCCCATTCCTCCGCCGTCAGCTTGCCGGTTTTTTGCAGGATATCGTCGTGAATCCCGATCTTGCCGATATCGTGGACTCGAGCAGCCGAGACGATCAGACCAACTTCCGGACCTGTTTTCTGGAGTTCTTGCAAAATGCCCTCGGTGAGCAAGGTGACCCTGCGCGAGTGTCCGCCGGTGGTCGGATCGCGCAGGTCCACCATATCGGCCATGCTCTCCAGGATGCGCCGCGTTTCCGTGTGCATCTCTTTGGTGTGCTTGAAGGCGACGTGTACCAGCGCGGTGGGTAAGAGGAGCAAGACCAGCGCCCAGATCTGATGGACCGCTTCCAGCGCGCCCATCAAGCCAACCAGGTATTGCGCCGCCTCCACCATTCCCCCCTCGCGGACCATCAGACCCAGTGCGCGAAACGGACTGATACCCAGTATCGGCGCGAACTGAAACGCTCCAGTGAGGATGTCCCCCGCCCAGAGCACCACGCCCGCGGCAACCAGGGACAGGGGGACATAGGGGATGGTGGGCCCCGACAGATGGGCGACAATCGAACCGGCCAGTCCAATCAGTATCCAGCGGCCAATTTGCGAGGCGATCACGCGCGGGGGATTATGGGTGTTCGCATGGACGACCAACTCACCGGCAAGGGTACCCACTCCGATTGCCGTGGCGGCCACTACCGGGGGCAGCAAGGCGGCCATCAAGTACAGCGCCACGCTGCCCATGTAAATCTTGGATGCGAGGTGGATATGGATTGGGAACTTGTAGGTCAGCACCAGGGCACCGGTGAGGACCAGCGCCAGCAGCGCCGTGGCATAACCCAGCCCGAGAGGATGGGCCATAGCCCGAGCCCAACTGACCGCCAGAACCCCCAATGCGGACAGCGCAACAGCAGCGGCGAGTATGTGCTGCTGTCTTACATTCTGTACCTGTGGCCCCACGTCTTTCTCCTCCAGCTCTGCAGCGACGGGCAAACCGTCCGTATCGCCCGCCGGCCGATTTCCCCCAGCTGAGCTTGGTTACACTCTATACCTCTTTCAGCGACTTGTCCACCCGCAAAAGTTTCGAGTTCGTTACAGCATTCGGCGGCAACAAGGGCAACTCCGACGGCTGGGTGGCCCCCCTCCTCCATGAATTCATGGGTTGGCAGAGTTTCCGCCGCATATCGCCCTCAAACATGCGAAGGCGGGCTTCAGACCGTCAACGGAAGGTCGCGGCAGCGACGATCCTGGGGAACCCACCACAGGTACGGTGCAAGCCCGAGGTGACCAGAGCGCAACTCTTCAGTTGACAGTATGAGGGCGTGCCATCACGGTCCGACTGTTCAGCCTACTGTTCCGCTGTACAGACCACTGATGGCAGGTACTACGCGTAGGCGCGGGTTCGCTTCTCGGCCTTACTCTGGCACGGGACACAGAGGGTAGCAAACGGCAATGCCTGTAAGCGACGCGGCGGGATCTCATTGCGGCAATCGACGCACAAGCCGTAGGTGCCACCATCAATAGAGGCCAGAGCATGCTCGATCTCGGCGAGCCGGCTGTTCATGACCTTGATGATGGCCTGCTCGCCCTCAAGCCCGGAAAACGGGACGCCGTCGGTGTCGAACTCGATGGTCAACGCTTCCTGAGTCATCGCCTGCATCCGTCGGATGACGGTTTCGCGCTCGCGGACGAGCATATCGCGGGTTGCTACCTCGATGGTCGGATCAACAACAGACATGATTGACGCCTTTCGTAGTTAGGTGGGTTTATCTGGTCATTCTAGGGGAAAGTATGCCTGCTTAATGCAAGTTCTGTGCCACCCTTCGACCAACCGTGCAATCTCGAATTGTTTAACCGATACTCTTGGCCTGCGGCACTATTCCGTGCCTCCGCCTGAGCTATGCTACAAAGCAGCAACGAGCGGAGATCTACCATGATCCTCACAGCGTGGAACGCATGATCGTGCCCTCGGGCCGGGTTGCGCTGGTTGGCGCGGGAGCCTTCGGGCGGTTCTGTCTCGACGTGTATAGTGCGGCGCCCGATCTATCCGTGGTCGCGGTGGCCGATCCTTCCGCCGCCGCGCTGGCTCGGGTCGGAGCTATCGGAGCACGCCTGGAAACAGATTGGCGCCCCTTACTGCACAACGACAGTATTGAGGTCATTCACGTGGCAACACCGCCATATCTGCGCGGGGATGTCATTGCGGCTGCGTTCGACGCCGGCAAGAGCGTGTTCTGCGAAAAGCCATTGGCGTTGAGCCTCGCCGATGCTGATGCCATGATCGCGCAAGCCGCGGCTCGCGATCTGGCGCTGAGCGTCGATTATGTCATGCGATACCAGCCGGCGTACGCCTTGCTGGAGCGGCTGGCCAACAGCGGACTGGTCGGCTCGCTGCGCACCATCTCCTTCCAAAACTTTGCACAACTCGTGCCGCCGGACCACTGGTTCTGGGATCGAGCAAGGAGCGGCGGCATCTTCGTGGAACACGGCGTCCACTTCTTCGATGCCTATGCGCGAGTCGCTGGATCGCCACTGGAGGTCCATGGAACGGCGCCACGGCGTGAAGCCGTGGATGCAACGATACACTACGCCGGCGGCGCGCTGGGCCGTTTCTACCATGAGTTCGCCTTTCCGCACGCGGTCGAGCAGACCCTCGGGATCTCCCTGTTCGAGCGCGGTTCAGTTGAGATCGAGGGTTGGATTCCCGAGCGCATGAGCGGATCGGTGCTTGCCTCCAGGGAGGCGGTTCGAGAGGTGACGCAAAGCACAGGCATTGACGTGCACATCACCGAAGACACTGCGACCCACTTTGCGGCCTCCTTCCCCAACCGCCAGGCCAGTTACCGCGCAGCTATCCTCGCCGGCATGCGCGATGTGCTGCGCCGCCATCGCGATCCCACCTATCACATGCCGGTATCGACAGAGGATGCACGGGCCAGCCTGGCGCTTGCGTTAGCGGCCCAGGAGGCGGCGAGCAGAGCGCAGTTTTGAGGTGAACAGCGGCCCCCCCTTCCCCGGCGGCCCCCCGGCCCCCTCGCGGGGGGCTGGGGGGGGCGTGCTTGGGGGCTGGTGGGTGAAAGGTGCGGTGTTAGTACGTGGGAGAGCGCTCTTTTTTGAGCAACCGTTTCCCGTAGTAGCTCCCCTCCCCCCCGCGAGGGTTCATGGGCGCACAGTTTACGAGGGGACCCCAAGATATTGAAATGGACCGGCATCGAAGGTGCGAAAACTGCCGAAGAATCGCCACTGGCAGGAGCCGCCTCATGCCAGTCCCCGCCGCCATTCTCTATATATTCCAAACTGTCCGCCCATGAACTCGTGGGGGGGAGGGGGGACGAGTTTGGCGGGTTGTGGGCGATAGGGGAGGTATTGGCACGTGGGAGGGCGTTCTTTTTTGAGCAACCGTTTCCCGTCGTAGCTCCCCTCCCCCCCGCGAGGGGGAGGGGTTGGGGGAGGGGGGGCTACGGGTGGTAGATCTCGCAACTATCCAGCACGCCGCTCAGGTTCATGCCTCCACACACCAGCACAGTTCCGTCAGTGAGCGTGGCCGCAATGGCCGCATCACGCGCGGTCCGCATCGGCGACGTTTCCGTCCAGATTCGTCTGGCTGGGTTAAAGTTTTCGGCGGATCGTAAGACGCGCACGCTGACCTGCTCGCCTCCGGTAACCAAAACATCACCGCTCGGCAACAGTGCTCCCACCGCCTGGCTGCGAGCGGTGTGCAGCGATCCCGCGATCACCCACCGGCCCGTGGCAGAACTGTAGACGCGGGTCGAGCGCAAATCATGATCGTGGGCGCCAAGTCCACTGGCTAGCAGGACAGACCCATTGCGCAACTCGATCACGACCGGATGTGAACGGAACGCGGTATCGAGCACCGGGCGCCAGACTCCCTTCCCAACACCTCTCGCAGGAAGGTACATCTCCGGCCTGCCATAGCCACCAGCAATCAAGATATGACCGCTCCCGAGCACCACACCGGACTGTTGTGCGTGTGGGTAGATGGTGGGCGGGGCCGGGATCCACTGATCGGTGGCAGGCTGAAAAAACAGCGCCCTGGTCGATATCCTGCCGTCGACGATTCCCCCCACAACCAGGACCCGACCATCCGGCAACAGTGTGGCGGATTGGGCGAAGCGTGACTGCGGCAGCGGAGCAACCAGCTGCCATGCTTGGGAGACCGGGTCGAAAATCTCAGCAGAGGCCAGCGCTTCCAACTTCGAGCCAAGACCGCCCACTACCAACACCCGGCCATCGCGCAGCACCGTGGCTGTCTGCCCGATGCGTGCGACCTGCATAGCGGCTGCATAGCTCCAGGTATGTGTAACGGGGCTATAGATCTGTGCCGTCGGTACCGGGAATCCGTCGGTTACCGCCTCGCCGCCAGCCGCCAGGATACGACCATCTCCCAGTTGGACCGCGACCTGACCGCTGCCGGGAGCCGCCATGGGGGCTGCGGCGGTCCAATATCCATGGGCGCGCTGAGGGCCGAGGAATAAGGAGAGAAGGAGTAGGGTAACTGCGCCGACCGACACGAAACCTCGCCAGGAGCCGGCTGCAGTACCACCGGGGTTTGCGGCTCCTCGACTCGAGTATAAGCCTTATCCCGCAGGCCCCATCCGGAAGGTGGGCAGCAGCTTGGCGGCGGCGTTGTGCTGGATCGCGGCACCGAGGGCCAGACCGATAAAGGTTGCCAACCCGGTCGCCGAGGAAAACAGCAGCACGGCCAGCCAGACCGGGATAACCACCGCACTGACTGAAGGCCGTGCAATCACCATCAAGGTGGCGTTCCTGTAGATCAGGCGCATGCTCTTGACCTCCTGCGCGATGAGCAGCGGAAAGATATACAGCTGAATGGATATCCAGAAGGCAAACAGCAGCACCCAGAGCAGGAGAAGCGGCAGGACGACGACGTGCGGAATCGACGACGCCGTCCCCATGGATCGAGCGTAAAAGGCAATATTCACCAGCATCAGTACGCTCACGGCCAGCGAGAGCAACCAGCAGCCGGCCGCTGGCCGGGCGTAGCTCCGCAGGCCGGCCCACTGATCTCCCGCACTGACATAGTCGGCCGTGGCCAGCTTGCGGGCCACCAGCTGGACTCCGGCGGTACATGGGTTGGGAAGAACGCCAACCAGAAACGCCACGCCCAGTGGGATCAGGCTGAAGGACCGCGTACTGAAGGCAAGGATGCCGACCAGCAAGAGGAGTGGGATAGACAGCAGAATGGCCAGTAGGTTGCCGAGCAGCGAGGCGGTTACATGGGTCAGGACCTGGGCAAGCGCGGAACCAACTGCTCGGAGGCCAAGTAGCACGCTACGTGATCTAGCCCTTCACGCCACTCAAGGTCACGCCCTCGATGATCTGCTTCGACGCGATGAAATACACAACCAGGATGGGTAGCATCGACATCAGCGAGGCCGCCATCTGCAAATTAAAGACCGTGGCGTAGCGGCCGATAAAGCCATTCAACGCCAGTTCAATGGTCCAGTTGTGCGTATCCGTGAGGTAAATCAACGGACCCAGGAAGTCATTCCACTTCCCGATGAAGGTGAGGACGGTGACCGCTGCCAGGGCCGGCCGGAGTTCCGGCAGGATGATGGTCCAGAAGATGCGAAACGGACCGGCGCCATCCACCTTGGCCGCTTCATCCAGATCGTAGGGGATGCCGCGGATAAACTGGCGCAACAGGAAGATAAAGAATGGCGAGCCAAAGAAGGCGGGAACGATCTGCGGCAAGAACTGGATCAGATTCTGGTAGCCGAAGGCCGATCCACCGCTGCCCCAGTGAAAGACGTTGATGAAGAGCGCGTACTGGGGAATCATCATGACCGCGTAGGGGATCATCGTGGTCCCGATGATAACGGCGAACATGAGCTCTCGGCCGGGAAAGTTGAAGCGCACGACGCCACCGTGCCAAGCGTTACCAGACTGGCCATGACAAAGCTGTTGATGAGGAACACGTGGAACGGGTAGGTGAGATCGTTCCACATCGTCGCGTAGTTCGACCAGTGGAGGGCCTCCGGCCAAAAGCTCACGGTGCTGGTGGCGTCGCTCTCCGTGCGCAGCGAGTTCTCGAGCATCCAGTAGAGCGGGAAGAGCGAGAAAAAACAGACGAAGGCCAGCGCCACGTAGGCGCCGGTCTTGGACGCGGGTTTCGCTTCAGCAGCGGACCCGGGCCCGGTGGTGGAGAGCGGTGCCGTGGGAGCGGTCGGCGCCTGAGTCGCGCGCGCGGTTGCCCCGGTACCTTGAATGGCCATGACTACCCCCTCTCTTCCTGGTAGAAGACCCAGCGCTTCTGGGCCGCGAAGTTAATTGCGGTAAAGATACCGATTAGAACAAACAGACCGAAAGCCATAGCGGTGGCCAGGCCCAGAAAATTGTCTTCGAATCCCTTCTCGTAGATATAGGGAAAGAGCGTCAGGAGCGAATCGCTCGGTCCGCCCGAAAAGCCGCCGGCGCCGCCCGACCAGATGACGAACTTGGTGAATTCCTGAAAGCCGCCGATCAGCCCGGTGACCACGTTGAAGAAGATGGCCGGGGTCAGGAGTGGAAGGGTAATGCTCTTGAATCGATGCCAGCCATTTGCTCCGTCGATGGATGCCGCCTCGTAGAGGCTGGCATCAATCCCCTGCAACCCGGCCAGGTAGATCAACATGGTCTGTCCAAAACCCCAGGCGGAAAGAAGGATCACGGCGGGCATGGTGAATTTTGGGTTGCCGAGCCAATCGTACGGACTGCAGGTGAGCGCGGTCGGATCGCACTGCAGATGGAGTCTGGTCAAAAACCAACTGATCGCACCGGCGCTCGGCTGAAAGATGAGCCGGAAGATCAGGACTGTCGCGACCGCGGGCATAATGGCCGGCAGGTAGGCGATGGTGCGATAAATATTGATGCCGCGAAGCTTCTGATTGAGCAGGATCGCCAGTGGAATGGAAGCAAGATTGACCAGGGCCACACTTCCCAGGGCGTAGTAGATCGTGTTGACGACCGCGTGCCAGTAGCGCTTGTCCTGCAGGAACGTCTGGTAGTTGTGAACTCCATTGAGGTGCGCCTGCCAGAACGGTCCGCGGATGGGATTCCAATCGGTGAAGCTGATATACACGGAGAGAACCAACGGCACGGCGGAGAAGATGAGGAAGCCGATAAGCCAGATGGATGTGAAACTGTAGCCCCACAACCGCTCCTGCCGCTGCTTGCTTCTGGGGCCTCCAGTAGACGCTGCCGCTTGCACTTTTGCTGCCATGTCGCCTCCTCTTTCTCTAGAGACGCGGGATCCCGCCCTGGCGCCGCTTTGAATCCATGACTTCTCGCCTGCGCCACGTCACAGGATCCGCCGGTGGACTGAGAGCACCGTGAGGGAGGGACCGACGGTCCCTCCCCCATGGCTCACCTACTATTTGAGGTACTGCTGGGCGTCGGAGCAGGCCTGATGTGTGGCGGATGCGACGCTCGCGGACCCCTTCCACATGGGATCGAGATCTCGAGATACCGCCGTGAAGAACTCGTCGTAACGAGGAATGGTGCGCGGGCTGCGGCCGCTCTTGTTGGCCAGCAGGGCCACCTGCAGCACCTGCCCGTACTCCTTCTTGATCTTGGAGTTCTTGTAAAAGGCGATGGCGCCCGGCGTGTCGATTCCGTAGGAGGATTGAATCAGTGCCCCCTGGCCCTCGGTGACGAAGCGATCGAGCCACCAGGCCGCGTTCTTCACCTTGGAGTGAGCGTAGACCACCTCGGCCGTGGCCGCCATCAGCCCCTGATTGTTCACGGCGCCTTTCGGCGTGGCAACCACTCCCCACTTGAATTTGACCGGGGTAACCGTCGAGCCCGGGCTGTTGCCGAAGGTGTAGGCCTCGGCCCACGGTCCCATGAAGGACATGGCAAAGGTCTGATCCCGGAAGCCGCTCACGTTGTTGAGGCCAGTTGCCTGCTGCGCGGTAGGCGCCCCGTGGTCCTTGTACTTGAGGTCGAGCCAGAACTGAAGACCAGCCTGAGACGCTTTGCTGTCGAGTGTGCACTGACTGGACGTACTGTTTACCCAGTCACCGCCCCACTCCCAGATATACTGCTCGGTGGCAAAGTCATCGGTCGAGCCGACGTAGCCGAAGCGCAGCTTGGAGGTCGCATCGCCCGGCACCGAATAGTCGCCACTCAGTTTAATGGCGGCCGCACGGAAGTCCTTGTAGGTCCACTTGTTCGTCGGAAAGCTCACGTGCCGCGCGGTGAACATGTCCTTGTTGTAGTACAGCAGGTCCTGGTTGCTGCAGGCTAGCATGAGGCCATACACATGGCCCTTGTAGCTCATCTGCGGCAAGCACTTGGCGACGAAGGTCTTTTTGAGATTGACCTTATCCTTCTTGACGAACGAATCAAGACTAGCCAGGGCGCCCTGCGATGCATACTGGGCGACGCGCTTGGCGCCGTCCAACTGGAAGAGATCGGGCGCATTACCGGACCCGATTTTGGTCTTGATGTCGACGTCGTACTGGCCCTGATCCCATTGGTCCGTGACCGACAGGCCGGGGCACGCTTTCTCCGCGAGGCTGATGGCTATTTTGTCCGCGTTATCGACGTTCTTGTCACCCCAGTGCATGAACGTCACATGGCCCTTACCGGTACAGCCCGTGAGCTTCCCGGCGCCGGTGGCGGCGCGGCTATGCGTTCCCGCGGCCCAGCTCATGCCGCCCCAGGACGACACGATCATCGTTGCACTGAGCAGTGCAACCGGAATTCTCTTCATCCAAAGCTCTCCTTGTACGTCAGGCGTGAATAACAACGCAGTGTGCTGCCGCTGCTCTAGGCAGCCCTTCAAGCATCTCGCTCCTCCCACTCCTTTCGCTTTGCCCTGGGACGCCAACACGGCCGTTCTCTCGTCCCATCCGGGCGACCCAGCGCCCGATTCCCTCGTACGCTTAGCATACACAACGGATGCAATGATCCGCACGTAACCAACAACCAGAGGATGGCTTTGACAACGATGACCGCGGGAGTTTACCTCACTGTGTTCAGGGACCGACAAGTCCCTCTCTATAGATGATCCTTCACTGCTCTAGGGCGCGTAGGCCGCGAACATGAACGGGCCACCGGCGCCGTAGATCTCCTGGCCAATGACGCCACTATTGGCCTCGCCTTCGCGCAGATCTTCGAGCGGAATGTTCCAACGTAGATTGTTGTGGGGCACAAAGGGGTATTCACCCGCCGCACTGGTGGCGGCTCCCGAGGGCAGGAGCGGCGGGAGGGAATACTGCAGGGTCAGCGGAGAGTTGGTGAGAAAGCCCTGTACCAGGGCATGCACATAGGACGGCGCATCCTGCGCATACCGCAGGTAGTCTCGCAAGCCGAGCCACGCTTCATACTGCTCCAGCATGGCGATGTAATCCGACCAGGGCAGGGGGTTGAGACCGAAATAGGTGTGATAGCCGTGTCCCTTGCGGCAATAGCCATAGGTACAATCCCACAGCCGGGTAGCGCGGAAGAGATTGGCCAGCGCCAGCGGAGCGTACCCGCGGTAGGAGACGTCCTTGGTCATGATGTAGAGTCGCTGCGCGGCGGCCGCGGTATAGGCCGTCATCTGGGTCTCGTATGCCAAATCGAACCCTTTGCCGGCGACGTGAGCAATCGAAGCTTTTGCTTCGTCCAGGTACTTTTCCGTGTGCGTCAGATCGAACAGGCCCAGCATCAGCCACGCATAGCCACCCGCCACGTCCGGTTGAAGGCCAGTGCCGCCTCCGTTCCAGTCGCGATAGCGGAAGTTCTGGGGGAACTCGTAGTTGTTGGTGTGGGCCAACGCCATCACCGCATCGGTTGAATCCAGCAGCAGTTGTTTGGCCTCGGCACTCCCGTTCTGGGCAGCCTGCAACAGCGAAATCATGTTCTGCACGAAGTACCAGCTTTCGCCGGTGGCGCCTGGATCATGGCCCACACCGTTTACGACACTGTGTTAGATGGGGTCATAGAAGGCGGAGAGGTTGTGCTCCAGCAGAGCATCGATGGGCAACGTCTGGTGGTAACGCGTCTCATACGCCTTCACCCCGGCCAGGACACCGGCCTGCGTAATTAATTCGGGCGCCGTCCGGGTATCCGAGACGTAGGAGCGCAGGAATTGCCGGCCATTCACCGTGACGAGATTGGCTGGATTGGTCAAGTCGCCAGCGGAGCGGGCCGCCAGCGACTTCCAGTCGGCGGAGGGTAACGTCGGTGCGGGCAAGGCCGTGAACACACCGCCAAGCAGCTTCAAGTAGGTATCAGCCATGGTCGTCTGGTCGGACGGAACGCCGGGTACCAGATACAGGTAACTATCGACTACCACCGTCGATTTCCCGGCGGGCAAGCTGTTAACACCAGCCGGCGTCTCGTAGCCGAAGGAGCTACTGTCGGCGCCGAGCAACGAACCCTTAATACCGGCACGTGGGTAGGTGAAGTTGCTCTGTGTCGCGCCGGAGTTGGTGCGATCAAAGTAGAGTCCGAGCGAGGTGTAGTCGGCGAGGTACAGGATGCTGCTGGCGAGCGGGGCGGCGCTGACCAGCAGCGACGTGCCCGCCACCGGGGGTGCGGCGGCATACTCCTTTAAGGAGCCGGCCGGCGCATGGATCAATTGCACATCGGGCCGAGCGCGCTGAACCGCGGGAATGTCGGACTTCCCGGACGGCCTCACCGCAAGCCGCAGGCGGATCAGCCCCGGCATCCGGGGATTGATGCCGACGAGCGCCGTGAAGGCCGCCCATTTCACCGTTCCCGACAGCAGATAGCCTACAGCAGAGTGACGCACAGTCTTCACCGCGTAGAGAAGGTCGAGCGCCCGGTCCCCACCCAGTTCACGGATGCTCAGGGCAGCCGATTTGCCACGCGCACGGACCGTGATCGCGCCCGAGCTCGGCTGAAAGCTCACCGTGTAGTTCCCGGTGGCGGCTGTGAAGCCGACCTGCGTCTGCTTCTTGACCGGTCCGGCTCCGGCCACATTACAGCCGGATATCGACAAGCCGGCGATGAGCAAAGCGGCGATGATCGACACTCGAGTGAAACGCTCTCCCACGATGCTACCGTCCTTGTGCGTATCCGGTTGTGCCTCGATTGTAGGTGGTGACTCCATCCAGATGGCAGAAGAAATAATCACCGGTACCAAAAGCGTGTTTCACTTCAGGTTGTCGAATGCCCTGACTTGACATATACTTAAGCGTCAGTGTTTGCTTCGACCCAGGTCGAAGCCTTTTTTGTATCGAGGAGCACGCACCGGTGTCGTCGATCATGGCGCCCAGCGACCTTCCGAAGGAAACGTCGCCCTCGTTTGAGACGTTACGCCGGGAGGGCGAGCAGTACCTGCCACCCGCTGCGCTCGACGCCGTGACGCGGGCCTATGAGTTTGCGGAGCAGGCGCACCGCGGCCAGATGCGGAAATCCGGCGAGCCGTACGTCGTGCATCTCATCGCCACTGCCTACTATCTCGCCGCTCTGCGCCTCGACGTTACCTCGCTGGCCGCTGGTCTGTTGCACGACACGCTCGAGGACACGGAAGTCACCTTTCAGGATCTGGAAAAGGAATTCGGGCACTCCGTGGCGCGGATCGTCGAAGGCGTCTCAAAGTTTGGTGAGATTGGCCATCGTCATCGCTTATGGACCATGGAACGAGCCGAGGTCGATGATCGGCGTCAGCGAACCGACCGGGCCAAGCTGCAAGCAGAAAACGTGCGCAAGATGTTCCTGGCGATGGCCGAGGACCCACGGGTGGTGATCGTGAAGCTGGCGGACCGTTTGCACAACATGCGGACGCTCGATCCCCAGCCGCGCCACAAGCAGCAGCGCATTGCGCTCGACACGCGAGAGATTTACGCGCCGCTGGCCGGTCGGTTGGGCATTGCGCAGATCAAGTCGCCCCTGGAGGACCTGGCCTTCAAGTACCTGGAACCGGAAGCATACCGATGGCTGGTCGAGCAACTGGCCGAGGAACGCCTGAGTCGAGATACCTACATCCAGCGGATGAGTGAGCGCTTGCGTGAGCAACTGGGCGAGCACGGCATCGAGGCGGACGTGACCGGCCGCGCCAAGCACCTGTATAGCATCTACAAAAAGTTGGTGCGGCCCGACATCCACATGGACCTCAGCCGCGTGTACGACCTGTTCGCCTTGCGGGTGGTGGTGGACACGGTCTCGGAGTGCTACCAGGTCATGGGGCTGGTTCATTCTCTCTGGCTGCCCGTTCCCAGCCGGTTCAAAGACTATATCGCCGTGCCCAAGACCAACGGCTATCGTTCGTTGCACACCACGGTGTACACGCAAGACTCGCGGCCCACCGAAGTGCAGATCAGAACCCACGACATGCATTCCATCGCCGAATTTGGCGTGGCCACGCACTGGTACTACAAAGAGCAGGGAAAGTCCGGCTCCCTCCCGGAGCCCATGTCTGGTTGGATTCAGGCGCTTATTGCCTGGCAGGACGAGCTCAATCCCGACGCCGCGGAGTTCGTGGACACGCTCAAATCCGATATGTTCACCGGTCAGGTGTTCGTCTTCAGTCCGCGGGGCGACATTATCGATCTTCCGCACGGCGCCACGCCGATCGACTTTGCCTACCGAATCCACACCGAGCTGGGACATCGAACCATCGGAGCCAAGGTCAACGGGCTGATGGTGTCGCTCGATACGCCGCTGGAAACGGGCGATCGCGTGCAGATTCTCACCACCAAGTTGGCGCATGGCCCGGGTGGCGACTGGCTCACGCTGGCTCGCACCGCCAATGCGCGGCAGAAAATTCGTCAGTGGTTCAAGAAACAGAACCGGGAAGACAACATTGCGCGTGGACGAGATCTCCTCGAGAACGAGATACGAAAGCTCGGACACGGCGGCTTGAGCGATGTCGGCTCCGCCGCGCTGCAGGACGTTGCAACCCAACTCAGTCTGAAGTCCGCCGACGACCTTCTGGCCCAGCTCGGCTACGGCACGATTACCGTCCATCCGGTGGTCAGCCGGCTGGGATTGCTGGAGGTTGAGGAAGAGGAAATTGTCCTGCATCCCGCGCCGATCCATCCCAGCTCCGGCGAGGTTCGGGTGCTGGGCGTGGGAGACGTCCTGACTCGGCTGGCCACGGACTGTGCGCCGGCGCCAGGGGACGACATCATCGGCTACATCACCCGCAACCGGGGCGTAACCGTGCATCGCTCCGACTGTCCACGTATCCAGACCGAAAAGGAGACGGAGCGGCTGGTCGATGTCGATTGGGGTCCGCCGGTCGACCGGCAGGCGTATTCGGTGCCCATCATCATCGAGGCCTGGGACCGCGAGGGCCTGTTACGCGACGTGGCGATAGCAGTGACCGACGAGCGCGTGAGCATGGCCTCGACCGACGCTCAGGTGCAGGTCGATGGCCGCGCTCTGCTGAAAGCTGCCCTGCTGGTTAGCAGTATTGACCAATTGCAGCGAGTCTTTGTGCGCATCGAGCGGGTCAAGGGCGTGTTAGAAGTGCGACGGCAGGGACGCCGCAAGAAGGCGTCGGAACAGACCGCCTGAGGCGCGGAGTCCCACGGAGACCGGGCCCAGAGCTGCGTGGTACCATTGCGGTGGCCTGAACAGGAGGTGCGGACGTGCAGACAGAAAGCCCACCGACCGCGGGAGGCGTCAGCCCATACGATCAGCGCCCCTGGCTGCGCCACTATCCCGCCGATGTGCCGGCGCACGTGGAATACCCCAGTCAGACGATGAGCGAACTGCTGGACGAGACGGTGCAGGGCTACGGCAATCGGCCGGCGTTTGTGTTTCAGAACCACGCCATGACCTTTCAGGAGTTGCAGCGGTATGCCGGCCGGGTCGCGTCGGGGCTGCAACGGGCCGGTGTCCAGAAGGGTGATGTCGTCCTGGTTCTCCTCCCCAATGTCCCACACTTTCCCGTCGCCTATCACGGCATCCTGCAGATCGGAGCGATCCTGGCTGCTGCGTCTCCCATGTCCGTGGAACGGGAAATCGAGAATCTCATCACCGATTCCGGCGCCCGTGTGATCATCACGATCGATCTGCTGTTCGACAAGGTTGCCAGTATATACGACCGCTGCGGCGTCGAACTGCTCGTGGTGGGTTCGGTGGTCGACTTCATGCCGCCCTGGGTGCGTCTCGCCGGGCAACTGAGCGGCAAGACGCCGAAGCCGAAGCAACCCGTGCGGTACGGCGGCAAGGTTCACTCCATGCACGGATTCATGCGGACCGGGCACGTGGTGGCGACACCGGTCGAGGTTGTGCCGGGCGATGTGGCCCTGCTCCAGTACACGGGCGGCACCACCGGCACACCGAAAGGCGCCACACTGACCCACGCGAATCTTCTGGCCAACGGCCGTCAGATGCTGACCTGGTTCCCGATGCTGAAGAAGGGAGACGAGACCATCCTGGCGGTGCTCCCCTTCTTCCACGTGTACGGCGTGACGCTCGCCATGAACGGGGGCCTGCTGCTGGCAGCGAACACGGTGCTGATCGCTCGCCCGGTCATCGCGGACATTGTCGACGCGGTTCGCCGTCATCGCCCCACCATCTTTCCCGGCGTGCCCACGCTCTATGCCGCCATTGTCAACGATGAACGAGCCAAGCACTACGACCTTTCATCGATTGATGTCTGCGCCTGCGGGGGGGCGCCGCTGCCGGCCGAGGTGAAGCGTGACTTCGAGAAGCTCACCGGCGCCCACCTCTATGAGGGATACGGACTATCGGAGGCCTCCCCGCTCACCCACGCAGTACCGCATGACGGACGCGGCAAACCCGGCAGTATGGGGTTTCCAGTGGTCGATACGGATGCGCGCATCGTGAACGAGCGGGGCGAGGCGGTCCCGATCGGTGAGGCTGGAGAGCTGGAGGTGCGGGGGCCGCAGATCATGCAGGGGTACTGGCGCCGCCCCAAGGAGACGGCTGACGTGTTTCACGATGGCTGGCTCCGTACCGGGGATGTGGCCCGGATGGACGAGGAGGGATGGTTTTACCTGGTCGACCGGAAGAAGGATTTGATTATCACCGGGGGTGAGAATATCTATCCGCGCGAGATAGAAGAGGTTCTGTTTGAGCATCCTCAGATCAAAGAGGTGGCCGTGGTGGGGGTGCCGCACCCGTATGGCGGTGAGATTGCCAAGGCCTTTGTCGTGCTCGCGCCCGGTGAAACGGCGACCAAGAAGGACATTACTCAGTTCGCCGCGGCCCGCCTGGCCAAGCACAAGGTGCCCCGAGCGGTGGAGTTTCGCGCGGAACTGCCAAAGTCGGCTGCTCAAAAGGTTTTGCGTCGCGTCCTGGCCGAAGAGGAACGAGTCCGCCAGGCTGAGAAGCGGCGGAAGTAGCCGTTATGTGAGGTGTTTTACAGTCATGCCCGGTGTCTGGGGACCCACAGTCGCGCGTTAATCTTGCTCGTCCCACAGCCTTTTGGCAGCTGCCGCGGCGGCTTCGTAGGGGAAGCCGCGACGCTGCAGGAAGCCGATCATTTTCCGGGAGAATTCTCGCTCATCAAACGCGCCGTAGGTTCGCACCCGAGTGAGTCCGGTGGCATACGCCGTGTCCTCTTCGTCTCCTACCTGCGCCAGCGCTTCATCGATAACTCCTCTCTCCAGCCCCTTTTGACGAAGCTCCATGCGCAACGCGCGGGTGCCGCGAGGGCGGAAGGTCTGGCGATTGTCTACCCAGAAGCGGGCAAATTCCTGATCGTCAAGCAGACCGGCTCGTTCCAGTCGAGCCACCACCGCCTCGACAACGTCCGGTTCGATCTTCTTGCGTCGGAAGTAGTCCGCCACTTCGCGCCGGCTACGGGGGCGAAATGAAAGAAAATTGAGTGCGGCGCCGTACGACCGTTCGACGACTTCATCGCCCTGGAGATTTTCAATGTCGTGTTGAGAAAGCTCTTGACCGGGTGAAAGATGGTGCGCCAGGACCAACATCGCCGAGAGTCCGAAGGCAAATTCGTCGTCAAGATAGACATTCACGCGCTCGACATCGTTCTTTTGCACTTGGAGCGAGGTAATTCGTGGCATAGCGCCCCGCCAAAATTGTCGCATAGATTGAGGCATTGGTATACTTTTGATAGCCACGACAGGGCTGGCGCCATCGTCCCGGAGTCGTCGTGCACGATCTTCTCTCTGAAATTGTTTCTGCTTTCTCACGCTTCACGCTCGCCAGCGCACTTGACATTTTAATCGTCACCGTACTGTTCTACGGGGTGCTGATGCTGGTTCGAGGCACCCGTGCCGATCAAGTGCTGCGTGGGGTGATTCTGCTGTTTATTTTCTTTTCGATCATGGTCGCGCTGTTTCACCTTACGATGGTGGACTGGCTCCTCCACAATTCGCCGCTCGTACTGCTGGTAGCGATTCCCATCATCTTCCAGCCAGAGTTGCGCCGTGCCCTGGAACAGGTAGGCCGCACCTCGGCCATCATCAACCATCCTTTGGCAACCTTGCAGATTCCACTCCAACCTTCCACTGGTGATGAGATTCTCGACGCAGTGCAGCGATGCGCCGAGCACCACTACGGCGCGCTCATTGTGCTCGAGGGCCAGACCGGATTGGAGGACTTTGTGCGGAGCGGCACCCGCGTGTACGGGGACGTGACCAGCGATCTCCTGGTTAATCTCTTTTTCCCGCACTCGCCGTTGCACGACGGCGCCGTCATTATCCGTGGCGATCGTATTGTCGCCGCAGGTTGTGTCTTGCCACTTTCCGAGAACACGCTGGCTCTGGGACAGGGTACCCGGCATAGGGCAGCCATCGGCATCACTGAGCAGACCGACGCCATGTCAATCGTCGTCTCGGAAGAGACGGGAACAATTTCGGTAGCGCGTTCCGGACAGATCAAGACCACCATTGGCCGAGACCGTCTGGTCCGCTACGTACACGCCTTCTACACGTCCCGCACGCCACAGGCGGTCTGAGCGCAAGGGGCGCGATGTCGATGGCGGATGGCAGACAGACTCTCCCTCGATCCCGCACCTTTGGCGGCGCCGCGAGCAGCGCAGGCAGCCAACTCGGCTGGATTGTCTCACGCGAATCTCTCCTCCGCCTGACGCTATCCGCTTTGCTGGCCGTGGCCCTCTGGCTATATGTGACGAGCAAGCAAGATCCCAATTTGGCGATTGACTATCCTCAGCCGTTGCCCATTTCTACCGCGAGTGTCCCCTCGGGGCTGACTATCACCAATACCCTGGGTGCTGTGCGTCTCAGCTACCGCCTCAATAACCCGAACGTTCAGGTCACACCCTCGAACTTCCATGTGTTTATTGATCTAGCCGGCTACAAACCGGGCGTCTACCGCGCTCCGGTGACCGTCGTGGCCGATCCTGGAATCACCGTGGTAAGTGTATCGCCATCGCGGGCATCCGTCGTACTCGATGCAGTGCAGGTGAAGCACGTCATCGTACGGCCGCATATCCTGACCAAGGCGCCCTTCGGGTATTTCGCGCAACCTATACGCATCTATCCCAATACCGTAACGCTGTCAGGACCGCGTCAACTGATCTCTCAGATTACTCAAGCATCGGTGGACTTGAGTCTGAGCGGCCAGACATCGAACCTGTACGGCTCCTACCCACTGTTGCTCGAGGACAGTCAGGGGCTCGGGGTGTCGGCGACCAGCCGTGTCGTGGTGGAGCCGCAGCAGGTGCAGGTTACCGTACCCATCAAGGCGGCAGCCAGCTCCAAGTCGCTCCCGATTTTGGTCTCCTTACGAGGCCAGCCGCAGTCGGGTTGGGGTGTGGTCGGCGTCAATATTGATCCCTCGGTCCTGATTGCCAAGGGCTCACCCCAGCGGTTACGCAGTCTGACCACGATCTCAACCAGAGCGGTCTGGTTATCAAACAAAAAAGCGAACTTTACGGCGCGTGTTGGCATCCGGTTGCCGAAGGGCGTCACATCCGACACGGCACGTGTGACCGTGTCCACCAAAGTGCAGCCAGTCGCGGCCAGCACGACGATTGAGATCGGCGTCACACCCCAACACGTCGGCGCCGGCTTGATAGCGCGCACTCATCCCGGCTATGTCCTGGTAACTGTGGTCGGACCATCCACCGGCGTGAGCACCGTGGCGCGACAGATTCAAGTGTCCCTCGATCTCACCGGCCTGGGGGTAGGCGACTACACTGCCACACCCAGGGTTACCGTGCCACGCGGATTCCGGCTCGGCACGGTCTATCCCAACGCGGTGAGCGTTCAATTGCTGGTGCAGTAGCCTCCTCCGTATAGTGGCACTCTATTAGAGACGGGCAGAACATAACGGCCATTCCGCTGCCATTTCCTGTCAGAGCGTCGCTCGATGCTCCTGGACCATACTGATGCATTCCCCGAAGGTCGGCACAGTTCCATAGACCAGCGGCTCAACCAGGGCGTAAGCCGCACGGAGCGCATCGTTCGCCGGCGTACCCATCACGAAGACATCGCTGCTCCCGAAGCCCGGTACGGGGCGTGGCGCCGAGTGCCAACCGTGGAACTCACTCAGTTCATGAGCATCGGCGGCCAGGGCTGCTGCTCCTCCCTGCACTGCCTGAAGGCGCACCCGAACCTCTTCTGCCGCGAGTAGGGCGTGAACGTCGTAGAGATGGCGCCCAAGTGGCCGCAGCGCATCAGGATTGTTGGACAGCTCTTCGCCAGCACTGTGTAAAGCTGCGCACTTCTCGATGAGTGTGCGCTCAGGCCCCAGGACCTCCAGGGTGAAAGGCGTGAACTCGGCTATCGTTGTCCCGTCGATGCGCAGGTCGTCGATGCAGATTTCTACCAGCAGTGAGCGGATCTGCCGCCTTTCGGTTGGAGCTGCCCGACCTCGGACGCCCATCTCGAGGTAGACATAGGGACGCAGAACCTTGGAGGCCAGACGTGTCGGGTAGTCGTACTGAGTGTTGCGATATAGACCTTTCTTGCCGCTCGAGACTCGCGCCTGGCTGCCTTCTTCCAGAACGAATGGGCGGGCTCGCTTGTCAATCCTCTCGAGGAGTTTGTCGAGCTGGTTGCTGCCAAGGACCAATGATCCCGGCTCTACGAGGATGTCAATGTCCTCGGAGAAACGCTGAATCAGGTGGTACGCGCGCGACAGGCTTGTTCCGCCCTTGAAGACAACGTGCGGAGCCAGTTCGACGCCCGACGGGATCAGGGTGTCGAGCGGCTCGGCAACGCTCCGGAGCACCTCGGTGACCCAGAAGTCCTTCTCCACGAATGCTTGTGGAATGCCACGCGCTGATGATGACCGCGCGATCAGCGCAGCGAGATCGTCAGGATTCTCGCGTAGCCTCAGGGTGGCCACGACGCGGGCAGAGCGGCAAGCAAGCGATGCAGGTTGGCTTTCAGGGGAACGGATCGCTCTTTCGCAGCCGCTCGGGCAACAGCGTCCAGCCGGATCGCTCCCTCCCCAGCTAGGTCCTTGATACGGTCAACAAGCTGTGGCCAGGGGACCTCGACATAGTCGGGGTAAGAGCGCAAGACTTCAAGAAGGGCGATATCGAGGTAGCCCAGGTTTACCCGTGCCAGGTTGGCCCTCTGTGCGAAAGCAACACCGCCAACTCCCTTGGGAGGTCGTCCGACGGTAGTCAGCATGAGATGAGCGGGCACCTGGGTCGACAGGCCAAGCTCATTGGCGGCCAGCCATCCCGTTGGGCCGACTCCCCGATCGCCGGCCCGCCATCGGGCGACAACCACAGCATCCGGTAGGCCGGGGCCGAACTGGCTGGGACCCCCCTTCCAGTACACACCTGGGGCCACGCGCACCAGGTCCGAGCGCTGTCGTGCTGCCCGGGAAAGCGCCATATGAACGGCTGTACGCGGCGCATCACTGATATCCCCGGGACGAAGGAAGCTGCCCGCAGGGGATTTGTCGATGGCGGCCGTGACTGCTGCAACGGTACTCATTGTTAGCTCAGTGTAGCATTTGTCTAACAAGCCCGCGTCGATCGTCTTGCCAACCATGAACCACACGCTTCGGCCGCTAGTCCGCGAGCCCGTGACTCTGCGGACGTATTTGCAAAGTCACGGGACCCCTGGAGTATGCTCTGAGGCCGCTGGCGGCGTGGTCGGGCAAGGCGTCGCCGATCAAGTTTCAGGCGCTACGCAACGCGGTCAGGGCCGGCCCCTCAACCTCTATCTCCGCCTTTACCGAAGTACCGTTAGACGGCTACCGCCTCGGGCGCCGAGCTCAGCACGTGCCGGAGAAACTGGCCGGTGTACGAGCCTGACGTGGCGGCGACATTTTCCGGTGTGCCTTCCGCGACGATCGCGCCGCCGGCGTTGCCACCCTCCGGTCCCAGGTCGATCACCCAATCCGCCGTCTTGATCACGTCGAGGTTATGCTCGATCACGACAATCGTATTGCCCTGCTCCACCAATCGGTTCAGTACCAGCAGTAACTTCTCAACGTCCGCAAAGTGCAACCCAGTGGTGGGCTCGTCAAGGATGTACAGCGTTTTGCCGGTGGCCCGTTTACTGAGTTCCGCGGCAAGCTTGATGCGCTGTGCTTCCCCACCGGAGAGCGTGGTAGAGGGCTGGCCGACGCGCACATAGCCGAGTCCCACGTCTCGAAGCGTACGCAGCTTGTTGGCAATGGATGGCAGCTTCTCGAACAGATCAAGCGCTTCCTCCACCGTCATGTCCAGAACGTCGCTGATGGTCTTGCCCTTGAACTTGATCTCCAGAGCTTCGCGGTTGTACCGTTTGCCCTTGCAGACTTCACATGGCACATACACATCGGGGAGGAAGTGCATCTCGATCTTGATGATGCCTTCCCCTTTGCACGCCTCGCAGCGTCCGCCCTTCACGTTAAAAGAAAACCTACCTGCCTTATATCCCCGTATCTTCGATTCAGGTACTGCCGCGAACAACTCGCGGATTGGCGTGAAGGCGCCGGTATAGGTCGCGGGATTGGAACGAGGGGTGCGCCCAATCGGCGACTGGTCGATGTCGATCACCTTGTCCAGGTGTTCCAGTCCCTCCACCGCGCCGTGCGCCGCGGCCCGATCGCGTGAGCGGTGGAGCTGCTGCGCCACGGCCTTGTAGAGGATCTCGTTGACCAGGGTGCTTTTACCGGAGCCGGAGACTCCGGTCACAGCCACGAAACGGCCGAGCGGAAAGGCAACATCAACATTGCGGAGATTGTTCGCTCGCGCTCCCCGCACGATCACGCTCTGGCCTGAGCCCTTTCGCCGGCCATGCGGAACGTGGATTTGCCGAGCACCGCTCAAAAACTGGCCGGTAAGCGATTCCGGCGTCCGCAGAATATCGTCAAGCGTGCCCTCGGCGATGACGTACCCGCCATGTTCGCCGGCCCCTGGTCCGATGTCCACGATATGATCCGCGGCCCGCATGGTATCCTCGTCGTGCTCAACCACGATCAGAGTGTTACCCAGTTCCCGAAGACGAACCAGCGTGCGGATCAGTCGGGCGTTGTCGCGTTGGTGCAGGCCAATACTTGGTTCATCAAGGATGTAGAGCACGCCCATCAAACCGGAGCCAATCTGGGTTGCCAGGCGAATCCGCTGGGCTTCGCCGCCAGCTAAGGTCGCGGCGGTGCGGTCCAGCGTCAGGTAGTCCAACCCGACATCCAGCAGGAACTGCAGCCTGGCTCGTATCTCTTTGACGATTTGGCGGCCGATGGTTGCCTCTCGTTCGGTGAAGACGACCTCGCCATACTCAAGCTCGGCATCACCGGTCAGCGCTCCAAAATACCGCGCCGCCTCCCGAATTGACAGACGGGTTACCGCGACAATGGAGCGCCCACCTACGGTCACCGCGAGGCTCGCATCCTTCAAGCGGGCGCCGAGGCAGGCGGGGCAAGGGATGGTGGACATGTACTGTTCAAGCTCACCCCGCATCCACTCGCTGTCGGTATCCTGGTACCGCCGATTGAGATTGGGGATCACGCCTTCAAAATGAACGTGCATGGGCCGCCGCCCGGAGCGCCGCACCGGGACCGTTTCGTCTCCGCTGCCATACAGAATCTTGTCGATCTGCATCTGGCTCAACTGCTCAATCGGCGTATCCACGGAAAACCCATGGGCTTCCGCCACCCCAGCCAATAAACCGGCATAATACGGGCTGGATTGACCTGTTTTGGCCCAGGGATGTACCGCTCCTTGGGCGATGCTGAGCCCAGGGTTGGGCAGCACCCGTTCAGCGTCGAACTCTTTTCGAGTGCCGAGCCCGGTACACTCCGGGCAGGCCCCGTGCGGACTGTTAAATGAGAACGAGCGCGGCTGAATCTCCGGCAAGGAGATGCCGCACAAGACGCAGGCAAAGTGCTCCGAAAATAGTCGCGCCTCCCCCTCCATCTCCTGAATGAGCACGATGCCCTCGCCCAACTTCAGTGCCATCTCGACCGAGTCTGACAGTCGCGAACGATCGGCTGATATGCTTTCAACGTCCGCGTCCGTGGCCGGCAACACCAGGCGGTCCACCACGATTTCAATATCATGCTGCTTGTACTTGTCCAGCACGAAGTCGTCGGTTAGGTCGCGCACTTCCCCGTCCACTCGCACCCGCACATACCCCGCCCGGCGCGCATCCTCAAAGACGGTGCGGTACTCACCTTTCCGGCCCCGTACCACCGGACCCAGCACCATGATGCGGCTACCCGAGGGCATCGACATGACCTCATCCACGATCTGTTCCACCGACTGGCGAGCGATCTCACGACCACAGTTCGGACAGTGCGGATGTCCCACCCGGGCGTAGAGCAGCCGCAGATAGTCGTAGACCTCGGTTACGGTGCCGACCGTGGAGCGGGGATTGTGGCTGGCGCTCTTCTGGTCGATACTGATAGCCGGGGACAGTCCGTCGATATGGTCCACATCCGGTTTATCCATCTGCCCTAAAAACTGGCGAGCATAGGCGGAAAGCGACTCGACATAGCGCCGCTGGCCCTCGGCAAAAATGGTGTCGAAGGCCAGACTGGATTTACCGGACCCGGAGATGCCGGAAAAGACCACCAGTTTATTGCGCGGTATAACGAGATCGACGTTCTTGAGGTTGTGTTCGCGCGCGCCGCGGATCTGGATGGTGTCGCGTGTCATCATGCTGAAAGCTCGTGGGGGAAGTGTTTGGAGTGGGCAGCGGAGGAGAGGCGGACAGGGTCTATTATAACAGATGTTCCAGGTTAGCGCGCCCACATGGACCCGGCAAATCCTGCCCGGCGCACCGGTAAGCCTAGGCCTTCAGCGACCCCATCGGCACGCGCTCGACATGCCAGAAGGGGAGATGACAGTGCTCACACTCATACGTGGTGACAAGCACCAGGTCATCACCTTCCCACCGTGTCTGGCCTTCATCGACCGGTCGCGTCCAGACCGATTGACAGTACATGCAGACCGCCGGTTGAGGCCCTGCCTTTTTTTGCCGCATGCTGCGCAGGTCTTCTTTAAAGACCACGCCGAGCAATACTGCGATGAACACAAACTTGACTGCCACCAGGATGAGCAGAATCACGACCAGGCTTTGCATCAGTCACACAGGGCTTTCCGCGCCGCGATGGGCACGCTAGAGGGAGGCGTCTGCTCTTTAAAAGTACTCCTCTGCCCCACCGCGGACAAAATGGCCGCAGCGCGCACGTGGCCCAGATTTCGTGCAACCATCCAGCAGCACGTACACCGGACCGTCTGGGCCGGCTCGGCGCTGACAAGGATGTCATGTACCATGTGGGCAAGGCTCCGAAAACGCTATTCGGACCAATACCTACTGCGGTAGGAGGCATGATGGATTGCACGATGGCATCCCGGGCCGTGGCCGTTCTCGACGCGTCGGCCTTCCATCAGGAGGCCACGGATTGGCAGGGCCTCCTGGAGCGCAGTTATGACAATCGCATTTTCCTGTCGCCGGTCTGGCATCAGATGTGGTGGGAGCACTTTGGCGCCGGCTCGCTCAGCATCCTGACTCTACGGGACGCAGCGGGTGCGTTAACTGGTCTTCTTCCCTTGACCGTGCAGGAACGAGACGGTGGGTCAACACTGACGCTCCTCGGCGACCACCAGGTCGCGGACTACATGGATGGGGCGGCGCTGAAGTCGGACGCCTCGTCTATCTTGCTGGACCTGTGGCGCGAAGCCTTCGACCGGCTGACCTGGGATCGTTTGGAACTGCGCCATGTCCCGTCCGCTTCACCGCTGGTTCCGGCACTTCAGACGGTGGCGAGAGAGCGGGCTCTGGCGCTGCAGGTCGAGCCGGATGAGATCTGTCCGGTGGCCCTGCTCTGCAACACGTGGGACGGCTATCTCCAGATGCTCAGCAAGAAGCAGCGTCACGAAATTCGGCGCAAGCTGCGGCGCTCCCAGGAGGGCGTCGAGTGGTCGTGGCGCACCGTCGAAACGGCCGCGGACCTGGAGCGCGACCTGCCGGCGTTTTTTCGACTGCACGAAGCCAGCGCCGGTGACAAGGCTCGATTCATGACGCCGGCCATGCAAAGCTTCTTTCGCTCAATCGCCGCCGTCCTGCTGCAAGCGGGGATCTTGCGTCTCTCGACCTTTGCGCGCGACGGTGTAGATATCGCGTCCACCATGTGCTTCTTTCATCGCGACCGATATTTACTCTATAACTCCGGCTACGATCCCGCCTACGCGGCCGTCAACCCCGGCATTGCGGCCGTTGCCATGGCTATGCAAGACGCCATCGCCGAGCGGGCTGTAGCCTTCGACTTCCTCTCTGGGGACGACCCATACAAATACCAGTTCGGCGCCTCAAACACGCACACCTGCCGGATGCACCTGAGCCGGGAATCGGTGTAGAGGCGCTAGACAGCCACCTGCTCTTGTACACTGCGCGGTGGCCGGCCAATGTACTCGGCGGTTGGCCGAATAAGCCGGCCGTCGAGCTGTTCGATAGCGTGCGCGGTCCAGCCGGCAATCCGGCTGCAGGCGAAGATCGAGGTGTAGAACGCCGGGTCGAGGCCCAGTTCGTGGTTGACGACCGCGGCGTAGAGATCCACGTTCGGATACAGGTCGAGCCTCTGTTCCATGACCGTTCCGAGCTCGTCCAGGATGGCAATCCATGCACTTCGCGGCGTCCCTTCCAGCATTTGCTGTGACATGGCGCGCAGGTAGCGTGAACGCGGATCGGTCGTCGTGTAAACAGGATGGCCGAAGCCCATGATGCGCCGTCGGGCCGCCAGTTCATCGCTCACATACCGCTCCACCCGCTCGGGCGCCCCAGTTCCCTCCAGCATGCGAATAACTCGCTCGCTGGCCCCACCATGACGCGGACCCGCCAGGGCGCCAAGTCCGGAGGCAACCGCCGCATGAAGATTAGATTGAGTGGCGATAGTGACCCGAGCCGCGAAGGTCGAGGCGTTGAGTTCGTGGTCGGCGTGCAGAATCAGCGATGTTTCCAGGGTGCGAACGGCGACCTCAGAGGGTTCGGCGCCGTGCAGCATGAAAAGGAAGTTCGCGGACGTGTCCAGATCGGGACGCGGCGCCACCGGTTCAAGTCCCTGCCGCAAACGATGGTAGGCGGCCACGATGGTGGGGAACCAGGCGGTAAACTCGCGTGCCTTCGCGCTGTTGGCTTCAGCACTGTTGTCCAGCGTTAACGGGTTCCGCAATGCGTCCCAGGAGACGACGTACCGCAACACATCGAGCGGGTGCGCGCCGGTCGGAACTGAAGGCAACCGATCGGTCAGGTCTGCCCGCTCCAGCCGAAGGGTGCGGAGCGAGCTTGAGAGGTCGCGCGCGGCGCCGGCCGAGGGTAGCTCGCCGTGCCAGAGCAGGTAGGCAACCTGTTCGTAGCTGCAACGCTCCGCCAGTTCACCGATCGGATAGCCCCGATAGCGGAGCTCCCCTCGCCGCCCATCAATCCAGGTGATAGCCGACTGTGCGGCGATGACCTCTCGCATGCCGTTCGCTGCCATGTCGTCCCTCCTGTTCTTGTGTGTGTGTTCCCACCAGTGCGGACCTTATCCCAACTCAATATAGCTTGATATAGCTTTATACAACTATATCAAGCTTTGATGACAAACTGGGCGAGTCTTACCATGGGATAGCATCCTGAACAAGGCGGCATCAGTGGTTTCGATTGAGGGCGAAGAGTATTACACGGCCGAGGAAGCGTGCCGGGTGCTGGGCGTGAAGCTGGCCACGCTGTACTCCTATGTCAACCGGGGGCTTATAGTGAGCTACCGTCAGAGCATCAGGCGGGAGCGGCTGTACCGGCAGGACGCCATCGATGCCCTGCTGGCTGTGACGCCGGCGCCGCGAGACGCTGCCGAGATCCCGCTTACCGAGAGTTGGGCGCGAGAACATTAGAATGGCGGCATGAACCCTTACGCCGGCGTGGTACGAGCACCTGAGTTCCCGCCAGATCTGGAATGGGTCAACTCGGACCCGGTCAGCCTCACCGATCTGCGCGGGCGGCTGGTTATTCTCGACTTCTGGACCTTCGGCTGAATTAATTGCCTGCATGAACTTCCCCAGTTGGGGAAGCTGGAGCGGAAGTACGCCGAGGAGTTAGTCGTCATCGGGGTTCACTCCCCCAAGTACACTGCCGAGGAGGCTGCCGGCAATGTGCGGCAGGCCGTCGAACGCTCCGGCATTCAGCATCCGGTGGTCAGCGACCCGGAACACCGAGTATGGGATGCCTACGCGGTGCGGGCCTGGCCCACTCTGATCTTTATCTCACCCACCGGCGAGGTCATCGGCTCCCACGCCGGCGAAGCCCCCTTCGAGGCACTTGACCGGGTGTTGACTAAAATGGTGGAGGAGTACGATCGCTTTGGCTCCCTGGTGCGCGGAACCCCACCCGCGACTAGCTGGCAACCGCGACCGCTCGATCAACTATGGTATCCCGGTAAAGTGCTGGCCACGCGAGAGGGCGTGTTCATCGCCGATTCGGGCCACCATCGGGTGCTGCTGACAGACCATGACGGGACGGTGAATACGGTGGCCGGTGACGGTGCGCCCGATCTGGTCGATGGCTCGTTCAACTCCGCTCGGTTCAATCATCCCCAGGGCATGGCGCTCGACCAGCGGCGCCAATGCCTGTATGTAGCCGACGCTGAGAATCATGTGATCCGCGCCCTGGACCTTCGCACGCGTGCTGTCTCTACCGTCGCGGGTACCGGCGAGCAGGCCACGCGGCGCGTCCGCTCGGGTGTCGCACGTCAGACGGCGCTGTCCTCTCCGTGGGATCTAGCTCTGGACGGCAGCACGCTGTTCATTGCGATGGCGGGGCTGCATCAGATCTGGACGCTGGATCTGGTACAGGAGACGGTTCAGGTATGGGCGGGCACCGGCCACGAAGACTGGAGAGATGGCCCGCGTGAGACTGCCTGGCTGGCGCAGCCGATGGGACTGAGCCTGGCAGCCGGCCAGTTGTATGTGGCGTGCGCCGAGGCACAGGCAGTGCGGCGCATTGACCTGGCCTCGGGGCTGGCTACCACGCTGGTCGGCGCCGGGCTGTTTGACTTTGGCGACATCGATGGCGCTCTTTCAGTGGCGCGCCTGCAGCACGTCCAGGATGTGACCGTGGGGAACGAAGAGGTCTTCGTCGCCGACACCTACAACAACCAGGTCAAGGCGATTCACTTGCATGATGGCGAAATCGTCCGCTACCTGGGTAGCGGCCAGACCGGCCTGCTCGACGGTCCGGGACCAACCGCCCGTCTGGCGGAACCGGCCGGGATTTGCTGCTTTGAAAACACGCTGTATATCGCGGACACCAACAACCACGCGATCCGCACCGCCGACCTGGAGAGCGGCCACCTTCGACCGTTCGAACTGCGAGGATTGGACCGCTTCGTCAGTGGCGGTTAAGCGGGAGAGAGATGTACTCTAGTGCATACCAGCGCACATCCATCAGCCGGGCCAGAGCGGTCCGGCTGTCTTTTCATGTGTCATTCCACACCAGCAGAGAGCAGGAGAGCAACCCATGGGACGTCAGGGACGGCCAGGACAGAGCAGACAGGCGCGCCGGGCAGCACAGCGACGCCAACCGCAGCGGCCAGGCCCAGCAGGAGGAAAGGGACCAAACTGGGCGCTGATGGGCGCGCTCGGAGCGATACTGGCGGCCATCGTGATCTTCGCCATCGTGTTCGCGAAGCAAAGCAACGCGACACCAAATATGACGGCCAATTCGGTTGACGGCATCGGCTGTAACGCGAACATGACGGTCGGATACCACGTGCACCCACATATCACCGTGCTGATCAAGGGGAAGCCGTTTCAATTCAGCCAGGATGTCGGTCATTACTACGACCGTGACTGCCTATTCTGGATGCATGAGCATCAGGACGTGAATGGCCTGATTCACCTCGAGTCGCCGGCGCCGGTTAAGCCGACGCTGAAAGCCTTCTTTGATATTTCGCGCCTCACGGTTGGCGCGCAAGGCGTGCCAAACCTCACTCCAGGACCCGGCGAGCAGCGCAAGGTCTGGGTCAACATGAAGCCATATAGCGGAGACCCGCTCACGATCCCGTTGGTGCAGCACACCGACATCACGATTGAGATCGGTCCTCCCTTCAGCCCGCCGCGGAAGTTCCCGTTCGCCAAGTACCAGGTCTAGGCTTGCAGGTCGGCATCACTCGGATCGATCCGTCGCTCCCGCTTCCCTCCTATGGATCGGCGGGAGCGGCGGGTTTCGATCTCTACTGCCGGCTTGATATCGCGATAGAACCTGGTGCGCTGGCTCGGCTCCCCACCAACGTCATCCTGGCCGTGCCCGACGGGTACTTCCTGATGGTCGCGCTGCGGAGCGGCACCCCCCAGCGCAAGGGGCTGCTGAGTCCGCACGGTGTGGGCATCATCGACCAGGACTATCGGGGACCCGAGGATGAAGTATTGGTGCAGGTCTACAACTTCGGCGGCGAAACGGTCCGTATCTCACGCGGCGAACGCATTGCCCAGGGCCTGCTGGCGCCGATCGAACGCTGCGAATGGGAGGAACGACCGGCCGCGGCTGCCTCGCGCGGTGGCTTCGGCAGTACCGGTTAGATGATCCAGCCGCGCAGGATGAACTGAATGGTGAACAGGGCCAGCAGACTGGGAGCCAGGACCAGATAGGCGTCGTGAAACCAGCGCCTCTCGCCCAGGATGCCGAAGTACAGGAACACCGGGAAGAGCACCAGCACATACCGGGACATGGAGATCAGGGGCACCGGATAGCCACCCGCCAGTGCCGGGCTGGACAGGGTAACCAGCCAGAAGGCAGCCAGGTACAGGGTGTAGGCGGCCGGTAATTTTCTGGCTGCGAGGACGGTGCAGGCCAAAAAGAGCAGGGCAGCCGCTAGATTGATCGCGTTGTGGGCCTCGTAGAAGGACGCGGACGGCAAGACCCACAGCTGGCGCACGCTCTGCAGCAACCCGGCCCAGAGACGCACCGTGAAAATCTTCTGCCAGGCGGCCTGCGAATGGGAAAAGGCCAGGGCGTCGCCGACGGTGTAGTGCAAATAGGCCATGAAGGCGACGAGACCGGCCGGTACCAGCAGCAGGCCGAGCAGTCCGGGTGAAAGCATGCGACGCGGTGAAAAGTTGCAGGCCCGGGCGTACTCGTAGGCAAAGGGAGCCAACAACAGAATGCCGGTAACCCGAGTGGCCGAGGCGAGGGCGCCGAAGGCACCGGCCCAGAGCCAATCGTGGCGGCGCAGGTGATAGAAGCAGGCCACGGTCAGGAGTAAGAAGAGCGATTCGGTGTAGCCGGCAAAGAAAAATAGGGCGGTGGGAAAGATGGCGATGTAGAGCACCGTCCTGCCCGCCACTCGCTTTCCCAGTTCCCAGGCGGCCAGCCGCCAGAGATAGACCAGAGCGGCCAGGAAGGAGAGGTTCGACAGCACCAGCGCCACCACGACGTAGGAGCGATGCGAGAGCAGGACGCCAATACGAATGAGCAGCGGATAGAGCGGAAAGAAGGCGGTGGGCGAGGTCACCGCCGCCGTTTTCCACTGGTAGCCACGCCGGGCTATGTTCAGGTACCAGAAGGTGTCCCAGCGGTTCTCCCCCCAGGCGGGCAGCATACTGTGCGCGAAGGACTGGAGCACATTGACGTGCAGCTTGCTGTTAAAAAGAATCACGCCAAAGTAGGTAAGCAGCACAAACATGACCCGTGTAAGGCCCCACACCCCAAGCGATTCCTTGAACGCCGGGGCGGTCAACCACTCGCGCCAGACAGCTACCTGCAACCACCCAGGTCTTTGGGCGGCGGTGAGGGGAGAGGCGCTGGCGGCGACGCGGGCCTGGATGCGCGCCATCAGCGGGTCGCAACCGAGACGGCCACCGGCACATCGCTCTGCAGGAACAGCCCGGATGGCGACGAGCCGGGTGCGACCGAGATGACACGAGATGGTCTCAGCGTTCGCGGACTTCGTGTCGTGCGAAAGCGGGTGACAGTCGTCATCGAGAGGTGAGCTGGTTGGTCAGATGGATTGTAGATCTCGAATCGGGAGGTCGAGTCCGCGGCGACCAGCGCCAGCTGGGTGGCAAGTTGCGATGCCGGGGAGCCACTGGTATCCATGCTGTTATCGTACCCAACTGCCACCGGATCGGTGGACGAAATTTCGACGGCCCGCGCATTGCCCGGGTCGATGGCAGAGGTGTGGCCTGCCCCGAGCTGCGATTCCCTGTGAGCGCGCATGCTGGAACCGACCAGAGCTATCGTGACATGGGCCGCTCCACTCGAGGCTGGGTTAAACACTTCCAGCCGTCGCCGGCCGGGGCGAACGGCATACCAGTGAGTACTGACCCGCGCCGCCGCATTGGTCAGTGAGCCGCGCCCACCGAGGAGCGCAATAGGGGACGGGGCCTGGATGCGGAGCGAGATGGTTTGGGTGGTGAGCGCGTCGGGCATCGACCACAGTTGCGAGGAGAGCGCGGCCAGCTCAATGGTCTCTCGGTGGCGGACACGGCCGGCGCGACCCAGCGCGACCAGGCTGACGCGGATTGCCTCCCGCGATGGATTGGAGAGCGTGAAGACGGCCGGCGCCGCGGGCACGGCCCAGGCGGTAGATAGGGGAGCAGCAGCGCCCGCGGCCGCGGGCGAGGCAGCGGCGGCAGCTACCGGGGGGGCCGACCGTATGGTGTAGGCTCCCGTGTAGTGAGGGCCGGCCAACAGATCGAGATCGACCGTCTGGACGGCGCCTGGTCCGAGCTGCACCACGACCCGTTCATCTGGAGAATCGACGGCCGCAAGCTGCACCAGAGCAGGCGCCGTTCCAGCGTTGAACACGACGGCGCGGCGGCCACTACCTGGCAGGGAGGCGAGCATCGTGGTCGAAGTACCGGCCGGAAGCGGCGGAGTGTCCTCGGTGATGAATTGGGGCGGCCCGCCCACTACAGCGCTTGTCGGGTCAGGACCAACATTGTAGGAGGCGCCGGGCAGCGGTATATGGAGCTGCCCGTTGCGTACTGGGAGCGCGGACGACAAGCCCTGCCAGTCGGTAAGCGAGGCCGCCGGGCCGGCGGCGGAGAGCACGGCGCCGCCGTCGCTTACACTATGTCCCCACAGGACCACCACGCGGCGACCCGGTTCGTACAGCGCGAACCGCTCGACCGATTGAGTTGGCGCATATACCACTGCGCGAGCGTGCGCGAACAGACTGGCGGCAAGCTGGAAGGCAACGTAGCCCAGGCGGGGCGTGCCGGTGGCTGATAGCAGCCCCCAGGTCTTGGGCGTCGGATCATCGCTGGCGCGGTAGACCAGGACGTGGTCGGCGCCGGCGGCCAGCGCATACGCTATGGTCTGTATCACATAGGCCGCCTGACGCGGCTCTCCGTTCGGATTCGAGGCGGGAAAGCCGTCCTCGGTGACCCATAGAGGCACGCCTGGATGCCCTTTGGCGGCCAGCATACCCCGCATGGTGTTGATGTTGGTATAGAGCGAGCTGGCGGGGCCGTACGCGTGCCAGGCCACGGCGTCGAAGTAGCCGTGATTGTCGCGCCAGTTGGGTGCGGCATTGACAGCGTCGAGCACTTGACTGAAAAAATGCAGGTCCGGTACCACCATGCCGGCCATCAGCACTGAAGCGTGCGGGTCTACCGACTTGATTACTTTGTACGCTACTTTCAGCAGCTGGAAGTAGTCCGCCGGGGTGTTGGACCAGAAGAACGATAGGTCCGGTTCGTTCCAGACCTCCCAGTAGGCGACCTTGCCGGCATAGTGCGTCACCGTCTGCCGGACGTACTGCGCCCACAGGTTCTGTGGGTCGGTGTAGGGCAGATAGGCGTTGCGGGGCAGGCCGTTGCCCGGTTTATCGCCCGGTTGCACCGCCCAGCCGGGCGTGCCGATCAGGATGCCCTCGACCTGCAGGCCATACTGCTGGGAGGAGGCCACGACCGCGTCGGTCGCGCTAAAATCCCAGGAACCTGGGGTGCGCTCCAGACGGTCCCAGCGAAACTCCCAACGATTGACACGCGCCCCGGCGTTATACGCTAACTGCGCCCATGACGGACCGGTGGCGCCGGCCGGCGCCCCGGCCAGAACGTCGCAGAGTCCGAGCCGGCCGTCGGCATTCATCACCGGAGGCAGCACCCGCGCGGCCTGAGCCGAAGCGGTCGAAATAGGCATCAACACGGCGAGCCAGCGCGCACAGAACGCGGCCAGGGCGCGCGGGAATAGGCTGGAACGACTCAGACGGCCCCCCCGAGGTTGGTGCTCCGTCAGGTTAGCAGAGGGCGGCAAACCGGGCCAACCGCCCCTCCTGCCTATAATTGCCTGCCATGGTCTCTGTTGCCGCTCGCCCCATCGAATCCCCGCCGGCGGAGCGGCGCCCAGTCAACCGCCGGCCCGCGCTCTTTGCCTACGCGCTCCTCGGGCTGATGATGCTGGCCTATGCGCTGCTCTTTGGCTGGCTGAGTCTGAGCCGGTATGACGCCTACGAGACGCATGCGCTGGACCTGGGCAACATGGGCCAGGCCGCCTGGAACACGATCCACGGCCATCCCTTTTCCTTTACCAACGTACGTTTGAAGTACAGCGTCGAGGCGTGGAACACGAACACGCGTCTCTCCTTTCATGTCGAGGCGCTCTTCCCCTTCATCTCCCTGGTCTATCTGATCTATCCACATCCCGAGAGCCTGCTCGTTCTGCAGACCGTAGCCCTCGCCGTGGGCGCGATCCCCACCTTCTGGCTGGCCCGCGATGTGCTGGGACACGCCTGGTGTGGCCTGGCGTTCGCCGCGATCTACCTGCTCTTTCCCAGCCTGGAGGCGCTCAACCTCTACGAGTTCCACCCGGTTTCACTGGCCACCCCACTCCTGATTCTGGCCTTCTGGTTCGCCTGGCGCCGGCGGTATGTCCCGTTCGCCATCTGCGCCCTGGCGGCCATGGGTGGCAAAGAGGAGATTGGCCTGGTGGTGGCCATGTTCGGGCTGTACATCGCCCTGGTACAGCGCGAGCGGCGTGTGGGCGCCCTGGCGGTCCTGGTGGGAGTGGGATGGACCCTGTTCGCCACCATCATCGTGGAGAAGCACTTCCGCCAGCCGGGCACGCTGACCTTCGCCCAGAACCGCTATGGCTATCTGGGTCACGGCATCAGGGGCGTACTGCACACCGTCCTGCACCGGCCGGGCATCGTCCTGAACCACGTTTTTACGCGCGCCAAGCTCAGCTATGTGGCGTTCTTGTTGGAGCCGGTCGGCTTCCTCGCGCTCCTGGCGCCGTTGATCCTGCTGCTGGGCGCCCCCACGGTGCTGATCAACGTGCTCAGCACCGATCAGCCCATGTATTCCGGCCTGGGCGACAATTCGGCGGAGGTGATCTCGGTGGTCATGATCGCGGCCATCCTGGGCTCCGGCTGGCTGTGCCGCCGGCTCAGCCGCTGGGTGCCGGGTCGTGCAGCCCTGGTCCTGGTGACCGGCTATGGCCTCCTCGCGGCACTGCTCAATCAGCACGTCAATGGCTACACGCCGTTGGGCGCCCGCTACCACGTTCCCAGCATTGGTCAGCACCAGCACCTGGCGGATCGATTCGTCTCCATGGTGCCGTCCGGAGTCCCGGTGTCGACCCAGGACCAGCTGGACCCGCATCTGAGCAGCCGACGCTACCTGTACCTCTTCAAGGACCTGGGAGAGTACCTCAACTACCCACGCGCGAACTATCTACTGCTTGACGCGTCCGCCACGACCTTTCCCCTCGCCAGTTGGGAAATACACAGGGATGCCGTCGCGCTGCTGCGCGCCGGGTGGGGCGTACAGGCGGCGCAGGAGGGGTTGATTCTGTTCCGGCATGGCGCTCCGAACACCCGCATCCCGCCGGCCTTTTACTCGTATGCCCTGGCGCCGGCAACTGCTATCCCCCATGCGCTGCACGGGTCCTCCGGCGGGCTGAGCGTGCTGGGATACGACGGGCAGCAGGTAGACCAACCGAATTACCGCGTCCCAAATCTGGCCTTCACCATCTATCTTCGTCCCCAGCACCGGCTCACCGAGGATCTCCAACCGGTCGTCTTCCAGCTCACCAACGGCCGCATGGTGGCTTGCACCTCGGATCCGCTCGGGCTGGCCTGGTATCCGACCTCCCGCTGGACCCCCGGCAAAACCTATGTGGCGCGTATGCGAGTGCTCGAATTCAGCGACCAGTACCCTGGCCATGCCAACCTGGTAATGGGATTGTTCTCCATGCCGCACCGTAGCGCCCCTGCTGCTTGCAATGTCCTGTGGTCACAGCGCACGGCTCTCTGGAGTGTCGGATCACAGGACGCTAGTTTCTAATCGTCCCGGACATCAGGCGGATACTGGTAGAACCCTTTACCGGTCTTTCTGCCCAGATCCCCGGCTTCGACTTTTTCCTGCAGGATGCTCAGTGAAGAGTACTACCATTTCGATGGACGAAACGCTTCACCTCGACTTGGTATTCCTGCGTGCGCGCACTCGAGTCCGCCGGCCATCTCGTCTGTTCATCGCCCGGCGTAGGCGCTGGTAGGGCGAGTAGGGAGACTGCCAGCTATTGGCAGCCCACCGCCGTTCGTACTGGTCAATGGCGTTTTCAATCCCGTCGAAGCCCTGGGGCTGCTTGGGATAGATGGGTCTACTGTTCAGGACCGCGTTGACGAGCAGTCCGATCAGCATCAGAAGGAAGATGGCAAACACGAGGGCAGTGAAGACGGTGAACGGATCCATGACGCCTCACACCCATCCTGTCCGTTTGCGTACGTCCGGCCAGCAGTAGCCGGCATGCTGCAGTTTGCTCCCGCCACGAGCGGAAGAAGACGCGCCACACGGCCTGCACTCAAGCGATCCGCGCGAGCGTCTCCTGCATTGGCTTGAGGACCGGGTCCCCGCTCCCCTGGCCAAAGCCGCGTGGATCAGCGGAGCATCGACAGAACTCGGCCCAGTCGCTTGCTGCCGTCTGAAGCGCATATCAATGATACGCCCCAGTGCGACAACTTGCGCCAGCGTGAATGTCCCAGCGAAACCTTGTGTGGTGAGGACTTCCGCGAGCACTCCTCGACGAAAGTACAGGACGATCACCGTATACTTTCGTCCACGCCCTGGGTACGTGACCGAATACGCTCGAGCACGATCGCCCAACTGAATTGGCTCGAAGATGTCTCGGGTATAAGATGGTTCTGTAACCGCGGTTACAGAACCATCGTGAGGGATCGACACTGCAAACGTGGGTGCTCCTGACCTACAAGATCCCCCGCGAACCGACCGCTCCTCGGGTCTCGGTTTGGAGGAAGCTCAAGCGCATGGGCGCCCTCTTGCTGCACGACACGGTCTGGGTGCTGCCGGCTATGCCGCAGACACGAGAGCACTTTCCGTGGTTGGCCACCGAAATCCTGGAGGGAGGAAATGAGGCGATGATCTGGGAGGCTCACCTCATGCTTTCCGGTCAGGATGCAGCGCTGATTCAGCAGTTTCTTGCCCAGGTCGATCGTGAGTACGACTCGCTTTTGGCGGAGCTCGCCGGTGAATCTCCTGACTTCAGCATGCTGGCACGCCGCTATCAACAGGCGCACAGCCAGGATTACTTCCACTCGGTGCGCGGTCAGCAGGTGCGCCAGGCGTTAGTCGATGCCCCGGGAGGAATGGACCGATGAGATGGGTGACGTGGGAGCGAGTCGCCGTCGATCGTATGGCGTCTGCCTGGCTTATTCGCCGCTTTCTCGATCCAGCAGCGGAGTTCCTCTTCATCCCGGTCGGGCAGATGCCGCCGCTCGACGACGCCGAGCCCTTCGACATTCCCGGTGTCCGTCTCTCTCATCATGGCGGCCACTCGACCTTCCAGACCATGGTGATCGAGTATCGCCTCGACGACCCGATCCTCCAGCGCATCGCGCGTATCGTCGACGAGGCCGACATCGTCCAGGAAGTGCCGCTCGAACCAGTGGCGCCGGGACTCGATCTGCTCTGCCGCGGCATCCGGGAGATTAGCCCGAGTGACCAGGTCGCACTGGAACGGGGTGCGCTGCTCTACGAGGCCCTCTACGCGCAACTTGCCATTGCCGTGCCGGCTGGCACCGGGAGTTCCGGACACCCACCACCGTCTGTACCCGATCAATCGCCTTAGCCACGACAGACCACAGCTTTGAGAGGATGAAAGTGCTCGAGGATACCTATAGTCAGCCGGATGCACCCGACCCCGTTCTGGACAACGATCTCGTGCTATCCCTGGTCAGACGGCACGTCCCGGAGGCGCGAGCCGTGACCGGCGTGGATGAGTCGGGTGGAGAGGCGCGCACCTACGCCGTCGACGACTCGATCATCCTAAAAGTCCAGCGGCCACAACAGCTCCGGCCTCGCACCGGTCTGGAGAAAGAGGTCTTCTTCCTCGATCAACTGCAGACCCAGCCGGAGATCAGCGTGCCCCGCGTCCTCGGCTACGGACGGGAAGGCAGGGTCATCGAGTACAACGTCCAGACGCGGATGCCTGGGACAGCAATGCGCCACCGGCCGCTCGACGAGAGTTCGCGCCAGGCGGTGCTGATCGAGTTGGGAAAGACGCTGCGCCGAACCCACGAGATGCCGCAGGAGCCCTTCCTGGACAGCGGGTTGTTTCCCTCCGATGAGTCCTTTGAGGTCGTGCGTGCTCGGTTTGGCGCCTACTTTACGTCGATGGTCGAGAAGATCCGGGACGAGGGACGGCGATGGCCGCTTGACCGCACACCGGAACAGGTCGCGGAAAGCGCGGTCGCGTCGCTGCCTCAGACTGACGATCGAGTTGCCCTCCACTCGAACCCCGGTCCGGAACATACCTTCGTCCTGCCCGAGTCCGGAACCTTCTCCGGCCTGATCGACTTCGGCGACGCGTTCATCAGCCATCCTGCCCTGGATCTCCGGCGGCGGGCCGGACCGCTGGACCGGGAGGCAATCCTGCGAGGTTATACCGCGGAGGGACCGGTGAGCGACACTTTCATGGCCACGTGGCAGGTGGTTCAGGTGCTCTCTGATTTGATCGACGTGGCGTATTACCCCGACCGGGCGTCGAGAGCGGAAGCGGATTTGAAAGAGCTCGTGAGCCGGTTCTACCTATGACCCAGGCATTTCTTTCGGCGACGAGAGAGAGACCCGAGGCGTGAACGTCGTCGACGTCGAGCATATCTCCAAGGTCTTCGAGGGGCGCGAAGAGTCGCTGCGCGGGACCAAGCTGGCGTGGAAGGGCCCGGCGCTCTGGGCCCGGAACCTCTCGCGGTCACTCCATCTCACCACCAACGCCGCGCCCTCGGTACAGGCGCTACAGGATGTCTCTCTGCACATTCCTCAGGGAGAAATCTTCGGGCTCGTGGGACGAAACGGCTCCGGCAAGACGACGCTTATCAAGATCCTGGCAGGGCTCATTGGCCCCACGTCCGGCCGCGGACAGGTGACAGGCATCTCGCTTAACCATCCAGAGGAGATCCGGAAACGGGTTTCCTATGTCTCGACGACGGGGTGGATGGGGCTTGAGTGGCCACTCACCGCGGAGGAGAACATCCGCTTCTTTGCCGCCCTCTGTGGCATGCCGGACCGGCTGGCGCGAGAACGGACGGCCGAGGCATTACAGGACGTTGACCTCTGGGAGAACCGACACAAGTATCCCTCCCAGCTGTCCAACGGGATGCGGCAGCGCACGATCCTGGCCCGTGCCCTGTTATTTCGCACACCGCTGCTCTTGCTCGATGAACCAACCGTGGGTCTCGATCCGCTAACCGTCAAGACGGTCTTGCAGCTCATTCGGGAGCGATTGAGGGAGCGAGGGCAGACAATCCTGCTGACAGACCACCAGTCGACTGAAATGGAGGCCATGGCGGATCGCATTGCCGTCTTGGAGGGGGGACGCGTCGCGATGATGGGCACCCCGGCAGAGCTGCTGGGACGGCTGGACGACCTCACCGTCATCGAGATCCATACTGAGGAAATGCCTCTCCCGCCAGGGCCCCCTCCGTACCGTATCGTGTCGGTTCAACGGACCGAACCGCCCGGTGCGCTTGGTCTCCGTGTCTGGCGGATCCATGCCCGCAAGCACCGCGAGGTGCTCCAGGATGTGCTGGCATGGGTGACGCAGTCCTCCGGCCGGATCGTCCTCGTCGCTGAATCCGGCCCCACCTTCCACGATGTCCTTGCCCTCCCGGCACGCGAAGGACGAGCAGTGGATGATGTATCTCTCATTGTGACCGGAGCATGAGGACTGCCTCGGGGACGCCTTCAAGGTTCGACACCGCATCTCGCTCCCTTCGCAGGGAAGTGGCTGCGCTGTGGGCCTTCGCCATTCGGGAGTTCCGGGTCTGGCAATCGTATCGGGCCAACCAGGTGCTGTGGATGACGAATATCTTCGTCACCACCCTGATGTTCTTCCTGCTCGGCAAGACCCTCGCCGGCCACGCCGGCCATCTCCTGGGACCCTACGGGACAAACTACATGTCGTTCGTGGTGGTCGGCGTCAGCGCCAACTACTTCATCGGCAGCAACGTGGCCGACCCGTTCACCCGCATCCAGCGCAGCTACTTCAACGGCACGATGGATCTCTTACTGCTCAGTCCGATGTCGATCTTCACCCCGCTGATCGGCTTTATGTGGAAGTCCGTCATCGACGACTACCCTCGCCTCGTCTTCGTTGGCGGGTTCGGCATGCTGTTCTTCGGTGCCACCTTCCACTTTGGGCAATGGCCGCTGGCATTTCTCTTTACCGTCCTGCTGCTGCTCGCCGGCTTTGGCATTGGGGTCATCAGCGCGAGCTCCTTCTACTTGCTCAATATCAAGAAGGGAGAGGAGCCTATTCAATTCGTTGTGCAGCAGCTCCTGGCGGCTGTGTTGGCCGGAAGCTACTATCCGATCACGGTGCTGCCGCACTCTCTGTAGTGGGTGGCTTGCATCATCCCGCACACCTATGCCTATGATGCCCTGCGGCGCCTGCTCGATCCTGGCGCCCGCATGTCCGGCGCCGTGCTCCCCATCCAGCGCGCGCTGCCACTTTCACCACTTCAGGTCGATGGGCTGGCCCTGGGCCTGATGAGCGTGCTCCTCCTGCCGCTTGGCTTCTGGCTCTACGCTCGGGGCATCGGGTTCGCACGGAGCAACGGGACGTTGACGCGATGGCAATGATCGATGTCCAGGGGATCGGCAAGTCGTACCGCCTGAACCGTCATGAGGCGACCTCCGTCCTGCGAGACATCGACCTCAGAGTGGAGGAGGGCACCGTGCTGGGCCTGCTTGGTCCGAATGGGGCAGGCAAAACCACTCTCATCAAGATCCTGGCGGGACTGCTGACGCCGGATACGGGCGGAGGACAGGTCTTGGGGTACGACCTGCTGCGCCAGCACCGGGAGATCCGCGCGCGAGTCAGCCTGGTCGCACCCACAGCGGATGTGGGCATCGACAACAATCTCACCGTGCGTCAAAATCTTGCATTCTGGGCTCCCGTCTACGGACTGCGCGGCAGGGAGGCACATACCCGCATTGCCGAACTCCTCGAGCGGCTGGATTTAGCGGACGAGGAGAATTTCTGGCCCATGCATATCAGCGCCGGGCAGCGGCAACGGCTGGCTCTTGCCCGGTCCCTGCTCGCGCACAATCGCCTCGTCTTTCTCGACGAGCCAACCAACAAGCTGGACATCGAGGGGGTGCAATCCGTCCGCGAGATGATAGTGGATCTCAACACGAACGAGGGCGTCACCGTGATCCTGACGACTCACGTCATGGAAGAGGCGGAGGAATTGTGCGATGAGATCGCTCTACTGCGGGACGGGAAACTTGAGGCGCACCGCAAGACCGGTGAACTGACACAATCGCTGGGACTGACGCGCCCCATTCGTGTGACTGTCGAGATGCAGACGCCGCCACGCGGCTGGCAGAGCGCTCTTCTCGCCTTACCGGCAGTGAGCGATGTGCAGATGGCGATTGCCGGGGCGGGCCGCGCAACCTTCACCCTCGATTCGGTGGACCTCCGCGCCACCACTCCAGTGCTCATTGCCTGGCTACAGGCACAGGGAGTGCGGCTGGTCAGCATGGAGTCCAAGCCGGTCACCCTCAACGATGTATTTCTCACCCTCGGGAAGAAGGATCAGGCAGGTGTCTGACGTGATCGCCGGGGAACAACAGCGGAGCGGTGGTGCCGCCTTCCTTCGCGCGTGCTACACCGCCGGATGGTTGGAGTACCGCAACCTGCGCTACTACCCGTCCAACCTGGTCCTTGCCGCCATCCAGGAATTGACAATGGTTGCCCTCTGGTATTTTGTTGCCCGTTTTCTGAGCGCGGGCGCTGATAGCGCGGTCCGTCAGTACGGAGGGAATTACCTCGCTTACGTGTTGGTTGGCGTGCTGTTTAACCAGGTCGGGTTCTCTGCCCTGGGTGGCCCGTTTACCACAATCTCCGAGGCGTTCTGGGACAAGCGGCTGGAAACCTATCGGCTGTCCATTCACGGAATCTGGGCGAACGTGGTGGGCCGGTTGGGGTGGCAGGTCCTCTTTTCGACAGTTATGCAGGGGGGAGCACTGGCGGTCTTACTGATTATCGGTGCCCTGAGTGTGAAAGTTGGGCCGAACCTGGGCCTGGCAGTCGTTGCCTACCTCCTGTTCGTGGCCGCCAATGCTGGAATCGGTGTTGCTGGCGCCAGCCTCTTCTTCCTCCTTGAAGTGAAGAGCGGCCAGGACCCGATAACCTGGGCGTACAAGTACCTTGTGATGCTGATCACCGGCCTGTATGTCCCTCTCTCAGTGCTTCCACAATGGGTGCGAGCCGCCGGCGCCATTCTTCCCCAAACCGACACCTTCTCCGTGGAGCGCGCTGTGCTGCTTACCGGCGCCGGCCTTACCTCGCACCTGGTCGTCACGAGCCTTCTCAGTCTTGCGATCGTGACAGGCGTGGCCGTCGTGTGGGGGTATCTGATGCTGCGAACGGCTCTCAGGCGAGCCGAACGCCGCGGTGGGATTGGGGTCGTGGTTTGATCTTGCCCGAGTGCCGGTTCGCCACCCCGGGCGGATTCACGTCGGCTTCATTACCCGCATGACCGCCTTCCCGTTCAGGTTGGCAAGGGGCAGATAGACCCGATGGGTCGAGGAGTCGACCGACACCGTGTGCGCGTTCGGTCCGGCGAACGCCTGCGTGAGCTTCCGCACGCCGTGGTCCTCCTCTTGAAAGACCGTGAGCACGCCGCTCTCGGACGCAACATAGAGATGGCGGAGGGACGGATCGAAGGCCAGTACGTCTGGGGTGTCCCCCACGGTGTCCTTGGCGATGACGCGCATCGAACGCATGTCGTAGACGAGGAGCATGGCATTGTCCTCGCAGGCCACAAACGCCTCCCGATGCGCCGCGTCGATGAGTAGTCCGTGTGCGCCCGCACATCCCGGCGCCGGATAGCGCCGGAGTACCCGATCATCGGCGGGGCTGACCGCCACGAGCCGGTCACCGGCGGCGACGAAGATGTGGTGCGAAACCGGGTCGTACTGGGTGTTGCCGACATTCTCACCGACGCGAATCAGGCCGACCTGCCGGTTCGTGGTCGTGTCGATGACGGCATCCGTGCTTCCACCCTCGTCCGAGATAAACAGCCTGTGCACGTCCGGATCATAGGCGATCCCGTCCGGCGTGTTGCCGGCAGGGACACGCGCAAGCACGGAGAGGGACCGCATCTCGATCACGGCGAGTTCGTTGTCGTCGGTGACAGATGCGTAGACACGACCGAGTTCGGGCACGGCAAGCACACCATGCACACCAGGGAGGTTGGGGACCGTGCCGATGGCGCGTTGTGTTCGTGTGTCGAAGACGGTCATCTGTCCATTCCCGAGCCGGGCGAGGTAGAGACGATGCGTGCTGCCATCGAGGCTCTGGTAGTCCACGCGTTGCGTGCCACCGCCGAGGGGGACGTCGGCGACGATGTGGAGCCCGCGCAGCGGCGACGAGGACGAGGAACTGCCGCAACCTGCGATCACCACGACCACAATCAGCGCAAGCACTGCTCGCCACGATGGCCGTATCGTGCCCTGCAGCACGGCACCGACGCGCCCCTTCACAAGATGACCACATTGACGATGAAGCCGGTGAGCCCGGCAACAACCGCTGGCCATGCTCGTTGTGAGGGCTGCGGCCATCCGACGAGCGCGGGGGCGAGGGCGCCGGCAATGAGACACCCCACGTCACCAATGCTCACGAACGGGCCGAGGTCAGCGTTGAGATGCAGCCCATTTCCTGCCAGACGCCACACGAGAATGCCGAGGAACGCGCCCATCGCGGCCAAGGCGGCGACCCTACGTTCCCAGCCAGCGAAAACGGCAGCGAGGCTCGTCGCCACGCCGGTCACTGTCGCGGCAGCGAGTATGAGCCCGACGCTGATCACGACGCCCTACCCATGGAGCAAGATCCCGGCAACTCCAGCCAACACGACGAGGATGGGTTCTTTGAGCTTGAGGCGTCGAAGCAGCCCAAGGCTGATGAGCGCAATGACGGCCGTCTTCACGTCGACGACCGCGCCTCGGGTGAGGATGATCGTGGCTCCCCCGATGGCACCTGCGGCCGCGGCGGTTGCTCCCTTGACGAAGGCCTGTACGCGAGGGTCCTTGCTATGCCGGACGAACCACCGCCCAGGGATAACGACGCCGAGATAGATCGGGATGAAGATCGCGACCGTCGCCACGATGGCCCCGAGGAAGCCACCGACCAAGTAGCCGATGAAGGCGGCGGTGATGACCACCGGTCCCGGAGTAATGAGACCCATTGCCACTGCGTCGAGGAACTGATGCTGCGTCAGCCAGTGATGCTGTGTGACCACGCCTTCACGCAGGAACGGCACGATGGCGAGCCCACTTCCGAAGATGAACGCTCCCGCCTTGAGGAAGAAGAGGAAGAGTGCGCCCTGAGTGCCGGCATGGATCGCGGCGAACGATAGCGTCGGCACGCCGAGCGGGAGCAGGGCCGCGCGGGGCGAGCTTCGACGAAGCATGTCTGGTGGCGCATCCCACACCACCATCACCAGGCCAGCGGCGATGAAGACGAGGGCGATCTCAGCGCCCGTTACCGCCGTCACCACCAACGTGATGGCGGAGATGCCCCACAAGCGGGGATCGTGCTGGTCCGTAAGCCGAGCGAGCTTGACGGCGGCGAGGGCGATGATCGCCATCACCGCAGGCGCGATCCCGTAGAAGAGCGCCTGGACAACTGCGAGCCCCTGGAAGCGGACGTACAGAACCGCGACGGTGAGGACGAGCACGAACGAGGGCAGGATGAAAGCGCCGGCCACTGCCAGCGCCCCGATCGCTCCTCGCGCCAGGAAGCCCACCCACATGGCGACCTGCGCTGCCAGCCGCCCTGGCATAACCTGGCCGAGCGCAACGCCGTTCAGGAAATCCTCATGCTCCAGCCACCCGCGTTTCTCGATGAGATCGCGCTGCATGTACCCAACCGTCGCGATCGGCCCACCGAAACCGAAGATGCCGAGCCACAGAAAGTTGCGGAGGAAGCGATCAAAGCTGATGTGTTTGCTGGGCGCGTTCTCTGCCGTCTCGATGGGTGGTGCCATGTCATTCCCCTCTACACGAACAGATCCAGGATCACCGTGATAATCCCCGCGATCGCTGCAGCCGTAATTACTCGCCTCGCAGGCTCTTGCGACTCAGTCCCGAGACCGAGCGCCAGGGCGACGGTAGCAAATGCCAGGACGCCGCTGCCGATGTCCTGGAAACTCAGGTGCAGGATCGGACCGTCGACATCCATATTGGTAGCGTTCGCATTCCACAATGCCAGATTCCAGCCGACGGCACCCACAACGGTGGAGATGCCGGCGACGGCAAATCGGTAGCGGACGCGAGCCCACGGCCAGGCGACAAGGACAAGAGCCACCAGGACCCCGGCAGCGGGACCGACGATGATAACCTCTTGCAAGCCAAACATCAGGGCTTTCGTCCCACGGGAGTCGTCACCCTGGTCGCACCTTGCTGGCGACTTTCTGGAGGAAGAAGTGTATCTCGTGCATGCGATCCTCACTGGAGACTGAACGCAGTTCCGGCGTCACACAACGGCGCTGATCGGCCCCGCCTGCCGATCTCCCAGTGAGCCATGCGACTTCGAGCCGTCCGCAGGTTTCCTCTCGCCTCCCGTTCTCCGCCTGATCACCGCACTCTCTCTGCCCCTCGTAATTACATGCTCGTGGCGGAAAGGAGAATGCCACATTATGGCGAGCGTATCTAGAGACATCATCGAGAGAGTCGTTGGTCGACCTCTGCCAAAGAGACTCCGAACACGGCGTGGGCAGCGATCATGACGCCCGTACGCGATGCGGAATCCTTCTCCGGCCAAGGATACAGCCCGAGCACCGGCATGAGGCCCAGGTAGCTCACGCTCCAGACGCCGAGGCCATAGACGAGGCCGGCCAGCAGAGTGTTCTTCGGGATCAGTAGCGGCAGGCTCGAGCGCAGCAACCCGTAGCCGCATCCGCACGCCACTCCAAATGCCAGATGAGCGGAGAGCCAGATCCCGTTGAATGCCGCCGCAGAAGTAGCTCCGGGATTTTTGCCGGCCACCTCCTGGCCCAGCCTCTTCGCAATATGCTTGGGCGGCGGCGTCTGAAGAAGCCCGGTGATCTTCCCTCCCAGGATCACAACCGTCATGACCCCGGTGGCAACCGCGCCAGCCAGTCCGCTGCGAACGATATCATTCATTGCTAACTCCCTTTTCTGCCTATGAGGTTCACGGTCACTCTCTGGATGGCTGTCGGAGCGACCACCATTCGGCCAGGGCCAGAACGACTGTCGTTGAGGACACGGGTCCTTGTGGCCACTGGGGAATGCCCGTGAGCCTGGATCTGATCGAGCGGAGCATCGCCCGACGCGCCGGAATCCGTGGAGCACAGGTCGGCACATATCGTAAGCTCCTGGCTCCCTTCGCCGCGGGCACCCTGCCACGGCTCAACGCTGTTGCGCCTAAGCACGTGACCACAAGTTTGGCACGGTCCGCTTTGGCTCACCACCGCCGAATCCCGGCAAGATTTCCGTGCCTTTTTCATGGATACATGCTTAAAAGCTACTGGGACGACCAGACTGGGATCGGACACTCCGCATCCCGAGAGATCAAGGTCGTGCTCAGCATGTCAGACTGGTCAGGGCTTGGACGTTGATTTGGCTCCGGGGGTCGGGTTACGCTCACCGCCGTTATCGCCTGAGTCACCGCTGTCGCCAGGGGAATCGCATGCCGCCAAGCCAATCACGGCCAGGAGCGCCCCACCGCTCCATGTGAGGAGCGTTTTCCGATTTATCCGTCTGCTCCTCTCGTCCATGGTGTACCTCTTGCCCTGTCTCGCCTGGTCAATTCTGACTGGTGCTCGCGTGTCATTGGTGGCACGACGGCCACATCGATGCATCCAGCGGTTGCACGCCTGTTGAGCATAGCAAAACAACATGACATGGCCGTGACGGGAGCATGAAGTTTTCGTCATTTTGAGTTCATGGAGGGCAGCCATAATAGGGATGAGGCGAGTTGGCGTACCAAGATGGTGTGTGGTGGGGCAGACACACACACTCCCGTGGGATTGAGGCGGGCTGCTGACCGAGGATGAACGATGCGACTGCTTGTGGTTGAGGATGATCGACGTCTCGCTGACGTCCTGCGGCGGGGTCTCGCCGAAGAGGGTTATGCGGTTGACCTGTGCGAGAACGGGAAAGATGCCGTTCTCCAGGCCGAACTTCAGCAGTACGATCTCCTGATCGTAGATATCATGCTGCCCGGCAAGGACGGCCTGGCTGTCTGTCGAGAACTTCGCTCGATGGGGGTCTCGTCGCCGATCCTTGTCTTGACGGCCCGCGACACGGTCGATGACGTCGTCAGAGGACTCGAGGCGGGCGCCGACGACTATCTGACGAAGCCGTTTGCCTTTCGAGAACTTCGCGCGCGCCTGCAGTCACTCTTGAGACGTGCGAGTGGCTGGACGTCACCCCGCCTGCAGATCGGTGATCTCATCCTGGACGCCGCTAGCCGTGAAGTGCGGCGGGCGGGACAGCACCTCTCTCTGACCAACAAGGAATATCAACTGCTGGAGTACCTGGTGCACAATCGTGGTCGGATCCTCAGCCGGACCATGATCCAGGAGCACATCTGGGGATACGGCTATGAGGGTCTCTCCAACACCGTCGATGTGCACATGAAGCGGCTCCGAGAGAAGATTGACGCCCCCGATGAGCCGTCCATGATCGAGACGGTGCGCGGCGTCGGCTACCCACTGCTGGACGAGAGCGCATGAATCTGCCCTTTCGCCTCCGGCTCACGCTGTGGTTCACCGGCCTGTTCGCCGCTGCCCTCGTTCTCTTTGCGATGGCCATCTACTTTTTCATGGCTGAAGCACTCGTTCGCAACCTCGATATCACCCTCCACGATCGAATCAACCAAGTCCGCGGCCAGGTCTCGATGGTCACGGGCCGCGGAGCATTGCGGGGCGGTACTTCAGCAAGTGGGACAAGGGGACAGTTCGGGCCCGCCGGCCTGATTTCGCCGTCCGATCAGGTCCTTGCTGGGATGGTGCCGGAGGATCTGCGGCTCGGATTAGCGCACGAGAGAGTCCTACTTCGGCCCCGGTTCACGACCGCCAGCCTGGACGACTTGCGGGTTGCAACTGCCCCGGTCTACCGCGGCGGAACGATTGTCGGCTACGTCCTCGTCTGGGAGTCACGCAGCGCGATCGGCGATGTCCGCGGTGACGTCCTGACCGCCATGCTGGTGGCTGGATCAGCGCTCCTTGCACTGTCGGGCGCGGGAGGATCGCTCCTCGCGCGCCGTGTCCTTGCACCGGTGAGGCACGTGACGCAAACGGCAGCCGCGATCTCCGCCAGGGATCTGAGCCAGCGGGTACCGATTGGATCCACGCACGACGAGCTGAGCCAGTTGGCCACTGCCTTCAACGCGATGATCGATCGGCTGGAAGGCGCGGTCGAGCGGGAGCGACGGTTTACCGCAGAAGCATCGCACGAACTGCGCTCGCCCCTCGCCGTGATCCGCGCCGAAGGCACGCTTGCGCTCGAGCGCCCTCGGGCCCAAGAGGAGTACGAACGCACCCTGAGGAGAATCGATGAACAGGCAACTGTCATGGAGGCCCTGATCGCATCGCTGCTCGGGCTTGCTCGTGCGGAAACGGCGCATGGCAGGCGGGTGGAAGAGGTTCCCGTCACGTCCTTGGTTGCCTCGGCTCTTATGGAATCTGGTCCAGAGGCGCAACGCACAAACGTGCGGATCGACAATCAGATTCCGAGCGATCTCGTCGTGCACTCAACTCCCGCTCTGCTAACACGTGCCCTTCGCAACCTGCTCGATAACGCCATACGAGTGTCGAAGGCTGGCGATACCGTCCGCATTCGGGCCGTTCGCGAAGGGACGCGTATCGTGGTCTCTGTCGAGGACCAAGGTCCGGGCATTGCTCCAGAGCATCAGGAACGCATCTTTGACCCGTTCTACCAGGTAGCCTCCGCCCGCACCCCGGGCGAGACTCACGGGTTGGGTCTCGCCATCTCCCAGCGCATTGTGAAGGCTCATGGCGGAACCCTCGCCGTCGTCTCTACGCCAGGCAAAGGCGCATGCTTTCGGATAATCTTGCCCGCTGGGACGGTCATCGACGAGCCTAAGAGCAACCCTGACCCCGAAATCGATCAGGTATAAGTTCTGAGCAGTGGCGCGACGCCAACTGATCGGGCGACGGCACAAGCTGAGCAGGCCCAGGAAGAACCGAATAATGACGAAAAATTCATCGTCGCGTCATGATGAGTTCATTTGCCTTCCCTACGCTTGAGGTAGCATACCGTCCGATTCGTTCGGACTCGTGAGATCTTGGGCTACCTTCGACCCAGCCAAGCGTTGACGCGTAGCGGTTCACGTTCCGGCGGGCTTAATGAACTCAGAGTGGAGGGTCGGCCATTTGCAGCTAGAGCCGGAGACGATGTTGATTCCGTCAACATTCACGCGGAATCAACACCGTATACGTTCGTCCACGCCCTGGGTACGTGACCGAATACGCTCGGGCACGATCGCCCAACTGTACGGCCGGCAAGGGCTTGAAGTATGCTCCATACCCAGTGAATCGGATGACGCCCTTCGCGTCGATTGCTTGAAATCTCTGCGCATCTGCCGGGGTCCGAAACGCTGATATAAGGCTATCGAGGTAAAAGAGTCTGAGCGCGAGTCTCTTTCGGTATGCCGTGTGGTATCCGCCAACCCGCCCGAGCTTGTCGTAGAAGTCTGGAGAGGCTTTCACCGCCTTCGACGCCACTTTGTTCGGAAAAGACTGCGACACCGTCTGCACAAACCCGCTTGGAACATCGCTCGGTTGCCAGCCAAGCACCTTCCAGCGCACAGGGTCGGGAGGGGAAGCCGACGACAGTGACAAGCCCGTGATCAAAACGACTGCCAGCAGACAGACCACCCCGAGTCCTCCTCGGAGCAAAGGGCGCATAGTACCCTCCTTACCGCTCAATAGAACAGGACGCCCGTTTCCCTTCAAATCCCAAATGCTCAGTCCCGATTAATGTCTAATGACCTACGCAGTAGTACGGGTAGAAGAGCTCTTCGAAAACGCCTAAACCAAAAAGGTCAGTTGTGGAGGATGGCGGCGGCCGGTCCAGTCCCTCCGCATCTGCTTTATCCAAGGTGAGCCCGTAAGTGGCGCAGATCGACGTTCGGTAGTCAAAGCGCGGGGCGGCATATTCGTTTGGGGGGGGGGTAGGAGCATGTTCTTGTGGCCCCGGCGGAGGAGTTGGATAGTAGGTCGGAAACATGGGTATGTACGGGGTAGGCGTTGCCGTAGGAGGAAGAAACACGACCGACTTTGGCTTGTGCTTCTTAGCTTTCTTGTGATGTTTTCCCAGGCCCGATGGATCGACAAAGTTGACCGGGTTCCCGTCGACGTACCCATACCGGCCACCTGCCGGGTCAAGCTGCGTGAATCGCCCGATACTCGGATCGTAGTACCGTTCGCCCATCTTGCGCAACCCGGTGCTGTCGAGCATCGCGCCGACATACCGGAAGGGATTCGGCGCGTTGCCGGTCACGCCCGTGGAGTTGCCCCAGGGGTCGTAGCTGTACGTGTTCTTCACGGCACCAGTACTGTCCACCAGCGCCATGGTCGAACCCAAGCCATCGTGCAGGTAGTAGTAGGTGCAGATAGCGCCACCAGCACCCATGCAGCCCAGCTGGCCGACCGGAATGTTCTCGCTGACCACATCCCCATCCGGCGTATTGGTGTAGGCGGTGCGGTAGCCGTTGCTCGTCAGGCCGTCCCCATCTCCACGCCCGGCTGGGATCGCTCAGCAGAACAGGAAGTACACCGATCACTGTGTCGCTATCCACATCAACCGTCAACCAAACCGATGCAACTTCAGGCCGCCGGTTCTTGGTGAAGTAAAGAAATACCTCGTAGAACTCTGGTTCTCAATAATGGTGCGTCGCATGCTCCGCCAGGGGGTTTCACCTCCGTGAAGGATCTCCCCGAGCGCATTCTCGCATTCATCACCTACTTCAACCGGACCATGGCCAAACCCTTCAAGTGGACGTACACCGGTCGTCCGCTGACCGTCTAAACCAGATGGTATTTCCGCCGAGGTTGATTAGTTTCTAATCGACCCCGCCTTCAGCCGGATACTCGTAAAACCCTTTGCCAGTCTTTCTACCCAGTTCCCCCGCTTCGACTTTTTTCTGCAGGATGCGCGGCGGCCTGTGCTGTTCGTCGCCGGTTTCCTGGAAACGCTGCAATGCAGCGTAATAAAAGACATCGAGGCCGCTGAAGTCGCTGAGTTCAAAGGGCCCCATCGGGTGATTGAGCCCCAGTTTCACGGCGCGATCGATGTCCTGGGGGGAGGCGTAGCCCTCCTCGGCCAGCCAGAAGGCTTCGCGTTTGATAGCCCCGAGGATTCGATTTACCAGCAATCCGTACACTTCACGGTTGATCAAGACCGGGTCTTTGCCGATACGCCGGGACAACTCCATGGTGAGGTCCACCGCTCGATCGGAGGTCTGCGGGCCACGCATCACCTCCACCAGTTTCATGACCAGCACCGGATGGAAAAAGTGCATGTTGATGCAGCGTTCGGCGTGCGGCAGGTCAGCCGCGATCTGAGAAATGCCAATGGTCGACGAGTTGGTGGCCAGGATCGCGGACGGATCAGCGGTTCTGTCCAACTCCGCGAATAACGCTCGTTTGATGTCCAGCCGCTCCACGACCGCTTCGATGACAAAGCCGGCCCCGTCGAGCGCCTCATTCCGGTCGACCGTCGTACGGACCCGGTCTCCGGCCTGCTCGGCTTCCTCCCGCGTCATCCGGGCCTTTTCGACTCGCCGCGCCAGGTGCTTGCTATTGCTTCGCCGCGCGGCGTCCAGTTGAGCCGGGTCCTCATCCGTCAGGCGCACGTCATAGCCGTGCAGAGCACACTGCTGGGCAATCTGCGATCCCATGGTGCCGGCGCCAATGACGCAGATACGCTGAATGTCGCCAGAAATCAACGCGGCGTGCGGCAGACGCTGACCAGGGAGAGTCCGGCCGGGACCGAGACCGCTTGTTCGATCCGGCTCAATACCGGCACCAATTTGTCGTAGATGCTGTACTGCGCGGGCGCCGCCATGGAGCGCCGCAGCACCCGGTTGGTGAAGAACCACGCGGCGATACCCAGCATATTGAAGTAATTCTGATGTTCCAGGATCAGGCCCGCGTCGGCAATCTTCGCGTTCATCTCCGCTTTGGTATAGCGACGGTAGTGATGGTCGATCGAGTCCATTGGGCCATACAGCCACTTATTCACGGGTACCAGCATACATAGGCGTGCGCCGGGCGCGAGGGTGTCGCGGAGGTTCCGCATGGCATGGACATCATCCTCAACGTGTTCCAGCACGTTCAAACAGACCGCTGTATCGAGATTGCGATCCCGAAATTGCAACAATGCGGGGGAACTGACGTCCAGGTGATAGGCCTCGTAGTTCTTGCCGGCGAAGCGCTCGCGCGCGATCTCGAGTTCCTCCGGAATGACATCAACGCCGATGACCAGCTCACGGTCGGCGTAGAACTGCGTTATGTTTCCAATGGCGCACCCAACATCCAGAATGCGATTTCCCAGGTAGGGCGCAATCTGGGAATAAATCCATCGGTTGTAGTTCTCAGCGCTCGCCAACAAACGCTGAATCTGTAGTTCGATCGGCAGTGGCGCCGTTATGCTCGCCTCAGCCATGATGACCCTCCTCCATCCGGCAATCTACGCTGGTACGTCAATCTCGACATCACTCGACTTGCTGTTGATATTCAGGATGCTGAGCAAGAAGGACGAAAAGACGAGCTGGATACCGATCACCATCAGGGTGAGGGCCAACAAGGCCGGTCGTACTTCAAACAGATCCTTGTAGTCGTGCTGTACCCACTTGGCAAAGATGAAGACGTCGATGCCGAGTCCCAGCAGGAAGATGATGGCTCCCGCGATAAGCCATTCCTCCAGGGAGAACGAACGGTAAAACCGCTGGATCATTCGGTCATCTGGGGCAAAACGATGGGTGAAGGCATACGCCTTGGCGTAAAACCCGGTCAGCATAATTTGAAAGCCAACGATGGTCAACAGACTGGCCACGAACATGAAGTGAAAATCGATGAAGTGACCGCTCACCACTTTGGGACCGGGCAGCAAAAACAGCATACCAATCAGTCCCAGAACAAAGAGCAGCGCTCCCGGAATGAGAAACAGGTGGTCCGGGCTATACAGCATCATGAAGCGCAAATGACGCCAACCGTCACGAAAGGAGCGAAGCTTCGATTCGCCCTCTCGGGGGTAGTAGGTGATGGGGACTTCCGCAACCTTGAGCTTGGCTCGCGCTGCGTTAATCACCATCTCGCTGGCAAACTCCATCCCAGTGGTCTGCAGGCGCATGCGCTTGTACGCGTCTTTGGTGAAGGCGCGCAGCCCGGAGTGAGCATCTGAACTCTTTAAGCCGAACAGGAAATTGAGAAGGCCGGTCAACACCGGATTACCGACGTATCGATGCAGCCAGGGCATCGCGCCGGGCAAGATCTGGCCGGCGAAGCGTGAGCCCAGGACATACTCGTTGCCTTCACGCAGTTTTTCCACGAGCTGGCCGATCTCGGTAAAGTCGTAGGTATCGTCGGAATCGCCCATGACGATATATTTGCCGCGCGCCGCCTCAAAGCCGGCCCTATAGGCATTGCCGTAGCCGCGCTTGGGCTGATGAATCACCCGTGCGCCCAATTCGGTTGCGATCTCGACCGACCGGTCGCCCGAACCGTTGTCGGAAACCACCACTTCGCCTGGCAGGCCCGTCCGGCGGATGCCCTCCAGTGCTTTGGTGACGCATGCTCCAATCGTCTGTTCCTCGTCGAGGCACGGCATCACCACCGATATAACGACTTCCTGACCTTCAGGGAGAGGCGTGGAGGGTGCCACCGCGTCTCGGGCCGTGGTCTGCACCGAACCGAGTGGCAAGCGCATTTCTTTTTCCATGAAACCTGCCTAGCGCAAAATGCGCCGGTTGAACGGCATACCCCGTTCTCGCGGCGAGATAAATAGCCCAGGACGCCAACATCATCGGCCTGCTTATTGTAGCGACGCTCTCTCATTTCGGCAACCAGCAGTGTATATTCGATTGCTCAGGGTACTGACGATAGGGACACCGACCCTCAGGGCGTGGCCAGACACGTTCGCGATGTCGTTCCTCGACCCTCACATCCCGTCTCTGTTCCTCGCAGTCCAACGTGTCGGTTCGTGCTCTCGCGGTTTCGCAAAAAACTTGGCAGGCTTCTTGCGTCTAGACACATCAAGCCTGGTAGTGTGGCTTGGGGGTGGCTGTCTTCGCTATTGATGTTGTGGTCCAGGAGTCCCGGTCTGCCCGGCGCCCGAACTGCGGCTTGCTCGGACATCTCGAGGCTCTGACCGTCGAGTTTGAGCGCGCGGGGAAACAGATTAGTTGCGTATTGACATACGCTGAGCCGGATTCCGCCGACGGAAGTATCTATCGGGTTCAGGCGGCGGCGGAGAGCGGCTACGAAGGCATTGCTTGTCTCGACGACACGGCGCGGGCCGCAACCCTGGCGCTGGGCCTGTATGAGCAAACTCGTTCGCGTCGGGCTCTATTACTGGGGCGACGCTGGCTGTCGTTCGTCGAATACATGCAGTACCCCGACGGATGCTTTGCTAACTTCATTAGAAACGAGGCGGGCACCCGCAACGCCAGTGGCCCTACCTCCCTGAAGGGTGGCCTGTGGTGGTCATCTCGAGCTCTTCAAGCGCTGGGCCGGGCCTATCGAGTGACCCGGCGGGCGGAGTACCTGGAGCAATTCCAGGCCTGTCGCATCGACCCCGGATCTGACGGCAAGATCAATGGCCTGTTGGCCCTGGGGAAGCTCGAAGTCTATCGCGCCACCCCTTCAGTTCGCCTACGCGCGGAAATCCTGGAACACTGCACCACGATCGTCTCCCACGGTGGCGATTCGTATTTGCGGGATCATCCAGGAGTTGACTTGATCCACCTGTGGGGCTACCACCAGTTGCACGCGGTGGCATCCGCGGCTGCGGTGCTCGATGAGCCTCGCCTCCTGAAGAGCTGTCGCGCCACGGTCAACAACCTCGTAGAGCCTGCTGTGCGAGCGAAGTTCTGGCACACGTTTCCTGATCGATCGAAGGAAGGCGTGTGTGCCTTCGACGTTACTCCACTGGTGCAAGGTCTTTCAGCGATGTACGACGCGACGGCGGCCGCCAGGTACCGCGATCTGGCGCTGTCGGCGTCTGCCTGGTTTTATGGGAGGAATGATGCTCGAACTCCGATGTACAACCCATCGACCGGCGCCTGTCGCGATGGCATCACAGATGGAGTCGCCTCCCGCAACTATGGCGCCGAGTCCGCTATCGAGGCCGGACTGGCGGAACTAGAACGGCGTGTCCTACTGACCAAGGACTGAATGTGCGTCGAATTGATCACACGGCGGTGGCAGTTCGCGACCTGGCCGAAGCCGTGACGCGGTACGAGGGTCTACTCGGGGGACGCGCCGGTGAGCGAATCGTCATGGCAGACCAGGGGGTCGAGGTGGCCTTTGTTTCCATGGGCGACACGCAACTCGAGCTGGTGCAGCCGCTCGATCCGACCTCCGGAGTCGCCCGTTTTCTAGACTCCCGCGGCGAGGGACTGCACCACGTAGGCGTTGCAGTCGATGACCTGGTCGCGGAGCTGCGGCGCCTTGAGGCAGACGGAGTGCGATTAATTGATCGAGTGCCGCGTCGGGGAGCCCATGGTTTGATCGCGTTCATTCATCCTCATGGCACCGGCGGCGTACTGGTCGAGCTGGTGCAGCACGAAGCCTGACTACCCCGGGATTCGGATGGTGCCACTCGCGTCCTTCCCCGCATACTGGAACCAACGTAGCAGGGAGGGATGAGTATGGCGGAGACGGCAGAGCACTCGACATCCGAAGTTCTGGAAGAGTTTGCGGAAGGCAACCTTAAGGGTATCTACGGTGATATCAAGGCGACCTTTAGAGTCCCTATAGTCAATCTCGTCTTCCGCGTCCTGGCAACTGAGCCCGACTTTCTGGGGACCGCCTGGCGGCAATTGCACACCAATTTGCAAACGGTGTACTGCGAGGAACAGGCCGACCTGATACGGAGCGTTGCTGTGCAGGCAGTCTCTGCCATGGGATCGGCGCCAGGCTCAGGCGGCGCCGACACCGATGCCGTCCTACAAGTATTCCACTATGTGAATCCCAAAGTTCTGCTGGCCGTGGGTGCTCTGCGGGCAGCAAGTTCCGGCCAGTATCCAAAACTGGCGGAGCTCCCGGCGGCGCAGAAGCGGCAGATACGATCCGGCGTTCCCTCCTCGATGCCGGCCACCATTACCATGGTCGATCCCGCCTCCGCTGAGCCGGCCGTACGCGAGCTCTTCCACGACATCCAGAGCACCCTCGCGCTGCCGGCGGTCAACAGCGATTATCGCGCGCTGGCGTGTTGGCCGGATTATCTTCAGGTGGCCTGGCAGTCCCTCAAGCCGCTGGTTGCCACGCCGGAGTACCGACAAGCTCAGCGCGACCTGCGCCGGATGGTGGACGAGGTGATTCTGGCCCTGCCGTTCCGCATGGATATCAATCCCCACACCCTGCGTCACTCAGGGCTCTCCGAGCGGCAGCTCGACTGGATACGATCAACGCTCGATGCGTATTACGCGTTGCTGCCTGGACTGGTGCTCAATATCGCGTATCTCGCGGTGGGTTCAATGGGGGCAGAGACGGCGGCTCGCTCTCCCTTCCCGGCGGAAACGCTGTAATTTAGAATCCTCGCCGCAGCACAGCCACGCTTATATCGTCGTGTCCACCGCGTTCTAGAGCGGTGGCCACGAGTACGTCGGCTGCTGCCTGTAGCTGCCACTCCCGATTCAACAGAATCTCCCCCATTTGCATCTCCTGTTGACTGGGCGGCGAAAAGTACGCATATAAGCCGTCCGTGCAGCAGGCCACCGCTTGGTCTACGCCCAGCGTGAAGCGGAATCCATCCAGTTCCAGCGGTGTCTCAGCGGAAGGCCCGAGCCAGCGCGTAATCATATGAGCCCGTCGGTCGTTGCGTGCCTGCTCGGGCGTCATGATGCCGTGGCGGACCACGTCTTCGGCCCAGGAATGGTCCGCGGTCAACCGGTCGACCCGCTCAGTGCAAAGATGATAGGCGCGGCTATCCCCGCACCACACGCCGCCCCCTTCTGACCCAATACATACCACCGCGACCAACGTGGTGGCGTCGGCCGTGCCCGGTGAGAGGTACGGTCGCTCATTGATCTGATCGTTGGCCCGGCGCGCTGTCTCACTCAAAGCCGTGAGCAACATGTCAATATCTTGAGCGTCATCGTCAAGCAGAGGCGTGAGCTGTTGGCGCAACAATTCGACGACGAGACGGCTGGCTTCCTCGCTGTGCTTGCCGGCACTGACCCCATCCGCTACCACCAGCAAGGTTGCCGGGGCGCCGCTGGGGCGCGTCCGCGTCCACGCACCCCCGTCGTCCTGATTCACGCGGTGAGTCCGACCGATGTGCGACGAAAAGGCAGTCAAGTGTGCCGACTTCGACTGAGCGACTACCGCGTCTTCCGCTGAGGTCATGGCGAACCCTCCCTACGCTTGCTCCTCAGTTGTGTAACTGGCCCGGATGTCTGGTCCCACTGGTCACCGTACAGACTACCAATCCGCCGGACCTGATCATAGATGATACGCCCATTTGGTACAATCAAAGGTGCTGTTTCTCCTGATGCTGCGGTGGTTTTTCGCTTGACGAATAGAGCATTGACTTGAACCAGCCGCGCGTGTACCGGACAGAGGGCATCGTGCTCCGCGGGTACAACTATGGAGAAGCTGATCGCATCCTGACCTTGTTCACGCCCCAGGCAGGGAAAGTACGCGCGATTGCCAAAGGCGTGCGCCGTACCAAGAGCCGGATGTCTGGACACCTTGACCTGTTTACGCGCAGCACGATGCTGCTGGCACGCGGCCGGCAGTTGGATATTGTGACCCAAGCAGAGACCATTGAAAGCTTTCGGCCGGCGCGAGATGATCTCTGGCGTTCTTCATGGTGCCACTATGTGGCCGAATTGGTGGATGGGTTCACCGCCGAGCAGTTGCCCAACTATCCCCTGTACAGTCTGGCAGTGGCAACCTTCCGACGGTTGGCTCAGGTTGATCAGGTCGACATGGTGGTTCACGCCTTTGAGATGCAGTTACTTGGCGCGACTGGATATCGTCCGCAGTTATTCCGCTGTCTGAACTGTGACAACGCGATCCAGGCCGAAGCAAATCGCTTTAGTCCCAAAATGGGTGGAGCGCTGTGCCCGAGTTGCGCGAGCGCGGACCATGCGGCCAGCCCGATTAGCGTCAATGCGCTCAAGGTGCTGCGTCACCTTCAGACCGATGAAGAGGCGATGCTTCACCTCGCTGCTCTCCCGGAGGACGTTCGGCAGGAGGTGGCGCGCCGATTGCAGGAGTACATTACCTATCGCCTCGAGAGCCGCCCTCGATCGTTAGCATTTCTCGATCGGCTGCGTTCCGAGAATGCGTCGCGCATCTGAAACGTCAAGGGTTGAAACTCGCTGCTGGCGCCCGCCGGCAAGGTCGCGCGCCCATGTATACTGATGCGGTTACGAATTCACGTGGAGGAAGCCTTTGATGCGTTGCGCTCTTGGATTAGTGCTCAGCCTCTGTACAGTTCTGTATATCCTGACTCCCACCGCGGCGGTGGGCGCCGACACCTCGGTCGCCCCCAGCGCGCCTGTTAACTTGATTACCACTGTCGGCAAAAGCACTCGGGTGATCCCCTCCGGCGGCTGGACCAATACTCGACAAGTGGATCTGCACTTTCAGCTCCAGGTGGGGGTGCCAGGAGTTGCGGTCACGCCACAGGTGGAGGTGCAACCGTTCGGAACAGACTTCACCGGACAACCGAATTTTACGGGGACACCGCTCGCTGCCTCTGGATCGGCCGTGGTGACGGCCAAGGGACTGCAGAACGGCAAGAAATACCATTGGCAGGCGCGTGTAACGGATGCCACCGGGCTACACAGCCCGTGGGTCGTGGCCGGCGACGCGGCAGCCACCTCAGCGGACTTCGGCATTGATCTCAACCCACCGGCTCGACCGATCATCAGCTCTTCCACGAATCCCGATCAGAACGGCTGGTATCACACCCCAGTCGAGAACTTGAGCTGGACCTCAAATAATCCCGTTTCAGGTATTGCCGGGTACTCGTATGTCGTGGAGAGGGAGGCGCGCGTCATTCCGCCCGGTTCGGTGACGCCACAGGCCACTGTGACGCTCAAGAACCTGAGCGACGGGGTGTGGTTTCTGGCGCTACGCTCCGTCTCTCACGCTGGGAATTGGAGCCCAACCGCAACCTATCGGCTTCAACTGGATCGACAGCCACCACAGATCACGTGGTTGAGTCCAAATCGCGTATCCTTCAACCCGTTCCAGGGGCCGGTTACCGTGCACTTCCGCGTGAGCAAGGAGGCGAACGTCCACGTCGCGCTCTGGCGGGTGGGAGCGCTGCGCCCACTCAACACCTACACCTTCGCTCACATACCAGCGGGACAGATCGCCTCGATTAGCTGGAGTGGCAAGGGAAGACGCGGCAACCCGGTTACAAAAGGCTATTACTATTTCGCAGTGGACGCCCTCGATCAAGCGTCCAATCTCAGGCATTTGAATCTAGGCGGCATTGCTCTCGTCCCAGTTCCGCCACACCGTGCCGCGACTGGAGAAGAACTCTTCCCCGGTGGCGGCAAGCGCATCATCGTTCAGCTTTCACGAGAGACGCTGTATGCCTATGACGGCGATCGACTCGTCCTGCAAACACTCGTCACCACGGGAAACCCGAATCTGCCGACACCCACCGGCACCTATACCATCACCGCCAAATATACCCCGTTCCAGTTCATCTCTCCCTGGCCCATGAGTTCTAAATACTACTATGCTCCCTCCTGGTCACAGCACGCTATGCTCTTTCGGGATGGTGGCTACTTCCTGCACGATGCCCCCTGGCGCAGTGCGTTCGGCCCGGGCACGAATGGCGTTGGCCAGCCGGGCACGAATTACGGTGGAACACATGGCTGTGTCAATATCCCGCCGGGAGCGATGCTGTCGCTCTGGAACTGGTCGCCGATTGGCACCACCGTCGAGGTTGTGCCGTAGTCTGGACCCCGCGTAACCGCATTCCCCCGGGGCACGACTTCAGCTCTGATCGGCTCGCGTGACAGTATGGACGCATTGGTGTTCGCGGGCGGCGGCCTGGCCGTGAAGGCAGTTCCGATACCCGACCCGCTTCCCGACGAAGCCTTGATTCGAGTTCTGATCGCCGGCATCTGTGCCACCGACCTTGAAATCACCCGCGGCTACAAAGGGTATACGGGAGTGCTTGGGCACGAGTTTGTCGGCGAAGTCGTTCGATGTCGTGACCAATCGTGGGAGGGCCGCCGGGTATGCGGCGAAATCAACATCGGTTGCGGCTCGTGCCTGCGGTGCCTCACGTCGCTGCCAGGGCATTGTGCGGACCGGACCGTGGTCGGCATCCTGAACCGAGCCGGTGTATTCGCGGAGTATGTAACCTTACCCATTAAAAATCTGCATCTGGTGCCCGACGCGGTGACCAATGAGGAAGCGGTATTCTGCGAGCCGCTGGCGGCAGCCTTCGAGATACTCGAGCAGGTGCCGGTGGGGCCGGGTAATCGCGTGGTGGTGCTGGGCGATGGCAGATTGGGCAACCTCTGCAGTCAGGTGCTGCAACGCACCGGCGGTCGCGTCATAACCGTTGGTCGCCATGCGACCAAGCTACGCCTGCTGCACGGGCGTGGCATCGAAACTCGCCGGCTCGGTCAGGAATTGCCGTACGAGCCCGATATCGTGGTTGAAGCGACCGGATCTCCCACGGGCCTGCAGGCGGCACTCGGCATGATTCAGCCGCGCGGGACGCTGGTGTTAAAGAGCACGTTTGCCGGTCCGAGCAGTGTTGGTCTGTCACCCATCGTGGTAAAAGAACTGACCGTCGTCGGATCACGGTGCGGTCCATTTCAGCGCGCGCTGGCCGCGTTGGCGGAGCGGCAGGTGGAGGTGCATCCACTTATCAGCGAGCGCTACCCGTTGCGGGAAGGCGCGCTGGCCATGCGTCGGGCGGGCTCGACGGGCATACTGAAAGTATTGCTTGATGTTGCCGACCGCTAATGTATGTGCAGGGAGAATTCGATGCTGATTGAGAATGAAACCGACAAACTACTCATGATTCCCGGCCCAACCCCGGTGCATCACGACATCCTGGCTGCTCTGGCGCAACCCACCATTGCGCATACCTCGCAGGTCCTCGCTGATGTGATCAAGGATGCACTGGACGGAATCCGACTGACCGCCGGTACCTCGGCGGCGCCAGTATTCGTCTTTGCCGGCTCGGGGACGCTAGCCCAGGAGGCCGCACTGGTAAACCTGGTCGCTCCCGGAGAGGGGGTGCTGGTGGCGTCCAATGGATACTTTGGCGACCGCTTCGTCGACATGGCGCAGGCGCACGGCATCGACGCTACGCGTCTGGCGGCGCCATGGGGCGAGTCGATCACGGCGGAACAACTTGAAACGGCCCTGGCTAACGGGCAGTATCGCGCCGTCACCATTACTCAGGTCGATACGTCAACCGGAACCGCCGCGCCGGTGGCGGAATTGGCGGAAGCTGCCCGCTCCAGCGGCGCCCTGGTCATTCTCGACTCGGTGTGCGCTCTGGGCGGAATGCCGGTGGACATGGACTCGCTCGGCCTGGACCTGGTGCTGACGGGAGCGCAGAAAGCGCTCGGCGTACCGCCTGGGTTGGCAATTCTCGCCGTCTCCGAGCGTGCCATGGAGCGGCGCCGGTCCTTTGACCGGATCAGTAGCTATTACACGGATCTGCTGAGGTGGGAGGCGTCCATGAAGGACCCGCGCACCTACTTTTCCACGCACGCGGTCAATCACTTCTATGCGCTGCATGCGGCGCTCGACATCATTCGGCGCGAGGGTCTGTCGCAACGAATCGCCCGGCACGAGCATCTTGCCTCCGCTTTTCGGGTCGGCGCCGGCGCGCTCGGATTTGTTCCGCTCACTCAGCAGCAGTATCTAGCTCCTACTCTCTCCGTCCTGTCCTATCCCACGGGAGTGGATGATGAGCCCTTCCGCGTGGCCCTGGCCGAGCGTGGCGTGGTGGCAGCCGGCTGTCTGGGTGAGTTCAAGGGGAAAGGAGTGCGTTTTGGCCATATGGGTAACATCGGACCTGCCGAGATACTCCAAACAGTAGGCGCCATGGAAAGCAGCCTGGCGGCCGTCGGGGCAACGGTAGAGCCGGGCGCGGGGCTGGCGGCAGTCGAGCACACCCTGCTAGAGAGTGCCGCCACCCCATGAATACATCAAGACGCCGTGCTTTCCGCGAGGAAGTCCACCACCCCATCGAACGGCACCGGCGTCTGATCGCCGCTACGCAGGTCACGCAGTTGGGCTACCCCTGTCGCCAATTCGTCCTCGCCAATAATGGCAACGAACTGAGCGCCTGACCCATTTGCCCGCTTCATCTGGCCGTTGAGACTACGCGAACCAAAGGCCAGTTCGGCGCGGAAGTCGGCGCGGCGAAGGTCACGCGCAAGCCGTAGGGCCGGCTCGGCCGTGCCTTTGCCGGTGTGGGCGATGTATACCAGCGGAGGCTCGATGGGCGGAACGTCCACACCCTGATCTTGCATGGTCAGTATGAGGCGCTCCAGCCCGCTACCAAAGCCGATGCCTGGAACCTGCGGTCCGCCAATCGCCTCTGAAAGGCCATCGTATCGTCCACCGCCGCCGAGAGCTGCCTGTGCCCCCTCACGCGGCGACAGGAACTCGAAGACCGTCCGAGTGTAGTAATCGAGCCCTCGCACCAGTCGTGGGTTGACCTGGTAGGGAATGCCGAGGGTGTCTAACCCGCGACGGAGTTGATTCCAGTGGCTCTCACAGGCAGCACATAGATAGTCCAACATGTTGGGCGCGCCAGATAAGACGGGCTGCGTCTCGCGCTCCTTGCTGTCCAGCACCCGCAAAGGATTCCGTTCCAGGCGATGGCGATCGAGCGGAGCGAGGCGGTCCTGTTGAGCGGTCAGATAGACGACCAGATCGCGCAAGAAACCAGGGCGGCAGTTCGCGTCGCCAATGCTATTGATCTGCAGGCTCAGCCCGCGAAGCCCGCACCGCTGGTAAAATTCGCCCAGCAGGGCAATCATCTCGACGTCAACGTACGGGTCATCCGAACCAATTGCTTCGCAACCAAACTGCCGGTGCTCGCGGAAACGCCCGCGTTGCGGCTTGTCGTATCGATACATGCGCTCGATGTAATACAACTTGATCGGCTGCGGCTCTTTGTGCAGGCCATGTTGGAGATAGGCGCGCATCACTGGAGCCGTCCCCTCCGGTCGCAGGGACAGCGATGCACCGTCGCGGTCCTGAAAGGTGTACATCTCTTTGTCGACCACGTCGGTGCCTTCGCCCGACGACCGCGCGAATAAGGATGTATCACCGAAAATTGGCGTTTCGATGCGCCGGTAACCAAAAAGTTCTGCCAGCGCCTGGGCTTGATTCACGACGAATTGCCAGTACGGCCAGTCTTCCGGCAATATGTCGCCGGTGCCTCTCGGCGTGGAAAATTTTGGCACGAGCGATCAGTCCTAACCGTGAAATGGGATTGAGCGAAGCCGACCGGGAGGTGCCCCACGGCTTCGTCGATGATGGTTCTAGTGTATGACGTGCCCGTTCAGACGCTCAACGTTGTGAACTCAACTCAGCAGCCTGGCCACCGCCTCAACGCGAGACATGCCCTCAATCTCAACCACCTTGTGGCGGCTACCCATGCCCTGGATCAGCAACACGTGAGAGCGGGCGATATCGAGGCGTCGAGCCAGAAACGCCACCAGCTCACGGTTCGCTTTGCCCTCCACGGCGGGAGCGGCAACTCGCACACGAAGTGCTCCATCCTCCTGCTGCGTCACCTGGGTCTGCTTCGCACCGGGAGAAACCAGTAGATGAAGTCGCGTGCCAGACACCTCAGCCGACGTTGACCAGCAGTTGGGTCAAGACCTGACTCACCAACTGGATGAGCACCAGAGCCAGGAGTGGTGAGAAATCGATGCCGCCCACCGGCGGGAGAATTCGCCGGATGGGGCGTAAGACGGGGTCGGTAATGTCCAGGAGAACACGCGTCAATCCGCTTGCGTCGTTGGGCATAATCCAACTCATCAAAGCGCGGACGATAATGGCGATGATCAGCACCAGGCTCAAGATATGAATGAAGCTGATGACTATGTCCGTCACTGTCTCCTTGGCATCTCGTTGGACGGCCGCTCACCGAAAATTGCCCTGCCAACGCGCACTATTGTAGCGCCTTCTTGAATGGCCACCTGAAAATCACCGCTCATTCCCATCGACAGCTCGGTGAAGCCGGCCAGGCGACGGCGATCCTGAACAGCGTCACGCAGCTCTCGCAGCCGGCGGAATACCGGTCTCACCTCTTCGACATTGGCAGTAAGCGGGGCTATCGTCATCAAGCCGCGCAAGCTGAGGCCGGGGAGACCTTCCATGACCTGTATATCGTCCCAGAACCGCTCAGTCGCGACCCCGTGCTTCGAGTGCTCGGCCGCCACATTGACCTGTATCAGCACGTCGACCACGCTGCCTGCGTTGCACGCCCAGCGATCCAGGGTGGAGGCAACTTTCAGACTGTCAACGGACTCAATCAGATCAAAGGACTCGGCGGCCGCTCGCACTTTGTTCGTTTGCAAATGGCCGATAAGGTGCCATTTCGCCTCCGGCATGCGCGTAGACAACGCGCCGATTTTAGCGGTGCCTTCCTGTACGCGATTCTCGCCAAACAGCCGCTGCCCCGCCTGGTAGACCTCGAAGATTTGGTCGGGGAGCACCGTCTTGCTCACCGCCACCAAATGCACCTGCCCAGCGCGGCCGGCCCTTTCGGCCACCTGGTGGACCTCCTCTCGCACCCGGTGCAATCGGTCTGCCGGCGAACTCTCCGTCATAGCAATCCGATGCACAGCGCGAACCTACCGGTGACGCCGCCTTCCGCCCGGTGTGAAAAGAAATGGTCGGTCGTGCACGCGGTGCATATGCGATGGTTGCTAATGGATTCGGGCCGAACACCGGCGCCAATCAACTGCCGCTCATTGCTCGCCCACAGGTCTAATGTGCTGCGACCGGCATCCTCAGTGAATGCCGCTGAGTTTCCTGCCTGCTCAAAGGCGGTGGCGACCTCTGGGCCAACGGTATAGCAGCAGGGGCCGATCGACGGGCCGATTGCCACCTCCAGGTCGCGCGCGTGGCTGCCGAAGGCGCTCTGCATGGCGCGGATCACGGCCGGTCCTACCCCCAGCGCCGTCCCTCGCCAGCCCGCGTGCGCAGCGCCCATGGCGCCCCGCCGGCGGTCCACAAAAAGCAGCGGCACGCAGTCCGCGAATGTCAGCAGGAAGCGAAGTCCGGGTACATCGCTGACCACGCCATCGGAGTGAAAGGTCCGGTCTGACTGGCACGAGTCTCGCTCCGGTGCAACGCATTCCACCGGCCAGCTACCGGGATCCTTCTGCTGGAAAACCGATACCTCTCTGCCGTGCACCAGTCGAGCGAAGATCGTCTGCCCTCGCGGTGATCCGACCGCATGAAGAAACCGTTGTTGGTTTTCCCTGACACACTCGGGACTGTCGTCGGTCCGCACACCCAGGTTCAGGCTTTCGTATGGCGCCCGGCTCACGCCCCCGTGTCGCATGCTAATGCCGTGACTGACGCCCTTAAAGGTCTCAAAGCGGATCATGGGCAGCAGAGGGTCCGCCTCCGCCCCTGCAGGGACGGTTTTCACTCGCGCATCTTAACCGACCGGCTCGCGTTCGGCATCAGTCGCAGTGAGCAGTTTTTCCATTTCAAGTCGCATGGCATCGAGGTCAGCGAAGGACTTATACACACTTGCGAACCGAATATAGGCAATGTGATCAAGTTCGCGGAGCGCGTCCATGGCGAACTCGCCAATCAGGGTGCTCGACACCTCTGGCACGCCGAGTCGGTGCACGCGATGCTCGATGTTCCTCGCTAAAGCGCTGATCGAATCCACCGATAAATCGCGCTTCTCGCACGCCTTCCACATGTTCTTGACCAGCTTTTGCCGGTCAAACTCCTCGCGCCGGCCGTCGCGCTTGACCACCTGCAGACTCAGCGCTACCCGCTCGTAGGTGCTAAACCGCTGGTTGCAAACGGAACACTCGCGTCTCCGACGGATACTCTCGCCAGCCTCAATGTCTCGTGAATCGACAACACGCGAGTCGTTATGGCCGCAAAACGGACACTTCATCCCTGATTATCTCCTGCATTATGTAAATGCCCTCAATTGTACCCGAAGTTACGGACCCAGGAAGTCGTAGCGCTTGGCACAATACGTTAGAACGAGTTGCGCCGCGGTTTCATGACGCCGCGAGGCGATACGAACAGTGAAAGGGCATGATGGAGATTTCAAGCGATCCCTTTGCAGTGCATCTCGGCCAGGTGTTCGCGGCAACCGGCCATCAACTGTTTCTGGTGGGCGGAGCTGTACGCGATGCGCTGCTCGGCCATCCGCAGGCCGATCTCGACTTTGCCACCGATGCGCTACCAGAAGCGACCCTGGCCCTTCTCTCCAGGGTGGACGATGCACACCCCTATCGTGTCGGTGAACAGTTTGGCACCATCGGCGCCCGGGTCGGGCTACGCCACGTTGAAATCACGACGTACCGATCTGACGAACAGTACGTCACCGGTTCCCGGAAACCCTCCGTCCAGTTTGGCACGACACTACTGGGCGATCTTACGCGGCGCGATTTCACGGTCAATGCGATGGGACTTGACCCATTAAACGGACAACTTATTGACCCGCTGGATGGGCGGCGCGATCTCCTGGCCGGTGTGCTGAGGGCCGTGGGGAGGCCGGGGGAGCGTTTTCGCGAGGACCCGCTCCGGCTCCTTCGCGCGGTGCGCTTTGCGGCTCGCCTCGGTTTCTCGATTGAGCCGCGCACCTGGGAAGCCATGCAGGAACAGGCTGCGACCCTGATCGGAATATCGCGGGAACGTATTCGTGACGAGTACAGCCGCATCCTCACCGGCTCAAACGTGGAACAGGGGCTGACCCTGCTGCGGGATAGCGGACTGATGGAAACATCCGTTCCCCAGCTCCTCGAACTGACCCGCATGGCCGATCATGGGCCGCGCCATCCGCTCTCGCTGTGGGATCACACGCTGCGGGTGGTTCAGGGAGTCGAGCCCGATCTGACTCTGCGGTGGGCCGCACTCCTTCACGACATAGCCAAGCCGGAGACACGAACGCTGGAAGCAGATGGCCGTATACGCTTTTTTCATCATGAAGACCGTGGCGCGTTCTTGGCCAGAGAGATTCTCGCGGGACTGCGCTATCCCGGGCAGGTAGTCGACGGAGTGTCACTGCTGGTAGAAACGCACATGCAGATCCATGCCTACCAGGACGACTGGTCGGACGGAGCGGTTCGCCGATTGTTGCTGCGGCTCGGCCCCCTGATGCCCGGGGCAATTGACCTGTCGCGAGCGGACGCTTCCGGTCATTCCAACGACGGCACTTCCTGGAATGCGCCCAAGTTTGTCGCCCTCACTCGTAGAATCGAGGAGCTTGAACGGGAGCCGGTCGAGGAGATGCGCAGTCCACTTTCTGGTGACGATCTGATGCGGAGGTTTGAGCTGCCTCCAGGCGCCTGGATTCGGCCCATTAAAGACGCGCTGAGCGAAGAGGTCCTGGAGGGACGGCTCCGACCGCACGACCGGGAAGCTGCCTGGAAACTGGCAGAGGCGCTGGCGCGGGAGGCGGGGATCGCTTGATACAATCGCCCATGCTCTCGGCGAAAGCACAATCGCGTGCTCAAGCCCGTTTCGCTTGTAGGTTACGCCATCGAGATACAGTACGGCTCGCAGAGGATTCCCGCTCAAAACGGTGAGCGACTGCTCGATACGCTCCTTTCGGCTGGCATCGACCATCGGCACATCTGTGGGGGACGAGGCTTCTGCACCTCCTGCCGGGTGGAAATACTTGCCAGCGGCGAAGGGCTCTCACCTGTTTCACCGTTGGAGCGAGAGCGACTGGGGCCAGACGCGGGTCGATTGCGACTGGCCTGTCAAGCAGTGGTGCGCGGTGAGGTGCATGTCCAGGCGCCGGCAGCGAAGGCGGCTCGGTTCTCCCCTTTCGGGGATGACGATGTGAAGGCGCATGGCCGAGCCGATTAGGTCCGCACGCGTCGGGGCGGCGAATGAAGACAGACTCGGCTGCCTCGACATGATCGCGGCAACTGGAGGCATGGGCTGCGCCTCGGCGATACGTGGCGGCATTCTACTGGGGGCGCTGCTCGTGGTCTATTTATTTCTGCAACTGGGTGGAGGAGCGGCGCCTGCACCCTCTCCATCACCCTCTGGTTCACTTCCCCACGTACTCACTCAGGGTCTTGATGGGTGGCCGCTCATTCTCCCGAATCTCTTTTACCTCAAGAAACAGCTCGGTCGGCGCGTAGTGGATCAACTTCATGCTGGTATTGACATCCTCGAGCAAACTCAAGCGATTACGATCTCCCAGCCGTTTGATGACAACCTGCACGATCGCGTTCGCCATCTTGCTCAACGATAGTAACGACTGATTCCGATGTACCCGCTCTTCCAGATCGGTTTGAGCGATAACGTGCAGCCCAAACTCATCAAGAATATCGATGAGCAGTCCGGTTTCGACGCCGTATCCGGTGAAGAAGGGCACCGCTTCGAGGACAGCACGATGTCCTGCCATTTCGCCGGCCAAGGGCTGTACCAGCCCCGACAACTGCGGATAGAACAGGTTGATGAGCGGCCGAGCGGTAAGCTCTGTTACCCGCCCGCCGCCGGTGGTCAGCATCTGGCCTCCTAGATTGAGGGGCCTGCGATAAAAGCCCTTCACAAATCCGAGGTTAGGCTGCGTAAGCAATGGTCCGATCAGGCCGTACACGAACTTGGGATGAATGCCGGTGATGTCAGAGTCGATCCAGACAATGATGTCACCTTTGGTGACGTACAGGCTCTTCCATAAAGCCTCGCCCTTGCCGGGATAGGAGCCGTATTGGGGCAAGATGTCTGGGTGCTTGTACACCCGTATCCCGAGGGCTTCGACGATCTCGACCGTACGATCGTCCGAGTCGCTGTCGATCACGACGATCTCGTCGATCAGGGGGAAGCGTTCAACGAGCTGCCGCTTAATGGTGGTGATGATTTTCCCCACGGTCTTCTCTTCATTGAGCGTTGGCAGCGCCAAACTGATTGTTTTCCCCTGCGCCTCCTTCAACTCGACCAAGTGGCGGAGTGTTCGAAATTCGTGGCTGTGAAACGTGTTCTCAGCAAACCATCGGTCGACTACTTCAGAGAGATCCGATTGATCCGGCGTGCTGGACGATTCCGCGGACGACTTAAATGTATTGCGCGTCACCGGCTCGCGAGTTTTGACGATTACGACGTAGCCGGGAAGCGAACGAGCAATAGAGGTCGGGAGGCGGCCGAACACATAGGGCGAGGTTTCGTCGCGTGCCGCGGCTCCCATCACGACCATGTCGTGGCGCGTCCCTTCGTCGAGCAATACTGCTTCCGCCGAGTCGCCGTCGATCTGCAAATGTCGCACGTTCTCATAGCGCACCTGCCCGAGGATCGCCTGAAAGAAACGTTCCTCCCTGGCTCGGCGCCGCGTATTCCAGTGAGACACGTTCACATGGAGCAGTGTCAGCACAGCGCCTTTTTCTTTCGCTATGGCCTCTGCCAGGTGCAACGCGAGTCGAGCTTGTGGACCTCCGCGGGCGGGCACCAACACTGTCGTCACCCCATCCGTGTCGCCGCGCTTGACCACCGCAAGGTCGCAGGGTGGATCGCCCGCCAGACTTTCCAGCGCGGATAGGCTGGCTGGGCGACGCGTCGCGTTCCAATTGAGCAGCAACAAACTCGCCTCGGTCCGCGCTACGGACTCGCGGATGCCACCCTCCAGCGAATGAGCTGTCCGGACATCGGTATGGATTCCCCCGCCGCCCTGGCTCTGCGCGATTTTGCGCACGAGGGCACGCTTGCGGCGCACGACCAGGGCGCCTTCGCTCAGCGACCGGCCTTCGGGCACCTGCACGACACTGAGCACCGTCGCGCTGCCGCCGTAGCAGCGCAATAAACAATTGGCGATGTCGAGAAGCATTGACGGCGTCCCACTGCCAAGGGCAGGGATGAGAACGCGTGATTCAGCGTCATTCACGACGGCGCCTCCCTCGGTGGAAGCAGAGTTGTGTCGGCCGTCGACCCCGCGGCCTGCAGCAGCGGCATAACAGACTGGTCGATAATTGCATCCCAGCGATACTCTCGCAGAACTCTCCGATACAACGCCGAAGGACGGCCCTGCACGGCTTCCAGAATACGACCAGCAATATGATCGGGCGCCGCTCCCAGGTCAAAGGTCCACACGTCAGCGCCCCCAACTTCTCGAAATACCGGAATATCTGCCAGGATAACAGGGATCCGGGCCAACCCCGCCTCCAGAATTGGGAGACCAAATCCTTCCTGCGCGCTGGGGAAGAGCAATGCGTCCACGACGCGGTAGAGTTCAGCTACCGTGGCGTAGTCCAGGTTGTGGCCCAGTTCATCGGCTGCAAAGATAACGGCGTCGTTCAGCGCGAGATCGTCGCGCAGCCTCTTGAGTTCGTCGAGGTAGGTCTGGGAACGACCGGGGTGATGTGGGGCGACCGGGCCGGTCACCAGAAAGCAAGCATCAACGCCCTGGTCTCGTAAACACCGTACTGCTCTCATGGCCAGCTCGACATTTTTCCGGCGCGTCACGCGGACCGGTAGCAGCAACACCATCTGTCGCTCAAAGAGGCGAAATCGATGCACGATAGCCCTGGTTTCGGGGGAGAGCCCAAGAAAAGAATACGGGTCGATTCCGTTCGGCGCCACCAGGATATCCGAGTCCCCGTTGCCGTCCCACAGAGCGGACAACTCGGTCTGCCGCTCCCTGGACACCACCACGTAGCGCACGCCCGGCGCGGGGACGCGCAGAAGATCCCAGGGATACCCGCTATGCATGGCGGGGGCGTATAACTGGTTGACCCAGGCTAGATCGTGGGTCCAGGCAATCATGCTTCCTGGCGGGCGTTGAGCCGCTAACTCCCAGAGTGCGGAGGTCAGCGGCAGGCTGAAGTGCAGCGTAAAAGCGTTGTGCACAAGTACCACATCCCGGCTCGCCAGCAGCGGTCCAAGTTGAGCGGCGATGGAATCGCGCATACGGTAGAACCGAGAACTGACCGCCCCGTTAGCCAATTCGGCCTCGACTGCCCCACTTTCCGGCGTCGCGGCATCGATCTCGGGAAGAACGTGGACCTCGGCGCTATCAGGTGTGATGCGCCCGGCAATCACCGAGACGTCATAGCCCCTGGCGCGGAACAGCCGCACCTGTTCACCGATGATCAACTCCACACCGCCGACGATGCCGGGAGGTGTGTAGTGCACAATCGCGATTCGTTTGCTCACGGAGGAGGGCCAACCTGCAGTTGGATCGTCCCACCATTCAGCTTCACGGTAACGCCGTCATCCAATCTGCGCACCCGCAGGTCCACCTGCTGGTTACCCAGTCGCATCTGGAGCAGGTCCATCTGTGAAAAGAGGTCAGGCAGCACCGGATCTACCTGGAGAACACGATCCTTCAGCCGAGGTCGCAGGTCCAGTATGCACTGAAGCAGCATGAAGACGCACCCCGCGGCCCACGCTTGAGGGCTGCAGGACACCACGTAAGCCGCGGGGCTTGAGTTAAAACGATGATCGCGCTCGAACCCGCAAAATAACTCCGGCAGCCGTGCATCCGAAAAGCGGAACCCGGCTTCAATCATGCCGCGGACGACTCGAATTGCGCGCTCCGCCTCACCTGAACGTCGCATTCCCAGGGCAATAATGGCGGTGTCATGCGGCCATACCGACCCGTTGTGATAGCTCATGGGATTGTAGTTATTCGACTCGGAGGACAGGGTTCGGATACCCCACCCGGAAAACATGTCACGCGCCATCAGGCGGGTCGTCACGGAGTGGATTTTGTCCGCATCCACGATGCCGGACCAGAGACAGTGCCCGGCATTTGAGGTCACAGCTGTCACCTGAACCTTCGCTGCATCGAGGGCCTGGGCGTAGATACCCTCGTCTGCCATCCAGAAATCGCGATTGAATCGCTCTTTTAGCTCGGCGGCCTCGCGCTGGAGACGAAACGCCGTCTCCGCGTCACCTCGTTGGCGCAGCAGGTCCGCCATGCCCACCTTGGCCTGATAGACGTAGCCCTGCACTTCGACCAGCGCGATCGGCGGAGTGGCAGAGGCGCCGTCCGCATATTGCACTGAGTCGACCGAATCCTTCCAGCCCTGATTGACCACACCACCGGAGCGATGCGCGATGTATTCGACGTATCCGTCGCCATCACTATCGCCGTATCGGTCGATCCATTCCAGCGCACGCAAGGCAGACGGTACGATATCCGCGTAGAGTTGATCGGAATCCAGCCACAACATAGCCTCAACGAAGAGGACCAGGAAGAGCGGAGTTGCATCAACCGTACCGAAGTACGGGGTGTGCGGCACCTCGTGAAGGCGAGCCAGTTCCCCACGGCGCAGTTCGTGCATGATCTTGCCCGGCTCCTCCTCCTTGTACGGATCCACCACCAGACCCTGGTTCGCCGCCAGAAACCGCAGAGTCCCTTCGGCGAGTTGAGGGTTGTACATCAGGCTCTGCAAGGCGGTAATGATGGCATCGCGACCGAAAGGGACGGCATACCAGGGAATGCCGGCATCGGGAACCAAGCCGAAACGGCTCTGTTCGACCAGGGTCCGGAGGTCATACCGGCTGGCCCGCAGCAGTTCGCGGTCGAACAACTCGTTGTCGGTTGCGATGGTGGTCGAGGTCTGGTCCCACTCACGGTAGGAGGCGGCTAACCGATCCAGTTCCGCGTCAAAGTCGGGACTCATCGGTGTGCTTTCGCCCTCGAGGCGCGGTTGAGCGCGAACCACGATAGACTTTCGAGCCTTGGGTTCCAGGCGCAGAGAGAATCGCACTGCGCGCGCCGCAACTGCTTCAGGTACCTCACTGAACGTAACCACTGTGCTGCGAGCCAGGCCGTCGCGCCCCAGATACGAAAAGAGGAGATCGTCTCCGCCAAACTTCACGCTGATCTGACCCGCGACTCGTTGCGTCTTGAATCCTCGAATCGAAAAGATGTCCTGAAAGTCGGCATCAATCGACAGACCTACTTCCAGGTCTATGGCAAAGTGATTGCAGTTCAGGAAGCCGATACGTTCGTACAATCCTTGGCCCGAGACGAACCGGCTACGCCGGATACTGATCGTTTGCCGCTTAACCCGCTGTCCATCTGGAAGTATGAGAGGGGGATTAATGCACTGAAAAGTAGCGATATAGTGCTTGTTTGCCGAGTTAGAGAGGAAGAGAGGTTTGTACCCGTTGACCGACAGCTCGAATCGATTGAGAAAGCGAGTGTCCCGAAAGTAGAGTCCGAGGCCACCGGGGTTGTCCGCGGGCACATCCCCGGCCTCGTTGCTAATGAACTGAAGTTCATCTTCCTTGAGCGCAACAGTACCCATCAGCATCGCTCTGCCCATGCTCGACACACCGGCGGGACGGTCGCCTGGCGGCTACGCACGGTTCGGACGATCATGTTGGGCCGGCGCCTTCATATCGACTCGCTCTCCCCCACGGTCAACTCGAGGTAACGCCGCGCGACCGCGACATTGATCTCATTTTGACTTACGGCACGATCTGGACCCGCGTTGGGCTCCGCCTTGGCCAGGGAATCTCCGAGAAAAAGGACTCCCACCTCGATAAAGTCGTCAGGATGTTCCGCTTTAATGCGGTACACATCCTCGATGAACGGTTGGCTTTCGGTGTACTCGAGGCTGAAAGTTCCCTGCTGCCGGGCTCGCTTCCGCAGTAGCCCGAGCAGAAAGTGATCTTCAGCAGTGCGGGCCACGTAGGCAATTTGCGGCCCCGTCAAACCAAACTGGTCGAGCCCCACGTCCTCTCGGATCAGCCGGCCTGAAAGGGATTCATGTCCAGCGAAGTGGAAACCGCGCGCGCCCTGGGTACGAGTGCCAAACTTGCCGATGTCGTGCAACAAAATTGAAATGTGCAGCAGTTGCCACCGGGTCAAACCATCAACGTGGCAGGACAGAGCCCGATCGACAGCGTCCCATACTCGCCAGGCACGCAGATAGCGAGGCACGTCGCGGTCAAAGACGCCGAGAAACACTCGCGTATGAGTAATGATTCCCCACTGATGCCATTGGGTTTGGTGCTGGTTGCGATCGTCAGGGCACTGCGAAAAAGCTCGATTTTCGGGCTTATTGGTATCGAGGTAGCGCTCAATCACACCGCGGCTCAGGGCCGGCAACTGTTCATTGATACTCGATAGTATCGAGTCGAAATCGGAGGGGGACTGCATGGCGTCGGGCATCTGCCTCATCTTAGCGATCCAAGCACTGCGACGCGTACTGTCCCGTGGTACACTCCAGCGGTCATGCGTCAGTCAGCTTCCGCCGAGCCAGCGCGGTGTGCGGCGAGCGCGTATCAGCGGCGCGGGAGGACAGAGAACGTGCGTCATTTTGGACTGCTCGGTATCGCTATGGTGTTGGTTGGCTGCGGGACATCCAGCGCATCGAGTCCGACCGCGACCCCCGGCATACAGCACAAATACGCGGCGCCGCCACCAATATCAATCAACCTGCACCATCACTACACCGCGACGGTGGTAGTGTCTAGCGACCGCGTGCATGGCTCCTTCACCTTTACGCTGCTGCCGGCGGTGGCTCCGCTCGCGGTCAACAACTTCGTGTTCCTTGCGCGCCACCACTACTTCGACGGTAATATTTTCCACCGCGTCATCAAAGGTTTTATGGTTCAAACCGGAGACCCTCTCGGCACCGGCACCGGTTTTCCCGGGTACCACTTTAAGATCGAGAAAACAACGCTACCGTACACGCGGGGCACCGTCGCCATGGCAAATTCGTCGGTGGCAGACTCGAACGGCAGCCAGTTCTTCATTATCGTGGCGCCAACGTCGTACCCGCTGCCCCCGAGCTACACCGTGTTCGGAAAGGTCACCTCAGGCATGGGTGTCGTGCAGCAAGTCGCGAATACTCCCGTGACGGCAAATCCAGGGAGCGGAGAAATGTCGACGCCGCTTACTGATGTCACGATGACGCGGGTCAGCATTCGCGAAACGCCTTAGTGGTAGTTTGTTGACGGCGGTCATGCGGCTGCATAGAGGTCGATGCCTCGTCCCTGCCAGAGCCACTCAAGCAACTGCCGCAACGCTGGTGGTGGAGGTTGCGTGGACCACGCTCTCCAGTAGC
>JAABUU010000459.1_pt1 | contig 92223 bp, 87 predicted proteins | sample 5559301 | NCBI WGS metagenome assembly JAABUU01 (sample SAMN10711884, study PRJNA513360) | rock metagenome | isolation source: Antarctica rocks | place: Antarctica: Victoria Land, Richard Nunatak white | reverse complement strand
TCACCCGACGGGCCTACGGATTCCACACCGCCCAAGCCGCGCTCGCGCTGATCATGCTCACCTGCGGACCCATCACCCTGATGCTCCCGCACGAGGACATTCACCTACACGTATGACAGGAGAGCCGGCTTTCGTTGAGTGCGCGCCAGAGCGCCTTCATGGTCGGCGCCAGCCGGGCCAGTTCCTCCTGGTGGCACCCGGCCAGGGCGTCCAGGCGCTCGCGCCCGAGCGAGGTGAGCGACAGCCTCACCGTGCCGTGCCGTTCGGGGTCGGGGTGGCGAGTGACGAGGCCGGCCGCCGCGGCCCGGTCAATGAGCCCGACCACGCTGTGGTGGCGCAGGACGAGGTAATCAGCGAGCTCGCCGATCGTCGGTCCGCGGACATCGGCATGGCCTCGTACGGCGAGCAGGAGCTGATGCTGGGCCGGCGTGAGGCCGGCGGCGTGGGCCTGCTCCTCGCTCCAGTGCAGAAACCGCCTCAGGCCCGCCCGAAGCTCGAGCAGATGCTCGTAGTCGCGGTCGGTGGGCATCACCTGGGACATCTACTTCCCGACACGATATCGTATAACGATGTCGCATTCAGACATGGCTTCCTCCGCTCGCACAGATCGACCCCGCTCGTTGCCGCCGACCTCACTCCCCGGCTCCCCCGGGTGGCGAGCGCGTTGACACGTTCCGGGCCACCCACGCACGGCTCGCTGCGCCCGGAGGATCTCGGTGACTTCAGCGTCAACGCGCGGATGCTGAAGATCACCGCCTGGGCGGTCCCGATCGGCCTGCTCAGCGCTGGTCTGGCCTTCGTGCTGTTGAGGCTGATCGGGCTGATCACGAACCTCGTCTTCTACCAGCGGCTCAACACGCACCTGGTCGCCCCCGGCGCGGGTCCCGATCACCCGTGGTGGTTGGTGCTGCTGGCACCCGTGGCGGGCGGGCTGCTCGTTGGCCTGATGGCCCGGTTCGGCTCGGAGAAGATCCGCGGTCACGGGATGCCCGAGGCGATCGAGGCGATCCTCGTGGGCGGCAGCCGGATTCAGCGCCGGGTCGCCCTCTTGAAGCCGATCTCGGCCGCGATCAGCATCGGCACCGGCGGCCCGTTCGGTGCTGAGGGGCCGATCATCATGACCGGCGGAGCCGCGGGCTCGATCCTCGCGCAATACCTCCATCTGTCGGCGGATGAGCGCAAGACCCTGCTCGTCGCCGGCGCCGCCGGCGGCATGGCGGCGACCTTCAACGCCCCGCTGGCTTCGGTGCTGCTCGCCGTCGAGCTGTTGCTGTTCGAGTGGCGTCCCCGGAGCTTCGTGCCCGTCGTCGCGGCGGTCGCCACCAGCACGGTGGCGCGGGGGGCGCTGCTGGGCACCGGCGCGATCTTCGCGTTACCCGACGTCCACGTGCACCTGCACGCTACGGTCGAGTTGCTGTGCGTGGTGGCCGGCCTCACCGGAGGCGTGTTGGCGATCGTCGCCACCAGCCTGGTCTACGCCTCCGAGGATGCTTTTCGCCGGCTCCCGATCCACTGGATGTGGTGGCCCGCGCTCGGCGGCCTGATCATCGGCGCGGGCGGCCTGATCGAGCCCCGTGCCCTCGGCGTCTGATACGACGTCATCGACACGCTGCTCACCGGCCACGCCGGCCTCTCGCTGATCATCGGGATCCTGATCGTCAAGACGGCGATCTGGAGCCTCTCCCTCGGGTCCGGCACCTCGGGGGGCGTGCTCGCCCCGGTGTTCATGATCGGGGCTGCCCTCGGTGCCCTGGAAGGTCACGTGCTGCCGGCGGTGGTCCCGGGGTTCTGGGCCCTGGTCGGGCTTGCGGCGGTGCTCGGCGGCGTGATGCGGTCACCGCTGACCGGCGTCGTCTTCCCGCTGGAGCTGACCCACGCGTGGCCGGTGATCCTGCCGCTGCTGATCGCCGCGACGTCCGCCTATGCCATCTCGGCGCTGGTGCTCAAGCGCTCGGTGCTGACCGAGAAGATCGCCCGCCGGGGCCTTCACCTGACCCGCGAGTACTCGACCGACCCGCTGGAGGTGATCCTCGTCCGGGACGTGATGCGCGCGCCCGCGCTCGTTTCAGACTCGGGCTCGTCCGTTCACGACAGAGCCGACGTGGATGGCGTGGTGGTGTACGCCTCAGACACGCTGCGTCAGGTGGCCAACCGGTTCGCCGTTGCCGAGATCGACCGGGCGCCGGTCCGCGAACGCGATGACGCCGGGGCACCGGTCGGGGTGATCACGCTTCCGGACCTGCTCGAGGCTCGGCTGCTTGACCACCGCGAGGAGCATCACCGCGAACGCACCCTCAGTCCCCAGCTCGGCGCCGCCCAGTGGCGCGGGCGCTACCTCAGCCGCCGACGGCCGGACTGACGGCCCGGCGGTGAGCTAACTGGCTCGCCGGACCCCGGCCTCCTGCTCCAGACCATCAAACCGTCCCGCGGCTGCGTCTGTCGTGGCGCCCTGACCGGGATGACGACGAAAGGTCGGGAGCATCCCGTGGCGCTGATCCTCCAGCTCGAAGGCCAGCACGCAATACGCGGCCACGGCGGTGATAACGAGCCCCACAACGCCCGCGACGTCCCGCCAGACGCCGGCTGCGCTCAGCTCGTAGACGCCGGCGAGCACGAACCGCAGCGCGGCCACCGCGAACACGGCCGCGGGCAGTGGTTTGGCCACCGTGACCGCCGCCGCCGAGAGCGCCAGCATGGTGCCGGCGGCCACGAGCAGCAGGCCAAGGGCCGGGCTTGTGCTCCCAGGTGCGGACACGAGATGCACGAGACCGAGCGACAGCCAGGTTGTGGCCAGCAGGCCCAAGGTGGCGCCCGTGGCCCCGTCACGGGCGAGATAGGCGAACACGCAGGCCAGGAGCTGTAAGACAAACGGCACCGACAGCAGGATCAGGCCGACATCGGTGCCCTGCGTCTTGGGGACCCACCCGAGGTCAAGGCCGCTCTGCACGAAGGAGGCGACCGCGAGCCCCGACATCCCGATTGTCAGCGGCGTCCCGATCGGACGCAGGAACACCCGAACCTGGGGGGGGTCGCTCACAGTCGGTGCGCTACCCGAAGCCTTGGGGTGAATCCCGCGTGGTGGTCATCGTGGTGACGAAGCCTAAAGACGAGGCCGCTCAGCGCGGGCTCCACATCGGGCAAATGGAGCCAGATCACCGCGGTCACGCCTTACTCGGCGCCGGCGACTGCCTTAGCTTAGCGCGAGGGTTCGCAGAGGCTTGGGTCGCGCTTTCGGATATCGAGGGGTGATACCCAGGTCTGATCTGGGGGACGTGATGCATCTGGGTTCCGAATACCGCGACTGAGATGCGTCACGTCAAATGCCCTGGCGCCGAAGCAGGACGGTGGCCAGCGGGAGCAATGCCTTGACACCTAGCGATCCTATGCCTATCCTCACTAGGTGTGAGAGCCGACGCGCTGAACGGACAGCTCGACTCGCTGATCCTCGGCAGCCTCGCCGAGGAGCCGGCCCACGGCTACGCGATCCTGCAGCGCCTCAAGCGGCGCAGCAGCGGCGCGTTTGACCTGGCCGAGGGAACGATCTATCCCGCCTTGCATCGGCTCGAGCGCGACGGCCTGCTGAGCAGCTCGTGGTCGATCCAGAGTGGACGGCGCCGGCGGGTGTACAGCCTCACCCGCAGGGGCCGCGCGGCCCTTCGCGCCCGCCGTAGGGACTGGATCCAGTTCGCGCGGGCGGTCGAGGCGGTGCTCGGATGAGCTGGCTTGACCATCTGGCTGACGAGCTCGGCACTCGCGGGGTGACCGGCCGCGAGCAACGGCGCATCGTGCTCGAGTTGCGAGACCACATCGACTGTGAGCCGGGCTGCGAGGCGCGGCTCGGTGACCCGCGGCAACTGGCGGTCGAGTTCGCCGATCAGCTCGCCACTGCCCGCGGGCGCCTCAGCGCTTTCCAGAGCTTCGGCGCGCTGGCTGTCACGGCGGCCGCGCTGCTCGTATCACAGTTGGCGATCGGTCACGCCGGGGGCTACCCCGGCTTCACCCGCGGCCTCTCGCTGGTGCTGTTCATACCGGCGGCCCTCGGCATGTTCATCGCGCCCCAGGTGGCGCTGGTGGCCGGAACGCTGGCGGCCCTGAGGGCTCTGCGCCGCCGGCGGGCGAGGATCCTGCCCGCCGCGGAGCTGGCCCTCATCCGGCGGCGCGCCCGGATCGGCCTCAACGCCGGGATCGCCACCGTGATCGGCCTCGAGCTCTACGTCCTGGACTTCGGGGCGGTCCTGCCCGCCTGGTGGCTGGCGCTCATCGGCGGGCTCGCCGGTGTCGCCGGCGTGGCTGTGATCGGTGCGTCCAGGAGCCTGGCTGATGCTGGAGCGATCGTCTCCGGCACGAGCGGCCTAGCGGGCGACGTGTTCGACGATCTGCCCGCTATCGGCTGGTCCTGGCTGCGCCGCCGGCCCTGGCGGCTGGGTGCGATCGCTTCGCTGGGGGTCGGGCTCGCGTTGACGCTGGCCGGGTGGCAGGCCGAGCACTCGTTGATCGAGGGCATCGAGCGCGGAGCCTTCGAAGGACTGGCTGCGGCAGCCGGGTTCGGGTTGCTGGGGCGAGCTATCGGGGTGCTCAGCCCCCGGGGCTGATCCGAGCAGCCGCTCGGCGAGCTCGGCATAGCCGCGCCGAACGCGGCCAGCCGCCGAACCAGGGCAGCGCCCGGGCCGAGCCGCGGCGGCCCGCGCAGGATCGCGTCCTGCAGCTCGCGCTCGTGGTCAAGGACCGCCAGGGCGAGTGACGCCCGTGGAGAGGATGCGGAACCGATTAGGCTCGGCGGCGTCAGGTCGGCCAGCGATGAATCGGGACTGACTCCAGCTCCCCGACCTGATCCTTGGACAGACTCAGGCTGACTTCGTCGTTCTCGATCTTCGTCACCGCGCGGATCGGGATCGTGATCTCCCGCTTGCCCCACAGGTGCCCGTACTCGAGCACGAGATGCGTGATCCGCTGCTCGTCACCGACGACGAAACCATCGACTCGGCCGAGGCGGTGGTTGTCTGAGGAGATCACCGGGCTGGTCCGGCGGACCTCGATCCGATCCTTGGGCAAGCGGTCATACAGCGCGGTGACGTGATCGTCGAAGGCGACCGGCCCCACTCCCGACGGCGCTTCCAGGCCGACGCCGCCCGGGTTCAAGCCTCCGTAGTAGGGCAGGGCAAGGATGTTCTCGATTCCGACCTCCCAATCGGGATCCTCGATCGGAAGCTCACCCACGCGCAGGTAGGCTGACTTCTGCAGGGGCTCGAGCTGGTCGATCTCGGCGATCGTCAGATCCAGTGAGAGGGCGGCGCTGCCCGGCGCCAGCGGGTGCGCGCGGGCGATCGCCACCAGCCGAGCCAGATCGTGGCGATGGTGCGGTTGCACGACCAGGTGGGTGACGCGTCGCCGGATCGGGTCGATGACGACGTCCGCCAGCTCCCCGTAGGCCCCATCGGCGCAATGGACGGCGCTGCCGAGCTCCAGGCGCATCAGGCGAGCCGGGTCATCAGGTGAAGCACACTCGTAACGATAATCGCTTGAAGGCTCGTCCACGACTCGCCCGTCGCGGCGGCGCGTCAGCCGGTCAGCAGTCGCTGGTCAATCGATCAGCCGTCGTTGCAGGCGCCAGATGGCCAGCCGCCACATGACCAACGCGAATCCGGTCAGGACGGCGGCGTGGCCGAGGTCGGGGGTCCCGATCGTCTGCAGCGACACGTCGCGGACCAGCGCTACGCAGTGATAGAGCGGGTTGAACTGGGCGATCGTCCGTAGTGCGCCCGGCAGCGTAGAGATCGGAAAGAAGGTCCCCGCGACCAGGAACATCGGCGTCAGCACGGCGCTGGTGACGTAGTTGAAGTTGTCAATCGTCTTGGCCACCGCGGCGATCAGCACCCCGAAGGCGGCAAAGCCAAAGCCGGTCACGAAGCCGATCGGCACCACGAGCAGCATTCCGGCCTCGGGCTTGAGGCCGAACGCGAACCCGACCACCAGCGGGGCCAGCCCGTACACCCCGGCGCGCACCGAGATCCACAGGATCTCGGCCGTGACCAGCTCCTCCACGTCCACCGGCGCGGCCAGCAGTGCGTCGTAGGTGCGCTGGAACTGCCAGCGGATGAAGGTGTTGAACATGCCCGGGAAGGCGGAGGAGAACAGCACCGCCGTCGCCACCACGCCGGTGGCCACGTACTCCACATAGGTCACGTGGCTGAAGTGGCGGACCAGTGACCCGAAGCCGAGCCCGAAGGCCAGCAGGTAGATCGTCGGCTGCACGACCGAGGAGAAGGTGGTCGCCTTCCAGTAGCGCCGAAACAGCACGATGTCGCGGGTCATCACGCCGGCCAGGGCGGCCGGCTCGAGGCGGCGCATCCGCAGCGGCGTCCGCGCGGCGCTCATTCGATCTCCTGACCGGTCAGGGCGACGAACGCGTCCTCGAGATTGGCCGGCCGACGAACCCCTTCGGGCGCCTCGCCGTCGAGCTGCTCGGCTCCGAGCAGGGCGACCGCCGGGCCGCTGCGGCGGTGTGACCAACCGCGTTGTTGTGCCAGCGCCTCGAGCTCGGCCAGCTGCGCGGGCGGGCCGTAGACCTCGAGCACCTCACGCCCGGCGTGGGCGCGGACCAGCTCGGCCGGTGTGCCCTGAGCGATGATCTGCCCGGCGGACATCACCGCCACCGTATCGGCGAGGCGCTCGGCCTCCTCGATGTAGTGGGTGGACATCAGCACCGTGACGCCGCTGGCCCGCAGCCCGTCGATCAGCGACCACAGCTCCTGGCGCACCTGGGGGTCCAGGCCGACGGTGGGCTCGTCGAGCAGCACGAGATCGGGACGATGGATCAAACCCCGGGCGACCAGCAGCCGGCGGCGCATGCCGCCGGAGAGCTCGCGCACGATCGTGTCGGCACGGCCCTGGAGGTTGGCGATCTCCAGCGCCCGCGCCACCGCGGCGGCTCGCTCGGTCCGCGGCACTCGGTACAGCCGCGCGAACACGCCGAGGATCTGCCGACAGGTCAGCTCGACGTCTAAGTTGTCGAGCTGGGGCACCACCCCCATCGCCATGCGAGCCTGCTTGGACTCGCCAGGGAGCTGGAAGCCGAGCACCTCGATGCTGCCCTCGTTGGCCAGCGTCTGTGCGGTCAGCATGCGCATCGTGGTCGACTTGCCGGCGCCGTTTGGCCCCAGCAGCCCGAAGCACACACCGGTCGGGACGAGCAGGTCAAGCCCGGCTACGGCGACGATCTCGCCGTAGCGCTTGACCACCCCTCGCAGCCTGATCGCCGGGTCGCCACCCATGCGCCCAGCATAGTCTCGCCGGCAGCCTTCCAGACACCCTCGAGAGCGTGCGCTGAGACGCGCCTGAGCAGGCTCAGAAAAAGCGCGATTCAGCCGCCCCGGAGCAGGCGCGGCGCCTGGACCACCAGGCGGGGCAGATCGGCCCGGGAGCGGTCCAGGGCGTCGGCCAGCGCTGCGGCGCCGGCGGACTCGAGCGCGTGCCCGTGTCCGACGAGCAGTCGCTGTGGGCGATAGCGGCCCAGCGCCCCGCGCGGCGGGGTGAGGCGCAGCAGGGGGTGGACGCCCGCCGCGCGCCCAAGGGCGAATACCGGGGCTGTGCCGATCGCCTCGGCGACGACCAGCGTCTCCAGCTCGGGCCACCACAGCGCCACCTCGTTCCACCGGATCCGGGAGATCACCGGCACGACCTCAAACGGTGTATCGGGCATGCGCTCGGGGAGCCGCACCAGGGGCACGCCGAGGCGCCCGGCGATCTGCTCGCAGTCACGGTTGTGGCGATCGAGCAGCTGCACGACGCCCGCGGGCGTCCCGAGCTCGGCGGTCGCCGCCGCGGCCGCGTCATCCTCGAACGGATCGATCAGCCAGACCCGACCGTCAGCGGACAGAGCGTGGGCCGCGCGCACCATCCCGCCCGTCTCGATCCAGGTCAGGCCGACTTCGTGGGGTTGCAGGGTGACGGTCATCGGCTGCCAAGCCTACTCGGGCGCGCTGATCTCGACCGCGCCGAACCCGGCCAGAGGCCGGTCGACGAAGAAGATCTCGATCGTGATGTCACGACGTGCGCCTGGGAGAGGAAGGCCAGCACCTTTCGGTCGGGGACCGATCGCCGGCTCGCGCTCACATCCTGAACAGGCCGTAGCGGATCTCGCCCAGCGGCGCGTTGCCCGCCGCCGAGAGCGCCAGCCCCAGCGCGTCACGGGTGTCTCGCGGGTCGATCACGCCGTCGTCCCACAGCCGCGCGGTCGCGTAGTACGAATGACCCTGCCGTTCGTACTGAGAGCGCAGCTGCGCCCCGGTCTCGGCCTGGCCGACCTCGGTCATCACGGCGGCCGCCTGCTCGCCGCCCATCACCGAGATCCGTGCCCCCGGCCACATCCACAGCAGCCGCGGCGAGTAGGCACGGCCGCACATGCCGTAGTTGCCCGCCCCAAAGGATCCCCCGACGATTACGGTGAGCTTCGGTACCCGGGCGGTGGCCACGGCGGTGACCAGCTTGGCGCCGTGCTTGGCGATCCCGCCGGCCTCGTAGTCGCGGCCGACCATGAAACCCGTGATGTTCTGCAGGAACAGCAGCGGGATCCGGCGCTGATCGCACAGCTCGATGAAATGCGCACCCTTGAGCGCTGACTCCGAGAACAGGATCCCGTTGTTGGCCAGCACGCCGACCGGGTGTCCGTGGATGTGGGCGAAGCCGCACACCAGCGTGGCGCCATAGAGCTCCTTGAACTCGCTCAGGCGCGAACCGTCGACGATCCGGGCGATGATCTCGCGGGCGTCGTAGGGCTTGCGCACGTCCGCCGGGATCACCCCGAGCAGGGTGTCGGGATCGACGGCCGGCGGCTCGACGGGTCGGCGGTCCCACGGAAGCGGCGCCTTGGGCGCGAGCGTCGCGACGATCTCCCGGACGATCCTCAGCGCGTGCTCGTCGTCGGACGCCAGGTGGTCGGTGACTCCGGAGGTCCGCGAGTGCAGCTCCCCGCCGCCCAGCTGCTCGGCGGTCACCTCCTCGCCGGTGGCGGCCTTGACCAGCGGCGGTCCGCCGAGAAAGATCGTGCCCTGCTCTGCGACGATCACCGTCTCGTCGCTCATCGCCGGCACGTAGGCGCCGCCGGCGGTGCACGAGCCCAGCACGGCGGCGATCTGGGGGATCTCGGCGGCCGACATCGTCGCCTGGTTGAAGAAGATCCGGCCGAAGTGCTCGCGGTCTGGGAACACCTCGTCCTGGCGGGGGAGAAAGGCGCCCCCCGAATCGACCAGGTACAGGCACGGCAACCGGTTCGCGGCCGCCACCTCCTGGGCGCGCAGGTGCTTCTTGACCGTCATCGGGTAATAGGTTCCGCCCTTGACGGTGGCGTCATTGGCGATGATCACGCACTCACGTCCGGACACCCGGCCGATGCCGGTGATGATCCCGGCGCCCGGGGCTTCGTCGTCATACAGCCCATGCGCGGCCATCGGTGAGAGCTCGAGGAACGATGCGCCGGGGTCGACCAGCCGGTCGACGCGCTCTCGGGGCAGCAGCTTGCCGCGGCTCAGATGACGCTCCCGAGCGCGCTCGCCGCCCCCGCAGGCGACCCGGTCAAGCTGGGAGCGCAGGTCGTCGACCAGCCTCAGGTTGGCCTCGAGGTTGGCTCTGAACTCGTCCGAGCTGGGGTTGGCGTCAGAGCGCAGCACGGTCATGTCGCGGCCGCCTCGACGCGGGCGAGCGGTTGATCGACGACCACCTTGTCACCCACGGCCACGTTGAGCGCGGCCACCGACCCGTCGACCGGAGCCGCCATCACCAGCTCCATCTTCATCGACTCGAGCACGACGACGGGATCGCCCGCCCGGACCGCATCGCCGACGGCCGCCGCGATCAGCAGCACCTGGCCGGGCATCGGCGCGCGCAGGTCGCCGTCGGCGACGCCGGCCGCCGCCGCACTGGTCGACACGGCCGTGACCGCCCAGGCAAATCCGTTGTGGCCGATCCACGTCGTCTCGCCGTCGCGGGCCAGCAGCCATTCGCCACGCCCGGCGATCGCGAAGCGCCCGTCCGCGATCCGGCGCGTGGCGGCAACGAGATCGGGAGCCACCTCGACGTCGACGGGGTCGCCCGTGCCCACCGCCATCCGCCAATGAGACGGCGCCCTGAGGCCGCCCAGCCGCCACCCGTCGACACGCTGGAAGGGATCGTCGCCACCGCGATCGCGCCGCTCGGCGAGCGTCAGCATCGCGGCCGCCACCGCGACGTCCACGTCTGACATGGGCGCCGGGGGCACGCCGCGGCGCTCGATCAGCCCGGTGTCCAGCTTGCCGGCGCGAACGGCGTCATCGGCGAGCAGCCCGCGCAGGAAGCCGGTCGTCGTGGACACCCCGAGGACGTTGAGTCGGCTGAGCGCCCGCTCCATCAGCCCGAGCGCCTGCGGGCGATCCTCGCCGTGCACGATCACCTTGGCCAGCAGCGAGTCATAGCTCGTGTCGACTACGCTGCCGGTCTCGATTGCATCGTCGATGCGCACGTTCGGCGGCCGGTCGTAGGCGAGCACCCGTCCGGCCGCGGGCAGGAAGTCGCGAGCCGCGTCCTCGGCGTTGATCCGGGCTTCGACCGCGTGACCGCTCATTCGGACGTCGTCCTGGTGCAATCCGAGCGGCTCCCCGGCGGCGACGCGGAGCTGAAGCTCCACCAGGTCCAGGCCGCAGACCAGCTCGGTCACCGGGTGCTCGACCTGCAGCCGGGCGTTGCACTCCAAGAAGTAATGCTGACTTGGATCCTCGAAATCGGCGATGAACTCAACCGTCCCGGCGCCCACGTAGCCGGCCGCCCGGGCCAGGGCGACGGCTTCGGCGCCAAGCTGCTCGCGCAGCCGATCACCGACGGCTGGAGACGGGCACTCCTCGATCACCTTCTGATGGCGGCGCTGCAGCGAGCACTCGCGCTCGCCGAGGTGAAGCACCGAGCCGTGCGCGTCGGCGATCACCTGCACTTCGACGTGCCGAGCCCGAGGCAGGAAGCGCTCGATGAACACGCGCTCGTCGCCGAAGCCGGCCTGCGCCTCGCGGCGGGCGGATTGCAGGGCCGCATCGAGGTCCTCGGGCCGATGCACTACGCGCATCCCACGCCCGCCGCCGCCGCCGGCCGCCTTGACCAGCAGCGGGTAGACTCTGGCGCTGCGAGCTTCAGACTCGGTGAAGCTCGCCACCACCGGTAGGCCCGCCGCACCGGCGGCGCGCTTGGCCGCCAGCTTGTCGCCCATCAGCTCGCTCGCCGCCGGCGGCGGCCCCACGAACACGACGCCGGCGGCGCCGCAGGCCCGAGCCAGCGCCGGGTTCTCGGATTGAAAGCCGTAGCCGGGGTGAAGCGCCTGAGCCCCGGTCAGCCCACAGGCTCCGACCAGCGCGTCGATGTCCAGGTAGGAGGACACCTCCACCGCGGCGTCGGCCTCGCGCACGTGAAGTGCTTCCCGGTCGGTCGGCGTGTAGACGGCGGTGGCTCGGGCGCCGAGGCGGTGCAGCGTCCTGATCACGCGGCGCGCGATCTCGCCCCGGTTGGCGATCAGGACCGCCGCGAACATCTCAGCCGTGCCAGTCGACCGGGCCGGCCGCCAGCGTGTGGCTGCCCAGGCGTCGGCCGAGGTGGCGCTGCACGGCCCGCGCGCACTCCAGCAGGGCGGCGAGATCGATGCCGGTCGCCACGCCCATCTCGTGCAGCATCGAGACGACGTCCTCGGTTGCGACGTTGCCGGTTGCCCCCGGGGGCACCGGGCAGCCGCCGAGCTCGCCGAAGCTGGACTCAAACGACTGAACGCCGGCCTGCAGCGCCGCGTACACGTTGGCCAGTCCCTGGCCCCGGGTGTTGTGAAAGTGCGCGGTGAGCTCGACTCCGGGCAGCTGGACTTCAGCGGCCGCGAAGAAGCGGCGCACCTGGTCCGGGTTGGCCATCCCGGTCGTGTCGCCAAAGCCGATCTCCTGCGCGCCCGCCGCGACCAGCCGGCCGGCGATCTCGAACACCCTCCCGGGCTCGACGCGGCCCTCGTACGGGCAACCGAACGCGGTGCTGATCACGCCCTCACAGCGCAGGCCCGCCTCCCGTGCTTGGGGGAGCACCCGCTCCAGGGCGCCGAGCGACTCCTCGATCGAGCGGTTGACGTTGTGGCGGTTGTGGGTCTCAGACGCCGACAGGAAGACGTTGATCTCGTCAAAGCGATCGTGTACCGCCAGCGCGTTGTCGAGCCCTCGCTCGTTGGGGATCAGCACCGAACGGCTGACCCCGGGCGGTACGTCGATGCGCCGCAGAACCTCGGCACCGTCGGCCAGCTGGGCGATCACGTCGCCGCGCACGAAGCTGGTCACCTCGAGCCGCTGCAACCCGGTTCGGGCCAGCGCGTCGATCAGACCGATCTTGGCCTCGGTGGGGATCGTCTCGGGCTCGTTCTGAAACCCGTCACGCGGTCCGACCTCTCGGATCCGGACCCGCTCGGGCGGCGTCTCGGTCATGGGCATAGCGCCCGGACGCGGGACCCGCTCGCGCCCGCCCGCTCGTCGGTCATGCCCCGAGCGCCCGGGCGATCACCATCTGCTGGACCTCGTCGGTGCCCTCTCCGATCGTCAGGATCTTGGCGTCACGGTAGAAGCGGCACACCGGGTACTCCTCGATGTAGCCGTACCCGCCGTGGATCTGGACCGCCTCCTCGGTGGCGCGCACGGCCAGGCGACCGGTCTTGAGCTTGGCCTGGGCGGCGGTGAGCGAGAACGAGCGCCCCTGGTCCTTGAGCCAGGCCGCCTTGTAGGTGAGCAGGCGCGCGGCTTCGATCTCGGTGGCCAGGTCGGCCAGCTTGGCGGCGATCGTCTGGAACTTGACGATCGGGCGTCCGAACGCCCGCCGCTCCTTGGCATACGCCAGCGCCTGATCCAGCGCGCCCTGGGCCAGCCCGACCCCCATCGCCGCCACCCCGATCCGCCCGATGTCCAGCACGTGCAGGAACTGCTTGAACCCCTCTCCGCGGCCGCCGAGCAGGTTCTGCGCCGGGATTCGGCAGTCGGTGAACGTCAACGGCCGCGTGTCTGACGCATTCCAGCCCATCTTGCGATACGGCTCGGCCTGCTCATAACCCGGGGTGCCGTTGGCGACGATCAGATTGGAGATCTCCTGACCATCGCACTCCGCCACGCCGGCGGTGCCCGAGTGGGCGGCGCGGGCGGGGTGGGCGAGATCCTCAGTCCTCGCGGTTATGCAGACCACCCCCGAGATGTCGGTGCCGGCGTTGGTGATGAACTGCTTGGCGCCGTCGATCACCCACTCGCCGTCGTCCAGCCGCGCCCGCGTGCGCGTGTTCCCGGCGTCCGACCCCGCCTCGGGCTCGGTCAGCCCGAATGCCCCGAGCACCTCGCCCGCGCACAGGCGGGGCAGCCACTCGAGCTTCTGGGCCTCAGAGCCGTACAGGTAGATCGGCTGGGTGCCCAGCGAGGTGTGGGCGCACAGCGTGATCGCCACGCTCGAGTCCACCCGCGTGAGCTCCTCCACCGCGACCGCGTACTGGATCGTCGAGCCGCCGGCGCCGCCGACCGCCTCGGGGAACGGGATCCCCATCCAGCCCAGGGACGCCATCTTGGCCACGATCTCATAGGGGAAGGACTTGGTCTGATCCAGCTGTGCCGCGACCGGGGCCACCTCGGCCTCGGCGAACTCGCGGACCGTCCGCTGCAGCAGCGTGGTGTCGTCGTCGAGGTCGAAGAACATGCGCCCGAATATACCGAGTGAGGCTTCGGTGTTCGAATAGCCATTCGGGCTTGTCTTTCACGGTGAGTCTACAATCGCCGGGCTGTGGCAGGCCGACCGACACGTCCCGCCCTCGGGGAGCGCTATGACCGCCGACGCCAGGAGATGGTCTACGCCGGGGCCAAGGTGTTCGCTCAGCGCGGATATGACCAGACGACGATGCAGGACCTGGCCGCCTCGATGGGCCTGGCCACCGGCGCGCTGTATCACTACTTCGGCAGCAAGGAGCAGCTGCTGATCATGATCTGCGACCAGCTGACCGAGCCGCTGCTGGCGCGCGCCCGGGAGCTGATGCGCACCGACGAGCCGCCCGAGGTCCAGCTCCGAGCCCTGGTCAGGCTGTGGGTGGCCAACGTGATCGAGCACCGTGACCACATGCTGGTCTTCCAGCAGGAGCGCCACGCGATCCAATCAGGGTCCCAGTGGCGGGAGGTTCGCGACAGCCGCAAGGCCTTCGAGCGCCTGGTCGAGTCGGCGCTGCGCCGTGCCGGCGCCTGCGGTCGCCCCGGCTTTGACGAGCGCCTCGTCCTGGCCTCACTGCTGGGCATGGTCAACCACACCGCGCAGTGGTATCGCCCGCGCGGCCGTCTGCGCTCGGACCAGATCGCCGATGGGTATCTGGAGCTGTTGACGGGGGCGCGCTCGGCGGCCGCGGCTTGACGTCCCAGGGCCCGTCCGGAGGCGGTGGCTTGACCTCACGGGCCCCGTCGGCGGTGCTGGTGATCGGCGCGATCAGCTCGGTGCAGTTCGGCTCGGCGCTGGCGGCGACGCTGTTTGACCGGGCCGGACCGGCCGGGACCGTGCTCCTGCGGCTGGTCTCGGCCAGCGTCGTGCTGGCGATCCTGTGGCGACCTAAGCCGGCCCAGGTGACCAGACGGGAGCTGCTGCTGACCGGCGCCTTCGGGGTCGTGCTGGCCGGGATGAACCTGAGCTTCTACGAGGCGCTGCACCGGATCCCGCTCGGGATCGCGGTGACGATCGAGTTCGTCGGGCCGCTGGCCGTGGCGGTCGTGGGTTCGCGCCGGAGGATCGATCTCGCCTGGGCGGCGCTGGCGGCCGTCGGCATCCTCGCCCTGACCCACGTGACCCACGGTCATGCCCACGGGCTGAGCGGCGTGGGGATCGGCTTTGCCCTGCTCGCGGGTGCCTTCTGGGGCGGCTACATACTCCTCAACGCGCGCGTCGGGCGCGCGTTCGCCGGCGGCATCGGGCTGACCGTGGCGATGGGCGTGGCATCTTTGGTGGCGCTGCCGTTCGGCCTCGCCCAGGGGGGAGCGCACCTGCTCGAGCCACGTGTGCTGGTGCTCGGGTGCGCGGTCGGGATGCTCTCCTCGGCGATCCCCTACTCGCTCGAGCTCGAGGCGCTGCGGCGGATCGCCGCACCGCTGTTCGGGGTTCTGATGAGCCTCGAGCCGGCGGTGGCCGCGCTGGCGGGCCTGATCGTCCTCGGTCAGGGCCTCTCACCCCGCGCGGTCGTCGGGATCGCGCTCGTGATGCTCGCCTCGATCGGCGCTTCGAGAACGGCACGCCGCGCGGCCGTGCCGGTATGAGGCGGCTCCGGCACAGACCGTCCCGGCTTCTACATTTGTCGCTTGCCCCCGGCGCCGGAACACCCCAGCTCGTTCTCGTCCGGTCTGCGGGCGGGCATCCCGTTCGCGCTGGCAGGACTGCTGCTCGGATTCTCGTTCGGGGTACTGGCCCGGCCGGTGATGGGATCGCTGGCGGCGGTCGTCATGTCGGTCATCGTGTTCGCCGGATCGGCCCAGTTCGGAGCGCTCGCGGTCCTGGCGGCCGGTGGCGGGGCGCTGCCGGCGATCCTCGCCGGCCTGCTGCTGAACCTGCGCTTCGTGGCGATGGGGATCGCGATCGCGCCGTGGCTCGAGCATCGGCCGTGGTTGCGCGCGCTGCGGGGCCAGGCGCTGGTCGACGCGTCGTGGGCGATGTCGAGCCGTGGCGGTGGGCGCTTCGATGTCGACTTCCTGCTCGGCGCCACCGCGATCCAGTACCCCGCCTGGGTGCTCGGTACGGTCGTCGGAGTGCTCGCCGGCGGTGTGATTCCCAATCCAAACGCCCTCGGCCTGGATGCGATCTTCCCCGCCTTCTTCCTCGGCCTGCTGATCGCCGAGCTCCGCCGCTCCGGCGCGCGTACGGTAGCCGTGCTGGGAGCCGCGATCGCGCTCGTGCTGACGCCGCTCGCGCCGCCGGGGGTGCCGATCATCGCCGCCGCCGCAGCGGCGTTGCTGGGCTTGCGCCCGTCCCGGGCCAGGCTCCGGGCTCATGACGACGGTCTGGATCACTGTCGCGGGGCTGGCGATCGTGACCGCCGCGATCAAGGCGTTCGGTCCGCTCGCCTTCGGCGGCCGTGAGCTGTCGACGTTGCTGGCCCGCGTGATCCCGTTGCTGGCCCCGGCGCTGCTGGCCGCCCTGGTGGTGACCGAGACCATCGGCGGCCATGGTCGCACGATCGCCATCGACGCTCGCCTCTCGGTCTCACGGCGGCGGCGGTGGCGCTCTGGCTGCGCGCGTCGGTGGTCATCGTCGTGCTGGTGGCGGCGCTCAGCACGGCGCTCCTGCGCGCGCTGAGCTGAGTTGACCGCCGGGCTGGCCTCGGCCGTTGCTCAGGCGGCGGCGGCGCTCAGCGACTCAAACTGCTCATCGGTCAGCTGCACTTCGGCTGCCGCCAGGTTCTCCTCCAGGTGCGCCACGGTCGAGGTGCCGGGGATCGGCAGCAGCACCGGCGAGCGCTTGAGCAGCCAAGCCAGCGCCAGCTGCGAGGGCGTCGCGTGAAGCTCCTGGCTGAGCTGCTGCAGGATCCCGCCCCCCTCGGTGAGCTTGCCGGTGGCCAGCGGGAACCACGGGATGAACGCGATCCCGTGCTCCTGCGCGAACTCGAGCAGCGGCTCGGCGTCTCGCTTGATGAGGTTGAACAAGTTCTGGACCGAGGCGATCTCCGCCGTCTGCTGGGCCTCCTGAAGCTGCGCCACGCTCACCTCGGAGAGGCCGATGTGCGCGATCTTGCCCTCGTCCTGGAGCTTGCGCAGCTCCCCGACCTGCTCGGCCAGCGGCACCTGGGGATCGATCCGGTGCAGCTGGAACAGCTCGATCCGCTCCAGCCCGAGATGGCGCAGGCTGAGCTCGGCCTGCTGGCGCAGGTACTCGGGACGGCCGACCGGCTTCCACACGCCCGGACCAGATCGGGTCAGGCCCGCCTTGGTGGCAATCACCAGACCGTCGGGGTATGGGTGCAGGGCCTTGCGGATCAGCTCCTCGGCCACGAACGGGCCGTAGCTGTCGGCGGTGTCAATCAGGGTGACGCCCAGCTCGACGGCGCGCCGCAGGACCCGGATCGTCTCGTCGGGATCCTTGGGATCGCCCCACACCCCCTCTCCGGTCAATTGCATGCTTCCGAAGCCGAGCCGGTGGACGGGGATGTCTCCGCCGAGCTCGAAGGTTCCCGAATTGGCGACCATCGATGTGCTCATCTGACTTCTCTCTGGTTGAACAGCGGTTCGGGCGCCTCCTACTCTTAGCAGCCCACCGGCGTTGCCTGGGGCGGGCGCCCCAGCTGAACCGGCGCATGATCGCTCAGTACTCGTAGAAGCCGCGGCCGGCCTTGCGGCCGTGGTGGCCGGAGACCACCATCCGCTTGAGCAGCGGGGGCGGCGCGTACTCGGGGCGCTTGAACTCCTCATACAGCGACCCGCAGACCGCGTAGAGGACGTCGAGGCCGATGAAGTCGCACAGCGTCAGCGGCCCCATCGGGTGCCCGCAGCCCAGTCGCATGCCCTCGTCGATGTCCTCGCGGGAGGCGAAGCCATCCTCGTACATCCGCACCGCCGCCATCAGGTAGGGGACCAGCAGCATGTTGACGATGAACCCGGAGCGGTCCTTGGTGCGGATCGGCTGCTTGCGGATCGCCTCGGCGAACGCCGCGGCGCAGTCGACGGTGCGATCAGCGGTATCCAGTCCGATCACCACCTCCACCAGCCTCATCACCGGGACCGGCGAGAAGAAATGCAGCCCCAGCACGCGCTCGGGCTGCTGGGTCCAGGCGGCCAGCTCGGCGATCGGGATCGAGGAGGTGTTGGAGGCCAGGAACTGGGCCTCGGGCAGCGCCTCGTCAAGCTGGGCGAACAGCTTGCCCTTGACCCGTGGATCCTCGACCACCGCCTCGATCACGGCATCGACGCCGAGCAGGTCGTCGAAACTGCTCGAGTAGGAGATGCGCTCGGTCAGGACGTCGGCATCCTCCTGGCTCAGCTTGCCGCGGGACACGCCCCGCGCCACCGAGGTCGCGAGCTGCGTTCGCGAGCGCTCCAGCGGGGCGTCCTCGGGCTCGTGCACGGTTACGTCGATGCCCGCCGCCGCGGCCGCTTCGGCGATCCCGGAGCCCATGAACCCGGCGCCGACCACGCCCAGTCTCGAGATCGTCATCGCTGCGCTTCTAGCCGCTGCATGTCCAGGCGATCAGCTGCGCGCGACGGTCGTGAGCCCGGCGCCGGGCCAGGTCGATCGCCACCGTCCGGTTGCGCCCCCAGCCGCCCCAGAACCTGGTCGCGGTCGCCACCGCGGCGGCGCACTGAGCGCGCACCCACAGCAGGACCCGGCACCCGCCGTGGCACTCGCGCCTGGCCCGTCGCTCGGCGCCGGAGAGGCTCGCGGCGCGATAGGAGATCCCCCACGAGCCGGTTCGCGAGTTGACGGCGACCGCTCCGTAGGCGGCCAGCGCGGAGCTGGGAGCCGCCAGCGAGAGCGCGACCAGGGCGAGCATGGAAAGCCTGCGGATCGGGCGACGGCGGACCGGGGGACGGACGGCTCTCATCAGGCACCAGTCTGCCAACTCTCAGCATCCGCCGAGTGATCGAAGCCGCCGACGGTAGATCTGCATGTCGGCGTGGGTGAAATCGGAGTGGGTCTGGGCCCGCAGGCTGCGCACGTCCTCGTGGTGGTACGGGCTCGACAGGCTCTCGTTGTGCCCGATCACGTTGTGAACCTCGATTCCAAGGCGGCAGCGCAGCCAACGAACGAGCCGCAGGCTGGCCGTGACCTGGCGCCGATCGCCCAGGACCTGGGCGTCGCTGTAGCCGACGTGCTCGATCCCGATCGCGGTCCAGTTGAGACCGACGGTATGGCGGCACATCGTCTGAAGTGAGACCAGCTGGTGGATCGTGCCGTTGGCGTCGATGACGAAATGCGCGCAGTCGGCGGGTAGCTCGTGCAGCTCGGAATCGGGCACGTCGTCGGCGAACGTGTTGAAGGTCGAGCTGTAGCTGGCCTCGGTGTAGTGGATCACGATCACGCGGGGATTGACCAGCCGCCAGGTGGGCTTCAGGAAGCTGCCGTAGTGGCGGCGGACATAGGCCACCATCTCGGCCTTGCGCCGTGCCCCGAACGAGATTGGGTCCGAGATGATCCGCGGCCGGTGAGGTGCGGCCTTGGTCCGGGACCCCGCGGCTCTCGACACGGGAGCTGGGCGGCCGGTCCTTGCCCGCGGAATCGACGCCCGGCGGCTCGCCGTTGCCGTGGGCATCGATGCCGGGCGGCCGGCGCTTGCCCCGGCGAAGGTCCGCGTCGTTCGCGCCGTAGATGCAGAGACCGCCCGCGGCGTCCCTCCGGAAACGGCAGCCGCGACGGCGGCGGCGACCGCCGCGACCGCGATCACCAGCATGAGCAGACTGACCCGCATCCCGAAAGATTGGCACGAGGCTCGCCGGGCCGGCTCTATCCTGGCCCGGATGAATCCGGTGCTGATCATCAGCCACCTCGAGGATCGACATTCCGGCCTCGCGGGCGAGAGCCTGAAGGCGGCCGGCTGTCCGGTCTCAGAATGGAATCCGCTCGATGATGCGCCGGCCCCGTCGCTTGATCGGATTGCGGGGATCGTCTCGTTGGGCGGGCGGGAAAGCGCGACTGACCTCGACCGCCATCCCTTCCTCGCCGCCGAGGTGGAGTTGATGCGCATCGCCCTGGCCAACGAGGTCCCGATCCTCGGCATGTGCCTCGGAGCCCAGCTGCTGGCCGTCGCCGCGGGCGGCCGAGTGACCAGGCTGGAGTCGATGTACGTCGGCTGGCCCGAGCTGTGCCTGCTTCCGGCCGCTGGGGACGATCCGGTGCTCGGCTCCCTGGGTGAGCGCCTGCCGGTGCTCAAGTGGCACGAGGACGTGATCGAGCTGCCGCCCGAGGGGGTCGTGCTCGGTGTCACCGAGACCCCCGGGGCGGCGCTGTTTCGCATCGGACACGCGGCGTGGGGCAGCCAGGCTCATCTGGAGCTGACGCCGCCGATGCTGCTCGACGGCTGGTTGACCGAGTCCGGCGGGATCGCCGAGATCGAGTCCGCCGGCAACGACATCGAAGCCTTCCGCGCCGAGAGTGCGCGGCGGTTGCCCATCCAGATGGCGATCGCGCGCCCGGCCTTCGAGGCCTTCGCTCGGCTCGTGCTGCCCAAGAACTCAATCAGCGCCGCGTTGAACTCCTCGGGGTGACTGGCATTCATGCCGTGGGCCCTCCTTGAACGAGGAGCCGGGTGTGTGCCGTGTGACGCCCGGGTGCGGGAATTCGGAATCGGACGGACCTATCGGGAGGACCCGCGCCCATCGCCATCGTCAAGCACTTCCTGTGGCCAGCGCGCCGCCGCACGTTCGGCTTACGGCGAGGGGGTCCACCATGAGGCACTGCTCAGCACCCGCGGTTGAGTTCTGGCATGTCCTGCTGCCCGTTCCGCATTATCTTGGCCGCGCCCTCGTCGATATGCCTCAGCTGGCGCGTGCTCGGCCGATTAGGCTGAGGCTGGCGGTCAGGGCTAGGGCGGCGACGAGGATGCTGAAGATCACTCCGGCGGTTTGCAGGCTGGTCAGGGTGGCCAGCACGCCGAGGCCGATGACGGGGATGGAGAGGGCGACGTAGGCGACCAGGTAGAAGCTCGAGGCGACAGCGCTGCGCTGCTCGGGTGGTGCGGCGTTGTTGATCGAGGCCAGACCGGCGCGGAAGCTGAGGCCCTGGCCGAGCCCGGCGATCATCCCGCCGGCGACGAGCAGGGCGAGGGAATGGGCCTCCAACGCGGCGGCGAGGAGGCCCATCCCGGCGACGAGCACCAGGCATCCCACGGGTAGGGCGAGGCGCTGCGAGAAGCGCTCCAGCGCCAGCTGGCCCGCCATCGACGCCGCGAACACCGCGAACACCACCACACCGGTGAGAGCGTGGTTGGGCAGCCCCAGGATCTGGCCCAGGAACGCCGGAGCGACGGCGGTGAACAGACCAAGCACCGCATATCCCGCGAAGGCGGCGATCGCCGCCGGCACGAAGATGCCCCGAGCCTGCTGAGGCACCGCCAACGCGTGCAGACGCGGTCGGGCATCGGCACTCACCTCGACGGTTTCGGGTATCAGGAGCACGCCGATGATGGCGATCACCACCAGCGCCAGATCGACGATGAAGCACAGCCGGACCGGCAGCGGGGCGTACTGGGCCAGCAGTCCCGCGAGAAGCGGCCCGCAGCCCAGGCCGCCCATGTTGACGACCGTGGTGAGCAGCGTCGCGCGCCCCCGGGGGCGCTCGGCGGCCGCCCGGCTCACGGACCGTGCGCGTCACGCCTGCCACGGCCTCTGCGATTGGGGTGGGCGCCTCAGCGCGACGCCTGCGTCGGCGTATGTGAGCTCGTGACGTCAATGTGCTAACACGGCCGGCAGGAGTAGGCCCCGCGCCACATCAGGGAACCTCACCCCACCGGTCGGCTTCAGGAGAAGAACTTCTGCGGCTCGGACCCGATCAGCAGTTCCTTCTCACCCAGGTCTGCACACCATGCGATGAGAACATCGCCTTCTTCGCGCCTGCGGGCGAACAGCTTTTCCCGGACACGGAATCCGGGCGTTCCGTGAGACTGAGACGGCCTCTCAGTGGTCGCCGGGAGCTCGAGGGCAATCTCGCGGACGTCATCCTCGTTGGCCATCGCGGCCGGCATCTCCCCGGTTCACGTAGACGCGGCCCGGCCCGAGATCGGTGGCTGACCGCGCCATCGTTAGCCGTCACCGGGGCGCGTCTTTCGGGGCGTAGGTTCCGAACGACCACAAGTTCCCTTCGCGGTCCTTGAGCGAGCATCCCCGGCCGCCGTAATCGGGGTCGTTTGGCTCAACGATCGAGGTTGCACCCGCGGCTAGAGCGCGGACGTGGACGGCGTCGACGTCAGCTGGCTGCTCGAGCACCCAGTAGCACGCGGCTTGCCCCGGCTGCTGGCCCACCCCGCCTTCTCGCGGAGTCCCGGCCATGATCCAGCCGTCGCCCAGGCGGAGCTGCGCATGGTCGACGTGGTCGCCTTGCTCGGGGTAGACGGCGTGCAGCTGGAAACCGAACGCGTCGACCCAGTGCTGCAGGGTGGCGCGATCGCGGATGCGGAGTGTGGGGATGACGTAGGGCATGGCCGAAACACTACGCCGCGGCGGTTTGACCGTCTTGAACGAATGTGACCTGCGCGACGTCGTGGGCCTCGGCCCGTAACGCAGTTGGCGTGGCACCCGCGAAAGCGCGGACCTAGCTGACGTCGGGCGGCTCGACCGTCGCCGCAGCAACCCGCTGGGCCACCCATGCCTGCAACGCCGCGAAGCGATCAGGCCAGTAATCGATTTCAGCAAGATGCTCGGTCAGTCGCGCCGCCGCACCGACGCCAATCAGATCCTCGAGTGAGATGATTCGACCGGCCAGCCCGCCACCGGGCACCCCGAGCACCGCGGGGGTTCCGAGCGGCGAGAGGTTGACCTGCAGACTGTGGGTACGCCCGCCGTGCTCAGAGACCGCCGGCGCGAGCGTCAACCCACCCGAGCGAGGACCCGCGAGCGCTGGCATCCGTTAGAGGATCGGCGACCTTTGGGACCGGAGACGCTGAGAGCATTGCTGGCAGTGACCCTCGCCGATACTGAGGGCGGCGGCGGCAGGTGGCGCTGACGAGTTGTGTAGAGACGAAAGGATGCTTCTATGTCTGGTGAGCGGTCGATTCGGGAGTTCACGAAGCAGGCGGCGTCGTTTGAGGCGCCCGGTTCGCACTTTGCCGATGTCGAGCTGCTGGAGTGGATCGCGGGGCATGTGGCGGTCGGCTCGGGCGACCGGATCCTTGACGTGGCCGGTGGCACGGGGCAGCTCGGACGTCACCTGGGGCGAAGCGGCCGGCTGTGTGTCGCGGCTGACATCACACCAGCGATGCTCGAGCAGGGCGCGCGGGCGGTCCGTGAGCAGGGCCGCAACAACGTCCTGTTCGTCCGAGCGGACGCGACCGACCTGCCGTTCCCAGATGCGCAGTATGAGGTCATCGTTAGCCGTTTCGCGCTGCACCACCTCGCCGCCGTCGGGGCGGTTCTGGACGAGATGCGGCGCGTGTTGGCGCCGGGCGGCTCGGTGACCCTGATCGATATGGTGGCCGAGACCGGGCCGGTCGGCGAGCGGGCCGACGAGCTTGAGCGCCTGCGCGACCCCAGCCACATGCGCTGCCCGCGCCCGGCCGAGCTCGCCGCGCTCCTCGCCGACCGAGGCCTGCGAGTGCTCGGCGAAGCGACCCGCGACGAACGACTCGAGGCTGAGCCGTGGCTTGACCGCGCTCACCCCGCCCCGGAGGCTCACGACACGATCCTCGGTGCGCTGCGCGCTGAGGCCGCGGGCGGCGCGCCCACCGGCCTTCGCGCCGTCCAGGGCGACGGGACACTGACGATCACCCACCGCTACCATCTCGTCCACGCAACCCAAAGCTGACCCCAGCGACTAGCCGCAGACCGATCCCCTGCGGGACGCTGAGGCAGGACCGAGGAGATCCCACCGGTTGCCGGCGACGTCGCTGGTCAGAGTGAGCCGCTGCCGACAGCACGCGTGCCACCAGGAATCCGGTACCGATAAAGTTGTCCGCGCGGAAGATTCGGTCCGCCCCTGTGTCTGTCGCCGGGGTTCAGGCGGAGTCGATTCGCTTGAGGAAGCCGAGGTTGCGTTGCCACAGCAGCTCTGCGGAGGCTTCGTCGTTCTCGTGCGCGAGACGGGCAGCACGTCCGAGATGCTGTCCGCCCCAACGCCCGCGTGGGAGCTGCCACGATGCGCCGGTGAGTGAGTATGTTTCGTCGGCCTCGTTCAGCGTCGAGCTGCGCCGCTCGGCTGAGGAGATCTGGGAGGCCCAGCACCGCCATCCGTTCGTGCGCGGGATCGGCGACGGGACGCTCGAGCCCGAGCGCTTCAACGTCTGGATTCGCCAGGACTACCTGTACTTGATCGAGTTCGCGCGAGTGCACGCGCTGGGCGCCGCGCGAGCCTCGAGCCTGCAGGAGATGAGGCGCTTCGCGGACATCACCCAGGGGCTGCTGCACATGGAGATGGACCTGCACCGCTCCTACGCTGGTGAGCTGGGGATCTCCAGCGCCGACCTGGAGCGTGAGGAGATGCGCCCGACCACCCAGGGCTACACCGACTTTCTGGTGCGCACCGCCGCCGTCGGCGATTTCGTCGAACTCACGGCGGCGCTGCTGCCGTGCATCTGGGGCTACGCGGAGATCGCCGAGCGTCTGGCCGCCGCCGGCAGGGTCACAGCGGATCAGCGCTACGGACGCTGGATCGCCGTGTACACCTCATCGGAGTTCGCCGAGCTGGTCGGCTGGGTGCGCGAGCTCAACGACCGGGCGGGTGAGGAAGTGAAGGCCGCTGGGCGCGAGCGCGCCCAGCGCGCGTTTCTCACCAGCAGCCGTTACGAGCTCGCCTTCTGGCAGATGGCGTGGGCCGGCGAGCACTGGCTCACGTAAAGCCGATGCGTGCGTCCACATAAAGCAGATGCGCCACTGGTCGTTGATACGGATGCGTTAGGCGCTTCAAGGATGGACCGCCGCCAGCACGAGGAATCATCGGTTCCCGGGTGCGGGCTCCTCGAGGCGCGCCTCCATCAGCCACGACATCTGGAGAAACTTCTCAATCCCGTTGATCGCTCAACCGAATGGCATGCGGTGCCTCAGGGCCCCGACAGCCACGGGTGCTGACCGAGCGCCGGCAGGTGCACCGCGAGCACGTATCCGCACGCGGCCAGGGCCGCGATCCGCAAGACTCGGCTGCGCCCGAGCGCAGCCAGAGGCAGGACCCAGATCAGGTACCACGGGGCCAGGGAGGCGACCGAGGCCAGCAGGGCCAGCAGGGCCCATCCGGCCGCCGAGACCGGGTCGGCACCGCGCCACGCAGCGATCAGCGCGGCGATTGCCACCGCAGCCGCCGCGCCTGTGCACGCGACGCGGATCACCGGCGTGATGCGCGTTCCCAGCGCGCGGGCGACCACGTCCGGTCCGCTCCAGCGGATGTCAAACCGAGCGTCGGTGGTGATCCGGTGCACCTGGTCGAACAGGTGGGTGCCGAACAGAGCCAGCGCCGGCACGCCGATCACCACGAGTGCCAGCCCGGTCCCGCCCAGCGCCAGCCCGGTTCCGCCCAGGGCGCGTCCGCGCCGGCGAGCCAGGATGATCACGAACGGCAGCGCCAGCCCGACCGTGACCTTGATCGCCCCCGCGGCCACCACCGCAGCGGCGCCGAGCGCGGGACGCCCCCGGCGTCCGAGCACCAGCCCCAGGCCGGCGGTCATCAGCGCCACTGCAAGCAGATCGTTGTGCGCGCCGCTGACCGCGTAGAACAGCACGACCGGATTGAGACCGACCAGGATCGCCGCCCGCGCCGGGTTCTGACCGCGGGTCAGGGCGATCCGCGAGACCATGAAAGCGAGCGCCAGCCCGGCCAGCCCGGCCAGCGCCTTGAACACCCACAGCGCCGCCGCCGGCGACAGCAGCCCGAGCGGCGCGCCGGCCAGCGTGAACAGGGGTCCGTACGGACTCGGCTCGTGGATCCAGTAGACGAACGGCAAGACGGCGTCGTGGCCGAGGGCGACCGGGGGGAAGACGTACGGATTGAGCCCGTGGGCCGTGAGCTCGCGCGCGTACGCGATGTAGCCGAACACATCGCTGGAGACGATCGTCGGGCCGAGCACGAAGGCGAGGTTGGCCAGCGCCACGGCGGCCAGCGCGGCGCGGGGGGAGATCGACCGCGCACAGGCCAGCGCGGCGACGTAGGCCGCACACAGCACGAGCAGGGCGACCCCCAGCGACGGCTCTGAGATCGAGCCGCGGGCCAGGCCGTGCAGCGGCCCGAGGATCCAGCCGGGGTGGCGGCCGGTCGGAAGCTCGAGCCATCTGGATCCGCCCGCGACGCCAACCGCGATCCACCCGGCGCCGGCCACGACGGCCGCCAGCGCGGCCAGACCCGTGAGGCCGGCGGGGGTGCGGCGTACGGTCGCCGTTGCGTCCGGGAGCCCGCGGCCGAGATCTCTCGCCTCTCGGTGGGGCCAGCCCACCGCAGCCGGATGCTCTCGCGCGATCATTTCCTCGCAGCCGGACGGTCTGGTGCGCTCATCTCAGCGCCGCCGGATGGTCTTGGGCGTTCATCTCAGCGCAGCAGTGCACTCATGTCGCGCACCGCGTGCCACGTCCCGCGAGCGCTGCCGCTCACCTTGGAGCGTCCGCCCGACCGTGGCCCGTAGCCCACCGGCACCTCTTCGAGCGCCCAGCCGGCCGCGTTGGCCCGGAGCACCATCTCCAGCGGCCAGCCGAAGCCGCGGTCACGCAGCGCCAGCGCCAGCAGCCCCTCCCGGCGGGCGGCGCGCATCGGGCCGATGTCTCGCAGCCTCACCCCGCGCCGGCGGAGCTCCAGGGCCAGGGCCCGGTTGGCCAGCCGCGCGTGCCACGGCCATGCCCCGGGCAGCGCCACCCGCTCGCCCAGGCAAAGGTCGGCCGTACCGGCGGCGACGGGGTCGGCGACCCGCGGGAGCTCGCCGGGATCCAGGGAGCCGTCTGCGTCCATGAAGCACACGATCTCGGTGCGCGCCGCCTGCAGGCCGGCAAAGCACGCGGCCCCGAAGCCGCGCCGGGGTTCGTGCACCACGCGCGCTCCGTGCTCGCGGGCCAGCCGCGCCGAGTCGTCGCTGGAGCCGTTGTCGACCACCAGCGCCGCGTACCCGTCCGGCATCGCCGCCAGCACGCCTCCGATCGCCGCGGCTTCGTCGAGCACCGGAAGGATCACCTCGATCACCGAAAGCGCCTCCCGGTCGCCGCGGCCGTATTCGCACGGACCCCTTCGAGCGTATTTGCATGGGCCCCCACAGGCCGCAGGCTACGGGGCCAAAGATTACGGAGCGAAGAACAGTCTGCCGCCCACGCTCCGGCCGACGCCGGGGGTGCCGTAGCGTGGCGGCGATGATCCTCGTCACCGGAGGGGCCGGCTTCATCGGCTCCCACATCGTCGACGCGCTGGTCGCCCGCGGTCACCCGGTGCGCGTCTTGGACTCGTTGCTGCCCGCCGCTCACGCGCGCCGCCCGGACTACCTCAACGACGCCGCCGAGTATCTGATCGCCGATATCGGAGATCCGGCGGCGGTCGCTCAGGCGCTGGACGGCGCCGATGCGGTCTGCCATCAAGCGTCGATGGTCGGGCTCGGCCAGGACATCTCAGACATCGCCGAGTACGTGCGCCACAACGATCTTGGTACCGCGGTGCTGTTGCGGGGACTCGCGGCGACCGGTTACACGGGACGGTTCGTGCTGGCCAGCAGCATGGTCGTCTACGGCGAGGGCGGCTATCGCTGCCCCGAGCACGGTCCGGCTGCCCCGGCCCCGAGGGCGATCGAGGATCTGCAGGCGGGCCGCTTTGACCCGCACTGCGGGGAGTGCGGTCAGCCCCTGCAGCCGGTCGCGGTGCTCGAGTCCGCGCCGCTTGATCCGCGCAACGTGTACGCCGCGACCAAAGTCCATCAGGAGCACCTGTGCTTCGCCTTCGGGCGCGAGCTGGGCGTCCCCGTGACCGCGCTGCGCTACCACAACGTCTACGGGCCCCGGATGCCGCGTGACACCCCGTACGCGGGGGTGGCGGCGATCTTCGCCAGCTCGCTGGCGGCCGGGCGAGCACCGCGGGTGTTCGAGGACGGCGGGCAGCTGCGAGATTTCGTCCACGTCCGAGACATCGCCCGGGCCAATCTCATCGCGCTCACGACCGACCGTCCGGCCACCGGCGCCTTCAACGTGGCCAGCGGTCATCCGCGGAGCATCAGCGAGATGGCCGACTCTCTGGCCGCGGCGGCCGGCCCCGACGCGCCGGCGCCCGTCATCACCGGTGAGTTTCGCCTCGGCGACGTTCGCCACGTGTTCGCCTCCGCCGAGCTCGCCGAGCGCGTGCTCGGCTTCAAGGCGACCGAGGAGTTCAAAGCCGGCATGATCGAGTTCGCCCGCGCTCCGTTGCGGGCCGTGTGACCGAGGCGTGATGGAGGCTGAGGCCGCGGCCCGGACTGCCCCCGCTCCCGCCACCGTCACACCCCCCGCCGACCGCCCTAATGTCGCCCTTCGCCGGTTGGCCGAGGCCGCACTGGTCGGCGCGATCGCCGTCGCGCTCGCGGCCTGGGCACTCGGGTTGGGGGGTGCCGATCTGGGGCTGCCGCTGCGTTATGCCCCCGTCGACGACGCGAAGTTCTACCTGATGCTGGTCAAGGGGATCATCGAGCACGGCTCCTATCTGACCAACCCGAGTCTGGGGGCGCCGTTCGGCCAGCACCTGGCCGACTACCCGCAGGGGGCCGACAACCTGAGCCTGCTCCTGATCGCTGGCCTGGGCCGGTTCTCCTCCAACCCGGCTCTGGTCGAGAACCTGTTCCTCCTGCTGACCTTTGCGCTGACCGGCGCCGTGACTCATCTCGTGCTCCGGGCCGAAGGGGTGAGCGCGGCCGCTGCCGGGGTCGTCTCGGTCCTGTTCGCGCTGCTGCCCTACCACTTCTTTCGCGGCGAATCGCACCTGCTGCTGTCGGCCTACTACGCGGTCCCCCTGGGCGCCTACCTGTTCCTGGAGATCCTCGGAGGCCGTCCCCTGTTCTTGCGCCCGGGTCGGCCCAGGCGCTCACGGATCGCCGTCGCCGCGCCGTCAGGGCGGTCGCTGATCACGGTGGCGATCTGCCTCGTGATCGGCTCAGACAACCTCTATTACGCGACCTTCGCCGCGGTGATGATGGCCGGAGCGGTCGTGATCGCGCTGGTGATCCGCAGGTGGCGAGCTGCGCTCGAGGGCCTGGTGGCGCTGGTGCTGATCGCGGCCACGGTCGGCGCCAATCTCGCGCCCACCTTCGTCTATGCCGCCGAGCACGGGGCCAACCCACGGCTGCAGCGCTCGGTCGCCGCCGACGAGGGCTCCAACGAGGCGCTGAGCCTGCGGCTGACCAATCTGGTCTTGCCCCCGCCGAACGATCGGATCCACGCGCTCGCGCGGCTCGCCGACCGCTACGACAGGTCGATCGCCCCGGGCTACTGCGAGGGCTGCTACGCGAGCCTCGGAGTCGTTGGCTCCGTGGGTCTGGGGTGGCTCGGCATCTGTGCCCTCGGCACCCTGGCCGGCGCCGGTGCTTGGTACGGGGGTCGGCGCCGCTTTCGCCACGCGGCCCTGGGCGCCGGTCTGGCCCTGGCGGTGGGGACGGTGGGCGGCATCTCGAGCCTGCTCGAACTACTCATCACCCCCGACATCCGGGGCTGGAGCCGGATCTCGCTGTTGATCGCCTGCTTCTCGCTGTACGCCGTCGCGCTGCTGCTGGACTCGCTGCTGGCGCGCCTGCGCAGCCCCAGCCGCGAGCTGCGCCGTGGCCGTGTGCTGGCCGCGCTCGTGCTCGCCCTCGTGCTCGCCTTCGGCGTGTATGAGCAGACCAGTCCGTCAGACGCCCCCAACCGCGGCGCCGACGTTCGCGAGTACCGCAGCGACGCAACGTTCGTGGCTCACATCCAGCAGCTGCTGCCGCGCGGCGCCTCGGTCTTTCAGCTGCCCTACGTGCCGTTTCCCGAGGGCTACCCGAGCACGCCGTGCTGCGGGCCGATCCCCACCTACGCGACCAAGTACGAGCCGCTGCGGGGCTACCTGCACTCGACCACGCTGCGCTGGAGCTACGGCGCGGTCAAGGGTCGTGCGGCCGATTGGTCGGCGCAGCTGGCCGGCCAGCCGCTGGGCTATCTGCTGCCGGCCGTGGCCGCAGCGGGCTTTGACGGGCTATGGCTTGACCCAGCCGCCTTCACGCCCGCCACCGGCCGGCGCCTGACGGCGGCGCTGCGCTCGCTGCTGGGCCACGCGCCGCTGCTCAGCCCCGACGGCGACCTGGGCTTCTTTGATCTGGGGAGCTATGCGGCCCGCCTGCGGGACACCTACCCGCCGCGGCTGCTCGCCCTGTTGCGGGCTCGGACCCTCTACCCGGTACGCGTCGTGTGCGCCCCCGGGGGCGTCGAGGCGATCAACCCCGCATCCACGGCGCAGGCGGTGCAGCTGCAGGTCCACCGAGCGGGCCCGTACTCCGCCTATCGCCGCCGGCTCGTCCTCGCGCCCGGTGCGAGCTCGATCAGGGTTCCCGGCGCCGGCCGCGTCCACTACGCCACGGTGACCGACGACCGGCTGCTGGGCTTCGGCTCGGCCGGCCCGCAGCCCGGGGCCGGGCTCGTGCCGGGCCTCACGGGCCCGGGCTGTCCGAGCTGATCGCCCCGGGGCGCTCGTCCCCGGCGCTTTCGCCCGCGGCGCTTTCGCCCGCAGCGCTCTCACCCCCGGCGTGATCCCCGGCCGGAACGGGCGAACCGCCCCGCGCCCGTCCGGCGTTGATCGCGTAGGCGACGCCCGAGATCACGAACAGAGCTCCGCAGGTGAGCAGCAGGCGCGAGAGGTAGACGTCCTGCGTCATTCCACTGGCCGCTTGGAAGGTCGCGTTGCCGAGCCGCAGCGCCTCGGGGAAGAACACCAGCGCGAGCAGTCCGCTGAGCAGGGCCGGTACGCGGACGTAGACCCAGCCCGGGGTGCGTCCGGGTGGAGGGTCGGCCGGCGCCCCGGCGGGAGCGGCGCGGCGGTGGGGGTGACCGGAGGCGTGAAGCGCCCCTCGATCGAGCAGCGAGTAGATCGGCAGCAGGATCAGGTCGTGGGCGACGATCGCACCGAGGAACCAGATCAGGATCCGCACGATGTCAGGGGTCGTGAAGCTGTCAAACCAGCCGACCACCGCCGCGCCGGAGATCAGCAGGCTGGCGATCAGGGCCACCAGGTGCAGCGGCCCGGCGCCGTAGCCGCGGCGAAACCGTCTCACCATGATTGTCTAGACTGCCTGAAAAGTCATCGTGTGGGCCCACTTGGTGCAATGCACGCCCGGGATCACGGGACCGATCACCCGCGCCGGGTAGCCGTGATCCAGCGACAGGTCGGCGCCGTTGACCTTCAGGGCCAGCAACGTGCGCTGGTCGCTGGTCTGGCCGGAGGCGAGCGTCGCGGCGTCGAACGCGCCGTTGGTGGCCAGCGAGCGCGTGTCGGCGGTGAAGCTGCCGTGCACGCCGACCAGCGCCGCCAGGTCGGTGAGCGGGACCCCGGTCCAGCGCTGGGTCGTCGTCCAACCCTCAACGCAGGCGATCGGGAGGTCATAGGATTGCTGGGTCATCGCCTGCAGCTGCGCGCGCGAGAGCCTGACCGTCCGCCGCCCGGCGATCAGCTCCAGGCGCCAGGCCGAGCCGACCTTGGCTTGGGTGATCTGCGCGGTGGCGGCGGTTCGGTTGATCGGGAAGCCGTTCGGTCCGCCGCGGGTCTGACCCCGAGGCGCTAAGAAGGCCAGCGCGCGCAGCGGCCCTCCGATCGATTGGCCGGCGCCCTGGATGAGCAGGAAAAGCGAGCCGACGCCGACCGTCCCGAGCATCGCTCGCCGCGACATCGTGGCCGGGGCGGGGGCCACCGCGATCAGCCCGGTGGGGACCGGCTCGGCCGGTTCGGGTTGGGTCTGGGCCAGCTTCTCGCGCAGCGGCGCCAGCCCGTCGCGTGCCGCCAGCGAGCGCCGCATGGTCGAGAACCTGGACGCAGCGTGGAACAGGAACGCTCCGGTGAACACCCACGCGCCGTAGTAGTGAGCGGTGGTGAAGAAGAAGCCGAACAGATACGCGTACTGGATGTCCAGGATGCCGGTGGCGAACTCGAACAGCGCGCCGCCGATCAGCAGCGCCAGCGACAGCCGGTCGAGCGCGTGCGCGATGCCCCGCGCCGGCGGCCACTCGAACAGCTTGGGGATCACCGACCACAGCTTGGCCAGGAGAATCGGGAACACGGCCAGGCCGATCGTCACGTGCAGGCCCTGGGTGAGTCCGTACAGCCAACTCGGATGGGTGGGAAGTGAGAACAGGTAGAAGTCCAGCGGCCCCAGCGGGCGTCCCACCGAGTTGCCGCCCAGCCTCGGGTAGTAGGCGGCGTTGGACAGGAAGCCGGTTACCGCGACGACGGGAATCCCGAACAGCAGCACGCGCCCGAGGAACGCGGTCAGCCACGGCCCGCGCAGCGGGCTGCGCCAGAAGGTGGGCCGAAACGGACCGGGCGGGGGCTTGTTCGGGTTGATCCTCGGTAACCGCATGAGGCTGTCACCCTGACACACCAGTCGTGCCTCCAGTCCGGACCGAGGCGACGGTTAAGCCACTGTTCACCGGATCCCCGGCCGCGGGCACGAGCTTTCTCGTTTCGTAATCGGAATCGGACCGGGCAGCCACTAGCGTGCCGGGATGTGAATCAAGTCGCGTTGCTGGTGATCGCCAAGGACCCAGTTCCCGGGCGCGCCAAGACCCGGCTGACTCCCCCCTGCAGTCCGGCCCAGGCGGCGTGGCTCGCGGAGGCTGCTCTGCGGGACACGCTCGATGTGGTGGCTCGGACACCGGCCGCACGCAAGGTGCTGGTGCTCGAAGGCGCGCCGAAGCGCTGGCGGCGAGCCGGCCTGGAGGTGCTGCCCCAGCGCGGCGCCGGGCTGGGCGAGCGCCTGGCGGCCGCATTCGCCGATGTCGATGGTCCGGCGCTGCTGGTCGGCATGGATACGCCGCAGCTGAGCCCGGAGCTGTTGCTGGACGGACTGCGGGCGTTGGCCCGCCCCCGTGTCGACGCGGTGCTCGGGCAGACCCTGGACGGTGGCTATTGGAGCGTCGGGCTCAAGCACGATGCGCTTAGAGTGTTCACCGGCGTCCCTATGAGCAGCGTCGACACGTGGATGGTTCAGCGGCGGCGCCTGCGCGAGCTCGGCCTGCGGGTCCACGAGCAGCAGGTGCTGCGAGACGTAGACACGATCGATGATGCGCGCGCGGTGGCGCGCCAGGCGCCCGGGACTCGATTCGCCGGCGCGCTGGCGGCCATCGCCGCATGATCAACCCGCTGGCCCTGTACGGCGACGGCCTGCTGAGCGCCGACCCGCGGGACGCCCGCCACCGCGTCCGCCTGGCCGACGGCAGCTCCCACCCGCTCCCGCTGCACCGCTATCTCGCCCCAGCCGACGAGACCGACGAGCAGCTGCTCAGCGGGCTGCGCGGCCCCGTGCTCGACGTCGGCTGCGGACCGGGTCGCCACCTGCACGCGCTCGCGGTGCGAGGCGTGTTCGCGCTCGGCGTCGATCTGTCGCCGGTCGCCGTGGGACTGGCGCGCGGTCGCGGAGCGCGGGCGATCGTCGGCTCGATCTTCGGTGAGGTGCCGGGCGGCGGCAGCTGGCGCAGCGCGCTGCTGCTCGACGGCAACATCGGGATCGGGGGGGTGCCGCAGCGGCTGCTGGCCCGGATCGCCTCCCTGCTGAGCGACGGCGGCGAGCTCCTGGTCGAGCTCGCCGCGCCCGGCGCGGTGACGGTCTGCACCCAGGCTCGGATCGAGACGGCGCGCGGGCAGAGCAGCTGGTTTGACTGGGCCAGCGTGTCGGTCACCGATGTCGGCGCGATCGCGTCGGCGGCCGGTTTTGAGATCGCCTCACGCTGGGAGCGCGACGGGCGCTGGTTCGCCCGCCTGACGCGTGGCTCGCTACGTTGAGTCGGTGGCCGTCCTCGAGGCTCAGGGCCTGACCAAGACCGTCGGCGCCGGACGCGCCCAGCGCCGCGTCCTTGACGGAGTCAGCTTGACGGTGGCCCAGGACGAGGTGGTGGCCGTGCTCGGCCGGTCGGGCAGCGGCAAGTCGACCCTTTTGCACCTGCTCGGCGGCCTCGATCAGCCCGATGCCGGACAGATCACGCTTGCCGGTGAGCGGCTGACCGGGCGCAGTGGGCGCGTGCTCGCCCGGATGCGGCTGCGCCACGTCGGCTTTGTCTTTCAGCAGTTTCAGCTGATTGAGGAGTGCAGCGGCGCCGAGAACGTGCTGCTGCCGACCCAGCTGCCGGGTGCGCCGAGCGGGGGCGCCCGGCGCGCGGCGCAGCTGATCGACGAGCTCGGGCTGACCGAGGTGACCGACCACCTGCCCCACGAGCTCTCCGGCGGCGAGCAGCAGCGCTTCGCGCTCGCGCGGGCGCTGGCCAACGGGCCCGAGCTGGTGCTGGCCGACGAGCCGACCGGCAGCCTGGACGCCGACAACGGCGCGGCCGTGCTCGAGCTGCTGCGCGGGCTGCGGGGCCGAGCGGTCGTGATCGTCACGCACGAGCCCGATGCGGCGGCGATCGCCGACCGGGTTGTCCACCTGACCGAGGGTCGCCTCGGCGCGCCGGTATCCGCCGGCCCGACAGCCGTCGGCCCGCGCTCGCTATGAGGGCGCGGCCGCTCGCCGCGGCGCTGCGCGAGGCCCGCCGGGGACTCCGGCTCCGGCGCCGCCGGGCCCTGCTGACCGGGGTTGGGATCGCGCTTGCCTCCGCGATGCTCTGCGCGGCGCTGGTCGTCGCCGACGGCCTCGGGCTCGGCTTTGACCGCGCCGCCAAGGCCGCCGACCTGCCCGACGTGATCGTCCGCTTCAACCCGGAGTCCCAGGCGCTCGTCGATCGGCGGGTCCGAGCGCTGCCCGACGTCGCCGCCTACTCGACTCGCGTGGAGCTCAACCAGGTTCCGATCAGCTACGGGGACCGCCGTCGCAACGACGCGGTGGCCGAGGTGATCGGCTCTGGCCGGCGGCGCGGGTATGCCGTGGTGGGCGGACGTGATCTGCACCCGGTCGGCAACGAGGTGCTGCTCGAGCAGGCCTTCGCCCAGGCCTGGGGCGTGCGGCTGGGCAGCTCCTTCGACGTGGCGGAGCTTGGACCCGAGCGGGTGGTCGGATTCGTGCAGGCGCCCGACAACGTCGGCTTTCCGCTCGCCAAGCCGCGCTTCTACCTCTCCCGGGCGGCGATCGATGCCCGCTTCGGCGACCACGGTCAGCCCCGCGTTGACTACGCCGAGATCTGGCTGCGCGACCCGCGGTACCTCGACGAGGTCCTCGTCCAGGCGCGGTCGAGCAGCTTCGGCCTGCACGACATCCGCTTCGCCACCCGCTCGGGTGTGCGTGTGCTGCTCGATCAGGCCGCCGGGATCGTGATCGACCTGCTGGTGGCGCTGTCGGTGATCGCGCTCGTGACCGCCGGGGCGATGCTCGCCGCGTCGGCCCGGGCCGAGGTGGCGCGCCGGCTGTCGGCGATCGGGATCCAGCGTGCCGTCGGCGCCTCCGGCGGCCACGTCGCGCTGGCCCATGGAATCGAGGCGCTGATCGTCGCCGCTCCGGCCGCGGCGATCGGCGGCGCGCTCGGCGTACTCGCCACCTACGGCCCGGCCGGGCGGCTGCTGGCGCTGCTCAACGAGCCGTCGCCCGGCGGCGCGCTGGCCCTGCCGCTGGCTGGAGCCTGGCTGGCCGGCGTGGCGATTCCGGTCGCCGGCGCGGCCTGGCCGGCGTGGCGGGCGGCCCGACGGCCCGTGGTCGCGCTGCTCGGCGGCGCCGAGCTGGGTGGGACTGGACGCGGGACCCGCGCCCGGTTCCGGCGCCTGACGCGCGGTTGGCGACCGGGCGGTCTGTCCGCACTCGGCGTGCGGCTGGTCGGTGCGCGACGCGCCCGGTTGGTGGCCACCGTGATCACGCTGGGCCTCTCGACCGCCTTCGTGCTGCTGATGCTGTCGCTCGCCTCGGCCCTGAGCGCGCTGGAGACCGATCCCAGTGCACTGGGCAAGCGCTACCAGCTGACCGCCATCCTCCCGCCCGCCGCCGCCGGACAGGTTCGTCGCGTCGCCGGGGTGCAGGCCGCCGCGCCGCGCTATGAGGTGCGGGCGGCTGACTCGTTCTCGCTGGGCGAGACGATCGACGTGATCGCCTACCCCGGCGATCACACGATCTTCGAGGCGCCTCCGCTGATCAGTGGCCACCGGCTGCACGGCGACGGGCAGGCGGAGATCGGAGCCGGCCTGGCCCAGGCGCTGGGTCTCGGCACCGGGCAGACGGTGGCGCTCGCGCTCTCCTCCGGCCGCGAGCTGCGCCTGCGGGTGTCCGGCGTCGTCAGCTCGCTGGACGACGACGGCCGCGTCGTCTACGTACCCGCCGCCGCGCTGCTGGCCGCGGATTCCTCGGCCGGCTCCCAGATCGCGGTGCGGCTGGTGCCCAACGCCGATCAGGCGCACGTCGAGGCGGCGCTGACGGCGCTGGGCGCCCGGCCCGCCCCGGCCAGCGCGGCCACCGCCCGCGGCGCGCCGCTGGTGGCGGTGCTGCGGACGATCCTCCGTGCGGTGGCGGTGGTCGATGGGCTCGTCTGCCTGTACGCGCTGATCCAGGCGTGCGCGCTGACGATGGCCGAGCGGCGCCGGACGGTGGCAGTGCTGCGCGCCTGCGGAGCCGGGCCGGGCGCCGTCCGCCGACTGCTCCTCGGTGCCGCGCTCGCGCTGGTCATCCCGGCCGCGATCGTCGGCGTGCTGCTCGAGCGGTTCGTGTTCGGGCCGGCGCTCTCCCGGCTCGCCGCGAGTTACGCGACGCTTCCCCTGCAGGCCACCGCAGCCGAGATCCTGGCCACGGTGGCCGGCCTCGGCCTGGCCGGGCTGCTCGCCGTCCTGTGGGTCTCCCGCCAGGCCGCACGCGAATCGGTGCTGGCCGGGCTCGCCTGATGAGCGGCTCCGCGCCCGTGACCTGATGAGCGACTCCACGCCCCGTGACCAGATGAGCGAATCGGCGCCCCGTCGCCTGACCCGACGGCGGGTGCTCGGCGAGGCGCTCGCCGGGGCGGTCGGGCTCGCCGGGGCGTCGGCGCTGGCCGGGTGCGGTGGCTCGCTCAGCGCGCGAGCCCTCAGAGACGGCTCCACCCTGCGCTCCACCTGGACCGATCCGGTCGGTGACGGCCGCCTGCGGGTGGGGCCCGGTGAGCCATTGCTCGATCGCGCCGAGCTGGGGGCGCCGGCGCGGCCGATCGGCGGCCTGGTCACGATCGCCCACCTGACCGACGCCCATGTGCTCGACGCCTCCTCACCGGCCCGGGTCAGCTTCCTCAATCGGCTGGGCGCGCCGTTTCAGTCCACCTTTCGTCCCCACGAGACGCTGACCGCTCAGGTGCTGGCCGGCGCCTGCCTCGCCACGCGCGCGCTCAGACCCGGGCTGGTGATCCAGGGCGGGGACCTGATCGACAACGCCCAGAGCAACGAGCTGGCCATCGCCCAGGCGACGCTGCGCGGGGGCTGGGTGCATCCGGGCAGCGGTGACGGACGCTATCTCGGCGTGCAGGCGGCCTCTGACACCGATCCGTTCTACTACCGCCCGGACGTCGACGCGCCACGCCACCCCGGCCTGCTGAGCGCCGCGGTGCGCCCGTTTACGAGCGGCGGCCTGGCCGTGCCCGTCCATCCGGTGCTCGGAGATCACGACGCGCTGGTGGCCGGCGAGGTCGTGCCCACCGCGTTGACCCGTTCGCTGGCGGTCGGCGACCGCGCTCTGTGGGACCTGCCCAGCGGCCTCACGCTTCCCCCCGGAGCCGGCGCCGGCGCGCTGGCCTCGCCGGACGGCCCCCCGGATCCCGGGCTCGTGGACGAGCTGCTGACGCGGGCTCTGGCCGGCCCCACGGTGACCGTGACCCCTGATCTGGCCCGTCGCGAGCTGGCTTTTTCGGAGGTTCTGAGCCGCCTGGGCCCGCCGGCCGCTTCCGGTGACCGGTTGGACTACGCCGTCGATGTCGGGTCTGAGGTACGACTGATCGTGGTCGATCTCGTGCGCCGGGCGGGCGGCTCGGGTGGTCTGGTAGCCGGTGATCAGCCCGCCTGGCTCGAGCGCGAGCTGGCCCAGGCCGGGGAGCGGTGGGTGATCGTCGTCTCCCATCAGCCGCTCGCCGGGTCGGCCGGCGGCGAAGCCCTGCTCGGCCTCCTCGATCGCCATCCGCAGGTGGTCGCGGCGCTCAGCGGTCACACCCACCGCAACCAGATCGAGCCCCGGGTCACTCCGGCCGGCGGCTACTGGCTGATCGGCACTGCATCCCTGATCGACTATCCCCAGCAGGCCCGCGCGCTGCGGCTGGTGGCCACCGTCGGTGGCGGTGTGGCGATCCAGACCTGGATGCTCGACCACACGTTCCCGGGCCGGCTGGGCACAATCTCCCGCGAGCTCAGCTACCTCGACGCCCAGGGCGGGCGGCCGGAGGGCTTCGCCGGCGGCCGGAGGGATCGCAACGTGACGCTGTACCGCCGTGCGGTCAGATGACCGCGGTGTCGTCGAAGGTCAGGCGCGCACCGGTCTGCTGGCCCTCGGTGGTGAAGGTCGCGGTCGCCCGGTTGAGCGCGAAGCTGAGCGTCTCGCCCTCATCGGTCGTGACCTGCAGACGTCGCCCTTCGGACTCGACTGTCCTGACCGTCCCGCGCACGGTCGCGCCGAGAAACTCGACCCGCACCGAACCGCCTACCTTGGGCATCGCGCGCTGCGTCGTTCCTCAGAGCTCGGTCGCGTACTCGCGGTTGTGCTCCTTGAGCAGCGCGTCGCTACCCAAGAAGGCGTGCTTTGACATGTCAGGGCTGAACCGGCTCGCCGCCGGGGTTCGCCCGAGCGCCTCGGCCAGGCTGCGGATGTGGTGTGCCCCTGCGCCGCAGCAGACTCCGAGGTAGTCGACCCCGAGGGCGTGGGCCGAACGGGCGAACTCGCCCAGCTCATACCGGTTGCAGGTGAATGGATCGAGGGCGGTCGGGAACGGCCGATCACTGGGCAGGCAGTCGCACCCGGGATCGCGCAGTGATTGAAAGCTCGGCTGCTCGGCTGTCGTCCGGTAGGGGACCGGGAGCGCGGCCACGGGCACGTCAACCGAGGCCCGGATGCGCTCGATCAGCGGCATCATCGTCTGCGGGCCGCGGATGCAGTTCAGGCCGACTACGTCGGCGCCGGCGTCGGCGAGGCGGCGACAGGCGTCTTCTGGGCTCAGCTCGTCCCGGGTCGACTCGGCCTGATGGATCGCCAGCGTCATCACTGCCGTCAGACCCGCGGTCTTGATCGCCTCGAGCGCGATCAGCGCCTCGGCGGCATAGGAGAACGTCTCGGCGACGACGTAATCCACCGAGCTCCGGGCGATCCATTCCATCTGCTCGTCGAACATCCGGCGAACTGCGAGCTCGGACTCGCGATCGGGGGCATAGGCGTTGGTGTTGCACAGATCGCCCGCGGCCAGCGTGTCCGTTGCCCGCGCGACCTCGACCGCCAGCGCCAGCGCGTCTCGATTGAGCGGCTCCAGCAGATCCTCCTTGCCGATCACCCGCAGCTTCTCGCGGTGCCCGTAATAGGTGAACGCGAGCACGACGTCAGACCCCGCGTGGACGAACTCCTCGTGCAGCACCCGAACCAGATCCGGACGCTCGAGCACGATCTCCGGTACGAAAGAGCCGGCCTGCAGGTAACCCCGCCGCTCAAACTCGAACAGGTACCCCTCCGCGCAGATCACCGGTCCGGCGTCGAGTCGCTCGAGCAGGCCTCCGGCCGTGCCGTTCTCGCTCATGTCTGACTCCTATAGCTCAGTTTCACCAACATGAGTTGGTTATACAGCAACAGTGCCGCGGGTTGGAAAGGCTTCGATCGCGCTTCCTTCCGCGGCGCCGTCGCCGGCGCCCCCAAGCTCGGGCGCCGGCGCCATCCGTCGTGAGCGGACTCAGACTCCGAGCTCCTGGGAGGCCAGCTTGGCGCCCTCCAGGCGGGCGGAGATCTTGTCCATCGCCACGTCGCGAGCGAAGTCCGGCGAGCCGTGCTTGGGCTTTACGTCGCGACTGAACGGCGAGAAGCCGCAGTCGTCGGTCGCGCCCAGCCGCTCCTTGGGGATGTGCTTCGCCGCCGTCACGAGCTCGGTCTTGACGTGCTCCGGTGTCTCGACCTCCGGGTTCAGCGGGTCGATCACGCCCATGAAGCACACCTGAGCGACGCCGTTGGCGTCCTCACGGCTGTGCCTGCCGCACAGCTCATAGACCTTCTCACGATCATCCTCGCTCGCGCACTGGATCAGGAAGTAGCCTGCGTTCATGTCGAACATGTGCTCGAGCAGCTGCTCGTAGGGGACCTCCTTGGAGTGCACCGAGTCGCAGTCGCCGCCCGGGCAGGTGTGGACTCCGATGTTCTTGCGCTCCTCGGCGGTGAACCGGTCAAACAGCCGGTTGTTTAGGTCAATGAACTCCTGCAGCATGTCCTTGCCCGTCCACGGATTGCGCGAGTCGTTCTTGTTCGCCAGCCGGCCCTCGGTGAAGTCGACCGAGACGCGCTCCGCCCCAGCCTCGAAGCACTGGCGAATGTCCTTCTCGGCCTCGTTGACGCAGTCCTCGAGGAACTGCTCGCGCGGATAGCCGTCGATCTCCTCATCGAGCGGGTACAGCAGCATCATCATCGACGGGGAGATCACCGCCTGCTTGACCGGGCGGTCCGCGATCGCCTTGTTCTTCTTGACGAACTCCGACGCATAGGTCTTGTAGCGAAACGGGCCCTTGGTGATCCGCGGCAGCTGGCGGTTGTGGCCGTCGTCAAAGATGGCGAAGAACTGTCCGTCGCCGGCGAGTCCGTCGGCGAGGCCGGTGCCGGCCAGCGTGTCGGCCAGGTTGTAGGTGGCAAAGCTCGACTCGCGCTGCTCGCCATCGCCGACGATCGGCGAGCCAGTCGCCTCGAAGCGCTTGATCGAGTCCTCGGCCGCCTCATCCTGAAGCGTCTGGAGCTGACCGAACTCGATCTTGCCCTCGTCGTAGTCGGCGTAGGCCTCCTGCAGCTTCATCGGACGCGGCAGCGACCCGACGTGTTCGGTGGGGATAGGCATGGTGCGTCCTCTCCTTGATATGTAAGAGCGTCGCCTGCGCTGGACCCGCTCGCATAACGCGTCGAACCCGGATCAGAACGATCGATCTCCCTCGACGAGCCAACATACTACGCGGCTCGTTGCCACGTCAAGGCGCCCTGAGCGGGCGTTTTCACGGCCTTCACTTCTCGATTGAGCGAGGCGTAAGACGCGCGTGCGGCGCCTGGTGCATCCTGTCGGAAGAGACCAAGCGAGCAGACCAGAAAGCGAGGCCCTGCGATGGCCGCTTCACCCATGCGGTACCTGTTGAAGTCCGAGCCGGCCATCCATGATCGGGTGGGCGCGTGAGCATCACGGTCGTCGGTTCGATCGCCTTCGACGCCGTCGAGACTCCATTTGGAACCCGCGAGCGGATGCTCGGCGGGGCCGCCACCCATTTCGCCCTCGCGGCGTCGCTGTTTGACCGCGTTCACGTCGTCGGTCCGGTCGGCGAGGACTTCGGCGAGGACGAGCTGCGGGTCCTCGGGACACGCGGATCATCGATCGATGACGTCGAGCTCGTTGCCGGCGGCAAGACCTTCTTCTGGAAGGGCAGGTACGGCTGGGACCTCAATACTCGCGAGACGCTCGACACGCAGTTGAACGTGTTCGAGCACTTCCAGCCCAAGCTGTCAGCGGCGTCGCGGGCATCCGAGGTGCTGTTCTTGGCCAACATCCAGCCGGGCCTGCAGCTCGAGGTGCGGGAGCAGTGTCCCGCGGCCCGGTTCGTCGCGCTCGACTCGATGAACCTGTGGATCGACATCGCGCGCGATCAGCTGGTGGAGATCATCTCCAGGGTTGACTGCCTGATCCTCAACGACGACGAGCTCCGCCAGCTCACCGGCAAGCCGAACCTGGTCTCGGCCGCGCGCGCGGTGCTGAACCCGGACCCATCCGCCGCCGGCCCGTCGATCATCGTCGCCAAGCGGGGTGAGCACGGCTCGGCGCTGATTACCGAGGACGCATTCTTCGCGCTGCCGGCGTATCCGCTCGAGATGGTCGTCGACCCCACCGGCGCCGGCGACACGTTCGCCGGCGGCTTCGTCGGCTACATCGCGAGCCAGTCCGGAGGCTTGCCGTCTGACCAGGTACTTCGCAACGCAATGGCCTACGGGACCGCGCTGGCGTCTTTCAACGTCGAGGGATTCGGCACCGAGCGGGTCCGCGAGGTCAGCGGAGAGGCCGTGGTCGAGCGAGTGCAGGACCTGTGGCGATTCGCCCATTTCGACCACGTGGCCGTCGAGCTCGTGACCTAGTCGGAATCAAAAACTTCCGCCTAGCTAGTGGCCCGGTTGCAGGCCTGAAACGCCGACCCGGCGCCGTCGGCCGAACGGCTCAGCCCGTCGTCCGCTCGAGCAACAGCTCGGCCACCCGCTTTGCCCGCCGGGCGGCATCGAGGTCGCCCTCGGCGGCGGCCACGATCGCGCCCTTCATCAGGACGTGCCACTGGCGGGCGAATGACTCGGCGTCGGCGATCCCCGCCTGACGGGCCAGGGCCTCGAGGAAGTCCCGGATTCGAGCCAGATAGGCGGCGCAGGCACGGTGCAGAGGGTGCCCCGGGTCTGGGTGCTCGAGCATCACGTTGATGAACGAGCAGCCCTCGAAGTCACGGGTGCCAAACCAGCTGTCGAACACATCGAAGACGGCCAGCAGCTGCCCGCGCGGATCCTCTGGAGCGCGGCGCTGAACCTCGAACTGCAGCCAGCGGCGCGTCCACAGCTCCTCGCGGCGAGCGAGGTAGGCCAGCACGAGCTCCTGCTTGGAGCCGAACTGCCGGTACATGGTCTGGCGGGCGACGCCGGAGTGCTCGATGATCGCGTCCACGCCCACCGCTTGTACGCCGCGGCGCGAGAACAGCTCATAGGCGGCGGCCAGCAGGCGCTCGCGCGCTTCGCTGGCGCTGGCGCCGGGCGAAAGCTCTGCCGTCGGTGGCTCGGTTCTCAGCTGCGCCACCGGGCGAATGTACCAGCCGTCCCGGGCCGCCCGGCCTCAGTGCGGCGGTGGTGGGGGTGGGTTGCGCATCGACCCGACGATGCCCGTGGTGAACAGGACCAGGATCGCGATCGCGATCACGTCGAGCGCCGAGAGGCCGTAGTGGCCGATGTCGAGCGCGGTCAGCAGCGCGAGCGCGGCGATGAACAGCAGCGCGATCCCGAGGACGACGGCGCGCACCCAGATCAGGCCGGTTGCCGGCGGCGGGCGGCGAGCCGGCGGATGGCCAGGGCGCCGAACGCGAAGCCGCCGATGTGGGCAAAGTAGGCGACGCCGCCCCCGGAGCCGGTCGGGTCGGTCAACCCGGTGGCGGCGAACACCGCCTGCTCGGCGAACCACAGTCCGAGCATCACCAGCGCCGGCAATTCGATCACGGTGAAGAACAGGATGATGAACACCAGGGTAAGCACGCGGGCCCGCGGATAGAGCACGATGTAGCCGCCGAGCACCGCCGCGATCGCGCCCGAGGCACCCACCGTCGGCGCCAGCGAGCTGGGCCCGATCGCCACCTGGAGGGCCAGCGCCGCCAGGCCCCCGACGATGTAGAAGCCGAGGAACTTCAGTGACCCCATCGAGTCCTCGACAGTGTTGCCGAAGATCCACAGAAACAGCATGTTGCCGCCGATGTGCAGGATCGACGCGTGCATGAACATCGAGGTGAAGACGGTCTCCCACGCGGGCAGGCCGGCAACCAAGCCGGCCCGCCTCGTGCACGCCAGATCGGCGCCGGTCAGGGTCTGGACGATGCCGCAATGCTCGCCGGGATGGGTTAGCGCGTAGGGGATCGCCCCGTACCTGACCAGCTCCGGCGCGCTGGGACCGCTGAACAACGAGCCGCCGTGACGCACCGCGAGCGCGTAGACGACCACATTGATCAGGATCAGCGCGACCGTGACCAGCGGGAACCGATCGTTGGGGATGTTGTCCTTGATCGGGATCAAGCGCCCGAAGAGCTTAGGGCGAGCGCCAGCGGCTTACCTGCCGGCGGCCCCGCTTCGGCCCCGGCCCCGCCCATCCCTCCGCGGTTGCGGCCCGCTTACGCCCGGGCGACCGGGCTGCCCACGGCGGCGATCCGCCAGGGCTGCGCGGCGTCGCCGTCGAGCGCCATCGTCCAGCGCTCGGTGAAGCTCGTCTTGCGCGACCGGCTGCCGGATACGACCGCGGTCGTATCCCGGTCTTCGAGATAGCGCCGGCCGGTCAGGTCGACTTCGACGGTCATCGTCGGAGGTTCGCTGGCGGCGTCCAGACCGACGATCCGGATCCGCTTGACCTCGGGACCGCGAACCACCAGACGCGTGTGACCGCTCGGGTCCCCGGGGTAAAGCAGCTCGCGCGTCGCGGCCGCGGTGGCGATCCTCCGCAGGTTGTCGTCGTTGCCGTCGACCGCCTGCGCCCAGGCGTCGATCGCGCGCCGCGCGGCGACCTCGAGCACGTCCGGCGAGAAGCGACCGTCGGCGACGCTGAGGTCATTGGCGGCGCTCTGGGCGTCACCCTCGAACTGCAGGTCGGCGACCTCGGCCACCTTGGTCCCCTCGGGAACGGCATCGGCCACCGCCGCCTCGACCAGGGCCTCGTCGCGCATCCCGCGCTCGTCAGACCACGGCGTAGCGACGATCTGCTCGTCGAGCGCGTGGCGTCCCTCCGCGCCCTGCTCGACCGACAGCAGCACCCAATGATCGGCGCGGCGGCCGAGGGTCCAGAACTCGCGCACCTGGGTCGTCTCGCCCAGGCGGCCGGCTCGCTTCAGGTGCCGACCGAAGCGATCGACCACGTAATCCTTGAGCCGCGCCTGCACCAGCACGACGACCCGATCGCTGTCGCGGTCGCCGCGATGGGTCAGGCCGACGTACTCGATCGCCGGCTCGCCCGACGGCTCGACGTGGTTGCGCCAGCCGCGGCGGTCAAAGTCGTCCAGCCGGCGCTCCCATTCGGCGAGCAGGTCCGGGGCGACCAAGCCGCGCAGGCGCGTCCGGTCATCGGCGTCCCAGGCCCGCTGGATATCCATGAACAGCCGCGCGGCCGTCGCGCGCACCTTGTCGGGGGCGAACTCGGGATCGTCCTCGGCGGCTTCGGCGGCTGCGGCCTCCACGCGGCGCTGGCGCTTGGCGACGTCGCCGCTGCGCCCCGGACGGGCGCCGGTGCGGGACTCTCGCCATGCGGTGAAGAAGGGCATCCCGCGGGTCAGGAGCAGGTACAGCAGGCCGAGCGCGATCAGGAACAGCAGGCCGAGCCCGTGGCCGAGCAGCGCGATATGGATCAGCAGGTCAACCAGGATGTAGAGGGCAAAGCCGCTGCCGTGGCCGCCCCCGCCTCCTCCGCCCCCGCCGCTGAAGCCGGACGAGCCGCCGCCGGCGGCAGCGAGGGCCTCTGGGGCGATCACGAGGGTGAGCGCCAGCCCGGCCAGCGCGATCAGGGTGATGCGGCGGCGCTGGTTCATGCGGTCTCCTTGAGCGTGAGCGTGAGCGGGCCGACGCCGGGCTCGCTTTGAGCCACGTGCTGGTCGGCGTGATAGCTGGAACGCACCAGCGGCCCGGCCGCGACGTGCTCGAAGCCGAGCTCGTAGGCCGCCCGTTCCAGGGCCTTGAACTCGTCCGGATGCCAGTAGCGCACGATCGGCAGGTGTCGTTCGGTGGGCCTGAGGTACTGACCGACGGTCAGCACCTGAACGTGGTTCTCCCGGAGCTGCCCGAGCGCATCGACCAGCTCCTCGAAGGTCTCGCCGAGGCCGACCATGAGTCCGGATTTGGTCGTCACCTCGTCGTCGGCGTACTCCTTGGCGTTCCGGAGCACTCGGGTGGATCGCTCCCAGGTCGAGCCCCTCCGCGCCACCGGATACAGCCGCGGGACGACCTCGACGTTGTGGTTGAAGACGTCCGGCCGTTGCGCGATCACCTTGGCCAGCGGCATCTCGGCGCCCCGGAAGTCCGGTGTCAGCACCTCGATCTTGGTCTGAGGTGACTGCCGTCTGATCTGCCTGATCACGCCGACGAAGGCCGAGGCCCCGTAGTCGGGAAGATCGTCGCGGTCGACGCTGGTGATCACCGCGTGACGCAGACCCATCTTGGCCACCGATCTGGCCACCCGGGCGGGCTCGAGCGGGTCATTCCAGGTCGGCTTGCCGGTCTTGACGTTGCAAAAGCCGCAGCGGCGCGTGCAGGTGTCACCGAGGATCATGAACGTGGCCGTGCCGCGCTGCCAGCACTCGCCGATGTTGGGGCAGGCGGCCTCCTGGCAGACCGTGTGCAGCTGCTCGGAGTCGATCAGCTGCTGGAGCTCGCGGTAACGAGGGCCACCGGGCGCAGGGACCTTCAACCACGGTGGCTTGCGGCCCTTGTGGGGCACGACGTCGGGCCCAAGGATCGTGAGCACGTCGGCGATCCCACCGGGATTGGCGCGCGATCGAGTCGAGTGCTGACGTTGGTCCATGAAGTTAAGCCTACCGAGCGACGGTTTTGTCACATCCGGCACCCATGCGTGACGTTTTCGTTGGCACCATCGGTGCATGAGCGATGATGGCCGTTTTAGTGGAAACTATGGCCACTTAAACGGCCATCATGCCCTGGGCGCTCTCGCGACCCGCCAGCACGACGTGTTCTCGCTGGCTCAGTTGACCGATCTGGGCCTCACCCGGTCGACGGTTGCCAAGCGCGCCGCGGCCGGACGGCTGCACCGCGTCCACCGCGGCGTCTACTCCCTCGCCCCGCCCGAGCTGCTCACCCGCAATGGCCGCTTCCTGGCCGCGGTGCTCGCCTGCGGCCCCGGCGCCGTCCTCTCGCATCGCTCCGCCGCCGCGCTCCACGAGTTGCGGCGCACCGAGCGTGCCGGCATCGATGTCACGATCCCGGGACGCGCCGGCCGCCGCCACGACGGGATCGACGTGCACCGCTCACAGACCCTGACCTCGGCCGACACGACCACCGTAGGTGGCATCCCCGTGACCACGATCGCTCGCACGATGTTCGATCTCGCCGCCGTGGTGCCGCGCCGGCAGGTGGAGCGCGCCGTCGACCAGGCTGAGATCCTCGAGGCGTTCGACGCCGCTGCCCTCGAGGCCCAGCTGCAGCGCAACCCCCGCTGCCACGGCGCCAACATCGCGCGCGCGGTTCTCGAGGATCACCGCGCCGGTGCCACGGCGACCTGGAGTGAGCTCGAGGAGCGCTTCCTGGCCCTGTGTCGAGATGCGCGCGTACCCCCGCCCGAGGTCAATGCCTGGGTCACGCCGGCCGACGGCGGACCGGCGCTCCGGGTGGACTTCCTGTGGCGCGGGCAGAGGCTGATCGTCGAGACCGACGGCCATCGGACTCACCGCACCCGGCAGGCGTTCGAGCGCGACCGTCGCCGCGACCAGCGGCTCATCCTCGCCGGCTGGCGGGTAGTGCGCGTCACCTGGCTTCAGCTGACGCAAGAACCGCAGGCCATCGCGCGCCTGCTCGCCGAGCTCCTAGACGGCTGACGCTGCCGGATCCGCCGCTCCCGCTCCCTCCGCGGCGCCGATCGCGGCCTCGAGCCGCGCCCGGGAGACGAGTCGCTGCCGGCGCCCGAGCGCCTGCGCGACGCTGAACGCCACCCGCCGCCGAAAGCACTCGAGGCCGCCGGCGAGCCGGCCGGTCTCTCGGATCAGCGAGGTCATCTGAACGTCCTGAAGGCCGCACGGCACAACGTAGGAGAACGGCTGCAGGTCGTTCTCGACGTTGACCGCGAAGCCATGGGTCGTCACCCCTCGCGCCACGTGCACCCCGATCGACGCGATCTTGCGCCCGCCGACCCATACCCCCGTGTAGTCAGGACCCTCGTCGGTGCGCACCCGCGCCGTCACGCCCTCCAACGCCAGCGCCTGCACCAGCGCTTGCTCGAGCGTGCGCACGTACTGCACCACGTCGTCGACGGCGACGATCGGGTAACCGACCAGCTGGCCCGGGCCGTGGTAGGTGACCTTACCCCCTCGATCGACCTCGACCACGTCGATCCCTTGCATGCGGTACCAGTCCTCGCCCATCGGCAGCTCGGCCGCGGTCGCGCGTCGACCGCGGGTGTACACCGGCCAATGCTCGAGGGTCAGAAGGACGTCGGGCACCGCGCCGACCTGTCGCGCCGTTCGCACCCGCTCCTGCAGCGCCAGCGCCTCGCGATATTCGATCGTGCCGAGCCGGCACACCCACAGCTCAGACGGCTGATCGTCGGTCATCGGCTCCCCGCTTACGCGCTCTCGAGCCCGCGTCGGACGCTGGCCAGGAACTGAGCCGACAGTGCGCCGTCCAGCGCGCGGTGGTCCCAGCTCAGGCCGAGGATCGTGATCGGGCGAATCGCGATCGAGTCGCTGCCGTCCCCGTCGGTGACCACGACCGGTCGCTTGACCACCGCCTCGAAGTCGAGGATCGCAACCTGCGGCTGGTTGATGATCGGCGTGGCCATGATCGAGCCGTACTGGCCGGGGTTGGTGATCGTGAACGTCCCGCCCCGGACTTCATCGGCGGTGCACCGGCGCTCCCGAGCCCGCAGCGCCAGGTCACTGATCCGCGCGGCCAACCCTTCGACCGACAGCTCGTGGGCGCGATGAATAACCGGGACGATCAACCCGTCCTCGCCGAGCGACACCGCGATCCCCAGGTTGACGTCATCCACGCGCGTGTAACTGCCGTCGTCGAGCCAGGCGTTCAGCGAAGGGTGCTCGCGCAGCGCGTCGATCGTCGCCCGCGCAACGAAGGCCAGCGCCGTCACGCCCAGCCGGCGTCGCGCCGCCTCGACGCGGCTCATGTCGGCCTCGATCCAGGTGGTGCAGTGGGCGGCCGTGTCCAGTGAGCGCTTCATGTGCTCGCCGATCTGGCGGCGCATCCGCGACAGGCCCTCGCCGGCCGCCGGAGCCGCCCCGGTCGAAGCCGCCTGCGGCTCCGCATCGGGTTGGTACGGACTCTCGATGTGCAGCGGCGGATCTTCGCCGTCAGCCCCGGCGCCATTGGAGCCGACCAGCGCCAGCACGTCCTGCTTGCGCACCCGCCCGCCCCTGCCGGTGCCCGGCACAGCGGTCAGGTCGATCCCGTGCTCGGCGGCGATTCGCTGCACGACGGGGGAGTAGCGCGCGCCGCGTCCAGCCGCCGGAGCCGGAGGCGGAGCCGGATCCCCCGGATCCCCCGCCTCCGCACCCTGCACCGCCACCCGCGCCAGCACCACCCCGACCTCGACGGTCTCCTCAACCGCCACCAGGATCTCCGCCACCACGCCGCCCACCGGTGCCGGCACCTCGGTGTCGATCTTGTCGGTCGAGATCTCACAGATGGTCTGCTCGGCCTCGATCCGGTCACCGACCGCCACGCGCCAGGCGACCACCGTCCCCTCGGCCACCGACACCCCCATCTGGGGCATCGTCACGTCGACCAGCGTGTCAGTAGTCGAGGAGCTCACGGCAGGCCTCCTTGACCCGATCGACCCCCGGGAGCACGGCCTGCTCCAGCGGCGGGGAGAACGGGATCGGCACGTCGGGCGAGGCGACCCGCACCACCGGCCCGTCCAGATCCTCGAACCCCCGCTGCGCGATCAGCGCCGCCACCTGGGCGCCCGCGGCGCAGGTCATGTTGGCCTCGTCGACGATCACCACCTTGGAGCAGCGGGCCACCGAGTCGAGGATCGCCTCCTCATCCAGCGGCACCAGCGAGCGCAGGTCAAGCACCTCCACGGATGCTCCGTCCAGATCCTCGGTCGCCGCCAGCGCCACCTCCACCATCGCGCCATAACAGACCACCACCAGGTCAGAGCCCGGCCGGGCCACCCGGGCCGTGAACGGGGTCTCGAACACGCCCTCGGCCACGTCGCCCTTGACCCGCCGGTAGAGGTGCTTGTGCTCCATGAAGCAGACCGGGTTGGGGTCGCGGATCGCGGCGTGCAGCAGCCCCTTGGCGTCCGAGGCCGTCGACGGCGCTACCACCTTGATCCCGGGCGAGTGCATGAACAGCGCCTCGGGGTTCTGGGAGTGAAACGGCCCCCCGGAGAAGCCGCCGCCCGAGGGCAGGCGCACCACCAGTGGCACCGCCAGTCCCTGGCGGTAGTGCATCTTCCCCGCGACGTTGACCAGCTGGTCAAAGCCACACGAGATGAAGTCAGAGAACTGCATCTCACACACCGGTCGCATCCCGACCACCGCCGCTCCGACCGCGCAGCCGATGATCGCCGACTCGGCCAGCGGCGTGTCCATCACCCGCTCTGAGCCGAACTCGGCTACGAAACCATCGGTTACCTTGAACGCGCCTCCGAACACGCCGACGTCCTCGCCCATCACCAGCACCCGCTCGTCGGCCCGCAGCTCGTCGCGCAGCGCGGATGAGATCGCCTGGAGGTAGGTCATCGTGGCCATCAGGCACCTACCACCGTTGGCAGACAAATCATCCTGGCCATCAGGCATCGGCTCCTGAGCCGTCCGCCGCGAACCCGCTCCATGGCGCCAACCCGTCGCCCAGGGCCTCGGCCTCACCCACGCAGAACACGCCCTCGAGCACCGAGTCGGCTGAGGGCATCGGCCCGGCCAACGCCTCGGAAGCCGCGGCGTCGATCTCCGCCGCGACCGCCACCCGCACGGAGTCGACGTCGACGCCCAGCGAGCGCAGCCGCTTCTCCTGACGCTCCACGGGATCGCGCAGGCGCCACTCCTCCACCTGCTCCTTGGGCACGTACTTCATGTCGTCGTGGGCGGCGTGACCGTGCATCCGCATCGTCACCGCCTCGATCAGCGTCGGCCCGTCGCCGCCGATCGCCCGCTCCCGGGCGGCCAGCGTCGCGTCGAACATCGCCTCGACGTCGTTGCCGTCGATCCGAACACCAAGGATCCCGTAGGCAGCAGCGCGTTCGACCGGATCGATAGCGAACTGCTTGGCCAGCGGCGTCGAGTACGCGTACTGGTTGTTCTCGAGCACGAACACCACCGGCAGCCGCTGCACCCCGGCCCAGTTCATCGCCTCGTGGAAGTCCCCCCGGGACGTCGACCCGTCGCCGAACCAGGTCAGCGCGCAGCGACGCTCACCCCGCAGCTTGAACGCCATCGCCATCCCCGTGGCGACCAGCATCATGTCGGGCAGCATCGAGACCATCCCGACGCACCCCAGCTGCCGGTCACCGAAGTGCACGTTGCCGTCGCGTCCGGCGGTGATCCCGCCCGCCCGACCCATGTACTGGGCCAGGATCCGCGCCGGAGTGACCCCGCGAATCAGGTGCGCGGCCAGGTCGCGGTGCAGGATGCAGAGCCGATCCCGCGGCGCCATCGCGAACGCCGCGCCCGCGGACACCGCCTCCTGGCCGTAGCCGTCATAGAAGGAGCCGGGGACCTTGCCCTGGCGATACAGGCTCATCGCGCGCTCCTCGATGCCGCGCATCAACAGCATCGCGCGCAGCAGCCAGATCCGATCCTCCGGCTGCAGATGCTCGTGCTCGCCGGCGGGTACTGGTCCCACCCGCCCCACCCGAGCCGTGTCGGTCGCCATCTTCGGTTGCTTGCCTTTCGCTGAAGGGCGGCTCGGGATCTCCGTCCGCCTAGCTGTTCAGAGGCCGCCGGCGGGATCTCCGCCATGGCCCCTCGTCCGGCGAAGCCGAGCTTACTCCACCCCCACGCGCGCGGGCGCGAGCGGGACTACCCTTGGCCGATGGGTGCCTGGCTCGCCCGCATGCGCTGGCGTCGGCGTGGCGCCTGGCTTTGGCCGATCTTCGCACTCGCGACCGTGCTCGACGGCGTACTGCTGCGCGCCCTGCCGATGACCGGCACCGCCGAGGACCTGTTCGGAGGACTGGTCGTCGGGCTGGTGCTCAACGTGCTCGCCGTCGTGCTCGTCTCACGGCCGGGCGGCGCATTGCTGCGCCGGCCCCGGCCCGGCCTGCCCGTCGGTGTCGCCCGCGACTACGCCGGTACCTACGGCGTGCTGCTGGTCACGGCCGCGCTGCTCGCCGCCGGTCTGGCCCACCGTCACACGCTGGCCGGCCAGCAGCGCACCCTCGAGGAGGCGATCGCCCGCGCCGAGGCGTACATCGGCGATCGCGCCCCGGCGCCGTTTCGCGCCAACGCGACCCACACCGACACCTTCACCATCCAGGCCGGGAGCGTGTACCGCACCTGCGTGCCCAATCGGCTCGGCACCCTGACCTACTGCGTGATCGTCAGGCCGTTGATGCCGTTTGCCCAGAGCGTCACGTTCGCCGGCTATGAGCCCAACTCGATCTTCGCCCAGGGGGTCAACTGAACTCCAGGCTAGGCCAGACCGGCCTAGCCGTGGCCGGCCACCGGATGGGGCTGATAGAGCTCCTCCAGCCGGTGCAGCTCGTCGGCACTCAGCGACAGTTGCTCGGCCGACAGCGCGTCCTCGAGGTGCTCGAGCTTGGTCGCCCCGAGGATCGGAGCGGTCACCCCCGGCTTGTGCAGCAGCCAGGCGAGCGCCACCTGGGCGGTCGGCACGCCACGCTGCTGCGCGACCTCGGTGGCCCGCTCCACGACGTCGAAGTCAAGCTCGGGCTCATACAGCGAATCGGCGAAGGAGTCGGTCTGCGCGCGCTTGGTCAGCTTCTCGCCCTCGCGGGTGCGGTTGCCGGTCAAGACACCCCGGGCCAGCGGGCTCCACGGGATCACGCCGACCGCCTGATCCAGGCACTGCGGGATCATCTCGCGCTCCTCCTCGCGGTAGACGAGGTTGTAGTGGTTCTGCATCGAGTGAAACCGCGTGCTCGCCACCGACTGGGCCTTGGCGAACTGCCACGCGAACATGCTGCTGGCCCCGAGGTAGCGGGCCTTGCCGGCTTGCACGACGTCGTGCAGGGCGGCCATCGTCTCCTCGATCGGCGTGTGTGGATCCCAGCGATGGATCTGGTAGAGGTCGACGTAGTCGAGCCCCAGCCGCGACAGCGAGGCGTCAATCGAGGCCATGATGTGCTTGCGAGACAGACCCTGGCCATTCTCGCCGGGCATCGTGCGGCCGTTGACCTTGGTGGCCACCACGTACTCCTCACGCGTGCCCCACAGCTTGCCCAGCAACCGGCCGGTGAGGATCTCGCTCTCGCCGCCGTTGTAGACATCGGCGGTGTCGAAGAAGTTGATCCCGCCCTCGACCGCTCGACGCAGGATCGGCTCGGCCTGGGCCTCGTCAAGCGTCCACTCGCGGCTCTCGTGCTTGCCGTAGCTCATCATGCCCAGGCAGACGCGCGAGACGCGCAGACCGGTGGCACCCAGATTCACGTATTGCATCGGTTGTCTCCCTGATCGCTTCGCCTGGCTGACCCCCCGTGGGTTCGAGGCTACCCAGGGCGCGGCGGCAGGCCACCGGGCGGCGGCAGGCCACCGAGCGGCGGCAGGGCACCGGGCGGCGGCAGGGCACCGGGCGGCGGCAGGCCACCCGGGCGGCAGAGCTCTGGGCGGCGGCAGGCCACTAGGCTTGCCGCCCGATGAGCTTCGTCGCCCTGATCACCGGCGCCTCGAGCGGGATCGGCGAGGCCACGGCTCGGCGGCTGGCCCGCGAGCCCGACACCCGGTTGGTCTTGGTGGCCCGGCGCGCCGAGCGGTTGGAGGCGCTCGCCCGGGAGCTCGGCGGCCCCGGCCGAGCCTCGGCGGTCGCCGTCGACCTGACCGATCCCGGGGCGCCGGCGCAAGTGCTCGAAGCGGTTGCGCGCGAGCACGGCGCGCTGCACATGCTGGTCAACAACGCCGGCGCCTCGTGGCGCGGGCGCTTCGGCGAGACCGGGTGGGCGAACGTCGAGCGCCACATGAAGCTCGACTTCGAGGCGCCGGTGCGCCTGACCGAGGCGCTGCTCGGGCTGCTGCGCCAGACCGCCGCCACGCAGGGCCAAGGTGGCGACGGCAGCCGGCGCGCCCCCGTCTGCATCGTCAATGTGGCGAGCACCGCGAGCCGCGTGGCCCGGCCCGGTGCCGGCGCGTACTCGGCGGCCAAGTTCGCGCTCGCCGGCTGGAGCGACGCGCTGTGGGCGGAGGAGCGCGCCCGCGGCGTCCACGTGGGGCTCGTACTGCCGGGCTTCGTGGCCACCGAGGGCTTTCCGGCCACCGAGCTGCTGGCGCGCGCCCCCACCCGCTGGATCGTCTCGACCCCGGACCTGGTCGCCGAGGCGATCATCGAGGCCGGCCCCGGTGGCCGGGGCGAGCGCTACGTGCCGCGCTACTACTGGATCGCCGCGGCGCTGCGGGTTCTCGCGCCCGGGTTGATCCGGCGCGCCGTGGCCGGCGGGGGGCTCACCACCGCCACCCGGGCCGGCGACTGATTGGCGACCCACAGTCCGGGGGAATGGGCGAGGCCCGGCGTCGCAGCGGCCCACAACCCCGGGGAATGGGCGAGGCCCCGGCGCCGCCCTTCATCTCTAAGCTACGGGGGCGTAACTAACCCGACCAGGAGCATTCTGAGATGAATTCAGCCGTTCGCCGCGTCGCGGTCCTCGGTGGCAGCCGCATCCCGTTCGCCCGCCAGAACGGCCCTTATGCCAAGGCCTCCAACCAGGACATGCTGACCGCGACGCTGGACGCCCTGGTGTCCAGGTTCGGCCTCGAAGGCGAGGCGCTCGGGGAGGTCGCGGCGGGGGCGGTGCTCAAGCACAGCCGTGATTTCAATCTGACCCGCGAAGCGGTGCTCGGCTCCACGCTGGCCCCCGAGACACCGGCCTACGACGTCCAGCAGGCCTGCGGCACGGGCCTGGAGGCGACGATCCTGGTCGCCAACAAGATCGCCCTGGGCCAGATCGACTGCGGGATCGCCGGCGGCGTGGACACCACGTCCGACGCGCCGCTGGCGCTCAACGAGGACCTGCGCGAGGTGCTGCTGGATCTCAGCCGCGCTGAGTCAAACGTGGCCCGGCTGCGCATCCTCGCCCGGCTGCGCCCGCAGCAGATCGTGCCTGAGATCCCCCGCAACGCCGAGCCGCGAACCGGCCTCTCGATGGGCGAGCACACGGCGATCATGGCCGGGGAGTGGGGCATTGGGCGCGCGGAGCAGGACGAGCTCGCCGCCCGCAGCCACCACAACCTGGCCGCCGCTTATGACTCCGGCTGGCTTGACGACCTGGTCGTCCCGTTCGGGGGCCTCAAGCGCGACCAGAACCTGCGTCCGGACTCGACGGTGCAGAAGCTGGCTCAGCTGAGGCCGGTGTTCGGCGGCCCGGAGGGCACCATGACCGCCGGCAACTCGACCCCGCTCTCAGACGGCGCATCGGCCGTGCTGCTGGCCAGCGAGGAGTGGACGGCTGCCCACAACCTCCCGGTGCAGGCGGTGATCACCGAGGCCCAGACCGCAGCGGTCGACCACGTGCACAAGCGCGAAGGACTGCTGATGGCGCCCGCCTACGCGATGCCGCGGATGCTCGCCCGAGCCGACATCGGCCTGGACGACTTCGACTTCTACGAGATCCACGAAGCCTTCGCCGCGCAGGTGCTGTGCACCCTGAAGGCGTGGGAGGACCCGGTCTTCTGCACCGAGCGCCTGGGTCTCTCCGAGCCACTCGGCGCGATCGATCGTGATCGGCTCAACGTCCACGGCGGCTCGCTGGCTGCCGGCCATCCATTCGGAGCCACCGGGGGCCGGATCGTGGCCACGCTGGCCAAGGCGCTGAGTGACCGGGGCTCGGGGCGCGGGGTGATCTCGATCTGCGCCGCCGGCGGGCTCGGACTCACCGCGATCATGGAGGCAGCCTGATGGCCGACCGCTACCAGCAGCTCGTCAACACGCCGATCGGGCGGATCGTCACCAAGCAGATCGGCTTGCCCAACCCGCCGCGGCTCGAGCGCTATGCGTCCGGTCAGCCGGTGATCTCAGGGCCAGTCCTGCTCGGCGCCGCTCGCGGAGGGAGGCTGGCGGGGGCGTTGGCCGGCGGGCTGGCCTCGGTCGGCGCCGAGACCTTCACGATGATGGACGAGCCGCTCCGCGGCGCCGCCGCCATGGCCGGGCTGCACCCGGGGATCTTCAACCTGGACGCCGCGACCAGCGCCGATCGCTTCAAGGCGCTCGTGTTCGACGCCACCGGGATCGGCTCCAGCGACGAGCTCCTACAGGCGTGGTCGTTCCTGCACCCGGTCGTCCGCCGGCTGCTGGGCTGCGGGCGCGTGATCGTGCTCGGGACTCCCCCCGAGGACGCCTCGGGGCCGAGCGAGGCGATCGCCCAACGCGCGCTCGAGGGGCTGGTCCGGGCGATCGGCAAGGAGGTCAAACAGGGCGCCACCGCGCAGCTCATCTACGTTCGAGCGCGGGCCGAGGATCAGCTCGAGTCGACGCTACGCTTCTTTCTCTCGCCCAAGGCCGCGTTCGTCTCCGGTCAGGTCGTGCGGGTCGGGCCGGCCAGCGCGGAGGTCGGCGAGCTCGACTGGGAGCGGCCGCTCGCCGACCGGGTCGCGCTGGTGACCGGCGCCGCCCGCGGTATCGGCACGGCGATCGCCGAGGTCCTGGCCCGCGACGGTGCGCACGTGGTCGGGCTCGACGTCGCCCCGATGGCCGAGGAGCTGGCGGCCGTGACCGGCCGCCTGGGCGGCTCGTCCCTGACCGCCGACGTGACCGACGAGGACGCGCCGGACCAGATCGCCGCCGCGCTGATCGACGGCCACGGCGGGGTCGACGTCGTCGTCCACAACGCCGGCGTGACCCGGGACAAGACGCTCGGTCGGATGACCGAGGAGCTGTGGAGCACGGTGATTGACATCAACCTGACCGCCCCGCAGCGCATCGACCGGGCGCTGTTTCAGCGTGGCGCGGTCCACCGCAACGGACGCATCATCTGCGTCTCCTCGATCAGCGGCATCGCGGGCAACGCCGGCCAGACCAACTACTCGACCTCAAAGGCCGGCTTGATCGGCTTCGTACAGGCCTGGGCGCCGGAGCTGGCTCAGCGGGGGGTGACGATCAACGCCGTCGCACCCGGCTTCATCGAGACCTCGATGACGGCGGCGATGCCGATCGCCATCCGGGAGGCGGGACGGCGGATGAACAGCCTGTTCCAGGGTGGGCTGCCGATCGACGTCGCCGAGACGATCGCCTGGTACGCGAGCCCGGCGTCGGGCGGACTGACCGGGAACGTCGTCCGCGTCTGCGGCCAGAGTCTGATCGGAGCCTGAGCGGTGCCAGACCGCGAGCTGCCCGGCCCACCGTCGATGCTGGCGCTGTTTGGCCGCGCCGGGTTGGCGACCATCCCCGGGGCGTCGAAGCTGCCGTTCGTCGGCGGCGGGGGCGGCGAGGTCGGCGACCTGGCGCTGACGCTCGTCGACGTTCAGACCGATCGTGACCGTCTGGCCGCGTATGACCGCGTGTGCGGCTTTGACCTCAGCGACTGGCTTCCCGTCACCTATCCCCACATGCTCGCCTTTCCGCTGCACCTGGCGCTGATGACCGACGCCAGCTTTCCGTTTGCGGCGATCGGGCTGGTCCACATCGCCAACAAGATCGTCTCGCACCGTCGCATCGGCGCCGGCGAGCGCCTGTCGGTGCGCGTCTGGGCGACTCCCGCCGAGCCCCATCCGCGCGGTCGGCAGTTCGCGATCCGCACCAAGGTCCGGGTCGGCGAAGAGCTGGTCTGGGAGGAGATCTCGACCAACCTCAAGCGCGGGCTCGGCTCCGCCTCAGACGCCCCCGCGACCCCGAGCCAGGCGCCGCCCGCCAGTGTGGCGCCGGCGACCGCCGGGCCGCCGCCCAGCTCGGCCCTGCCGCCCACCGCCACCTGGCGGCTCGAGGGCGACCTGGGTCGTCGCTATGCCGCGGTGTCCGGCGACTTCAATCCGATCCACGTCCACTGGCTGACCGCCCGCGGGTTCGGGTTTCCACGGGCGATCGCCCACGGGATGTGGACCAAGGCGCGCTGTCTGGCCGCCCTCGGACCCGAGCTGCCCGGCCGCTTCACGGTGGAGGTGGCGTTCAGGCGCCCGATCCTGCTGCCCGCCACCGTCCACTTCGCTGAGGCGCGACGCGGTCAGACGATCGTCTTCGGGGTTCGCGACGCCGAGGGCGATACACCGCACCTGGACGGCCTCGTCAGCGCTCGAGCCCTCGGCGCCTGAGCCAGCCGGGACGTCAGTCGTCGGGGGGTCGGGTCGGGTGTCTCGTCGAGCATCTTTCGCAGCGAGTCCAGCACGGCCGCTGTGGTGCGGAGCTCTTGGTCAGAGAAGCTCGACAGCGCTCTGCGCCAGCGGGGCTCGAATCGGGCGTGGCGCGCCTCCAGCAGCTCCTGGCCGTGCTCCGTCAATGAGGTCAGGACCACCCGGCGGTCGCGCTGTCAGCGCGTCCGCTTCACGAGGCCGGGGGCGGCCAGGCTATCGAGCCTCTCGGCCGTGGCCGCGGGTGAGAGGTCGGCAAGGCGGCGCTCGCGCCGCGAGCGCCTCCGCCACGGTCTCGTCTGAGCTACCGGTCCGCTTGCCCTTGGCGGGCGGAGCGCTCGGCCCGCATCAGCACGATGCGGGGGAGGATCGCCAGCGAGGACAAGCCGGCGGAGGCCCAGGCGGTCGGCGAGCTTGCCGGCCAGCGGCATCACGAGGGCGGCGCCGAGGCCCTGAGGCGTGGTCAGCAATCCGGTGTCGACCACGCTCTCTGGCGGACGCCCTGCCAGTACAGCGGCAGCAGGATCATGCTGCCGGAACAGAGCCGGGCCGAGGCAGAGCGTCGCGATCGAGGCAGGAGAACGTCGGCCGGCGATACAGGCGCAGGTCGAGCAGCGGTCGCGGCACGCGCGGGGTGTGCCGGGCGAACGCGGCGACCGGCGCCAGCCCCAGGTAGTCCAGTCTCCCGGTCGCCTCGGGCTCGATCCGCGGGAGGACCCGCAGCGCGGCGACGATCGCGATCACACCGATCGGGAGGATGAGGTAGAAGATCCAGAGCCAGGTCACGTTGTCGAGGATCAGCCCGCCGATCGTGGGACCGAGGATCGGCGCCAGCATCGCCGGCGCTGCGACCACGCTCATCACGCGGCCATCCGCTTCGGGCCGGCGGCGTCGGCCATGATCAGTTGGCCGATCGGCAGGATCATGCCGCCGGTCGGCGCCCTGGAGCACGCGGAACACGATCAGCTCGGTGCTCGAGGTCGCCAGGCCGCAGAGGGCTGAGCCAACTGTGAACAGCAGCACCGAGAGCAGGTACACGGGCTTGGCGCCGAACCGCCGGGCCGCCCAGCCGGTGATCGGGATCACGGCGGCCAGCGACAGCAGGTAACCGGTCACCAACCACTGGATCTCGGAGATCGTCGAGTGCAGCTCGCGCCCATCGGCGATCCGATCCGCAAGCGCGGCGCCTCGAGCTCGGCGACTCCGCGATTCGGAGTCGGGCCGTCTATCTTCCAATGACATGACCTCGTTCGCCGAGCTCGGCCTGAGTCCGGAGCTTTTGACCGCCGTCCACGATCTCGGCTACGAAGCGCCGAGCCCGATCCAGGAGGAGACGATCCCGCCGCTGCTGGAGGGGCTCGACGTGATCGGTCAGGCGCAGACCGGCTCGGGCAAGACCGCGGCTTTCGGGCTGCCCATGCTCCAGTACGTCGATCCGTCCGACGGTGACGTCCAGGGCCTGGTGCTGACGCCGACCCGAGAGCTCTGCATCCAGGTAACCCAGGCCCTGCGCGCCTACGGAAAGCGCAAGGGGGTCGACGTCGTGGCCGTGTTCGGGGGCGCCCCGATTCGCAGCCAGCAGGCGCAGCTGCGGGCCGGCGGCCAGATCGTGGTCGGCACCGTGGGGCGAGTCAAGGATCTGATCTCGCGCCACTCGTTGATGCTGCACGGGTGCCGGTTCGTGGTGCTCGACGAGGCCGACGAGATGCTCGACCTCGGCTTCTTGGAGGACGTCGAGCGGATCCTCTCGCTGACCCCCTCCAGCCGCCAGACCGCACTGTTCTCAGCCACTATGCCCTCCGAGATCCGCCGCCTGGCCGACCAGTACCTGTACGACCCCGTGACCGTGAAGGTGCAGACCGACACGCTGACCGTCGACACGGTGGAGCAGTTCGCACTCGAGGTCTCAGCGCGGGACAAGCCCGAGGCGCTGGTCACGGTGCTCGAGGCCGAACGGCCCGACCAGGCGCTGGTGTTCGTGCGGACCAAGATTCGCTGCGACCAGCTCTACCGCACGCTGCGCGATCGGGGCATGAACGTCAAGGCGCTGCACGGCGACATGACCCAGGGCGCCCGCGACGGCGTGATGATCTCGTTCAAGGACGGGCGCCTGCCGTTGCTGATCGCGACCGATGTCGCGTCCCGCGGGCTGGACATCTCCGGCATCTCGCACGTGATCAACTTCGACGTGCCGATGTCCCCGGACGTCTACGTGCACCGGATCGGTCGGACGGGGAGAGTGGGCCGCAGCGGTCGTGCGATCACCTTCTTCGAGCCTCGCCAACAGCGCGACATCCAGGCGATCGAGAAGCACGCCGGCGTCAAGCTATCGCCCTGGGTCAAGGGCGCCCACGTCGCGCCGACGCCGGTCAAACCGCCGCCGCGCCGACATTCCAAGCCCCGCGCAGCGCAGACCAACGGGAGTCCGTCCCGCAAGCTGATCGTGTCGGGCGGACGGGCGGATGGGCTCGAGCCCTCAGACATCATCCAGGCGATCACCGCCGCCACCCAGCTGGACGGCCAAGCGGTGCGCAACGTGCGGGTGCTGGAGCGCTTCGCCTTCGTCGAGGTGCCCGATCAGGACGCTGACCGGGTGGTGGCGCTCACCGGCGGCACCAAGGTCCGGGGCCACGTGCTTCGCCTCGAGCCCGCGCGGGCCTGACGGCGCGCAGCTCGCAGGGGGTCCGCCGCCGGCTCATCGCTGCCGCGCCCCCGGCGAGCCGGTCCGAGGATGGGTACTGTCAAGCGCATGAGCGCCAACATGAACACCAGCCACGGCACGATCGCGCTCGAGTTGTTTGACGACGACGCGCCCAAGACGGTCCAGAACTTCCGCAAGCTCGCCGGCGACGGCTTCTACGACGGGATCATCTTTCATCGGGTGATCCCCGACTTCATGATCCAGGGAGGCGACCCGCAGGGCACCGGAACCGGAGGCCCGGGATACACCTTCGAGGACGAGTTCAACCAGCACAAGATCGTGCGCGGGGCGCTGGCGATGGCCAACGCGGGGCCGAACACCAATGGCTCGCAGTTCTTCATCGTCACCGTCGACGCCGCCCCGTGGCTCGACGGCAAGCACACCGTGTTCGGCCAGGTGACCGCCGGGATGGATGCGGTGGACGCGATCGAGGGCGTGCCCACCGGCGCCGGGGACCGACCCGTCGAGCCGATCACGATCGAGTCGATCGAGCTCGATCCGGCCTGAGGCGCCGGCGCCGCTAGCCTTTCCCAGCCCAATTGAAACTAAAACCAGAGGGAGAGCGAGATGGCGAGCGTCGAGCAACGTACGCCGGCTGACGCCAACGGCGGCTCCGGCTCCACGATCGGGGTCGATAACCCGGCCACCGGCGAGCTGATCACCACGGTGCCGGTGCTGGACGCCGAGCAGCTCAAGACGATGGCGGCGCAGGCGCGAGAGGCCTTCCCGCAATGGGAGGCGATCGGCTTCGACGGCCGCGCGAGGATCATGCGCCGGGCGCAGAAGTGGATGCTTGACAACGCCGACCGGGTGCTCGACGTGGTCGTCTCGGAGACCGGGAAGACCTATGAGGACGCCCAGCTCACCGACCTCGGCTACACGGTCTCGGCGCTGGGCTTCTGGGCCAAGGAGGCATCCGGGTACCTCGCCGACGAGCGCGTGCCGTCATGGCGAAACCCCGTCCTGGCGGGAAAGAAGCTCGTCATCCGCTATGCCCCGCTCGGGGTGGTCGGCGTGATCGGTCCGTGGAACTACCCGATCGTCAACTCGTTCGGCGACTGCATTCCGGCGATGATGGCCGGCAACTGCGTGATCCTCAAGCCCAGCGAGGTAACGCCGCTGAGCTCGCTGCTGATGGCCGAGATGATGCGCGAGTGCGGCCTGCCCGAGCACGTCTTTCAAGTCGCCACCGGCGACGGTTCGACTGGCGCGGCGATGATCGGCGAGGTGGACTGCGTGATGTTCACCGGCTCCACCGGCACCGGCAAAGCGGTCATGAAGGCGGCCGCCGACACGTTGATTCCGTGCTACCTGGAGCTCGGCGGCAAGGACCCGATGATCGTCTGCGCCGACGCCAACGTGGAGCGCGCGGCCAACGCGGCCGCGTTCTACTCGATGAACAACGGCGGCCAGGTGTGCATCTCGGTCGAGCGCTGCTACGTGGAGGCTCCGGTGTACGACGAGTTCGTACGCCAGGTGGCCGACAACGTCCGCTCGCTGCGTCAGGGCGTCCCCACCGCCGCCGGCACGGTCGATGTCGGCGCGGTGATCTTCCCGCCGCAGCTGGACATCGTCGACGCCCATGTACGCGACGCCGTCGACAAGGGCGCCAAGGTGCTCACCGGCGGCCATCCGGGCAGCGGTCCGGGCCGGTACTTCGAGCCGACCGTGTTGGTGGATGTCGATCACTCGATGACGTGCATGCAGGAGGAGACCTTCGGGCCGACGCTGCCGATCATGCGGATCGCCGACGCGGAGGAGGGGGTGCGGCTGGCCAACGACTCCAGCTACGGCCTGCAGGCCAGCGTTTGGACGGCCGACGTGGAGCGCGGCGAGCAGCTCGCCCGCCGGATCGAGGCCGGGGTGGTGTGCGTCAACGACGCCCAGGTCAATTACCTGGCGCTCAACCTGCCGATGGGCGGCTGGAAGGCCTCGGGGCTGGGAGCTCGTCACGGCGCCGGCGGGATCCGCAAGTACACCAAGGTGCAGTCGCTGCTGATCACACGGCTGGGGCTCAAGCGCGAGCTGTTCATGTTCCCCTACAACAAGCGCAGCACGATGCTGCTGGGACGGATGTTCAAGCTGCTCTACGGCCGGGGTTCGCGAGACTAGCCCGCGCGCCCCATGCCGGCGGGGCTCAGCGGCTCGTGCAGCTGGGCACCCCGAGTGAGGCCCAGGCGCCGTCGGCACGGGCCTCCGCAGGGGCCAGCTGCTGCTGCAGCGTCTTGATCGCGACGACCGGATCATTGGCCGCCCTCAGGCCCCTGACCGCGGAGCGCAGGGCCCGCAACTCGTGGTCGTCAGCGCTCGTAGCGGTGCGAAAGCGTCCGGCCATGTCGCGTGGCGGGCGCAGCCGATCCAGCGCCCGGACCTCGGGGACCAGCGCGTCGGCGCCTTGGCGGAGATAGCGCGCTCCCTGGCCGGGGGTGATCGGGGTGACGATCGCATCGGTTCGCAGCACGGCGGCGGAGCAGATCTGGACGGCTCGGGCCCGCAGCTGCTGTGCCGACAGGGAGTCTGCGCCGCAGCCGGCGAGGCCGATCGAGATCGTCATGGCCAGGGCCAGGGCCGCTGGCCTAGAACCCATGCCGGGTCACGCCGAGCGCGCGGCGGGCGATCTCGAGCACGCCGGCACCGAACGTCTTCAGGTACGGGTCGTCGGTCGCGCCGCTGATCGCGCGCCGGTAGTTGCCCTCCATGAACACGGCCGCCTTCCAGAGCGCGAGCGTGACGTACCAGTCAAGCGCTCCCACCGCCCGTCCCGAGCGCTCCTCGTAGCGCTCCACCAGCCCTTGACGGGTGGGGAAGCCCGGGCGCGAGGTGACGCTCTGCAGGTTGAACTTGCCGCCGGCGGGGTCATCGGCCTGACGCCAATGGATCATCATGTAGCCCACGTCGGCCAGCGGGTCGCCGATCGTCGCCATCTCCCAGTCGAGGATCGCGAGCAGCCGGGCGGGTGCGCCGGGAGCCAGGATCGTGTTGCCGAGCCGGTAATCGCCGTGCACGATCGTCGCGGGAGGTGACGGGGGCAGGTTGGCGGTCAGCCACTCACCGACCTGCTCGATCTCCGGTATGTCCCGGGTGCGGTTGTGCTCCCAGAGCCCGGTGAAGCGGCGCAGCTGGCGCTGCAGGTATCCGCTCGGCTTGCCGAATCCGTCCAGATCCAGCGCGTTCCAGTCCACGCCGTGCAGCTCGACCAGCCCATCGATCAGCTCGTCGGCGATCAGCGCGCGCTGTCGGGGATCGTCCAGCGGCGCCGGGATCTCGCCGGTGATCACCTCACCGGTGACCATCTCCATGACGTAGAACGGCGCCCCGATCACGCACGGGTCAGCGCACGTGGCCAGTACCCGCGGGGTGCGCACCGCCGTGGCCTCGAGCGCCCCCAGGAGCCTCGCCTCGCGCAGCACGTCGTGGGCGCTGGGGGGGAGCGGGCCGCGGGGCGGCCGGCGCAGGACGACGCCGGTTGACAGGGCGAAGGTGACGTTGGAGTGCCCGTCGCCGATCGGCGTCGCGGCCAGCTGCATCGGCGCCTCGAGTCCGGACTCGCGCAGGAACTCTCGAAGTGGCCCGAGCACCAGCAGCGGCTCGCGCTCGTTGGCGGCTCGCTGATCGTGGGTCTCGACGATGTCGTCCGGCGCGACGCTGGCGCTCATCTGGACGCGGAGCCTAGCGGCGTGGGTCGTCCGGCTGCGGTGTCAGGCGGCCACGGGGACGCCCGCCGACAGCTCGCGGTCAAACCGCCAGCCCACCAGCTGCGCCCGGTCCCCCGCGAACCCGACGACGGTCGCGCCGTTGCTGCGCTCGATCGCCGCCATCAGTGCGGCGAGCCGGCCCCGGATCGCCTCGCCCGCGCTTGACTCGTCCAACGCCCAGTCGGTGTCGGCGTCCTCGAGCAGCACCGTGACCCGGTCAGGTCGATAGGCCGCGATCCTCTCCAGCAGCTCCGCATCGGAGTCCGCCGGTCCGAAGATCGCCAGTAGATCGCTCATGACGGGGAGTCTCCGCTCGGCGCGTAAAGCGATCCTGAACGCTCTCGAACAGTTCACGCGCAATCTGCCGCGGAGGCGTGGAATCTCCGGTAGCGGGCGTGAGATCGCCGGACGGAAAGGCGTGGAATCCACGAGGTCGCCCCGGCAGCGCCGAGTAGCCTGACCCGTAGACGATGCCCGAGCTACCCGAGGTCGAGATCACCGCGCGCCTGATCGGGTCGGCGACGGCCGGGATGGCAATCGACTCGGCTCGGACGCCCGGGATCAACGCGCTGAAGACCTTCGACCCGCCGCTGACGGCGATCGAGTCTCGCCGGGTCACCGGGGTCGCTCGACGCGGCAAGCTGTTCCTGGTGGGGCTCCAGGACGACCTGACGCTCCTGATCCACCTGATGTCGGCGGGCCGGCTGCAGCTGTTCGACACGCGGGCGTCCCTGCGCGACCGGGCGTCGCGACTGCTGGTCGGGCTGGAGGATGGTCGTGAGCTGAGGCTGCGCGAGTTCGGGACGCGGCAGGCCGCCTGGGTCAAGCTGCTCACGCCGACAGCCCTGGCCACCGAGGAGACGCTGGCCACGCTCGGTCCGGAGGCCTATCCGGATCCACCGCCGCTGGGGCCGCGGCTGGACTCGCCACGCCCGCTGCACGGGCTGCTGCGGGACCAGCGCGTGATCGCCGGCATCGGACGCTCGTGGGTGGACGAGATCCTGCACGAGGCGTGCCTGTCGCCCTTCAAGCGCGGCTCAGAGTTCACGGCAGCGGAGGCCGAGCGATTGCGCGAGGCGATGATCGCCAAGCTGGGCGGCGCGATCTCGTTCTATGAGGCCAACCTCGCGCTGCCGATCCCGGACAAGCTGCCGATGCCGCTCGCCGTTCACCGCCGCAACGGTGAGCCGTGTCCGCGCTGTGGCGACACGCTAGAGGCGGTGTTCTACGAGGACTACGTGATGTGCTATTGCCCGACCTGCCAGACCGACGGCAAGCTGCTCAAGGACCGGCGACTCTCGCGCCTGCTCAAGTAGTCTTGCCGGCCCGATGCTCGCGGACCGTAGGTGGAGCAGGCGTCGGCCAGCTTGAGCATCGAGCGATGCTTCGCGAGCGGGGCTCAGCCACGACCGATCCGGCGAGGCTTCGGTGGGCCGTTCCTCGGGTCCGGGCGGTCGCTAGTAAGCAGCGCTCATGAGCCGGCCGAGTTCGAGCGTGATCGCAGCTCGCAGCCCACCGTGCTTCTCGTCGCTGTAACGGTGCTCAGTGGCGCCTCGCTCGGCGCTCGGATAGCGCCAGACGGGGCCGCCGATTCGTTCCGGCGGCTCCCAGTCATACCGGGATGCACATGCCCGTGGGGCCAGTCCATCGAGTTGCCGAGCACTTCGTAGTTGATGCGCCTCAATCCCTTGTCGCGGCACACAGACTGGTCGGCTTCGCCGACCAAGGACAGGTCGAACAGGAACTCTGCGCGCATTGGCCAACCGAGATCGGTCAAGTGGTCGTCGCACAAGAGCAGGGAGTAACCAGGCAGATGCCGCGTCTCGCCGATGACCGCGAGGCCGCTGCGCAACTTGGCCATGACCATCGGGTTCTCACCCCGATGCGCCGAGCTGATGCGGTCAACTCTCCAGTCGGCCATGACGAGCAAGCTACTCCGGAAATCCGCGCCAAGAAGGTGGAATGCCGGTCCAGCTGGGTGATGGCGCGGACTGCCACCGAGGCCCTCAGTGGCAGGCGTTCGTGATTGGCCCGTCTACCACCGACTGGCGAGCGGCCGGCTACGCCGGTCTCAGACCGGGAGTGCCGGGCTACTGCAGACCCTCGCGCGCCTCGCGCACGAGCGTCACGGCCTCGGGGAAGATCACCGCCATCACGGATCGCAGCTGCTCGGCCTGCTGCTCGGTCGTTCCCTGGATGTTGGCCCGGTTCATCGCGGCCACGGTCAGGTCCACGGCCAGCTTGATCGCGTTGTCGGCCCAGGCCAGCTTCTGCGCGCCCTGCATCTGCTCGGCGAATTCGCCCAGCCGGCGCTGCAGATCGTCTGGGTCGCCGAACAGTCCGCCGAATCCGCTCCCTTCCATGTCACTCATGGTAGCTCGCGCCGACCGCGGGCCGTCTCTGACCTGGGAGATCAGTCTCGGCGACGGGCTCCTCGGGAACCGACCGCCAGGCCGCGAGCCGTCCCCCGCACGCGTGACACGTGGCGCGATCGGCGGCGCGATCGGGGGCGCGATTGCGCACGGCGGCTAGCATACGGCGCCCGATGAACCCCGACGAACAGCTCCTTTACGAGGCTCGAGTCCGTAACCGGCAGGCGATTGTGTCCGTCGCGGCGGGGGTCCTCCTGGTGGGAGCGTCGGCGGTCCAGCTCGGCGGCCCCCACACCAAGGTTGACGAGCTGACCCTCGACCTGATCACGGCCAACCAGCGCTTTCCGCTGGATCTGATCGCGTCGGTCATGAACGGCGTCGCCTCGCTGCTGATCGCTTGGACGCTGAGCTTTCTCTACCAGTGCTCGCGGGCTCGCTCGGAGACGGTCAAGCCCTACGTCAGGATCATCGCGATCGTCGGTGGCGTGCTCGCCGCGATCACCGGGGTGGCCTACGCGATCGTCGTCGCGATCAAGGTCCACGAGTTCGTCACCACCGGGTCCCAAACCTATGAGCAGGCCCACCGGCTGACCAACTCGACCGGATTGCTGGGCCTTCAGCTGCTCGGTCAGGCCGCGGCGCTGCTGCTCGCCGTGGGATTCGTCCTGGTGTCGCTGAACGCGCTGCGCCAGGGCCTGCTGAGCCGCTTCATGGGCTACCTGGGATTGTTCGCCGGAGTCCTGGTGCTGTTTCAGATCGTGCAGATCCCGGTCGTGCAGGGCTACTGGCTCGCTGCGCTGGGTTACCTGTTCTCCGGCCGCTGGCCCACCGGGGTCCCCCCGGCCTGGCGCTCTGGCCGAGCGGAGCCGTGGCCCTCGTCGGCCGAGATGCGCCAGCAGCGCGCCGCCGCCGGGGGAGGCGGACGTCTGAAGCCCAGGCCCGAACCCGCTCCGGCCGGGGCCCGAGCCCCGGCGCCCGCCGGCGGCACTCGCGCCACCACCCCCAAGCGCAAGCGCAAGCGACGCAACTGAAGAGCCGCGGCCTCGGGCTCTGAGCGGTCGCCGTTGGTTCTCGCCCCAGCTCCGCTCGGCGGCGCCGGACGACCGTTGAGCGATTCACGCTTGTCAGACCGCCGAGCAAGGTGAAGCTTTCCCCTCGTTCTCGCACCCACGAGTAGGAGGAAGAGACATGGAAGCAAGTCGCTTGCCGCCCAACCCCTCGCCCCGCGAGGCGGATGTCGCCCCGGCGAGTCCCGATCCAACTGGTGGCCGGGAAGCCGGCTGGACCCCGGCCGACCCTGGCCCGCTCGGCCTGGCCGGATTCGCCACGACGACGTTCGCGCTCAGCTTGATCAACGCCAATCTGGTCAGCGCCGGCGCGCTGCCGATGGTGGCCGCCCTGGCGCTCGCCTACGGCGGGATCGCCCAGCTGGTGGCCGGGATCTGGGAGTTTCGGACCGGAAACACGTTCGGGGCGGTGGCGTTCTGCTCCTTCGGGGCGTTCTGGATCTCGTTCTTCTTCCTGGTCTTCGTCGGAATCCCCGGAATCCCCAAGGCCGATGTGCCCAGCGCGCTCGGGCTATATCTGTGGGCCTGGGGCATCTTCACCGCGTACATGTTCGTGGCCTCGCTGCGGACGACCGGCGCGATCGCGCTCGTCTTCTTGCTGCTGGCGATCACGTTCATCATCCTGGGGATCGGGAACTCGGCCCTGGCCGGCGGTACGGCGGCGACCAACGGCACGGTCAAGCTCGGCGGCTATTTCGGGATCGCCACCGCGATCGTCGCCTGGTACGCGTCGTTCGCCGCGGTCATCAACTCGACCTTCGGTCGGGTGGTGGCACCGGTGCTGCCCCTCAGACGGTGACCCGGAGGCTCTTATCGCCAGCCGGACTCGGGTACAACTAGAGCAACAGACAGCCGCACACCTCCGGCCAGCCCGGACGTCGGTGATTCACCGACGTCCGACGGCTGACCGGGCGCGCGAAGCGCAGGTGTTATAGAGAGGGAGAGGCTTGACATGGCAGACACGGCATCGACCCCGGCCGGGGACGCAACGCTCGAACAGCAGCTCGAGCAGATGCTCGAGATCGAGAAGTTCGAGCCGCCCGACGGATTTCGCGAGCACGCGCTGCTGAGCGACCCGTCGGTCTATGAGGAGGCCGACGGCGACTGGAAGGGCTGGTGGCGCAAGCAGGCGCTGGAGCTGCACTGGTTCAAGGAGCCGACCGAGGATCTGGATGACTCTGACCCCCCCTTCTACAAGTGGTTCTCCGACGGCAAGCTCAACGCGTCCTACAACTGCGTCGACCGCCATGTCGAGGCGGGCAACGGCGACCGTGTGGCGTTCTACTGGCGCGGCGAGGAGGGCGAGGAGCGCGAGATCACCTACGCCGACCTGCACCGCGACGTCCAGCGCCTTGCCAACGCGCTCAAGGAGCTGGGGATCGAGCGGGGCGACATCGTCGGCATCTATCTGCCGATGATCCCCGAGGTCGCCGTGGCGATGCTGGCCTGCGCCCGGATCGGCGCCCCCCACAATGTCGTCTTCGGCGGCTTCTCGGCCGACTCGGTCAAGGAGCGGATGGAGTTCTCAGAGGCCAAGGCGCTGATCACCGTCGACGGGGCTCGGCGCAAGGGCAAGACCGCCCCGATCAAGCAGCAGGTCGACGCCGTGGTCGGCGATCTGAAGACGCTCGAGCACATCGTGGTGATCAAGTCCACCGACGCCGAATGCGAGATGCAGGAAGGTCGCGACGTGTGGTTTCACGAGATCTGCGAGGCGGCCGATCCGGAGTGCCCCGCCGAGGAGCTCGACGCCGAGCACCCGCTTTACGTGCTCTACACAAGCGGCTCGACGGCCAAGCCCAAGGGCGTGCTGCACACGACCGGCGGCTACCTGACCGGAGTGAGCGCCACCCATCGTCTCGTGTTTGACCTCAAGCCCGAGGAGGACGTGTACTGGTGCTCGGCCGACGTCGGCTGGGTCACGGGGCACTCCTACATCGTCTACGGGCCGCTGGCCAATGGCTGCAGCAGCGTGATGTACGAGGGGGCGCCGGATTACCCGCACAAGGGCATCTGGTGGGAGCTGTGCGAGCGCTACAAGGTGAGCCTGTTCTACACCGCTCCGACGGCGATCCGCGCCTGCATGAAGTGGGGCGTGGAGCACGTGGAGAAGTTCGACCTCGGCAGCCTGAGGCTGCTCGGCACGGTGGGGGAGCCGATCAACCCCAAGGCCTGGCTCTGGTACCACAAGGTGATCGGCGGTGAGCGCTGTCCGGTCGTCGATACGTGGTGGCAGACCGAGACCGGCGCGATCATGATCACGCCGCTGCCGGGTATCGTGGCGACCAAGCCGGGCTCGGCGACGCGTCCGTTTCCAGGGATCGCGGCCGACGTCGTCGACGAGCGCGAGGGCAAGCCGCAGGAATCGGGCCAGGGCCTGCTCGTGCTCAAGCGCCCGTGGCCGTCGATGCTGCGCACCCTGTACAAGGAGGACGACCGGTTCGTCGAGACGTACTTCTCCAAGTTCGGCAAGGAGACCTATCTGGTGGGCGACGCCGCGCGCAAGGACTCAGACGGTTACTTCTGGATCATCGGGCGGATTGACGACGTCGTCAACGTTTCGGGCCATCGCCTCTCGACCGCGGAGGTGGAGTCGGCGATCGTCTCGCACGGCAAGGTCGCCGAATCGGCGGTGATCGGACAGACCGACGAGGACTCAGGCCAGGCGATCTGCGCGTTCGTGACCCTGGAGGGCGACCTGGCCGGCTCAGACGAGCTGGTCGAGGAGATCCGTGCCAAGGTCGCCGACCGGATCGGCAAGTTCGCCCGACCCAAGCGCATCATCTGGGCCGATGACCTGCCCAAGACGCGGTCGGGCAAGATCATGCGCCGCTTGTTGCGCGACATAGCCGATGGCCGGGCGCTTGGCGACGTCACGACGTTGCGCGACCCCGACGTGATGGGGCAGCTCGAGGGCAAGATCAAGGAGGAGCAGGCGGCGGCGGAGTAGGGTTGACGTGAGAGGATTGGTTGGCGGGCGAGCGCGCCCCGGTCGGGGGGCGCTCGCCGGGTCAAGCGAGCGCTTTTCTGGAGGAACGACGATGACCACGACGGTGGCTGACCCGGTTGGGACGATCAACGTCTTCGACCCGCACCCCTTGAACTGGCTCTTCATCACCTGGAACACGATGGAGGAACCGGTTCGCACCGATCACGACGGATTCACCGTGATGGCGTTGGCTTCGGAGGCCACGTGGCGCGACGAGAAGACGCTCGAGGTCAAGGTCCGTCCGGGAGCGCGCTTCCAGGACGACGAGCCGTGCACCGCGCACTCGATCAAACGCAACTTCGACGAGGCAGCGCTGGGCAGCGCCCCACCCGCCCGGTACCTACCTCAACTTTCACCCGGATTCAGAGGTGGAAGTTGAGGACGATCAGACCTGTGTTTTTCATTTCCCTGAACCTGACGGACTGGCGCTCGGGAAGTTCCGAGGATTTCACATCGCCTCGTCGCGGTTTCTGGGACGAGATCGGCTTTGGCTACAAGCGCTTAGATTAGGCACCGGCGAAGGCCACTGGTGAGCGATTGACGAACCGGGCCCGTGGGGCACCGGACCGTTCACCCTCACCGAGGGTTACTCGACGATCGACACCGTGCTGGCGATTCAGCGGCTGCGCCCGCGCTTTGCGGCGACGAACATCATCGAGTCCGAGGACCGATCCGATCGGGTCGTCCTGACTGCCAACCGCGGCCACAATACCGACCGGATGGCATGCCTGGAGCAGGTGGTGTTCCGCAACGACCTCACGCCTGGGGAGGCGTTGCGGGCTGTCTGCGACCGAGAGGGCGAAGTCGACATCGTCTCGGAGGTGCTGCCGACTGACGCCGGCCGGGTGCACGCGTCAGAGCATGCCAAGCTGGTCACGATCGACGGCAACCGGCTGGTCGTCGGGATCTTCAATACTTATACGACCCACGACGCTCCGCTTGACGACGTTCGGGTCCGGGAAGCGCTCAACTGGGCCGTCGATCGCCATCGTCTCGTCGAAGATGGGCTCAATGGCTACGGCACGCCGCTGGTGGCGATGACCCCGTCGTGGTGCAACGGTCTGTTCTCCGGTGCAGAGGCACGTCGTGCCGACCCCGCGAAGGCTAAGGTGCTGTTCGAGGCGGGCGGTTGGCCGCGGAACCGGCCGCTTCGGATCGCGACCCCGGAGAACCTTGAAGGCGTCGCCGAGTTCGTCGCCGCGTGCCTGCACGAGACGCTGCAGATCGGCGCCGAGGTGATCGTCGTGCCGGCCGAGAAGCTGACCGGCGGCGCTCGGATGCTGATCGAGAAGAAGCTCGTGCCCCCGTGGGACATCCTGATCCACGCCTGGTTCGATCTGTCCTCCGATCTGCCGCCGGCGGTCGTGCACCGGGAGTTCTTCGGTCAGGACGGGGCATTCCGAGCCGGGCCGCTCGACCCCAGGTTCGACGAGCTGTTCGCCGAGCTCGTGCGCCAGACCGATCCAGAGCGAGCGATCAAGCTGGCCGAGGAGATCGACCGCTACGTGTTCGAGCAGTCCGGAGCGCTGTTTCTGTGCTCGCCGCAAGCGCTGTACGCGGTCAACCGCCACGTCGACTTCAAGGCCTACAAATGCACCTTGGAGTTGGCCGATACGGAGGTCTCCGAGGCTCACTGGTCGCGCCGCTGACCGGGCGCGGACCGCGCCCGGTCAGCCGAGCGCGGACTCAGAGGCTCAGGCGCCGTCCGAGCTCGGTCGCGTGCCGGCGCGCGACCGGAATCACGGCGCCGTCGCCAAAGGCCAGCTCGGCCGTGCCGCCCAGCCGCGGCACCAGCTCGACGGCGTTGCGGAGGTTGGCCACGTACTGGCGGTGGACCCGGACAAAGCCGAACGGCTCCCACCGGCGCTCGACCTCGGCCAGGGTGGCGCGCAGCAGGTAGCGGCCGTCGGCGGTCACGATTCTCACGAAGTCACCGTAGGACTGGACGTAGTCGATCGTCGCGCGGGACAGCAGGCGGGTGGAGCCGCCGTGCCCGTTGGCGACGGCGACCATCTCGTGATCGGGGCCGCTGGTCGAGGGCGGGCGGGCCCGGACCGGCTCGGGCGCCGCGCCGGCCATCTCAACCGCGGCACTGACGCGCTCGATCGCCTCCTCCACCCGCCGGTGCCCGACCGGCTTGCGCAGGTAGTCCAGCGCGTGGAGCTCAAACGCCTCCACCGCGGCGCTGTCGTAGGCGCTGACGAACACGAGCTGGGGCGGTGAGGCGAACCGTCGCAGGACACGGCCGAGCTCGATGCCGTCGAGTCCCGGCATCCGCACGTCGAGGAAGATCGCGTCATAGAGCTGGCTGGAGACTCGGACCAGCGCGTCGTGACCGTCAAACGCGCACTCGACCTCGCCCACGGTCGGCGATCCGCGCAGGATCCGGGCGAGGTCCTCGAGCTGCGTGCGCTCGTCATCAACGGCGAGGATGGTAAGCCGGTCGCCGCCCATGGGATTCATGCCGCCGCGCCCGAGGCAGCGCCCACAGGTGGCTCCACGGCGTTCGGACCGGCCAGGTGGGGGACCGTCATCACGGCCGTGGTCCCCTGTCCGAGCTGGGAGTCGATGCGCAGCGCGTAGCGTTCGCCGAAGGTCGCGCGCAGCCGCGCGTCGACGTTGGCCAGCCCGATGCCGCCTCCGGCTCCGGTCAGCACGGCGGGCACACGCTCGGGGTCGATCCCGGCACCGTCATCGCGGACCCGCAGCTCGACATCGTCTCCCCGGGCGCAGGATTCGATCACGATCGTCCCCGTGCCGGCCCGCTGCTCGACCCCGTGGCGAACCGCGTTCTCGACCAGCGGCTGGACCGACATCGAGGGCACGACCGTGTCGCCGGTTCCCGGAGCGAGCTCGATCGTGACGTGCAAGCTGTCGCGAAACCGGGCCTGCTCGAGGCGCAGGTACCGCTGCACGTGGTCAAGCTCCTCGGCCAGCGTCACGTAGGAGCGGCCATCGCGGAACAGGTAGCGGGTGAACTCGGCGAAGTCGATCAGCAGCTCGCGCGCCTCCTCGGGCCGGGAGTGAATGTCACCGGCCACTGCGGCGAGCGCGTTGTAGATGAAATGGGGCGAGATCTGAGCGCGCAGCGCGCGCAGCTCGGCCTGTGCGAGGCGCTCCTCGTGATCGCGCAGGATCGACAGCTCCACCTGCGCCGAGACCAGGCTCGCCGCCTCCTGCACGACCCGCAGCTCGTCGGCCCTCGGGCGACCGGTCGAGCGGTAGAAGGCGATCAGCGTTCCGGCCCGCTTGCCCTGAACGGTCAAGGGGGTCAGTACGGCCGAGCGCAGCGGGCAGGTGGGATCGGAGGAGACCAGGCGCGGGACGATGTGCATCCGGTCATCCTCGGTCCGCTCCAGCAGCCGCGAGAGCAGGTCCCCGGGCCGAACCTGCTCGCGCCCCTCCCCGTCGATCGCCAGCACGGCGCGGGTGTCGGCCAGCGCGATCGCCGTGGCGCCGGTCAGCGCCCGCAGGTGGGGAACCGCCTTGGCGGCTGTGCGCGAGTGCAGGCCGCGGCGCAGATGGGGAAGCGTCGAGGTCGCGGCGTGCAGCGCGGACTGCATGCCAATCGCCTCGGGCGCGCTCGGCGCCCGGCGGCCGCGGTGGACTCGCGCGGCCACCAGAATCACGGCGGCCACGGCGATCCCGAGCAGGACACCTCCTCCGAGGAAGATCACGCTGCCCAGAGCCTACCCGTGGTCGCGCCCACACGCCGCATCGGGCATCATTGGCCGATGAGCCCACCCCTCTCCTTCTCCTCCTACGAGGAGGCCTGCCAACGCCACCGCTGGGAGGTCCCCGAGCGCTACAACATCGCCACCGACGTCTGCGACCGCCATCCGCGCGACAAGCCGGCGATGGTCCACGAGGACTTCCAGGGCCAGGTTCGCCGCTGCAGCTGGGGAGAGCTCCAGGACGCCTCCAACCGGTTTGCCAACGTGCTCGTCGAGCACGGCGTGCAACGGGGCGATCGCGTGGCCATGCTGCTGCCGCCGACTCCCGAGACCGCCGCGGCGTTCTTCGGCGCCTGGAAGACCGGCGCGATCCTGCTCTCGATGTCGGTGCTCTACGGCGATGACGGGATCCGCCACCGCCTGACCGACGCCGAGCCCAAGGTGCTGGTCGCCAACCAGGCCAACGCCGAGCGGATGGAGCGCTCGCTGGTGGCGCACGTCCTGATCCTCGACGACGAGTTGCTCAGCCGCGGGTCCCCCGAATTTGACTCGGTCGACACCGCCGCCGATGACCCGGCCCAGCTGTATTACTCGTCGGGCACGACCGGGCTGGCCAAGGGCATCCTGCACGCCCACCGCTACATCTTGGCCCACGAGGAGTTCGTCTACTGCCATGACGTTCGCGAGGGCGAGCTGTTTCACGGCATGGGGGAGTGGGCCTGGGCGGCCGGCATCGCGCCGCTGCTCGGACCGTGGCGCTACGGGGCCGTCCAGGCGGTCTACCAGCGCGAGGGAGGCTTTGACCCCCACAAGCAGCTGGACTTCCTCTCCCGTCACGAGGTCTCAAACGTGTTCGGCACGCCGACCGCGATCCGCTCGATGATGTCGATCGGCGACGCCGGCACCCGCTATCCACAGAAGTTCCGCATCTTCTGCTCGGCCGGTGAGCCGCTCAACCCCGAGGCGATCCGCTGGGTGCGCGAGCAGTACGGGCTCACGGTGCTCGACTACTACGGACTCACCGAGTCATACCCGCTGTGCGCGAACTTCCCCTTCATGGAGGTGCGCGAAGGCTCCATGGGCCGGCCGATGCCGGGCTGGGAGGTGGCGATCCTGGACGAGGACGAGCGTCCCGTCGCCCAGGGCGAGCGGGGAGAGATCTGTCTGCGAGCCCGGTCAAATCCCCATTACCCGCTCGGCTACTGGAACCGCCCCGCGCAGGACACCGAGGAGACCTTCGGCGGCGACTGGTTTCACACCAAGGATGCGGCGTCGACCGATCCGGAGGGCTACTACTGGTATGAGGGCCGCGCCGACGACGTGATCATCTCGGCGGGGTACCGGATCGGCCCGTTCGAGGTGGAGTCGGCCTGTCTGGAGCACCCGGCGGTAGCGGAGGCCGCGGCCGTCGCCGTGGCCGATGAGCGGCGCGGCAACGTCGTCAAGGCGTTCGTCGTGCTGACGGCCGGTCAGGAGCCGAGCACCGAGCTGGCCGAGGAGATCAAGGCGTTCGTCCGAGACCACCTGTCCGCCTACGCCTATCCCCGGTTGATCGAGTTCGTCGAGGATCTGCCCAAGACGCTGACCGGCAAGATCAGGCGGATCGAGCTGCGCCAGCAAGAGCGCCCGCGAGCGTCGGAGGCCTGAGCGCTCAAGACTCCCCGAGGCGATCCGGTGCTGTTCAGCGCTCAGGAGCCCGGCACGGGGTCCGGGCGTGCGTCCGCATCTCGGCGAGGATCCGCTCGAGCCGCGGCTCGGTGTCGGTATCGACGTGGGTCATCGCGGCGGCCACGGCCGGGTGCACGGCGGCGATCTGGGCGTGCATCTCGTGCGCGACCGCGCGGTAGCTGGGATGGCCCTCCCGCCCGGAGCGCAGCTCGATCAGCTGCATCGCCTCACGGGCGTTGAGGTCGAGGATGAAGCGAAGCCGGTAGCCGAGGCACAGCGCGTAGGGGGCGGCGTCTTGAAGCCCGGCGTCGACCAGCCGCTCGTACTCGATCCGGGATGTCTCCAGCGCGCGGCGATAGCGGTCGCCCACCCCGGCGAGCTCCACCTGCTCGGGTACTCCGGCGCCCAGGTCCGGGGTCAGCGCCTGCCACTGCACGGTCAGCATCCGGTGGCGCTGCAGATCTCGAAAGGCGCCGTAGTCGGCGACGATCTCAAACCGGTAACGCAGCGCCTCGAGGCCCCGCCCCGGTCGATGGCGGCGGTTGGCCCGGGCGCCGAGCAGGTCACAGAGCAACTGGGCGCGCTCGCTCGCGGCCAGCCGGGTCGTCGCGCCGCGGACATCCGACTCGGCCGCCGTCGTGGACTCGAACAGCAGGGCGCCCAGCAGGTCGTCCTCATCGCCCTCGGCCTTGAGCAGCTTGACCGACGGGCCGCTGTCATCGGGGCCCTCGTGCGGGTCGCGCAGACCGAGCCGCCGGGCCCACTGCTCACCGGTGCGGGCCCGGCGCTGCAGGTAGGAGATCCACTGGCCGCCGCGGTCCGGCCGCGTCACCCGCGTCAGGAAGCTCGGGATCACGCTCTGGCACTCGTCCAGGATCATCGTGCCGTAGCGGCGGGCCTCGGGGAGGGGATGGGCCAGCAGGTGCAGGATCAGCTGCTCGTAGGTCTGACCGGTGGCGTAGATCCCCATGTGCGACAGCGAGCCCGCGGGCAGCAGCCCCCGCAGCAGGTCCAGCGCCTTGGCTTTGACCGCGCGGGCGTGGGCGGCCTCGGGCTCGTCCGGCGCCCGCGGGTGCTCCTGCTGCGCCCAGGCGGCGACCCGGGGAAGCGACTCGGAGTAGATCTCAAACAGCGCATCCAGCGCGGCCACGTAGGCGGGCCCGAGCTCGGGGTCGCGGTAATAGCGAAACCCGGCGGGCGGAGCGGGCATCGGCGCGTCGTAGGCGATGTACCGCGTCGACTGCTCGAGATAGGCGCCCAACCGGGGGCGCTGGAGCACCTTGGTGAGCACGTTGGAGACCCACTCGCAGGCCACGTGGGCACCCCCCAGCTGCGCCACCGAGTCATCGCCGTAGCCGAGGAAGATCCGCTCGTAGAGCTGGTCCGCCCGCCCCGGCGGAGCGGGGTCCCCGCCGGGGGGTTCGGCGCCCGGTGCCGGCAGGTCGTCGGCGAACTCATCGATCAGCAGGCGGCGCAGCGTGCCGGGATACCGCGAGTAGCGGGCGAACAGCGCCCCCTTGAGCGTCTCGGGCAGGCCGATCAGCGCGAATACCGGACGGTCGAGGTTCGAGCAATGCGGCGCGAGCAGGGCGCGTTCGGAGTCGGTGAAGCTCTCGACCGGGTATTGCACGGGCGGTCGATCGTAGCGGCGGGGTCGGCGCCCCGGGCATGTTCGGCTATCGCGAGCAGACTGCTCTACCCGCCAACACGGCCCCTGTAAACCACGCCAGCCGATATGGATACCGGCCTCGCTCGCGCCCGCCAAGCGATAAGCTCCTCTGATACGCATGCGTACCACTGCCGCCGACGAGATCCCTACCGCCCCGGCCGCGCCCGAGCACCTCGACGTGCTGATCGTCGGGGCCGGCCTCTCGGGCGTCGGCGCCGGCTGCCATCTGCAACGCGACTGTCCCGATCGCCGTTACGCGATCCTCGAGGCCCGTGACGCGATCGGCGGTACCTGGGATCTGTTTCGCTATCCGGGCATCCGGTCTGACTCTGACATGCACACACTCGGCTACTCGTTCGCGCCCTGGCGGGACGCCCGCGCGATCGCCGACGGTCCGTCGATCCTCAACTACATCTCAGACACCGCTCAGCAGTACGGCGTGATCGACAAGATCCGCTGCCAGCACCGGGTGATGGGCGCGGCGTGGTCGACCGCGGACGCACGCTGGACGCTCACCGTGGATCGGGCCGACACCGGCGAGCAGATCACCCTGACCTCGTCGTTCTTGCTCATCTGCACCGGCTACTACCGCTATGACCACGGCTACCGCCCGGAGCTCCCCGGCGTCGAGCGCTTCGCGGGTGAGCTCGTCCACCCCCAGCAGTGGCCCGAGGAGCTCGATTGCGCCGGCAAGCGCGTGGTGGTCATCGGCAGCGGCGCCACGGCGATCACTCTGCTTCCGGCGCTGGCGCAGACCGCGGCACACGTGACGATGCTCCAGCGTTCGCCGAGCTACGTCGTGGCGCTGCCCGCCGAGGACCCGCTGGCCGACCTGGCGCGGCGCTGGCTGCCCCCGATGGCCGCTTATCAGGCTGTGCGATGGAAGAACGTCGCGATGCAGGCACTCAGCTATCAGTTCAGCCGCCGCCGGCCCCACCTGACCAAGGCGGTGATCCGCCGCCAGGTCAAGCGCCAGCTGCCCGAGGGCTTTGACGTCGACACCCACTTCAATCCCCGCTATGACCCATGGGACCAGCGCCTGTGCGTCTGCCCTGACGGGGACCTGTTCGCCGCCCTGCGCCGCGATCGCGCCTCGATCGTCACCGATCAGATCAGGACCTTCACCGAGACCGGGCTCGAGCTGGAGAGCGGGGCGCAGCTCGCCGCCGACGTGATCGTCACCGCCACCGGCCTCGAGCTGCTGCTGTTCGGTGGCCTGACGATCTCGATCGACGGCCGTGAGCCCGACCTGTCCGAGCAGATGGCCTACAAGGGCATGATGCTCGGCGGCATTCCGAACATGGCCTTCGCGATCGGCTACACGAACGCGTCCTGGACGCTCAAATGCGACATCGTCCTCGACTACGTCTGCCGACTGCTGAACCACATGCGCGAGCGGGGCTATGACTGCTGGGTCGCCGAGCCCGATCCCACGATCACCCCCGAGCCGCTGATGGGCCTCGACTCCGGCTATATCCTGCGCTCGGTCGACAAGCTGCCGCGCCAAGGCGACCGCGCACCCTGGCGGCTGCGCCAGAACTACGCACTCGACGCGCTCATGCTCAAGCTCGGGGCCTTGAACGACGGTGTGCTGCGGCTCTCGCGCGCCGGGGTCGGTCGAGCGCGCCGGGTCGGTTGCGCCCGCGGTAACCGAACCCGAGCGCGACGCGGTGCCGGCCTGACCGGCTGAGCCCGTCGCCCGGCTGGGGCCGCGCTCAGCCGGCGCTGTCCGGATGACCCGTCGACTGCGAGCCCTCACCGGACTCGCCGCCGGATCCGGCGGGCTTGTCGCCCCCCGGGGATCCTCCAGACGATGACCGGCCGCCTCCCGAGCCGCCGCGCTCGTGTCCGGGCTCGGCCTCTTCGCCGTTCTGGTCAGAGACCGAGCCGGGCAGTGGGTGGTCAGAAGCGTTCTTCTCAGGTTGATTCATGCCTTCAGCCTACCGGGGCCGGAGAGGTTACACGCCGACGGCTCTCGCAGCCCCGGCAGCGCCGCGCCTGCGCCGGGAGGGACGTGATGTATCGGAGTTCCGGAAACCGCGACCCAGATACATCAGGTCTCTCGATGCGCTAGGACGTCCACCCGGGCTGAGCACAGCTCCCGGCGCCGCCTCAGAACAGCCCGAGCGTGCGCCCCGCGTGGGCCGCGAGGCTGAACAGCGGCGACGGAAACACGCCGAACACGATGCAGGCCGCGGCGAACACCACCGCCACGAAGGTCACCTCGGGCGCCGGACCCGCCGCCGAACGCGTCACCGGGACGATCGCGTCCCCGCCGTCACCGTCCCCGCCGTCACCGGGCTCGTCGGCCGCGAGCCCGTCATCCGCCAGCCCGTCGGCCTCAGAGGAGCCACCGGCGATCGGCGCCAGCACTCTGCGTCCAAGCGCACCGGCGGGGCGCACCGGAGCCGGGGTCGCCGGACTCATCCAGATCGCGGCGATCACCCGCAGGTAGTAGGCGAGCGAGATCATCGACCCGACCACCAGAACGATCGCCAGCCACGTGTAGCCACCGTTGACCAGCGCGTGGATCAGCTGGAACTTGCCGATGAAGCCGACCGTCCCCGGGATTCCGGCCAGCGCCAGCATCGCGATCGTCATCGGCCAGGCCAGCCACGGGCTGCGCGACCCCAGGCCGGCGAGCCCGGACAGGTCGTCGCCGTCGGCCCGGTCGATCTGGGCGGCCACGATCACGGCGAACGCGGCCAGGTTCATCAGCAGATAGACGATCAGGTAGAGCACGGTGGCATCGGCGCCGAGCTGCGTGGCGACCACCACGCCCGCGAGCATGTACCCGGCCTGGGCGACGCCCGAGTAGCCGAGCAGGCGCTTGAGCGAGGTTTGGGTCAGCGCGCCGACGTTGCCGACCAGGATCGTGATCGTGGCGATCGTCGCGAATGCCGGCGCCCAGGTCTCCTGGGCGCCGATCACCGCGACATCGAAGAAGCGCAGCAGGACCCCGAACGCGGCGGCCTTGGTCGCGGTGGCCATGAACGCGGTGATCGGAGTCGGGGCGCCCTCGTAGACGTCCGGAGTCCATTGGTGAAACGGCGCGACGGAGGCCTTGAAGGCAAATCCGGCGATCACCAGCGCCAGTCCGGTCAGCAGCATCGGGTCCCCGAGCAGGCCGCCGGCGATCTGGCCCGTCGAGATCGCGTTGGCGATCCCGGAGAAGTCCGTGGAGCCGGTGGAGCCGTAGATCAGCGCCAGCCCGTAGACCAGCGTCGCCGAGCCGACCGACCCGATCACCAGGTACTTCAGTCCGGACTCGAGCGACCCCTCGCGGCGAAACTCCGACGCGCACAGGATGTACAGCGGGATCGAGAGCAGCTCGAAGCCGATGAACAGCGTGATCAGGTTCTGGGCCGAGACGAGCACCGCCATCCCCAGCACGCTGAACAGCAGCAGCGAGTGATACTCGCCGTGGCCGGCGCTCCCGGGCGCCGGTGTTCGCAGTGAGATCACCACGACGGCGATCGCCGCCACCGAGAAGATCAGATCCAGGATCAGCGCCAGGTCGTCGACCTGTAGCGCTCCAGAGATGATCGAGGCCGGGTGCTTGAAGCGAGCGATCTCGGCGGCGATCGAGATCGCCAGCGTCAGCAGCGTCAGCAGCGGCACCAACCGCTCGCGGGCGGCCCGGCCGGGGAGCAGACCGGCCAGCAGGACGACCAGCGCGCCGATTCCGAGCGCCGCCAGCGGCGAGAACGACGCCCAGTCGATGTGCGGGCCCTTGAGGTGGCCGGCGGCCAAGGGCAGCGCGGGTCCGGTCAGGAGGTTCATGGCGACCGCAGAACCCTCGAGGCCTGATAGCGACCGGGGTGCTGACGCGCGGCCTGATAGCTACCCCGTTGCTGGGACTCTGCCGCGGCGATCGACGCCTTCAGCGACGGCTCTGAGCGCCGCAGCCCGAACTGCGGATAGAACGCAAATACCAGAATTACGCCCACGATCGGGGCGATCGCCGCCACGTCGGCAACACCGATCTCCCGCGGGGTCACGCCGCTGCCGACGCGGTTGTGCATCGAGCGGATCAACAGCCGCAGCGCGTAGAACGACGCGCCGACGACGCCCGCCGATGCGATGAGCGCGAGCGCGAGCTTGGCCTTGAACACGCCGAGCAGGATCATGAATTCCCCAACGAAGTTCGAGGAGCCCGGCATCGCGAGCGTCGCGAGCGCCACGATCAGGAACAGCGACGCCAGCACGGGGGCGCGGAACGCGATCCCGCCCATGTCGCGCAGCTGCTCGGAGCCGCCCGAACGCGCCGCGAGCGCGGCGACGATGAAGAACAAGGGCGCGGTGACGAGGCCGTGGTTGATCATCTGCAGCAGCGCGCCCTGCCCGCCCTCGGGGCGCAGCGAGAAGATCCCGAGCGTGATGAAGCCGAGCTGGGCTACGCTCGAGTATGCGACCACCAGCCGGGCGTCGCCGGCCGTGAACGCCAGCGAGGTGCCCCACAGGATCGAGACCAGCGCGATCAGCAGCATCAGCGTCTGGAAGTGCACGGTGGCGTACGGGAACAGCGGCAGCACGATCCGCAGGAAGCCGTACGCGGCCACTTTCGCCACTACGCCCGAGAACACCGCGACCGCGGGGATCGGCATCGACTTGTAGCCGTCGGCCAGCCACCCGTGGAACGGCACCAGCGGCATCTTGACCGCGTACGCGACCGCGAAGCAGAGGAAGATCCACTCCTGCGAGGCGTGGCTGAGCGGCAGGTGCTGAAGCGAGGAGAGCACGAACGTGAGGCTCGTGCCGTGCCGGCCAGACGCGAGCACTCCGGTCGCGATCGCCCCCGCGAGCATGAAGAACGACCCGGCCAGCGTGTAAACCACCAGCTTGGTCGTGGCACGCACACGGTCCCCCGTGCCCCACATCCCGACCAGGAAGTAGAACGGGATCAGCGTCAGGTCGAAGAACGCGACGAACAGCACCAGGTCCTGCGCGCAGAAAGCCCCCAGGACGGCGCTCTGGGCAAGCCCGAAGTGGAAGTAGAACACCCGCGGGCGGTCCCACTCCCGGAATGCCGCCCACGTCAGCGAAGCACTGAACAGCACACACGTGAGCACGACTAGCGAGACGTTGAGCCCGTCGAGGCCGAGCTTGTAGTGGATCCCGAGGGAGGAGATCCACAGCTGATCGGTCACGAACTGGAGCCCCGCGTGGCCGAGCTTGAAGCGGGCGATAAACGAGATCACGAGCGCCAGCGTGAGTAGGCTCCCGGCGGCGGTCGCGGGCCCGGTGAGCCGGCGCGGCAGGAGCACCGCGATCAGTGCGATCACGAGCGGCAGCCAGATCAGGATCGAGAGCGTCATCAGGTCGCCGAGATCAGGAAGTAGAGGGCGAGCCCGGAGATCCCGACCACGACCGCGCCCGCGTAGTAGCGCACGAAGCCGTTCTGGGCGCGGCGGACCGCGGCCGAGCAGGCTCGCACCAGCCCGGTGGTGCCGCCGGTGATCCCGCCGGCGATCACGCCAGGCTCGAGCACCGACTCTGCGAAGCGCCCGGTCCACTGCGCCGGCCGCACGACCACGAAGTCGATCAGCTCGTCGAAGTACCACTTGCGAGACAGGAATCGGTGCAGCCCGGCCAGCCGCGTCTCGAGCGCCGCCGAGGTCCCGGGCTTGCCGATCCAGATCCGGTAGGCGATCGCGATCCCGACGATCGCGATCGCGGCGCCGATGACCAGGCCCACCCACTCCGCTCCAGCCGCCGGGTCCAGGTGGGCCAGTCGCGAGTCGGCGAAGGTCGGCGACAGGAAGCGCTGGATCGAACGGTCGACGCCGGGGATCTGGAGAATGCCGCCGACGATCGCCAGCAGCGCCAGCACCGCCATCGGGACCTTCATCGCCAGGTCACGCTCGGCGATGTGATGCTCGGCGCCCGGAAAACCCACGTCGGTGTCCTCGGTCTCGCCGGTCAGCGGGTTGGTCGGGATCTCGTGGTGAACCAGGTGGCCGCGCTCGAGCTCGCGCGCCTCCTCGCAGGGCTCGCCGAAGAAGGCCCGGAAGATCATCCGGAACGTGTAGACGCCGGTCAGCAGCGCACCCCCATAGCCAACGATCCCCAGGATCAAGAAGCCGCCGCCGCGGTGGTCTAAGTAGGCGATGATGTCGTCCTTGGACAGCCAGCCCGAGAACGGCGGCAGCCCGGACAGCGCCAGTCCTCCGACGATGAAGCAGAGGAAGGTGAACGGCATCGCCTTGCGGAAGCCGCGCATCCGGTCCAGCGACTGCTCGCCGCCCATCGCACCGATCAGCGAGCCTGCGGCCATGAACAAGAGCGCCTTGAAGAACGCGTGGGTCATCAGGTGAAACAGCCCCGCCGAGTAGGCCCCGACGGAGACGCCCATGATCATGTAGCCGATCTGAGACATGGTCGAGTAGGCAATCACCCGCTTGAGGTCGGTCTGGACGATGGCGATCGTCGCGGCGATCACCAGGGTCAGGGCGCCGCCGATCGCGCCGACGTCGGCGGCGGTCGGCGCCTGCTCGAACAGGGGGTGCATGCGCGCGATCAGGTAGACCCCGGCGGTCACCATGGTGGCGGCGTGGATCAGCGCGGAGACCGGCGTCGGGCCCTCCATCGCGTCGGGCAACCACGTATGCAGCGGCACCTGGGCGGACTTGGCGAAGGCGCCCACCAGCAACAGCAGACTGCCGGCGACGAGGTCCGGACTGTTGTGTCCGAACACGTGCGGCACCGCCTGGAACGTCTTCAGGAAGTCGACGGTCCCGGTGTGCTTGAAGATGAAGAACGTCCCGAGCACCAGGCCGACGTCGCCCACCACGTTGATCACGAACGACTTGAGCCCCGCGCGCGTGGCCGTGCTGCGCCGGTACCAGAACGAGATCAGCAGATAGGAGGCGGCGGTGACGAACGCCCACCCCACGATCAGCAGCAGGAAGTTACCCGCCAGGACCAGCAGCAGCATCGAGAAGACGAAGTAGTTCAGGTAGGCGAAGTAGCGCGAGTAGCCGCGATCGGACTTCAGGTAGGCGATCGAGTAGATGTGGATCAGGGTGGAGACGCCCGAGACGACCAGCGCCATGAACACCGACAGCGGGTCAACCAGGATCGAGAGCTTGGCGTCGACGCCGACGCTCGAGGCGTAGCTCCACAGGGTCGAGGTCACCTCGCGGTGGGTCTCTGGGCGGCCCAGCAAGGTCAGCAGCGCGCCGATCGCGCACGCGAACGACAGCGCGATCGCCAGGGTGCCGATCCAGCCGGCGGTGACACCCTTCTCGCGGCTGAAGCCGACCGAGACTACGATCGTGCCGACGAGCGGGCACAGCAGGACCAGCCAGCCGAACGCGGTCGGACTCATGCTCGGCCGTACGTCATCCGCGCAGCTCGTTGAGCTCATCGACGTTGACGGCCATCTGACGCCGGTAGATCGCGACGACGAGGCCGAGCCCTACCGTCACCTCGCAAGCCGCCACCACCAGCACGATCAGCGCGAAGATCTGGCCGTCCGCGCCGCCCCACATGCGCGAGAAGGCCACCAGCGCGAGGTTGGCGGCGTTGAGCATCAGCTCGAGACAGAGCAGGATGACCAGCGGATTGGGCCGCGTGAGCACCCCGGCGGACCCGACCCCGAAGATCAGCGCCGAGACGACCAGGTACCAGCCGATCGCCACTACCAGCCGCCTTCCGAGGCGCTGTTCGCCCGCGCGCTGGTGAGCGCCTGCGCCTCGGCCTGCTCGGCCTCCACCTGCTCGGCCTCCACCCCGCGGCGCACGCCGGTCGTCTCGGCCATCGTGCCGGTGTAGATCCCGCGGGCGGGTTGATAGCGGCGCTCGAGCTGCTCGTCGGGCACCTCCAGGCCGCGTCGGCGGCGGGCCAGCACCACCGCTCCGATCGCCGCGACCATCAACAGCAGCGAGGCGATCTCGAACGGGAACAGGTACTTGGTCAAGAACAGCCGGCCGATCTCCCGTGGGGTCCCAAAGCCGAGCACGTACGGAGCTCCCTTGCCGGAGATTCCCTTCAGCGCCGAGCCCAGCGTCGCGATGCACAGCTCTACCGCCAGGGCGAGCGCGAACAGCGGCCCGAGCACTTTGAGCGCTCCCGCGCTGCGATTGATCGGCTCGTCGACGTCCCCGACATAGGCCACCACGAACACGTAGAGCACCATCACCGCGCCGGCGTAGACGACCACCTGGGCGGCGGCCACGAACTCGGCCCGCAGCAGCAGGAACAGCGCCGCCAGCGCGATCAGGTGCAACACCAGGGCCAGCACGCTGTAGAACGGGTTGCGCAGCATGACCACGCCGATCGCGCCGCTCAGTGCGCCGATCGCCGCGATGAAGAACAGAACCGCGCTCATCTGGCCGACGCCTACTCGCCCTCGCGCCGCAGCGGCGTGCGCTCGATCGGCTCGGCGAGCAGCATCTCCTTGGTGAAGATCAGATCCGAGCGGGTGTAGTCCGACATCTCGTAGTCGTGCCCCATCGTGATCGCGTCAAACGGGCACGCGACCTCGCAGTAGCCGCAGAAGATGCACCGGCTCAGGTTGATCTCGTACACCGCCGCGTAGCGCTCGCCGGCCGATACCCGATTCTCGGTGGTGTTCTCGGCGGCGACAACGCGGATGCAGTCGGCCGGGCAGGCGGCGGCGCACAGCGAGCAGCCGACGCACTTCTCAAGGCCCGTGTCCTCGAAGCGGTGCAGCTTGTGACGCCCGCGAAAGCGCGGATAGACCGGCGTCTTCTCCTCCGGGTACTGGATCGTCGACGGGCCTTCGACGATTCGCGCAAACGTCGTCTTGAGTCCGCGCAGGGTCTCGCCGAACACGCGGTAGGCGCCGCGAACAGATCCCGAGGTGGGGGCGCGGATCACCTCGATCACGTCGGCACCGGGGTCATACGGGATCATGGGTTGCTCCTCTGGCTGGGGCCGGCGATGTTCATCTGGAGGGGGCCGGCGCCGTTCACGAGGCCACCACGATCGCGGTCACCAGCAGGTTCAGGGTGGCCAGCGGCAGCAGGATCTTCCAGCCGAAGGACATCAGCTGGTCATAGCGCAGGCGCGGCAGCGTGGCCCGGACCCAGATGAAGAAGGTGATCACGATCAGCATCTTGGCCAGCACCACGAAAGGGTCCACGAAGCCGGGCGGATGGATCCCGAACGGCAGCAGCCAGCCGCCGAAGAACATCGTCACGGCGATTCCCGAGACGACGATCATGTTCGTGTACTCGGCGAACAGGTAGGCCACGAACGCCGTCCCTCCGTACTCGGTGAAGTAGCCGCCGACCAGCTCGGCGTCGGCCTCGATCAGGTCAAACGGGGCACGGTTGGTCTCGGCGAACGATGCCGTCATGAAGATCAAAAAGCCGACGAACTGGGGAATGAAGTACCACATGCCCCCCTGGGCGTTGACGATCCCGCCCAGCGACAGCGTGCCGGCGGTGATCAGCACGCCGACCAGCGACAGCCCCTGGGAGACCTCGTAGGAGATCAGCTGGGCGGCGGCGCGCATCGCGCCCAGAAACGAGTACTTCGAGCCGCTGGCCCAGCCGCCGAGCATGATTCCGTAGAAGGAGATCCCGCCGAAGGCGAACACGTACAGCGGCCCGACCGAGACATCGATCCCGTACAGCCCCACCCGCTCGCCGAAGATGTGCTGCACGTTGCCGAACGGAACCAGGGCCAGCGACGCCACCGCGGTGACGATCGCGATCATCGGCGCGATTCGGAACATGTAGGCGACCGACGTGGTGGGGCGGAACGGCTCCTTGGTGGCGAACTTGACGATCTCGGCCAGCGGCTGCATGAGTCCGAAGGGACCGACGCGGTTGGGGCCATAGCGGCCCTGGAAGCGCCCGAGCAGCTTGCGCTCGTAGACGATGATGATCGGCAGGATCGCGAAGATCACGCCGAAGATCAGCAGCGCCTTGACGATCTGGACCCACCACGGCTCGAAGTAGTCGACGAAGCCCAGCACGCTCATAGCTTGCGCACCTCGATCAGCGTCTCGGTCAGCGCGTTGGCGGACTCGCTGGCGATGCCCTCGGCCAGGAACGCGCTCCCGGTTGGCACCGAGGAGCGCACGGCGGCGGTGGCGTTCAGCTGCCTGCCATTTTGGCCTACGACCACCGCCTCTCCGTGGGCGATCCCGAGCCGCTGCGCGTCGGCCGGTGAGAGCTCGACGTGCTGCTCGGCGATCAGGTACTTGAGCGCCGGCGAGATCTCCACCTCGGGGTAGGCCCAGATCGGCCGGTAGGTGCCGAGCCGAAGGCCGCCGTTGGCGCTGGCGGGATCCTCGGGCCGATACGGAGGCACGCCGACATTCACCTGATCGCCCTCGGTGACCGCCATGCCCTGCGGACGCTCGGGCCAGCGCACACCGTGGCCGCCGATCATCTCGAGCGTCAGCCCGGCGTATACCGGAACCGCGGTGACCAGCTGGGCGAACGCGTCGGCGCTGCGCTCGATTTCGAAGTCACTGCCGGTCCGGCGGGCAATCTCGGTCAACACGGCCCAACCGGCCTGCACCTCCCCCGGATGGGCGATGGCGATCCGCAACCGCTGCAGGCGCCCGTCCGGGTGCACGACGGTGCCCTCCTTCTCGGCGTGAGATTCGGCCGGGAAGACCACCGTCGCGTGCTCGCGCAGCCCCTCGGTGAGCACCGACGCGTGGGCGACGACCAGCGCGGCGCTGTGCAGGGCTCGCTCCCACAGTCCGCGGTCAGGTTGGTCACGGATCGGATCGGTTCCGAACAGGTGCAACGCGGTCAGCTCCCCGGAGGCCGCCGCCGCGGCGATCTCGCCGGCGCCGCGACCGGCGGTGCTCAGCTTGGCGTACCCCGGTCCGGCGTCGGGCACCGCGCCGGCCTCGCGCAGCCCGCGGCCGTTGGCGCCGGCGGGGATCTGCAGCAGCCCGGCGCCCAGGTGATCGCCGAGCTGGAGCGCCTCGGCGATCGCCAGCAGCGTCGCCGCGGCGTCGGCGCCGATTCGCTCGCTGAAGACGATCACCACGTCCTGGCCGCCGTCGCGCAACAGCGCCGCCAGCTCGGCGGCCGGGTGGTCGTCCCCGTGGTCGGCGGCACCGGAGCCGTGACCGGGCAGAGCGTTATAGAGCGCGAGCAGGAACTGCCCGAGCTCGCCCGGGGCGTAGCGCACGACCGTCTGAGCGTTGGCGTCCAGGGCGGTCGGCCGGGCGCTGGCGATCGCCAGCTGGACCCCGTTGCGGCGCACCCCCTTGCGGATCCTCAGGTCGAGGATCGGCGCGTCGTCACGCGGGTCGCAGTCCAGCAGCAGGACGGTGTGGGCGAACTCGAGGTCGGGCACGCTGGCCTGCAGCGTCGGCCAGGCCAGGTGCCGGGCCAGGTCGGCCGGCAGGTACTCACCGGCGCCGCGAGAATCGATGTCGCCCGAGTCCAGCGCCTCGCGGGCCAGACGCCCGAGGATGAAGCCCTCCTCGTTGGTCGCCTGGCCGCCGACGAGCGTCCCGACGCGACCCCTGTGCCGGGCCAGGCCGGCGGCGGCCTGGAGCGCGCGCTCCCAGGACGCCGGCTGCAGCTCACCGCCGTCGCGGACCAGCGGCTCGGTGATCCGCTCGTCGACGTGGATCGCCTGGTAGGCGAAGCGCCCCTTGTCGCACAGCCAGCCGTCGTCGACCTCGGGGTGCTCGCGGGCCAGCACTCGGACCACGCGCTCGTCGCGGACGGTGAAGGTGACGTTGCACTGCGACGGGCACAGGGTGCAGATGCCGGCCGCGTCCTCGATGTCCCACGGACGGGCGCGGAAGCGGTAGGGCTGGGAGGTCAGGGCGCCGACCGGGCACAGCTCGATGATGTTGCCGCTGAACGGCGCGGCGTAGGGATGGCCGTCGTGGGTGGCCACGAACGTGTCCGCGCCGCGCTCGGCGAAGATCAGCTGGTAGTCCTCGGAGATCTCCTGGGAGAAGCGCACGCAGCGGTAGCACAGGATGCAGCGCTCGCGGTCGATCGCCACCAGCGGCGACAGCGACAGCGGCTTCTGGAAGTGGCGCTTGGGCTCGATCATCCGCGAGCGCCCCAGGCCCCAGCCGAAGGTGATGTCCTGCAGCGGGCACTCCCCGCCCTTGTCGCACACCGGGCAGTCGAGCGGATGGTTGATGAGCAGGAACTCGACGATCGCGTTCTGGGCGTGGCGGACCCGGTCGGTCTGGGTGTGGACGACCATCCCGTCCTTGACCGGCGTCGAGCAGGAGGTCTGCAGCTTGGGGATCCCCTCGACCTCGACCAGGCACATACGGCAGGCCCCGACCGGGTTGCCGAGCTTGGGCTCATAGCAGAAGTAGGGGATCTCGACGTCGCCCTGCTTGGCGGCATCGACCAGCATCGCGCCCTCGACCGCCCGCACCTCGCGGCCGTCGATCGTCAGCTGAATCGTCTTCTGCTCGGGACGGGGCATCAGCGGCGTCGGCTAGTGAATGGGAAGCGGACTCACGGGCTAGCCGCCCGCTCGGCTTCCGGCCTCGCTTAACAGGGCGGCGCCCGAGTCATCCGGCTGCTCGTCGGCGACTCCGAGCCCCACCACGTCCTCGATCGGCGCCGCGTCGGCGCGCTCGCGGGCGGCCTCGATCTCGGCCTCGAGCTCGGGGCGGAACTTCTCCACCATCGAGCCGATCGGCATCGCCATCGCGTCGCCCAGCACGCACAGGCAGTTGCCGATGATCTGCTCCTGCACCGAGGCCATGATGTCGAGGTCCATCGGCGTCGCCTCACCGGTGTAGATCCGCGCCAGCATCTTGTGGGTCCAGTTGGTGCCCTCGCGGCAGGGGACGCACTTGCCGCAGGACTCGTGGGCGTAGAACTTGGCGAGTTTGAGCGCGGTGTCCAGCACCCGGCGTGACTCGTCGGCGACGATGATCGCCCCCGAGCCGAGCATCGTTCCCGCCTTGGCCAGGCTGTCGAAGTCGTAGGGAACGTCGAGGTCATCCTTGGTCAGGACCGGTGAGCTCGAGCCGCCGGGGAACCAGAACTTGATCGGCAACCGGCTGGGTGGTCCGCCGGCCAATCCGTAGATGATCTCCCGGGAGGGGATCCCGAGCTCGATCTCGTAGTTGCCCGGGCGCTTGACGTCGCCGGAGATGGAGACCAGCTTGGTGCCGGTGGAGGTCTCGGTGCCGATCTTGGCGTACTCGGCCGCCCCCATCCGGATGATCGCCGGCACCGTGGCCAGCGTCTCGACGTTGTTGATCAGCGTCGGCCCGTGATACAGGCCCTCGATCGCCGGAAACGGCGGCTTCAGGCGCGGGTTGCCGCGCTTGCCCTCCAGCGAGTCCAGCAGCCCGGTCTCCTCGCCGCAGATGTAGGCGCCCGCTCCGCGGTGCAGGACCAGCGGCACGGTCAGCCCGCTGTCGAGGATGTTCTCGCCGATGTAGCCCGCTTCGGTCGCCTCCGCGATCGCCGCCTCGAGGATGTCAGCCTGGAGCTGGTACTCGCCGCGGATGTAGATGAACGCTCGGCTGATCTCTCCGGCATAGGCGGCGATCATGATCCCCTCGATCAGCATGTGGGGGCTCTTCTGCATCAGCTCGCGGTCCTTGAACGTCCCCGGCTCTGACTCGTCGGCGTTGCAGACCAGGTACTTCTCCATCTCCCCGTGGGGCAGGAACGAGACCTTCTTGCCCATCTGAAAGCCGGCGCCGCCGCGGCCGCGGATGCCAGAGTCCATGATCTGCGACAGGACGTCCTCGGGGGACATCCGCAGCGCCTTGCGCAACGACTGATAGCCACCGTGGCGCTCATACACCTCGAGCGTGTTGAGCCCGGGCTCGTCGATGTCCGCAAACAGGATCGTCCTCATGTGTCATTCCTGGGGTCGTCGGGAGGAACCTCGATCGGGGCCGACGGCCCGGGGCGGTCGGTGGCCGCGTCGGCGTCGGTCAGCCCGGCCGTATCCGCCCGGTGCGGGTGCTCAGGCGCGGTGAACTCGTCCGCACCGGGCGAGACACCGGGGTCGACTGAGCGCCGGTACCGGATCTGCTTGTCGGGCAGGACCGGCCGGCCCGCCCGAAGGTCCTCGACGATCTGCGGGGCGTCAGCGGGGGTTAGCGGGCCGACGTACTCGCCGTTGACGGACGCCATCGGCGCGATGTCGCAGGCGCCGAGGCACTCGAACGAGCTCACGTGGACTCGTCGATCGCCGGCCGCCGCGTCGACCATCGCGTCGAACAGCTCGTCGGCGCCGAGCAGCGAGCACGAGATGTTGGTGCAGACGTAGACATCGTCGTGGGGCGGGCGCGGGTAGGTCTCGAGCATGTCGTAGAAGGTGGCCACCGAGGACAGATAGGCCGGCGTGACCGCCATCACCGCGGCCACCTGGGTGATCGCCTCCGGCGAGCAGTAGCCATGGACGGCTTGGGCGGCGTGCAGGGCCGGGATCGCCGCCGAGCGTCGATCCGGGTACTTCGCCATCGCTGACTCGATCTCCCGGCGCAAATCGTCCGGGACCTGGGTGCTCGCCGGGTCTGGGACGACCGCGGGATCCTTGGTCAGGTCGACCGACTCGTCCCAGCCGGGGACGCGCGAGCCGTGACCGAAGCGCGGAACCGACTGACCGCGGCCGCCCGAGCTCATCGATCGATCCCGCCGAC
>JAABUU010000457.1_pt1 | contig 92580 bp, 87 predicted proteins | sample 5559301 | NCBI WGS metagenome assembly JAABUU01 (sample SAMN10711884, study PRJNA513360) | rock metagenome | isolation source: Antarctica rocks | place: Antarctica: Victoria Land, Richard Nunatak white | reverse complement strand
CAGATCATGGTGATCGACGACTGCTCGATCGATGCGCGCGAGGCGGAGATCCGGGCTCTCTTCCCCGATGTCGTGGTCGTTCGTCGTCGTGTACCGACGGGCGGACCGCCAATGACCTGGCCGCAGCTACGTCTTGGGGTGTGCGAGGCGCTGACCCATCACCGGTTCGACCTCTGGGTCAAGCTCGACAGTGATTCACTGGTCGTCGGGCCCCGCTTCACTGAGGTACTGGCCGAACGGATGGCCGCCGTGCCGCACGCCGGCCTCGGCGGCTCCGTGGGGCGCCGAGCAGACGGCGCGGCCGAGGACCGCGCCTATCATTTCACGGTGTTGATGCGTGAGGCCGGGACCGACCCGATTCTCGAGACCGCGCTTGAGCGCGCCCGCCGACACGGATGGGCCGGGGAAGTAGTGCAGGGCGGCGGCCTCTGCCTGACCGCCGAGGCGGCGCGGCGGCTCGCCGCCAATCGCTGGCTGGATTGGCGGCCCCGGTGGTACAGCCAGGTGAGCGACGATCTGGCGCTCTCGATCTTCGTCGCGGCGGCCGGATTGCAACTCGCCTCCCTCGGAGATCCAACGGGCGTGGTGGCAGTTGCCAACAACTTCCTCCCGCTGGCGAAGGAGACGCTGGCCGATAAACCATGGGTCCTGGCCCACTCCTTGACGACGGGTCGTGACGGGGAGAGCGAGGACGAGCTGCGTGAGTTCTTCGCAGCGGCGCGGAGCGGTTGGCCAGACCGATCGCGGGCTCCTTCAGCGCCCGGTCAGGCGATATGACGGCGCGCCGACGCCTGCGGGTTGTGGCGTCTTTCCTCCTAACGACTGCCTTCGCGTCGACGGTGGCGCCGAAGGAGGTGCGGGCGAGCGCCTTCGGAGCGCTGCGCCAGCTGCCCTCTCCCGGCGACTGCCTGGCCATCGTGCCCGCCGCCACCGGGTGCGGCACGCTGGCCTCCGGTCTGGCTTCGGCGCACGGGATCGCCATGAGCCCGGACGGGGGGTTCATCTACACCGCGGCGCGCGGCGGGGCGGTGACCGTCGAACGTCGTAACGCCGACGGCTCGGCGACCCAGATTCAGTGCATAAGCGACACCTCACAGTACGGTCAAAGCACCTTTGAGACGTGCACCAAGGGCAACGGGCTCCGCAACGCCGGCAACATCGTCGTCAGCCCCGACGGTGCCAACGTCTATGTGTCGAGCTTCTACAGCAGCGCGGTGGCGGAGTTCCGGCGCAACGGCGACGGCACGCTAACCCAGCTCGCAGCTCCCAACAACTGCATCACCCAGACGCCCACCACGGGATCGGACAGTGACCTGAGCTGCGCTGGACAGGCTGGGGTGGGACTTACCCACGCGGAGGGCATTGCCATAACGCCCGACGGTACGAGCGTCTATGTCAGTGCGTTCGGCAGCACGACCTCATCCGCGGGCAGCGCCCTAGCAGAATTCAAGCGCAATGCTGACGGCAGCCTCACTCAGCTTCAGCTTGCGGGCGCTGGCGCCTGTCTCACCGATCTCGGCCGCTCGGACCCGAGCTGCTCGGCCACGGTCCAAGCGCTGGTCGCCCCGACGGGGGTCGTCGTCAGTCCCGACGGCAAGGAGGTCTACGTCGACTCCTACGGCGACTCCGCCGTGCTCACGCTGGCTCGCGGCCAGAACGGGATCCTTACTCCATACCCGGCGCCTGACGGCTGTCTCACCCAGGACGCGGTGACGGGGTGCCGCGGTCCGAGCGCCGGCCTGCGCAAACCGGACCTGCTGGCCCTCAGCCCCGACGGCCAAAACCTCTATATCGCGGCCTACAGCTACGAGGGAGCGACGAGCCAGGTGGGCTCGGTGGCGGCCCTGTCCCGCCACGCGGACGGCTCTTTGGGCCAGCTCCGGGCCCCTGACAACTGCGTCACCGAGGCCGGCAGCACCGGAGACCCGCTCTGCGGCCGCACCAGTGCCGGGCTGGTCAACGCCCACGGCGTGGGCGTCAGCCCCGATGGGCGCTCGGTCTACGTCGCCGGCCAGGGCGCCGGAGCGATCGCCGCCCTCGCCCGCGACCCGGCCTCGGGCGCGCTGCACCCCCTTGTCGGCGCCGATACCTGCATCCGCGACGCCGGCGGCGACCCGTCGTGCCCAACCGTCGGGCGCGGGCTTCAGGGCGCCTCCGGCGTTGCCGTCGACCCCCGCGGCCGCTACGTCTACGTCGCGTCGTTCGGAACCAGCGGCGACATGTACGCCCAGTCGGCGCTCGCCGCCTTCGCCCGGGAACTGCCGCCCACCTGCTCCGATAGCTCCGCGCGCGGAGGAAGCGCCTCGACCATCGCGGTTGCCCTTCCCTGTACGTCACCGACCGGCAACCCCCTGACCGAGACGATCGTCTCGGGCCCGCTTCACGGATCCGTCGGCGCGGTTGACCCCGCCACCGGTACGGTTTCCTACCGGGCCGACCCCGGGTTCAGCGGCACCGACCAGTTCACCTTCTCAGCCTCGGACGGCAGCCTGGGCTCGTCGCCGTCAACCGCGACCGTCGTGGTCGACCCCGCCGTGGCGCAGCCGGGCACCTCCCCGGCCGGTACCGCCCCGCCCGGCATTGCCCCGTCCGGCATGGCCCCGTCCGGCATGGCCCCGCTGCCATCTCCGTCTGGGAGGCGATGTCGCCAGCGCTGCCCCGCACTCCGACGCTGCATCGTGCCGGCTCTGCGCCGCCGTTCGCTGTCCCAGGCGCGACTACTTCTGTCGCGGGCCGGGTGCCGGCTGGGCCGAGTGCGCATCTCACGTCGATCGCGCCCACCCCACTACGATGCGGGCCGCGTCCCGGTCGTCGCGCAAACCATTCCCGCCGGCCGCTCGCTTCGCACCGGGAGCCCCGTCGGAGTGCGCCTGGGATCGACGCTGATCGGCGGTTCCGCGCCGCGCAGTGTGGCTCGCCGAGGTGTGTGATGGCCAGCGCGGCACATCCCTGGCGCTGCGCTTCTTCCACCCGATGCACTCGTGGGCCGAACGAAGCCCCCGCCGCAAGGGATCGTCCCAAACGCTGTCGCGCATCCTCCGCCGATAGCGGGAATCGCCCGTGCGTCGGGCTTTCCGGCGGAAGAATGCGCGGGGCTCGAGAACCGTTTCGGGGGATCATTCCCCGACGAGGGTTCGAATCCCTCCCCCTCCGTTGGAAGCTGGCGTGCGCCGGCCCGGAGGCATAGAGTCACTGGTCAGATGCTTGACCGCGTCACTCGACCCATTGGATCTGTGCTCGGGCATCTCGGGCGCACGGCCGGCATTCATTCGCCGCTGGCCGAGACACGGGAGGCCGAGCATCACCTCCATGACGCCGTCGGGGCCGCGCACCGCGCTACCGATTCGTTGGAGAGCCACATCGCCGCCGTCGAGGCGCTCGTCGAGGCGCTCGTTCCGCTTGCGGAGTCGCTTGCGCCCCTCGGCCAGTCACTGCCCCCGCTCACCGATTCCGTCACGCGTCTCAGCGAGCAGATCGGCGAGCTGCTGCGGGTCACGGCCCCGCTCGCCGCTGCGGAGCGCGAGGTTTCACGGGTCGAGCATCTCTTCGGGCGGCGGCGGTCCCAGCCGCCGCCCTCGGATCGCCCGTAGCGCCTACGGCCACCGGGGTGGGCACCTTTTCGCCGGCTGCTTGCCGCCGAGTTCAGAGCCGACCCTGAACGTCTCGCTACCGCCGCGCAGCGAAGAACGCCCGCAGCAGCGATGCGCTCTCACCGGCCAGTAGCCCGCCACCGACCTCGGGTCGGTGGTTGAGCTCGGGTCGGGCCAGCAGGTCGAGCACGCTGCCCGCCGCCCCGGCCTTGGGGTCAGCGGCGCCATAGACGACGCGGGGGACCCGGGCCAGGACGATGGCCCCGGCGCACATCGGGCACGGCTCAAGCGTCGCGTAGAGCACCGTCTCGGCCAGGCGCCAACTCCCCAGGTGGCGAGCGGCCTCGCGTACGGCGAGGATCTCCGCGTGGGCGGTGGGATCGCCGACGCGCTCGCGCTCGTTGTGGGCCGCCCCGATCACCTCTCCGCCGTGGACGACCACCGCGCCCACGGGAACGTCGTCGTGCTCGAGGGCAAGCTCGGCCTCGCGCAGGGCGAGGCGCATGAAGTACTCGTCGCGGGGGAAGAAGCGGTTCATCGCCGGATCGGCGACCCCTCGTGGTTGGCGCGTTCCCGCGCGCGGCAGTCGCCGGAAGGGGGCGCGCGGGGTCGAACCTACCTCAGCTCAATGTGGACCAGAGATACTTTGACCCCGAGATCTTGTCTCAAGCGTCACCGTCGCCCGTCTTTCCCGTGCTGCTCGCCCACCCTTCCCTCATCTCCCCTCTCCGCCGCCTGCTCCCGGTCTTGCTCCTGGGCGCCCTGGTTGTCTCGGCGACCGACTGGACGGTGGCTGACCAGGCCCAGGCCCAGGCGATCGCCGGAGTGGCGACCGCCCCGGGTCGAGTGGTCTTCGGCTTCGGGCCGGGCACCGGCCCGTCCCGGCGGGCGCGTATCGCCCGGGCGCTGGGCCTGCGGGAGATCGAGACGATCGGCCACCTCAGCCGCGTCGGGCACCTTGACTCCCAGCGGGGCGTGGACGCCACCGTGCAGCGCCTGCGCCGCACGCGCGACGTGGCCTTCGCCGCGCCGGACCCGATCGCCCACGCCGACGGCCTGATCCCCAACGACCGCGGGCCGCTTGGCTCGACCGTCCCGGGCGCGTGGCAGACGATCCAGTGGAACTTCCTCGCCCCGGCCGGCGTCGACGCCCCGGATGCCTGGGCCAACCTCGTCGCGGACGGCCGGCCCGGCGGGAAGGGGGTGGTGATCGCCGTGCTGGACACCGGCGTGGCCTACGAGGACCGGGGCAGATTTCGCCGCTCTCCCGATCTCGCTCCGACGTCGTTCGTCCGAGGCTATGACTTCGTCAGCCACAGCGCCCATCCCGACGATCGCAACGGCCACGGAACCCACGTGGCCTCGACGATGGTCGAGGCCACGGGCAACGGCCTGGCCCTCACCGGCCTGGCCTACGGGGCCCGGGTCATGCCCATCCGGGTGCTCGACAGCCAGGGCGACGGAACGGCGTCGGTCATCGCCCAGGGCATGCGCTTCGCGGTGGCCCACGGTGCGCAGGTGATCAACCTGTCCCTCGAGTTCTCGAGCTTCACCCATGCCGGGGAGATCCCCGACCTCCTGCGCGCCATCCGCTACGCCCACCAGCACGGCGTCCTCGTGGTGGCTGCGGCCGGAAACGAGGCCGATACCGTCGTCGCCTACCCGGCCCGGGCCAGCAACGTCGTCGCGGTCGGAGCCACCACCGAGCACGAGTGCCTGGCCGACTACTCAGACATCGGACGCGGGCTGACCCTCGTCGCTCCGGGCGGCGGCGACGACGCTGCCCTGGCCGACCCGCACTGCCGCCCCAACGGGCCGGGCGGCCGACCGATCTACCAGCTCACCCTGCTGGGGTCAGACCCGCAGCGTTTCGGCTTCCCCAGCGACTACATCGGAACTTCGATGGCGGCGCCACACGTCTCGGCCACCGCCGGCCTGGTCATCGCCAGCGGCGTGATCGGCGCTCATCCGTCCCCCGACGCGCTGACCCGGCGCCTGGAGCAGACCGCGCGCGACCTCGGGCCGCCGGGCTACGACCACCAGTACGGGTGGGGATTGGTCAACGCAGCGACGGCGACGGCCCCGGGCCCGGCACAACCGGCCGGTCCGACCAACTAGGGTTCACCGCGGCAGGACGGGCCACCAGGACGCTTGTCGTCGACCCTCAGCTCGTGCGGATGATGAGCACCGAGCAGGGGGCGTGATGGGAGACCTTGTTGGGCACTGAGCCCAGCACGAAGCGCTTGGCGCCGGTCATGCCCTTGTTTCCCACGATGATGAGGTCGGCTCGCTGCTCCTCGGCGATGTCGCGGATCGCATCGGCCGGGTCGCCCTGGCGGCAGAAGGTCTCCACCTTGATCCCGGCCTTCTCGGCCTGGTCGGCCGCCTCCTTGAGCGTCGCGTCGACGTCCTCCCGCGGGTTGACCGACCACTGGACGTCCCCGGGAATCTCGCGGCTCTCCTCGCGCAGGCGCTGGTTGGACACCGGCTCGTAGGCGCTGACCACCTGGAGGGTCGCGTCGAGCTTCAGGGTCAGATCGATGGCCTGCGCCACCGCCTTGTGCGCCGTGTCCGAGCCGTCGGTGCCCACCAGGATCGATTCGAACATGACCTCTCCTCACCCGCCGTTTTCAACGGCGCCGATCATATCCGGGGTCGCCGCGAGCCAGCGCGCCCCCGCCGGGCGCGGATGGCCTAGACCAACTTGACGACGGCGATGACCATCCCGGCCAACACGGCCACGACGATGACCACCTGCATCCACACCCAGGTCGGAGACACGGGTGCAGGGTAGGCCAAGCGGCCGGTCGCCTCGCCGGCGCGAGCACCGGCTCCCCGAGCCGACAGCTCAGGGATCGTCGGGGGCGCGGAGCACGGCAGAGATGGTCAGCAGCAGGACCTTGACGTCGAGCCAGAGCGTCCAGTTCTCGATGTAGTAGTTGTCCCACTCGACCCGATCCGAGAGCGAGGTCTGACCGCGGAAGCCGTGGACCTGGGCCCAGCCGGTGATGCCCGACCTGACCCGGTGGCGCTCGGAGTAGCGAGCGACGTTCTGCCGGAAGAGCTCGACGTACTCAGGGCGCTCGGGCCGGGGTCCGACCAAGCTCATCTCTCCCCGCAGGACGTTGAAGAGTTGGGGCAGCTCATCCAACGAGCTGCGCCGCAGCCAGCGCCCGATGGGCGTGCGCCGGTCGGTCCCTTCGACCCCTCCGGGGGCCGCACCGCCTGAGGGGAGGAACTCGTCGTCCTCGACCTGCTCGCGCATGGAGCGGAACTTGAGAAGGTCAAAGACCTGGCCGTCGCGCCCGACACGGCGCTGGCGGAAGAGGACGGGCCCAGGCGAGGAGAGCCGCACGGCCAGCGCCAGGGCCAGCAGCAGGGGACCCAGGGCAACGATACCGGCGAGGGCCGAGAGCCGGTCGATCACGTGCTTGAGGGCAAACTCGAACCCCCGGGGATCGATCGAGCGCAGCCCGAGCAGCGGCAGGCCACCGAGGTGCTCCAGCTTGACCCGCTCGTTGATCGTCTCGAACAGCCGCGGGACCAGGGACACCTCGAGCCCGAGCTCCTCGCACTCGCGCACGAGAGGGACCATGCGATTGTCGGACTGGCCGACGAAGGCGAGAATGACGTGCCGGGCCCCGGTGGCCTGGGCCACCGAGGCGAGCTGGTCGGGGCCGCCGAGGACGGGAGCGCGCCGGTCGGCCACCTCGACGCTGGGAGCGGGGTCGGCATCCAGGAATCCGATGGGCACCAGCCCGTACTCCGGCTGCTCCTCCAGGCGGCGAGCCACCTGAGCGCCCACGATGCCGGCCCCGACGATCAGCGCGGTCCGCCCGAGCAGCCCGCGGCGGCGGGCGCGGCGCTGGCTGAGGGCAAGCAGGATCCGTCCGGCGCCGAGATAGACCAGGCCGAAGAGCCAAACCCGGGCCAGCAGCGGCCCGGGGCGCGCAGCTGGATCGGTGAGGGCATCGATGGCCACCACGGCCATGGCGGCGATGGAGATCGAACCCACCACCGGCCCGATCCCCTCGAGGATGACGATGCGCAGCCGGCGGCTGTACAGGCCTCGGCGCTGGAGCAGGAAGATGGTCAGCAGGGGAAAGACGCTGAGCAGGACCCCGCGCCCGTGCACCTCGACGTGGGCGGCGCGGGCCCCGAGGATGCCGGCCAAGAGGGCAGCGGCGAGCATGAGGACGTCGACGCTGAGCCGCAGCCACGTGAAGCCGGGGCCGTCCAGCATCCAGGCGGCATCGACCCGGCCAGGGCCGTGGTGTCGTGACCCGCGAAGAAGCCCGGCGCGACCACTCCCCCCCGAACCCGGCGATGGAGCCCCCCGGGGACTCTCCGCTTGCCTGGTGTCTTGGCTTGCCATCACCGACTCTCCGAGATCTCAGCCTGACGGAGCCACCGGCGCCACCCAGCCCGATCTCCTCGCGCCGCCGGTCCGTGGACTCCGGAGTGTGCCACGAGCTGGCCACGTGACCCTCCACCATCGGCCGGACGGATCAGAGGCCGGGTAGCGTGATGCGCAGGAGCTCTGCGCGGCCGCCGACGGGTACGAGCGCCTCACCCCCGGCTGCGGCCGGGACAAGGAACAGCTCGCCCGACCCGAATGGGGCATCAGCGAGCACTACGGCCCCGCTCAGCACGCAGATCACGGCGCACTCCCCGAGCTCGCTGACGCGCCGAGGCTCCTCGAGGACCCAGCGCGCGATCGCGAAGTAGTCGTTGGCCACCACCGTCTCCCCGGCGTCAAGATCCTGCCGCACCGGCTCGATGTCGCCGAAGTCGATGCAGCGCAGCGACTGCTCCACGTGCAGCTCCCGCGGACGCCCGTCGAGACCGGGGCGGTTGAAGTCGAAGACGCGGTAGGTGGTGTCCGAGCTCTGCTGAACCTCGACGATGAGGCAACCGGCACCGATGGCGTGGACGCGGCCGCTGGGGATGAAGATCGCGTCTCCGGTGCTGACCTCGATGCGATGCAGCAGCGCCGAGACGTCCTCGCCGGCGCGCAACGTCACCTCGAACGCCGCCCGCGTGACCCCGCGGCGCAACCCGGCGTAGAGATGGGCGCCGGGCCCGGCGTGGGCCACGTACCACATCTCGCTCTTGGGCTCGCCGCCCAGCTCGGCGCTCAGATGCTCGGGTGGGTGCACCTGGACCGACAGCGTGTCACTGGCGTCCAAGAGCTTGATGAGCAGCGGGAAGCGGTCACCCGCGCCGGCCGCGTGCGCGCCGAAGAGCTCCTCGCGCAGCTCGCCGCGCCAGAGCTCGTGCAGGGTGCGGCCGGCCAGCGGTCCGGCACGCACCGTGCTTTGCGCGTCGGCCCGGTCGACGAGCTCCCAGGACTCCCCGACCACCGCGCCCACGGGCAGGTCCTTGCCGTAGCGCTCGGCCAGCCGGCGCCCCCCCCAGACGCGCTCCATGAACAGCGGCGCGAAGGCGACGGGCCCGGACACTGCCTCCCCGGGGATCACGGTCGGGGCAACCTAGCGACCAGACCGGCCGGCCCCGGGCGTCGTGAGCCTCGGGCGGCTCCGGATGCTTGTCGCTCCGGGATGCGATGGCCTGGGAATCTCCTCCGCCAGCACGCGATCTTGCGGCCCCCCGCCAGACGACGACTACCGTCCCGCGCCGGATGCGACCGGCTCGTCCTCTGCTGCTCAGCGGCACCCTCGCCCTGGCGGCCACGCTGGCGCTCGGACCGCTGCCTGGTCGCAGCACGCAGCCGGCCCGCGCGGCCGACATCAACGCGCTCCGCGGCACAGTGGCCGGTGCGAACCAGCGACTCGGGCGCCTCCAGGGAGCTTTGGACCCGCTGGAGGCCCGCCTGGCGGCGGTCCAGGGCCGCCTGGACACCGTCCGAGCCGACCTGCTGGCGACCCGCCAGCAGCACGCCGAGGCCGAGATCCGGCTCGCCCAGCTCCAGGCCGCACTGGACTCAGACCAGCAGGTTCTGGGCCGCCAGCTCGTCGCCTCCTACGAGTCCGCACCACCCGATGTCGTCACGGTCGTCCTCGAAGCGCACGGGTTCGCCGACCTCATCGAGCGCGTTGACTTCATCAAGCGGGTGGCGCGGCACAACACCGACGTCACCCAGCGCGTCAAGCAGGAGCGCCAATCGGTCATCGGCCTGGCCATCCGTCTCGGACAGCTCCAGACCCGGCAGGAACGTGACGCCCGAGTGGTGTTCGCCGAGCGCCAGGCGCTGGCCGTGATTCACGTCCGGCTGCTGGATCGCAAGATCGCCCTGGAGCGCACGCGGAACCGAGCGGCGTCACAGCTTCACCGGCTGGAGGCCCAGCGGGCCGCCTACGCCCGGGCGGCCGCGCGCGCGGCCGGCGGCGCGGTGGCCCCGACGACGGCCGGGCCCGTGCAGGCGATGAGCGGCGGCGGCTTCACCTTCCCCCTGCCCGCCGGCGCGGCTGTCGGCCCGGGAAGCTGGAGCGAGGACCAGGGCGTCGACATCTCCGCCCCCGGCAACACGCCGCTGCTCGCGGTGGGAAGCGGGACCATCGTCCTGCACGGGATCGGGGGCTTCGGCCCCAGCGCCCCGGTGCTGCACCTCGATGATGGCCGCTTCGTCTACTACGGACACGCCGGCCCCGGGAACATGGTGGCGGTCGGAACACACGTCAGCGCCGGCCAGGTCATCTCCGAGGTGGGCGCGGGCATCGTGGGCATATCCACCGGGCCGCACCTGGAGATCGGCTTCTCCGACGCGAGCGGCACGCCGGTGCCGTCGACATCGTCGACGATGCACGCGCTGCTGCTCTCCTCCTACCACGGCTGATCCGGCCAGCCCCGACCACCCCCCGCCGGCGGACGGCGGGGGGCCCAAGCGGACGATGAGCGTAGCTAGGAGCTCTTGCGCGACGCGATCTTGCGCGAGATCGCCACGCCAGCGGCGACGCCCCCCCCGAAGGTGGTCGACGCCACGACCAGTCCCGTCTTCAGACGCTGATTGGCCGCCTTTCTCTTCGCCGCCTTGCGCGCCTTCTTGCGCGCCTTGCGCGCCTTGCGCGAGACATCCTGGACGGTGTCCGACGCGGCGCACTGGACGCGGTCGGCGGTGTCGGACACCGCGCTCTGCACGGTGCCAGACACGTCGTCAGCCGCGCCGGTCACCTTGTCCCGGGCGCCACGGAAGCGTCCCTTGACCTTGGCCTTGGCCACCAAGGCCGCGGCGCCCTTGCCAAGATCCTGACCGGGCTCGGTGTTGCCGTTCTCGTAGGCCGCCGCGCGCTCTGAGCGGCGCTGCTTCGCACCCATGGAAGGTCCTCCTCGTGTTCGGCGCCCGGCGCGGGCGTGCGGATGGAATCCGGCATCCAGCACTGGCTGGCTACCCGTGCGCGAATAGGCGGAAACGGCGGCTCGACGCTTAGCCGTACTGCACCGGCGCGAGCCCAGCCCCAAGCGCTGCACAACCCTACCGGCACGAGCGCCGGCGTGTCACACGCTGCGGGTCAGGCCTCCGTCGACCAGCAGCGCGGTTCCGGTCACGTACGACGCCCGCGCCGAGCACAAGAATGCGGCGGCGGCGGCGAGCTCTTCCGCCATCCCGAGCCGACCGGCGGGCACCTGCTCGGCCGCGGCCCGCTCGGCGCCCTCCCGTGATCCGGCGAGGCCGAAGACGCGCTCGGTGGCTATGCGACCGGGGAGCACCGAGTTGACGGTGATGCCGTCGCTGGCCAGCTCGCGCGCCAGCGTCTTGAACGCAGCAAGCGTCGCCGAGCGCTCGGCGTTGGAGAGCATCAGCGCGGCGATCGGCTCGCGCACCGACGAGGAGGCGACGTTGAGGATCCGTCCCCCGCCGCGGTCGCGCATGCCGGGCACGACCCGTTGAATCAGCGCCATCGGAGCAAGGACCAGCGCCCGGTGGGCGTCGTCCCACTGCTCGGGGGTGAAGCCGAGCGGGTCGGCCCCGGCCGGCGGACCCCCCGTGTTGCAGACCAGGACGTCAACGGGTCCGAGCTCGGCCTCGACGTGGTCGACCAGGGCGCCGGTGGCCTCGAGGTCGGCCGAGTCGTGCACGAAGCCCCGGGCGCCGATCTCGACCGCCGCCGCCCCGATGCGCTCCGCCGAGCGCGAGGCGACGGCAACGCGGGCGCCCTCGGCGACCAGCTCGGCAGCAATCGCCCGGCCAATGCCGCTGGAAGCACCGGTGACCAGCGCCACCCGATCGGCGAGCCCGAGGTCCATGCGGTCCTAGGCGGGGGCTGGGGACCGCAGCCGACGCGGGACGAGAGCGGCGCACCAGGTGGCGAAGATGCCGAGGGCGAGCACCGTTCCCAGCCAATGCACGCCGGCCAGGACCGCCAGCGCGCTGGGAATCCCCGACACGGCGGCGCCCGCCAGCACGATGAGCGCCGGTAGGCCGAGGACCCGAGCCGTGATCAGCGCGCAGATCCCCCACGCCGCCGGCCCGACGAGCGAGCCCCAGTCCGTGAAGAACCGATGCGGCGCGAGGGCGGCAAGGGCGACGGCGAGCACGGCCACGGCGACGCCCTGGATCACGGCGGCGCGCCAGAGGGTGGGTCGGTGAAGAACCGGCACGGCGCGCCATTCTTGCAGCGCGCGCCGGTGAGTCCGCCACGGCCGCCGGGCGCGCTCAGACGCGGACGCCGAGGTCGCGCTGACGCTCTCGGCGCCGGCGAAGGCCCAGCTCGGCCTCCAGTGCCTCGAGCTCGTGGCGACGGTCGCGCACCAGCTCGAGCTGGGTGGTCAGATGGCCCATCGCCTCATCGAGGATCTCCGCCCGGCGGGCGTCGGACTCGCTGGCATCCCACTCGCGGCGCAGCTCGGCCCGAGCCGACTCGGCCTCCAGGAGGGTTCGCAGCTGCTCGAGGGAGAGGCCGAGCAGCTCCTTGAGCCGGACGATCTCGCGGACCTGCTCGACCACGCGCGTCCTGCGCATCGGCGAAGTAGCCGAGCAGACGGGGGTGACGCCGCGCACCATCCGCTATTGGGAGGAGATCGGGCTGCTGACCGGCGCCGAGGGCCGGCCGTCCGGCGGTCATCGCGTCTATGGACCGGCTGATGCGCCGGTGGTAGCGGACCCGCGGGCACGTCGTCCGCGCCCGCGCGCCCGGCCACCGCTGCCGGCAGCGTGCGATGAGCGCCGCCGCGCCGACACCACGCGTCGTCCGGGTGGCCCAGCCGATCGAGGGACCCAACCTGGCCGTGGGCGCCGAGGCGCCGGCCGGGATAGGACGCGGGTGGTGCGGGAGCGAAGACATCGAGGGCGAAGGTACCGGCCACCGAGTTGTCCAGCTGGGCGACCCGGATGAGGTAGCTGGTGCCCTTCTTGGCCCGAAAGTTGACCGAGCCTCGCGTCGAGATTGCCGCTCGCCTTCAGTTGAACGGCGATGCGTCCGTTGGTCTGGGCGTCACAGCCGTACCAGACCGAGCCGGAGACGCTGCCGCACTCAACCGGGCGCTCAGACGGCTCGAGCGTCGAGCCGACCGTCGTCCCGTTGACGCTGGCCGGCAGGCTGCCCAGGCTCTGGAAGCTGCGCGGTTGTCGTTGCCGGCGCTGACGCGGCCAGCGTCGCCCCCGACTCGACCAGCAGGCCGGCGAAGGCGAGCAGTGACGTGAGCAGGAGGGCCAGCTTTGCGGATGCCGGAGCACTAACCGACCCCGCAGCCAGATGGCGCCCGGGCGGGCGCGGTCAGCTCCCGGACGAGCTCTCCTCGACGTAGCGTCGGAGGTCCTCGACCGCCTGACGCAGGACGGCCTTGCGAATCACGGCCACGACCGGACGCGGGACGAAGCGTCCCGGGTCGACGCTTATGGTCACCGTGACCTCGGTGCACCCGGGCTCGCGCTCGTCGAAGGTCCAGCCCCCGCGGAAGCTGCGGAAGTCACCGTCCAAGTACTCGCAGTCCAGCCGCACCGGAGCCTCCCAACGGTTGGCCAGCCGGTAGCGGACAGTCCTCACCCTGGCGTCCACCTCGTACTCGACGACCGCCCCGCTGCCGTCGGCGTCACGCGAGACGACCGTGCAGCGACTCACCGCCCGCTGCCATTCGGGCAGGCGCTCGAAATCGGTGAGGGCATCGAAGCAGCTCTGGGCCGATCCCCTGACCATCACGCACTCGGTGCCCTCGTACTCGGCCACGAGGCACACCGTAGGCGAATCCGCTGCCTTCCCCTCCGCCCGAGACCGTCCGGACGGAGGGGTCGGAGACATCCAGCTCAGTGACGCGCCCGTGTCACCACGCGTGCAGCGCCCGCGCAGTGATCAGGCCGGACCCATCGGCCCCGACGGCGTTGGTGTCGATGTGCACCAATCCACCGAGCAGGCCGTTGAGGCCGCTGCAGAGGCGGCGCACAACCGCGCAATGGGGGCCGGGATACACGCGGTCGAACGTGCCGGACGTGCCCCCGCTGCCCCGTCCGGGTACCGTAGGGAACGGGTCGATGGCAGCTTCCGACCGGAATCGGACCGACACATCGCCGCGCTTTCGCCCGGCCGTCACCTCGGTGCGCGAGCGCACGCTCAGCGACCTGGCCATGGCCGCGCCGCTGACGGCGGCCGGAGCCCTGGCGGGCGACGCCATCGTCATCCTCGACGTGCTGCTCGCCCTCGGCGCCTTCGTGCTTGCCTTCGGTGCTCGGCACGGGGTAGAGGCCCACCTCGCCCTGCGCGCGCGGCGACCGGTCCCGGCCCACGCCCAGTGCCGCGCCGAGGAGCCCACCCTGCGCGCGGTGGCCACCCACTGGTGGCAGGAGGCCCTGCTGGGAGTGGGCATGCTGACGCTGGCCATGCTCGTGCACCGTGGCTCGGTGGGCATGCTGCTGCTCATCGCCGCAGGCTTCTTCGCGGGACGGGCGAGCGGCAACGCTCTCGAAGCCCACCTGCTGGCCCGATGGGAGCGCGCCTCGGGCACCGGCCTATGGGTGTGGAGCCAGGAGCGCTGGTACAGCGGGCGACACCTGTTCGCCGGCTTCGACTTCCACGAGCGCGACTTCGACCCCGCCCCGCCCCCGGTCACGACAGCCCCGCCTCCGCGCGCGCCGCTGGCCCGCTGACGCCGGGAGGGTCCCGCGTCGAGCGGGTAAGGCACGTCCCGGCTCAGGGCACGACGACCGACCACGGCTGCACCCGGCGATCGGTGACCAGCCCATGGACGACGTAGGGGTCCTCGGCGCAGAACGCGACGATCTCCTCGGCCTCCGCCACCGAGAACGCAAACGCGGCCCCCTGCGGAGGGTCCCCCAGGGCCCCGGCCATCACCAACCGTCCGGCCTCGTGCCAGCGTCGCACCAAGGCGAGGTGAGCCTCTCGGTGCGGTATCCGGCGCTCGACGATGTCCGGCACGTAGTCGTAGAGCAGCAGCTGCAGGCTCCGGGCCACGCCGGCGAGGCTAACGGCTCGCCTCCGAGACGGTCGCGTCCCAGATTCCCGCTCGCCCTATCCTGGTGCGATGTCCCCGCCCTCCCGGCCCCCTCTGCTCGACGGCCACGGTCGCCGGATCGCCGACGTCCGCGTTTCGATCGTTGACCGGTGCAACTTCCGCTGCCAGTACTGCATGCCCGCCGAGGGGCTGCCCTGGCTGGATCGCGCCGAGCTGTTGAGCTTCGAGGAGATCGAGCGCCTGGTGGGGCTGCTGGCCTCGATGGGCGTGGGCGACGTGCGCCTGACCGGCGGCGAGCCGCTGGTCAGGCGCGACGTGGCCCGCCTGGTCGGCATGGTCGCGGCGCTGCCGGGCGTTTCCGACGTGGCGATGACGACCAACGGCTACGCGCTCGCCCGCCACGCCGCCGCGCTGGCGCAGGCCGGACTACGCCGGCTCAACGTCTCCATCGACTCCCTCCAGCGCGACCGCTTCTACGCCATCACGCGCCGCGACGCGCTGCCCCAGGTGCTCGAGGGCCTGGCCGCCGTCGCGCGACATCCCCAGATCGCCCCGGTGAAGATCAATGCCGTGGGCCTGCGCGGGTTCAGCGAGCAGGAGGCGATCCCCTTCGCCGAGTTCGCTCGCTCCAACCCGTTCGAGGTGCGCTTCATCGAATTCATGCCCCTCGACGGCGATCGCTCGTGGCGGCCCGAGGCGGTGCTCACCGGTGCCGAGCTGCGCGAGATCATCGACGCCGTGTATCCGCTCGAGGAGCTCGAGCGTGAGGCCTCGGCCACCGCGCGCGTCTTTCGCTTCGCCGAGGGGGAGGGCCGGATCGGGTTCATCGACCCGGTCAGCGAGCCGTTCTGTGCCGACTGCAACCGCATCCGCCTGACCTCCGACGGCAAGCTGCGAACGTGCCTGTTCTCCGTGGCCGAGACCGACCTGCGGGCGCCGCTCCGCGCTGGGGCCGGAGACGACGACCTCGAGGAGGTCATCCGCGAGGCGGTGTGGGCCAAGGCGCTCAAGCACCGCGTGGGTGAAGCTGGCTTCACGCCGCCGCCGCGGACCATGAGCGCGATCGGCGGCTGATGCCCTTTCACATCGAGGTCCGGCGCGGCGCCTTCCAGCGCGCCCGAGCGTTCAACCTCGACCAGGACCGGATGCGTCGCGGTGTGCTCGAGCCATGGGCGCGCGGGCTGCGCCTCACCCTGGGCGACCGCGAATGGGATCCGCGGGACTGTGCCCTGCGGATCATCGAGGGGCCCGAGCTCTCCAGTGCCGAGCTGGGCCTGGGCCAGGGATGGAACCGAGCGGAGCGCACCGGGCGGGACGCGACCCGCGGGCTGCTCGACGGGCTCGCCGTCGCTTCAAACCCGGTGACCCCGTCCGGTGCCGGCGCTCCGCCGAGAATCGCCGTGCTGGCCGAAAGCCTGGCTGTCGGCCGAGAGCTCTCGGCGCGGCTGGCCGAGCACGGCGCGCGAGCCGTCGAGTGGGCCTCGGTGCGCGAGCGCCTTCTCATCGACGGTCCCCGTGCGGCGCCCGCGGGGGTGGTCCTGGTGCTCGAGCCCGCGCCGTTATCGGGCGCCTGGCTGTTTGACGCGGGGCTGGCCATCGGCGCCCTGGGATCACGCGCCGTGGTGGCCCGCCGCGGCGACGCACCCGTGCCCGAGGAGCTGCACGGGGTCGCGGTTGTCGACATGGGCGCCGACCCCGCCGCCGCTGCCGCCGACCTGCTGGCCCGGCTGCACGCCGGAGGCGGCCCCGCCCCCGGCTGAACGCCGGAGGCGGGGAGGCGGGGCGGCGCCGGTGTCCGGGGCGCGGTAGTAGGACCTACGCGGCGCTGAGCGCGCGGGTGCCGAAGCGCACCGGGGTCCCGCGCGGGACCATCAGGACGGGGCAGGTCGACGTGTCGATGGCGTACTCCGCGGCAGCGCTGAGGGTCAGGAGTCCCGAGGGCGCCTCGGGCCGGGAGCCGACGATGAGCAGGTCGACCTTCTCATCGCCCTCGACGGCGACTGTTGCCCCGAGGACGTCGGCCAGAGAGTGGGCCGTCTGCTCGGAGGCGGCGTCCTCGACGCCGGCCAGCACGCCGATGCGGCCGACGGTGACGTCCTCGCGGCTACGCAGCCCGGCCGGGGCCAGGGCAACGGCGACGCGGCCGCCGCGCAGCAGGCGCTGGGCGGAGGTCCCGGGCTGGACGGCGCCGCGCGCGGTGCGGTACTCAGAGCCAAGCACGACGAGATCGGCGTCCTCGCGCTCGGCCAGCTCGTGCAGCCCGTCACCAGTCGAGGCGTTAATCACCACGTGGCGCTCGGCGTCGGGCACCCCGATGATCTCGGCGCCTCGGTCCAGCAGGGCCTGCGCCTTGTGGGCCTCGACCTCGTCGCGGCGAGGATCGGGGGTGGGGAAGTGGCGGACGTAGGCCAAAGCCACGGAGGCACCGGCGGCGGCGAAGACGCGGCCGAGCGCAAGAGCGTCGTGGTCGTTGGCGGTGTCGTCGTAGGACACGATGATCTTCGGGGTCATGGTCCTGCCTTTCACTTGGCTTGATCAGATCTCTCGTTGGTTATGCCAGGAGGGTGCCACCGTTTTGCCATCAGCACAAATGGAGTTGATGATCCTCGGAATAAGCTGTGGTGATGCTCAACGTACAGCGGCTCCGGGTCCTGCGCGAGGTCGCCGCGCGCGGGTCGTTCTCCGCCGCCGCCGAGGCGCTGTCCTACACGCAGTCGGCCGTCTCCCAGGCCGTGGCAACGCTGGAGGCCGAGACCGGCGCCACCCTGCTGGAGCGGGATCGCCGTGGCGTGCGACCCACCCCCGCCGGGACGGCGCTGGTGGCCCACGCCGATGGCATCCTTGCCCGCCTGGAGGCGGCCGAGGCCGACCTGGCGGCCATCGTCGGGGTCCGCGGAGGCCGGCTGCGCATGGCGTCCTTCCCCACCGCCGGCGCGACGCTGATGCCGCTGGCCATCGCTAGGTTCGACGCCGAGCATCCCGAGGTCGAGCTGAGCCTCGCTGAGGGCGAGCCGGACGAGATCGGCCCGCGCCTGCTGGCCGGCGAATTCGACCTGGCCCTGCTGTTCGAGTTCCCTGGGGTGGGCGGAAGGCTGGCCACGGGTCTGGAGCGCCGCGAGCTGCTGGAGGACCCCATGCACGTCGCCCTGCCCGCCGGGCACCCGCTGGCCAGAGCGCGCACGCTGCGTCTCGATGAGCTGCGCGACCAGGCCTGGGTGCAAACCTCCGCGCACAGCCCATGCGCCCGGCATGTGGTGCGCTCCTGCCACGCGGCAGGCTTCGAGCCGAGCGTGTCGTTTGAGAGCGACGACTACCAGACCGTCCAGGGCCTGGTGGCCGCCGGCGTGGGCGTCGCGCTGATCCCCCAGCTCGCGCTGTCGGGGGTGCGCGACGACATCATCGTGCGCGCGCTGCATCCGCGCAGCCCGGTGCGCAAGGTCATCGCCGCCGCCCGGCGGGGCGGCGGATTGCTCCCGGCCGCCTCGGCCATGCTCGAGATCCTCGATCGGGTCGGGCGCGAGTACCTCGAAGCGCGGATCGAGCCGCAGGCGGCGTGACTGACGCGCGGCCCGAGCCCGGGTGCCCGGCGCCCGCCCGGGCCGGGCCTCCCTCCCGGCCCGCTGGTCAGAGTTGGGGCGGCACAGCCGCCCCAATCCCCGAGGGCGGCACGGCCGCCCCACCCGTGGGCGGAGGCGGCCGTGGAGCGGCTGGGCGGCTAGCCGGGTGTGCCGGCGGGCGTTCCCGCCCCCGCTGGCGCGGGTGTCGGCGGCGGCGTCCATCCCGCGAGGCCGGACGGGTAGCCGAGCGACGGCACGTCGGAGGGGTAGACCTCGTGGCCGTGGACGGCCAGGTCGCCCTCCTCCATGTCCTTCTCGCTCATGCGCAGCGGGACGAAGAGGCCGACGAGCTTGAGGAGCAGGAACGTCCCGACCCCCGAGAACACGATCACCCACAGCCCGGCCAGCAGCTGCCACTTCAGTAGCGTGGCGTCGCCGTAGACCAGACCCTTGAGGCCCGGCAGCGAGGCAGTACTGCCCTGACCGGGGTACTCGATGATGTTCGGGTCGGCGAACACCCCGGTCAGCAGACCACCGGACAAGCCGGCAAAGCCGTGGGTGTAGACCACCCCCAGGGTGTCGTCGACGTTGCGAAACGGTCGCATGCGGCTGAGGTAGTTCAGCGCGAAGTACACGATCGTGGTGCCGATGAGGCCCATGAAGATCGCGCCCCAGCCGTTGACGAAGCCGGCCGCCGGGGTGATGACGACCAAGCCGGTGATCATCCCGTTGACCGAGCCCAGCAGGGTCGGCTTGCGCTTCGTCGCGTAGTCCCAGGCCACCCAGCCCAGGAAGGCCACCGCGGCGCAGATGTTGGTGTTGAGCACGGCCGACGCGGCGTCGGCCCCTGCGTAGTAGGGGTCACCACCGTTGAAGCCGTTCCAGCCCATCCACAGCAACCCGGCACCGGTGGCCACCATCAACAGGTTGTTGGGAGCATCGACCTCGCGGTCACGCATGAGTCGCGGCCCGATCACCGCCGCCGCCACGAAGCCCGACACGCCCGCCGCCAGGTGGATCACGTACCCGCCGGAGAAGTCCAACGCGCCCTTCTGGGCAAAGAACCCGCCGCCCCAGATCAGGAAGGCGTTGACCGTGTAGATGAGGCTCGCCCACAGGATCACGAACGGGATCCAAGCCTTGAAGTTGAAGCGCCCGAGAACCGAGCCGAGCATGAGGATCGGCGTAATGGCCGCGAAGACGAACTGGAAGTAGGCGAGCGTCGCCGTCGGGAAGTGGAACGACGGCCCGGTCGTGATGCCCGGAATCGTCGCCTGTCCCTGCTCGCCGACGTGCCCGAGGATGTCGCCGGGCTTGCCGATCATGTTGCCCAGGAAGCTCTTGGCGCCGTGAAATCCGAAGAGGTGAACCGGATCACCGAAGGACATGTGGAAGCCGTAGAGGACCCACACGAGCAGCACGAGAGCAAAGGTGACGAAGGTCAGCATCATCGCGTTCACCGACCAGCGCTTCTGCATGACGCCGCCGTAGAGCACCATCAGACCGGGCACGCTCATCAGCCCGACCAGCGTCGCCGCGGTGAGCTGCCAGGCATTGTCGCCCGGTACCAGCCAGCTGGGGTAAGCCGAATACATGGGTGGGTTCCTGCCTCCTCCGGTTTCCCGGGACTGGGATGGTTTTGCGGCCGCCCGGCTTGGAGGGGGCGGACACGCGTCCGCCCCCCGGGCAACCTCCGACGCCTGGCAGGTTGGCGCCCGCGGGCCTGCCTCGGTATGTACACGCAGCCAAAGCTCGGGGCGCCGGCGTTGTACACCGGGACAGCGACCGCGAGGTGGTCAGCCAGGCGCGCCGGCAGTCCCGGAGGCCGACGTCGGCGCTTCCGGTCCATCGCCGCGGGCACCGCCGCCCGTCCAGCAGCGTACGATGTCGCGCATGGACAGGATCCCGCGCACTTCACCGTCGTCAATGACGATGACGTGGCGAAACCCTCCGCGCACCATGTGCTCGGCGGCGACGTCGAGCGACCAGTCGGCCTCGGCGTAGACGAGATCCTGCGTCAGGTGGTCGCGGACGACCTCGCGATCGACGTCCTCTCCGCGGCCGCTGGAGCGCAGAAGGTCACGCTCGGTGATGATGCACGGACCGGGCCAATCGGGGTCCATCACCACGGCGGCACCGACGCCGCGCTCAGTCATCCGCCGCGCCGCGTCGCGCAGGGTGTGGTCGGGACCGATGGCCACGACGATCTCGTTCATTCCATCGCGAACCCGCATCGTCACGTGACCGGATCATACGCCTGCCCGGCCGATGAGCGTCGGATGCGACGGCCTAGACTCGCGGCGTGCCGCTCGAGGGCCAGTGGCAACGTCAGAACACACCGCTGCGCCGACTCGCGAACCGTGAGCGCCGCTTGCTGGCGGTGGTGGTGGCGCTGGCGGTGCTCGCCACGGCGGTGGCAGTGGCCGCGGGGTTGTTGAGCTCGCCCGCGAGGCTGGCGCCGGGATGCGTGCAGTACACCACGGCGACCGCCACGGGGGCGGCGATGGTCCACACCTGTGGTTTGGACGCCGCGCAGCTGTGCCGGATGGCGCGGAGTCGCTCCGACGCCCTCGCTCAGACGGTGCGCGAGCCGTGCCGGCGCGCGGGATACCCGTAGCCGGGTCGTTGCTCTAGTAGCGACGGCGGCGCAGCGCCGGGTCGCTCAAGGCCGGGGCCTGGAACCCGCGATCGGGCTCAACTGCATGCCGGTGGGGCCGAGAGGGCGGCGGTCCACTTGAAGATGACCCTAGCCGCCCGGGCGACTCAGTCGATGACCGCGAAGGTCATCCCCGCCCCCTGGAGGCGCTCACGCAATGCATCGCCCATGGCCACGGCGGTGGTCAACTGGCCCGCGCTGAGCGGCAGGTCGTCGTTGGCCAGGCAGAGCGCTGACTCCGAGAGCATCTTTGCCGTCTCGTCATAGCCTGGATCTCCCCCGCTCACTTCGCAGACCGCGCGAGCCTCGCCGCCCTCGCCCACGAAGCGGACCTTGAACCAGCCCTTGGCCCGCTGCTCGGGGCTGGGGCCGTCCCCGGAGGCCAGCCGGCCCATGATGAGCCGGCGCGCCGGCGGGATCTGGGCCGCGGCCATGAGGCCAGCCACCCCACCGATCATGCCCGCGGCCGCCGGCAGGCGCTTGACCGCCGCGTAGTGGCCGTAGGTGAAGTCGGGTCCGTAGCGATCCAGGGCCCGAGCCGAGCGCAAGACGACCTGGGGGTCGATGGTCGGCATCGGCACGACCCACCCCAACTCCGGCTCGCGACGCGGCACTCCCCTGATCCCACGCACGCGCCGCCCCATGGGCCGCGCCTCGACACGCCGACGCTCGCCGGCCGTCCTGGCGTAGGAGCCCACCCGGGAGAACGCCGTCATCGCCGAGTGCAGCGTGCCGCCCGACGGGCGGCCACCGGCGCGGACGAAGCCCTCGACCTTCAGCGGCACCCCCTCGGGCAGCTGTGCAACGCAGAACTGCACGCCGAGGTCGTGGGGAATGGAGTCAAAGCCACAGCAATGCACGAGCCGTGCGCCGGACTCCAGCGCGGTGGCGTGATGACGCAGATACATGAGGTCGACGAACTCGGGCTCGCCGGTCAGGTCGACGTAGTCGGTCCCCAACCGCGCACAGGCGCCCACGAGGGGCTCGCCGTAGTGGATGTAGGGACCGACGGTGCTGATCACCACCCGGGCGGACTCCGCCAGGTCGCGCAGCGACGACTCGTCGGTGACGTCGGCGTGCAGCAGGGGGACGTCGGTGCCGAGGCGGTCGGCCAGCGCCGCGAGCTTCTCGCGGTTACGCCCGGCCAGCGCCCAGCGCGTGCCCTGGGGAGCGTGACGGGACAGGTACTCAGCGGTCAGGCCGCCGGTAAAGCCTGTCGCGCCGAGCAGGACAACGTCGTGGGGGCGGTCGCCGAGCACGGACGCGGATCGTATGGCTTTGCCCGCGACGGTGCCGGCGATCCGACGTTGTCCTGCTCAGCTGCGGTGATCCTGCTCAGCTGCGGTGATCCGGTGCCACGGCGGCCGCCAGGACGGCCGTTCTGTCCTCCGCGCTCTGATCGTGCGCGAAGGGGCCAGTCGGACTCCTCTGAACCAGGTCGTGTCGGGGCGTATCCGCTTCACTGCGCCGAGCGACCGAGCGACCACGGCCACGCCCTCGACGTTGATCGAGGCTTAGTGCTTTTCGTGCGGGAGCGAGAGCTCGTCCTCACCTTCAAGGTTTTGCTGCTGCTGCTTCTTGGGGTCGTTCGACTGGAGCGCCTCGGTATCTCCCTTGACGTCCTCCTCGCGACCCTCCTTGTACGCGTGCAGCGACGTGCCCGTTGTCGGGTCCTCGTCCGCCTTGGTGTTGCCTTCTGGGTCCGGCATGCGTCGACCTCCGGTTTGGTGGCTCGAGACATAACGCCTGTCTGGGGTGCGCCCGTTCCGGCGAATACCCGCTGCGGGCTCGGCGTAAGCTCCCTCGGCGCCAGCACGACGTCGTCTCGAATCTTTCGGTCTGGTGGGCCACCCAGGGCCACCCGTTCGCGCCCGTCTGGGCATTGAGTTGTCGCTAGGCGCCTGGGTCAGTAACCACCGCTGAGGCGTCCGATCCGGCCTTGAAAATCTGCCTGCAAGCGAGCTCTCGAGGGAGGATGGCATGGCGGCGGCGGTGGCGGAGCCCCAGGGGCGGTTGGTAGAGGTCGAGCTCTCCGAGCCTGAGCGGCCGGAGCTTGCCGCGATCGCCGAGCAGAAGACCTTCCGCCCCTACGACCCCGAGCAGGTGTTGCTGATGGCGCCGGTGCTCAACGAGTGGGTCCCCGAGGACGATCTCGCCCATTTCGTCTCCGATCTGGTCGAGGGCTCGCTCGATCTCGCCGAGATCTACGCCTCCTATGAGTCCGAGCGCGGCTACCCGCCCTATGACCCGCGGCTGATGCTGAAGCTGCTCGTCTACGGCTATGCGACCGGGACGCCTTCCTCGCGCAAGCTCGAGCAGGCCACCTACCGCGACGTCGCGGTGCGGATGCTGTGCGCCGACCAGCACCCCGACTACCGCTCGATCGCCCGCTTTCGCCGCCGCCACCTCGAGGCGCTGGCCGAGCTCTTCGTCCAGGCGCTGCGGCTCTGCCAGAAGGCGGGCCTGGTGAAGCTCGGCGCGCTGGCGATCGACGGCACCAAGCTGCGGGCGAACGCCTCTCGCCACAAGGCGATGTCGTATGAGCGGATGGGAAGGGCCGAGGCACAGCTCGAGGCCGAGATCGCGGCGATCGAGGAGCAGGCGAAGGCGATGCTCGAAGATGCGGAGGCCACCGACCAGGCCGAGGACGAACGCTACGGGCCCGACCGCCGTGGCGATGAGCTGCCGGAGGAGCTCGCCCGGCGCGAGAGTCGCCTCAAGCGCATCCGCGAGGCCAAGGCGGCGCTCGAGGCCGAGGAGGCAGAGCGCGAGCGCGCCCGCCACGAGGCCGCGAAGGCGGAGGGCCGCAAGCTCAGAAAGCCCCACCCCGATGACGAGCCCCCGACCCCCAGGGCCTCCGCGCAGCGCAACTTCACCGATCCCGACTCGAAGATCATGAAGACCTCCGACGGCTCCTTCCATCAGTGCTTCAACGGCCAGGCCGTGGTCGACTCCCATGCCCAGGTGATCGTCGCCGCCGATGCCTCAGACGAGGCCCCTGACACGCGTCAGCTCGAGCCCGTGCTGGAGCAGCTCGCTGACAACCTCGAGGCGATCGAGGTCGCGCTCCCCGAGGGCGCCGAGCTCCTCGGAGACGCCGGCTACTTCTCCGAGGAGAACATCAAGACGACCAGCGCGCACGGCCTCGACCCCCACCTGGCCACCGGCCGCTTCAAGCACTCCGAGCCCCAGCCTCCCGCCCCGCGCGGGCGGATCCCCAAGGACGCCACCCCGAAGCAGCGGATGGCGCGCAAGCTGCGAACCAAGCGGGGGCGAGCCGTCTACGCGCGGCGAAAGGCGATCGTCGAGCCTGTCTTCGGGCAGATGGACACCGTTCAATCGGCGCGGCGATTGCTGTTGCGCGGCAAGTCCACCGCGCGAGCGCAGTGGCGCTTCAACTGCGCGATCCACAACCTGCTGAAGCTGCATCGGGCCGGCGGCCTGGAGCTGGTGGGCGTCGCATAGCCCATCCCCGCAGTCAATCCGAGACCGTCCGGCACCCAACGGCTCCCGCGGACCAGCCGGAGCGCACCAGATGCGACGATCACGCCTCGATGAGCCTCGCTCCCTCACTCATCGCCCGGATTCCCTTCCCCCGTCGCGTTAGCGACCCAGGCTCCTAGTAGTGCTTTGTGACTTTACTTCGATCAGCTCAAACCGGCCTGACACGACATCGACGGCGAAAATCCTGCATTGGCTCTACAGAGCCGGATCTGGGAGTGCCGGGAGCGCCGAATCCGCCCAATCGGGCGATCCGACAAAGCACTACTAGGCGCCGGGCGCGCCGAAGGTCGAGCGCATTGAGCGTGCGAGCCGCCGGGCGCGATCCGTCCCGCGGCGCCCAGCCCACGGATGCGGACCCATCGCCCATGGGTGCCAGCCGAGCGTGCCGTAGTGCTCGCGGAGCTGCGCCTTGAGCTCGCCCCGGTGCTCGCCGCAGGCGTAGCGGTTCGGGCCGTAAATGCCCCGCCCATGCCAGGTCAGCCAACGGGCGGGCTCGGCGTCCACGTACTCGCCGTGGCGCAGGTCGAGCAATTGGCGCTCGAGCGCGTGCTGCGTCTCAGGATCCGGCGCCTTCCCGCAGATCTCACACTTGAAGACCACCACGGCGGGCATTGGATCACGGTAGCGCGATACTCGCGATCGCGCGCCGTGGAAAGGGCGTGAGCCCGGCGGCTGAGGAAACGCCCGCTCGTTGCGCTGAGCAGCTGCGGTCCCGGGCGCGTCGCAGCCGTTTTCAGGTCCTCCCTGAGGGGTCGACCGCGAGCCGGAGTTGCGTCCAGAGTCCGGCCACGCCACCGAGGCGACCGGAGAGGGGTGATGGCGCAGCTGGGCCGACAAGCCGGTCACCTCGGCGAATGGAAGCGTTGGCGTGCGAGCCTGCCGAGCGTGAGTTCTGCTGCCGCCGCCTCGCGATCCGACTCAGCGTCGAGGGAAATCCCCCGCATGAGCGGGGCTTTCCCACGCGCCCGACAGGATTCGAACCTGTGACCTTCGGTTCCGTAGACCGACGCTCTATCCAGCTGAGCTACGGGCGCAGCGCCGGACGATGATACGCACCGCCCCTCGCCGGTCCGAGTCCGTCAACGCGGAGCGAAAGCGGAGAGGGCGGGATTCGAACCCGCGATGGGGCGCAAACCCCATACTCGCTTAGCAGGCGAGTGCCTTCAGCCACTCGGCCACCTCTCCCTCGGAGTCGGGTCAGTCTAAAGGCTCGGGCGCCGACGTCCTACCGGCGCAGGTCGCGGAGACGCCCCACCTCCTGCACGGGCCAGCACCCGCTACCGGCCGAGCGCGAGCATCGCCCGCGCCGCCCCCGCCATTTCGATCACCGCGTCACGGCACACCCGGCTGACGCCCGCCGCACTGGCGAACCCGTGGATCAGCCCGGGAACCGCCGCAGCACCACCGCCGTCCGGGCGGCCCGGAGCGCCTCGGCATACGCCTCGCCCTCGTCGCGCAGGGGGTCGAAGCCCGCGGTGACGATCAGGGCCGGGCAAGCCCGATCGAGGCCGTCGGCGGGCACGAAGCTTCTGCGCGGATCGGTCCGGTCGGCATCACCCACGTAGAGACGTTCGAACCAGTCCATGTGTCCCCGGGTGAAAAAGAACCCCTCGCCGAAGAGCTCATGTGATCGGCGCCCTCGAGCGCATCGGTGACCGGGTAGAGCAGGAGCTGCAGGGCGGGCGAAGCGACGCCCGCCGGCGCCGCCTGCTGTGCGGTGACGGCCGAGATTGCTGCCCCCGCGCTGTCGCCGGCCACGGCCAGGCGCGCCGGGTCGGCCCCAGCGTGGCCGTCCCGACGACGCCCCAGCGCCACGCAGCCACGTTGTCTTCGACCCCGGCCGGGAAGGGATGCTCAGGCGCCAGCCGGTACTCGACGGAGCGCTGTCGCGCGGTGAGGGCGCCGAGCGGCACGACGGGGGCCACCTGAGCAGCATCTCCGCTCCGACCGACTGACGGCCCGATGCGCCATCCTGTCGGATGCGAGAGGCGCCTCCGCGACCCTGGGCCCCGTCGCGGTTTCCCTCCCCCGATGGATCACCTCCTCCGCCCAACCCCGCGCCCGCTGCTCCTGGCCGCCGTGACCCTCATCGGCCTGGTCGCGCTCGCCGGGCAGCCCGCCGCCGCCCGCGCCCAGAACCCGGCGCTGCGCGGCATCCAGATCACCCAGGTGCGCCGCGACACCACGACGGCACAGATCAACAACGATCTCGACCGGGCACACTCACTCGGCGCTCGCGTAGTACGCACCGAGTTCAGCTGGGCCCTGCTCGAGCCCTCCAGCGCCGGTCAGCACGACGCCGGCTACGTGAGCAAGATGGACGCGCTGGTCGCCGGTGCCGGTGCGCGGGGAATGAAGGTGCTGCCGACGTTCTGGCAGACCCCCTGCTGGGACACCACCGCTCCGCCCTCGGCCGGAGCGTGCCCCAACGCCGCGACCGTGGCCTACGCCCCCCGCGACGATGCCGGCTACGCCGAGGCGGTGTCCTGGATGGCCGCCCGCTACGCCAGCAGCCTGGCCGGCATCGAGATCTGGAACGAGCCGGACCTCGTCGGCGGGGTCTACTGGAGGGCTCCCGATGTCGCGGGCGCCTACGCCAGCCTGCTCAGGGCGGCCTATCCAGCCGTCAAGCGCGCCGCCCCGGCGGTGCCCGTCCTCGGCGGCTCCCTGATCGGGGGCAACGGCGCCTTCCTGCGCGCCCTCTACGCGCACGGCATCAAGGGGTTCTACGACGGACTGGCCATCCACCACTACGACCTGGTCCTTGCCGCCATCCGGACCACCCACGCGATCATGCTCGCCGCCGGCGATCACGCTCCGCTGTGGCTCACCGAGTTCGGCCTGAGCACGTGCCTGCCCGCGCGGCGCTCGGGGGTCACCGGACAGACCTGCGTCTCCCCCGGGCAACAGGCCCGCGGGATCGACGACGTGATGCGCGCCCTGCGCAGCGCCACCTATCTCCGCGCCGCGCTTATCTACTCGCTCGACGACCGCGACGGCGGCCATTTCGGCGTGTGGGGAAAGCCCGCCCAGACCGTCACGCATCGGGTGCTGACCCACTACCTCCCGCCGGTCCGGGCCCCCACGATCCGGCTCGTGCGCCGCAGCGGCCACGTCAGCGCCGCGGGGAGCGCCCCCTTCGGTGACTTGGTCGAGATCCGGGTGTTCCTTCCCGGCACGCGAACGGCCGGCCTCATCGCCACCATCCTCCCCGACCGAGACGGCCGCTACACCCTGGCGCTGCCGGCCGTCCTGTCCCGGCTGCACCTGCGCCTGGACATTCGACAGCTCGGGAGCGGTCGTCGGGTGACGCGACTGGTGTAGCCAGGCGGGATCGCTCCCGCGGCCCGACGCGCGCCGGACGGGCTAGGCGGTGCGGCGCCGCGCGCCGCCGCCCAGGCGGCGCAGCACGAGACCCAGCCCGCCCAGACCGGCGAGGACGGCCGCGACGATGACGATGTCGGAGGTCCCAAACGAGGCGTCGTTTCGAGCCGCCGCCGGACCAGGGACCGGCGCGGCAGACCGCGCCGGCGACCCTGTCCCGGCTACGCCGCCCGTCGCGCTGCCCGTCGCGGCGCCGGAGGCGCCGCCTCGGCTGTTCGCCGGTGAGCCGGGCCCGACCGCGGCCGGGCCGGCCGAGGCCGGGCCCGCCGCCCCGTGGCTCCCACCTCCCCCGCCCTGAACCCCGGGACTGCCCACAGCAGGCTGGCCGCCGGTGGTCGAGCCGGCGCCTGACGCGCCCGATCGTCCGCCGGGCAAGGTCACGTGCTGATTGAGGATGACCTGGCTTCCCGCGCCCGGGCCCCCGTATCCGCTGAGCAGCGACGGCGCCTTGGCGACGGCCGGACCGGCGGCGGTCGAGCAGGTCACCAGCAGCGCGAGCAGCGCGAGGGTCGGACGGCGCATCATTGCCCTCCCAGCCTAGGCCATCAGCGCAGCAGGGCCGCCGTGTTCGCTGCCACCTGGCGGTAAACGATGATCGGATCGACCCGGCGACCGGCAAGGGCGTCGGAGAGCGCCTGTCGCCCGATCGGGTCGCGGGGGTTCAGGGTCAACGCCCGTTGCAAGGACACCAGCGACCCCAGCCGGTCGCCCTGGCTGGACTCGAGCGCACCCCGGATCAGCCAGGCGTACCCGTCGTCGCCGTTGCGAGCGATGGCGTCGGTCAGCAGGGTCAGCGCCTGGTTCGGGAATCCGAGCTGGACGTCGATGGAGACGGCGGTCAGCTGAGCCTGATCGGCCAGCGGGTTCAGCGCGGCCGCGCGGCTCAGGTCCGACAGCGCGGCGCCCGGGTTCGCCGGCGCCACCCGCTGGGCGACGTCGACCTCGTGCGCGGCCAGGTAGGGCAGCACGAAGGAGATCGCGAGCACGGCGCAGCCGGCCAGCACCCCGATCTGCAGCGCGACCGCGCCTCGCGGCCGGAGCCTGCCGGACAAGGGGCCAGACCTCTCCGCCCGCGCCCCGGCGGCGTCCAGCCCCGACCCGGCATGCGCGGGCACCGCGGCAGCGGGCAAGACCGGCGCCACCTCCGACCGGGCGATCGGGGCCAGCCCTCCTAGTTCTACAGCCCGCTGCTCCTCGGCGGTCGGCAGCAGCTCGGAGGGACGCCGTTCGCGCCCGGGCGCCAGCGCCCCGGCCAGGCCCAGCAGCATCCACGCCGCGCCACCGAGAGCCGGGAACTCCCAGAACCAGTCAAAGGACCCGTGCGCCGCCCACGAGGCGAAGCCCACCGTGGCCCCCGCGGCAACCACCGGGGCGAGCGCATCCCAGCCCACCCCATCGACCCACACACGCCGGCGGATCCCCCCGGCAGCGGCGACCAGGGCGCTGATCACCGCGCCGAGAGCGAGGATGGCTCCCACCACGCCGGTCTGCGAGAACAGGCGCAGCTCGATCGAATGGGGATAGTGGGGCGTCTCGTCGCTCTGACGCGCGGTGAGGTACTCCTGGCCGAAGTTGTCGACGCCGACCCCCAGCAAGGGGTGATCTATGAACTGGTCGATCCCGACGCGGTAGAAGTCATAGCGCTGGCTGCCCAGGCCGCTGCCCAGGCGTCCGGTGTTCTGGACGACGGGCTCGGCCGCGTGGCGGAAGGAGTGCCAGGCGCTGCGGGCGCGAGCCACCGGGTCACCCACGGCGACCAGGCCACCGAGCAGCCCGACGAGGACCAGGACGGCGGCTACGACGCCCACCGCGCGCCGCCCGCGGGCGGCCAGCTCGGGCGCCAACGGGCGCCACCGCTCCCCGGCCGCCGCGACGAGCACGACAAGCGCGACGACGCAGGCGGCCACGAGCAGCGGACCGGGGACGGTGGCCAGCTGAGCGCTGGTGTAGACGTGCTGGAGGGTATCGATGGCATGGATGGTGTGGGGCCCGGTGGCGGCGACGGCGGCCGTGATGGGCAGCAGGGTGAGCAACCCCCGGACCCGGCTCGGGACCAGGACGAAGTAGGCGATGGCCACCAGGGGCAGCGAGTAGACGGCCCCGCGGCTCTGGGTGACAAGAGCCGCCTCGGCCATCAGGGTGGCGGCGCCGGCGAACAGCGCCCGCAGCCAGGGGTGAAGCTCGGCCCGGGAGGCCAGGGCGAGCGCGGGCCAGAAGGCCATCAGGAAGGTGGCCGCGGCGGCGTTGGGGTAGCCGGCGGGATCGGCCAGCCGGGCGTCGATCACGTGGCCGATGGCGTTGGCGCCGTTGAGATTCACCAGCGCGATCAACGCCAGCAGGCCAATGGCCAGCGTCCAGGCGCCGAGCACGGCGGCGGCGGGGACGGTCCGCTGGCGCCAGCTGGCCAGGAGGGCGAAGATCACCAGGTAGAGAAACGTGCGGTTGGCCCCGTCCCAGGCGGCCGCACGATCGTGGGCCCAGACGATGGACAGCGCGCACCACAGCGCGTAGGCGAACAGGCCAGCGGCAGCGACCTTCACGGCCAGCGGCCGGTCGGCCAGCCGGGGCGGAAGGGCCAAGGCGCTGACGGCCAGCGCCCCCAGGAGGATCAGGCCGCCCGGATACCACACCAGGGCCGGCTGACCGCCCTGGTCGGAGGCGAAGTAGACGATGACCGACACCGCGACGAGCGCCGGCAGGGTTCCCGGGGCCTCGGCGAGAGCGAGGCGGACGCGCTGAACGGCGGCCACGGCGAGGTGACCGTATCGGGCTGCGCGGTCGGCGGGCGCGCGGGATGATGCCTAGCATCGGGCGCGTCGCTGCCCTGGAGGGGTGGCAGAGCGGTTGAATGCGGCGGTCTTGAAAACCGCTAGGGGCCTCCCGGTCCCTCGAGGGTTCGAATCCCTCCCCCTCCGCTTTTGACCCGGGGTGTCCCACGGTCCCGTGAGATCACGCGTTCCGCTGACCGCAGGTATCGTTCCCCAGCGGCGCAAGCCCGGGGCAGGACATCCTCCGCCACACGACATCGAAGCCGGTCACGCAGGGTTCGGTTCACGGGTGACCCCGGCGACGACGAGGTCGACCACCCGCTCGACGAGCGCTTGGTCGGCGGGCGTGCCGGTGACCAGCATTCGCAGGTGCAGGGGGCCGAGCACCGCCTCGATCACGGAGCCGGGGTCGGTGTCGGCCGGCACCTCGCCCCGCGCGATCGCCCGCCTGAGAATCTCGCCGTCAAGTCAGGCGCCGCCGCGCGTGCCCACACCTTTGCCGGCGGTGCGGCAACCCAGGGGATCTACGCCAAGGCAATCGAGGCTTCGACCACCGCCATGGCCGAGTCCAGCGCCAGCCCCGGTGGGGCACGTGGTCGGTGCCATCGTCAAGGCCCTGACGGCCCGCAAGCCGGCGACCCGCTACATCGTCGGCCGGGAGGCCTGGATGGGCCTTCGGATCCTCCTGCGCCTCCCCGCGCGTTTGCGTGACCGAGTACTGATGTCGAGCTTGGGACTGGGGCCAGGGTCGTTCGAGAGGGCCGGCGCCTCGCCGAAGCCGGAGGGCTCGACCGCTGGCTCCTAGGAACCGACCTTGGCTGCGAGCTTGCCCAGCGCGCCCGGGCTCTTGGGCTCGGCGCCGATCTGACGCATGATCCCCAGCTCGTCCGAGCTGCCCCAGCGCTCGACGATCTTGCCGTTCGCGAAGCGGCCAATCTGCACGCCGCGGACCTCGATGCGCTTGCCGCTGGCCGGGATGCCGTTGAACTCGCCCTGGTGCGTGCCGGTCAGCGTGTAGGCGATCGAGACATGCTCGTCGTCGGCGACCAGATGGGCGGGCTCGATGTGCGCGTCGGGAAACGCCGTGAGGAGCGTCTTGAAGAACGTGCGAAAGCCCTCACGTCCAGGGCCCTGGCCGGGGGCCGGGTCGTGGTCGACAGCATCCTCGGCAAAGCTCTGTACGGCGGTGTCGATGTCGCCCGAGTTGAGGTTCTCGGCGAGATGCTCCTGGGCGGCGACGTTGGTGTCGCGGGACATGATTCCTCCCAAGTGGCAGGGTTGAGCGGCTGCTTACGAGTTACCCGCCCCGGGGTCAGGTCACCCGGCGCGCCGACGGCCTACGCGCCACCTCGCGAGGGCGTGGCGTCGCGGCGGTCGCGCGACGGCGCCCGACCCCTCAGCGCCAGCGTCCCGAGCACCACGAGCGCAGCGATCTCGGCGATCACGGCGATGGCCACCGGGATCCGGATCGTCGGCTCGCGGTAGGCGAACAACCCCGTTGACCCGTAGCGAGCCACGGCGATCGAGATCAGCGCCCCAGCGCACAGGCCGATTCCGCCCAGCGCCCCGAGCAGCCGTAGGCGGGTGGCCAGCATCACGCAGCTCACCCCGGCTCCAAACCCATTGAGCAGAAACAGGACCCCGATGGTCGGGACATCCTTGATGAACGAGGCGTACTGCTGGACGTGGACCACGCCCACGACCAGGACAAGGGCGCCTGCCAGGGCGCGTAGGGCAGGGGACCCGGCGGTCATCCGACGACGATCGTGCCGTGCATGAAGGCGTGAAACTCGCAGATGTAACTGTAGGTACCGGGCTTGGACAGCGTCACCGTGCGGGTCTGTCCCTGCGATAGGGTGCCCGTGTCGAAGCCGCTGCCCGGCATCGCTGTAGCGGTGTGGTGGTCGTTGTCGCGATTGGTGAAGCTCACCCGCGTCCCCGACCTGACCCGGAGCGTGGCGGGCGCGAACGCGTAGCCCTGGATGGTGACCGCAGTGGTGGTCCCCCGGGCGGTGACCGCTGGTCCGTGCTGCGTCGCGCTGCGGCCTCCGGGCGCCAGGATCGCCGTGGCGCCGGTGGCCACGACGAGCGCGCCGCCGAGGACGGCGAGGAGACGGTCGGGCGTCGAGGGCATGCCTCTACTTCGTCCCGGCCCCGACGGCCGGATCACCAGTCGGGATAGGCTGGTAGACCGGTGGACTGGGGCCTGGGTCGTTATGAATTGACGGGGCGGAGCTCGAGCCCGCGGCGCGGGTCGTGGTGGCGCGCGCAGCCCCCGGTCGGGATGAGCACGTCGTGCCCGACGGGCAACGCGGCTCTGCTCGCGGCTCAGCGCGGCGCCCGGGTGACGGGGGTGGATCCGGCCCAGCGTCTGCTCGACGTTGCCCGTGCGCAGGCCGCGGCCCGTCGCTTGGACGTCACGTTCGTCAGCGGGGAGGGGCCGCCATCCCGCTTGCCGATGGGGTGGCCGACGTTGTGGTTTCGGTGTTCGGCGTGATCTTTGCCCCGGATGCCGCGGCTGTCGCGGCGGAGATCGCGCGCGTCACCGCCCCGGGCGGCCGCGTCGTCCTCAGCGCCTGGATTCCCGAGGGAGCGATTTCCCAGGCGAGGCGGACAGGCCGCGAAGCCGTCGCGGCGGCGCTCGACGCGCCCCGGGGTCCACCACCGTTCGCCTGGCACCAGCGCGACGCCCTGGTCTAAACCTTCTCGAGCCCTACGGATTCGCCGTCGAGCTCCACGCAGAGCGTCTTGCCTTCATGTCCTCTTCCGCGCAGGAGTTCGTTACGCCGCATTCCGCGATCATCCCGCGTCGGTCGTCGAGCGCGCTGCGCTCGAGCCCCGCGACGAGGCGCAGGCCCTCCGCGACCGGATGCTGAGAATCCTCGAGGATGCCAACGAAGAGCCCGGTGCCTTCTGCGTGACAAGCCGCTACGTCGTGGCCACGGCGAACCGCGGGGGACGCCAACACCCACGCGAAGCGATGCTACGAACCGGACGCGGCGAGCGGCGCCCCCCGTAGGGCGCGCCATCCGCGCAGGCCAAGCGCGTCGAGCGCACGTACCGGCTTTGTGGTGGCCAGATAGAGCGGCTGCTCGGGGGTGGTCCGGGGAGGCCCGTCGGCCAGCGCCCGCGCGCGCGGTCCGCGTACCGTGACCTCGAGCCCCAGGACCGTGTAGCCCGCGTCCTGGAGCAGCTCGGTCACCGGGCTGGGAACGCCCGTGCTCTCCTCGAAGAGGACGTCGCGCACGCGCCGCGAGGCCAGCAGCTCCGCGGCGCCCCGCAGCGCGGGCAGCTCGTGGCCCTCGACGTCGAGCTTGAGCACCCCTACCGGACGCTCGCGACAGAGCTGGTCGAGTGAGGTGAGGGTGACCTGGTAGGCGCCGGGATCCGGGTCCGAGTCCGGTTGCGCCGGCGGGCCGGCGCCGTCCGCGGCACCGCCGAGCCGAGCGCTGCCGCGGTTGGCGGAAAAGTCGGCGGGGATCAGCAGGCGCCCGCGCCCGGTCCCGTCCGACAGGGCCACCTGGACGACGTCGATCTCACCCAGCCGCGGATCGCCACGCCAGCGCTCGACGTTGGCGCGCAGCTCGCCGGCCAGCTCGGGGTGAGGCTCGACGGCCAAAACCTGTCCGCCCGGACCCGTGGCCAGCGCCAGCACCCCGGTCATGTGGCCGATGTTGGCGCCACCATCGACCACCAACTCCCCCGGCTCCGGCAGCCGCAGCAGCACCTCGCTGGCCAGCAGGTCGAACAGGCCAAGCCGGCGGATGCTCGAGCCGATGATCTCCTGGGGGCGGTAGTCGATCTCCAGGCCCCACGGGAGCCGGCCGCGCTCGACCGGCGCCGGCGGATGGCGCCGGTCGCGCAGGGCGACCCGCGCGCGCTCAACGATCTGCCGGGGGCGCGCGGCATACTCCGGGCGGACCGCCTGACGGAGGCGCCGGCGCCAGGGCGGGGGCGTGGACATGGACGGCGCCAGCTACTATTCGTGAAGGAGAAGGATCACACGCGCGCAGGTAAGACGACGCCTGAGGCGGCTGGCAGCACAACGGCCGGCCACCCCTCGGCGCTCGATCACGGCGAATTCGACCTGCGCCCACGCGAGTCTACCGGCGGGTCAAGTCCGGCGTGATGCCGGTGCCCCCGCGCAACGCGTGGATGGTCCCCCAGAACGTCCGCCGAGCGCTCTCGATTCCGATGCGATAGCGCAGTACCGCGGCGCGCAGGACCAGCCGGTCAGCGCGGACGGTGAGCCGGGCCTGACGACGGGCCTGGCGACAGATGCGCGGCTGGTGCACCGCGTGGGCCTGCACCTTTCGGACACTGCCCGTGCGCCAGGAGTTGCGCCGCCATCGGCGCGACGACCCGCGGCCGTCCACCCGATCCCTGTCAGGCTGCGCGCCGTGAACGAGCCAGCGATATCCCCGGCGGGTGAGGGGACCGGCGAGGCCTGGCCGTCCCTGGTCACCGGCGGAGCGGGGTTCATCGGGTCAAACCTCGTCGACGCACTCGTTGCCCAGGGCGGGGGGGTGACCGTCATCGACGATCTGTCGACGGGACGGGTCGGCCACGTCGATCGCGCTCTCGCCCGGGGCGCGGTCCTCGTCGAGGCCGACGTCCGCGACGCCGACCGCGTGGCCGACGTGGTGGCCACGAGTGCAGCGCACACCGTCTTTCACCTGGCCGCCCAGGTCGATGTCCGGCGCGCCGTCGCCGAGCCCGCTGCCGACGCACGGGTCAACGTCGAGGGCACGATCAACGTGCTCAGTGCCGCCGCGCGGTCAGGGGTGCAACGCGTTGTGTTCGTGTCCACCGGCGGGGCCATCTACGGTGAGGCCGAGTCGGTGCCCACTCCCGAGTCGGCACCCAGGCGACCGCTCTCCCCCTACGGGCAGGGCAAGCTGGCCGCCGAGGGCTACTGCGCCGTGTTCTCCCGGCTGCACGACCTGTCGACGGTGTCCCTGCGCCTCGCCAACGTCTACGGCCCGCGCCAGGATCCGCTGGGGGAGGGTGGCGTGATCGCCATCCTCTGCGGTCGGGCGCTGTCCGGCGCCCGGCCGACGGTCTTCGGCGACGGAGAGCAGACGCGGGACTTCATCCATGTCTCCGACGCCGTCGGCGCGATGCTCCGGGCCGCCGACAGCGGCGTCGAAGGCCCGATCAACGTGGGCACCGGCCGGGAGACCAGCGTCCTGGACCTGGTCGAGGGCCTGCGTCCCCATGCCGCCGGCTCGTGGACGCCAGTGCACGAAGAGGCCCGGGCCGGCGAGGTGCGACGCAGCGCCCTTGACGTGAATCGGGCCGGCACGGTGCTGGGCTGGCACGCGCAGATCCAGCTGACCGAGGGCCTGGAGCATACCCTGGCGGATCTCAGGGACACCGCGTCCGCCGGTCGCTGAGCGAGACCCAGGCGCCACCGCCGGGGTCCGGGGCAAGGACGACGGGCCTCAGAGGGCAACGAGGACATCGGCGGCGCAGTCGAGCGCCGAGCGCATGCAGTCGTCCATGTCGATGTAGCGGTAGGTGGCAAGCCGTCCGGAGAAGAAGGTGCGGGTCCCGCCCAGCTGCTCACCCAACCAGTTCGCGTAGCGGGCGTTCAGCGCCCGGCTCTCGACCGTCTCGATCGGGTAGTACCGCGTGGGAGCGCCGGTGAACTCGAATCCGAGCACCGTCCCCTCGCACCGCTGACCCGAGGCGTGCTTGGTCTCGTGCACGCGGATGAAGGGGTATTCGAGTCCTGGGTAGTTGACCACCATCGCTCCCTGGCCGAACTCACGATGGGGGATGTGCACCGACCGCACCAGAATCCCCCTCCAGGGCAGCGGCCCGAAGCGCTCGGCGCACAGGACGTCCAGCGGACACGTGAGTACGAGGGCCGAAGCAGGCTCGCTCCGCAGTTGCTCCTCGAGGACGTCCAGCGTCACCTCGACGCCGTGGCGCAGCTCGATGCGCGGGTCGTCAAGCAGCCCGTCGATCAGGTCCGTGTAGCCGTTGGGTCCCGCGGGCCAGCCCTGATGGGGATCGGGGAAGAGGTAGGGATCGTCGTCCCAGCGCACCGAGACGCGCCGCGGCGCCCACTGGGCTGAGAGCTCCCGCGCCGGGCGCCCCCACTGCTTCTCGGTGTAGGGGCGGATGTAGCGACATAGAGGATCGGGCCCATGAGCTCCAGGCACCACTCCTCGAAGTTGGCGGCCCCGGCCCGGGCCTCGGCGTCGAGCCCGCGCCGGGCCTCGAGCTCGGCCAGGATCTCCCGCGAGCGCGACTGCTCCTGGATGTCGCGCAGGAGGATGGGCCAGTTGTGCAGCTTGCCCTCGACGACGATGCCGACACGATGGCGGTACTCGCGGAAAGGCGTCATCCGGTTGGCCAGCTCCCACACCTCGGTGTCCTCGGTGTGGAAGATGTGGGAGCCGTGGGGCTCGTAGAGCACCCCTCCGAGGTGCTCGGAGCGGATCAGCCCACCAGGGACGGGGGCGCGCTCGAGGATCGTCGACGCCACCCCAGCGCGAGCGAGGGTGTGGGCGACGGTGCAGCCGGTCAGGCCGCCGCCGACGATCAGCACCCGGGGCATGGGCCGCAGGCTAGTGGCCGCCGGCGTCTCGACGCCCCGTCGTCAGCTCCGATCGGGCGCCCCCGTCCCGCCAACCGCCGCCCCCCCAGGGCCGCTCAGACGAACGTCCAGCGCGGGCGTCGGCGGATCAACGAAGCCCAGCGGCGATGCCGAAGAGTTGGTGGAACGGATCGACGCTCCGCCCCACATGCTCTCCTCCGCCCGACACCAGCTACGCCGCCCACGACGTACCGTGGCCATCATGCTCGGCATGGCCACCCTGGGACTCGCGGGACCCGCGACCGCACAGGCTGTCCCGTACGAGGGGGTCTCGATGCACTCGATGTGGGACCAGGTCAGCCCCACCGACATGGCCCACGAGCTAGATCTGGCCGCCGCGGCGCACTCGAACGTGGTCCGCGTCGACGTCGGCTGGTCGGGGATGGAGATGGACGGCCCGGGGCAGATGAGCGCGGGGTACCTGGCCAAGCTCGACCAACTCGTGAGCGCCGCCGCCGCCCGCGGCCTGAAGGTCCTCCCCGTGGTGTTCAGCACGCCGTGCTGGGCCTCCAGCGCCCCCGATTCCATCAAACAGGGGTGCGCCGGGCAATGGTGGACGCGCGGGGTCAACCTCTACCCGCCGTCAGACCCTGGGACCTATGCGCGGTTCATGGCCTGGATGGTGGGACGCTACGGCAGTCAGCTCGCCGCCGTCGAGCTGTGGAACGAGCCTGACGCCGACGGCCAGGCCTTCTGGGTCTCCCCCAATCCTGCGGGCGACTATGCGGCGCTGGTCCGGGCGGCCTACCCGGCGATCAAGGCGGTCAACAGGTCGGTCCCGGTGCTGGCCGGGTCGCTGTCGGGGGGCGACGCCCGCTTTTTGCGCGAGCTCTACGCCAACGGGATGCGCGGCTACTACGACGGCCTGGCCGTGCATCCCTACAACGGCTCGCTGGCCCCCGGTCAGCCCAGCGCCTCCGGATATGAGCGCTGGACCATGCTCACCGGCCTAAATGCCCTGCGTCAGGCGCGCTCCGAGGTGGGCGACACCGCGCCGATGTGGGCGACGGAGTTCGGCTGGAGCACCGCGGGCAGCCCCCAGTTGGTGACCGCCGCCCTTCAAGCCACCTACCTGAGTGCCGCCATCCCCTGGCTGCGCGGAATGCCCGACATCGCCGGAAGCGTCGTCTTCGAGCTGCGGGCAATGGGCGACTCGGCCGACAACGACGGATTCGCCCTGACCAACGCCGACTTCAGCCCGCGACCGGCCTACGCCGCTGTGCAGGCGGCCATGGCCACGCGACCGCCAGGCGACCCGGGCACGCCCTCGGGTGGGGGATCGGGCGGCTCGCCCGGTGGTTCGGGAAAAGGATCTACCGGCGGGTCCACAAGCGGACCCGCCGGCACCACCACCGCATCGCCCACCTCGCCAAGCGGTCCCGCCACCACCTCGCCAAGCAGTCCCACCACCCCTCCGCCAAGCGGCTCCACGCTTAGCTCAGGCACCGCTCTCGCCGCCCGCCAGTGGGTGGCCCCCGCCCATGCCGCGGTCCGTCGTGGCGCGCGCCGCCAGGGCCACCATCCGCGGCGCCCGCGCCGCGCGCGCCGCCAGGGCCACCATCCGCGGCGCCCGCGCCGCGCGCACGCCGCCCGCCACGGTCAGCGGCGCAGGTAGACCGAGAACGCCTGGGCGGGCTGGCTGCGCGGCAGCGGCCGTCCGACGTCGCCGAAGTCCAGCCGGAGCGGGAAGGTCCGCCGGACGGCGGCCAGCAGCCGCTGGTCGTAGTCGACGCCGATGGCGCGAAAGCCGTACTGGTCGAAGGAGCGCGCTCCGACGATGACGGCCTGCGCACGGGCCAGTCCGCGCGCAGCGGCGTCCTCCGCCCCAGGACCGAGCACGTCGCCGGGGAGGAAGACCAGGTCACGCAGGGCCGGCGGTCGGTCGGCCAAGAAGTACAGGCCCGTCTCCTCGGGCATGGCCACGATCCCGGCTCCGGGCGGAGTGCGGGCGCGCAGGGCGTCGATCGTGCTCTGCAGCGCCGAACCGGCCTGGTCGTTGGCCAGATAGCGGCCGCGGGCGGTGCGCAGGACCGTGTGCTCGTGGCGCCAGCCGATGACATAGGCGCGGGCCTGCAGCGCCACCACCGACATCGCCAAGGCGAAGACGACCGCGGGGCGGGCCAGCGGCCAGCGGCGGGCGGCCCGGGCGTGCAGCACGACCCCAATGAGCAGGGGAAGCGCCGCGTAGTAGGTGGCGTAGATGTCGGTGGTGAACAGGTTGTAGGCACGCAACGAGCACGCCGCCGCCGCGGCGATAAGCGCCCCATCCGCGACCCAGCCGCCCAACAGCACCGACCGCTCCCGCCGCCACCACCACCATGCCGCCCAGGCCAGCACCGCGAACGCCGCCGCGGGCAGCCAGCTCATCGGCAGCACGAGCCGCTTGACCTCGGACTCCACCATGGCCCGCGTTCCCGGAAAGGCACTCAGCACCCGCGCCACGGCGTCGACCAGCAGCAGCCCCGCACCGGCCGCCAGGACGGGCATGGCGGCTCGCCACCGGGGGCCAGCCGACCGCCACCTGACACAGGCAACTCCCAGGCCACCCACCAGGCTCAGATAGACGCCGGCGCGGGCCACGAGGCCTACCATGCCGATCGGATCCAGAGGCGCCCAATTGGCCTCGAAGCGGTTGCCGACCAGGCGCTGGAAGTCGACCGGGAAGAGATCCTCGAGAAAGAGCCGATGCCACCCGGCCGCGGCGGCGAAGCCGACCAGCACGCCGCCGCCGATCGCGATGGCGGGCAACACGAGGGCCAGCAGAGGGGCTGCCAGCGATCGCCATCCGGCATCCCGGACACGCCCGAGCAGCGCGCCACCCGCCGCGGCGGCGGCGAAGCCGAGGAACTCGGGCCGGGTCAGGGCGGCGGTGCCGATGAGCACTCCAGCCCAAGCCCACCGACCCCGGACCAGCATCAGCACCTCACCCAGCAGCACGAGCAGACCGACGGTCGCCGCGTTGGTGTGCGGCAGCACGAAGTTGAACACGGTGCCCGAGAAGCCGATCGCCGCCAGCAGCGCCGTGGCCAACATGGCCATGGGCAGATCAAGCCAGTGGCGGGCCAGGCGGTGAAAGACGGCCAGGATGCCGGCGAAGATGGCCAACCCGTAGGCGTAGGCCGCCGTCAGCGTGCTGCCGAGCACGGCAAAGCTGCCGGCGAGCCCGAACAGGCCCAGTGGCCCGTAGTAGTAGCGCAGGTCGCGGTAGGGCAGCAGGCCGTGGAGCAGCCGATCGGCCGCCGTCATGTCCAGCCCGGCGTCGAGCTCGGGGTTGCCCCAGCGCCGCCAGCTGATGGCCGCCATGGCCACCAAGAGGATGACAAGCAGTCCGAATCCCCGGCGCTCGGTCAGGGTTAAGGCCCTTTGTGTCGATAAACTCCCTGCCGGCCGCCGCTCAGGCGCGGCCGTCGCGTCCAGGCTCACGGAAGACAGCCTTGCATCCCGTCCGGCACATCACCACCCCGTCTGCTGCCTGATGCACCGGATCTCTCGCCGCCGCCTCCTGCAGGGCGCCGCCGGAGGCGCCGTGGGCGCCTTCGCGGGACCGTTCATCGGACGGTTGCCGCCGGCTGCCGCGGCGGCCGGCGGCGTGACCTGCCCCAACCCGGACCCGGTGATCCACGAGAACAACTGCACCGATCCGCGTACATGGAGCAGGGGCTTCAGGCTGACCAACTGGGACGGCGCTACCACGGGATATGCGGGGGCGACCAGCGTCAACGTCGGCGGCAGCATGCCCCTGCACATCAACACCTACGGCGCCGCGACCACGGCGATGCTCGAGGTCTACCGCCTCGGCTACTACGGCGGCAACGGTGGCCGCCTCGTGCAGCCGGTGAGCCCGTCGTTTGCCCTCACCAACAACCCGGCGACGGGCTACGACCGCTTCGGCGCGCGCAAGTGCCCCTGGCCGGTCACGACGACCCTGTCCGGCCCGGCCACCGCGACCTCGGGCGTCTACCTGGTGCGGATCATCGACAGCACCGGGCACGACAACCACATCGTCTACGTGGTGCGCGACGACAACCGCGCCCGCGACCTGCTCGTGGTGATGCCCACCAACTCCTGGCAGGCCTACAACAACTACCTGGGCAAGTCGCTGTACTTCTTTAACTCCGACACCGTCGTCCCGGCCGGCGGCGCGGTCATCGCCCGCAGCGACGGCAGTGCCCGCGCGGTCAAGGTCTCCTTCGATCGTCCCCACGGCACGGTCATCTCCGCCTACGACTGGGTCCTGCACACCGAGTTCCCCCTCATCTACTGGCTCGAGCAGCAGGGCTACAACCTCGCCTACGCCGACGACACCGTGCTCGACAGCCAGGCGGCGCAGCTGGCGCCGACCAAGACCAAGGCGCTGGTCATCGCCGGGCACAGCGAGTACTGGACCCAGGCGATGCGCGACAACGTCGTCTCGGCGCGCGACGCCGGCACCTCGCTCGCCAGCTTCTCGGCCAACACCGCGTACTGGCGGGTGCGCTACGAGGACAGTGGGCGCACGCTGGTCTGCTTCAAGACGGTCGAGGGGTCGGGGTCGGACCCGACCGACAGCGGAGCGGTCGGGGTGAATGACTGGGGCCCAAGTGCAACCGTGCCGCACACGGCGACCGACGCCGCCGGTCCCGACCAGAAGGCGGGCACCTCCGACGACCGACCCGCCAGCGCGACCACCACCTTCCGCGACCCCGGGATCCCCTACACGGTCTCTGACTCCGACCGCGACAAGCCGACGGGGATCGGCCGCGTGGGCCCCGGGCCGATGGGCCAGGGCGAGCCCGAGAACGCGCTGTGGGGTGTCCTGTTCGTCGGCAACGACGACAACGCCGCCTATCCGCTGGAGGTGCCGGCCGGCGCGGGCAACGGCGGTGAGTTCGCCGCGCACCCCGCCTGGCGGCACACCAGCGTCGCCAACACCGGAGGTCCGGTCGGGCGGTACCTCGTGGGCTGGGAATGGGACGCCGTGCCGAGCGCCAGCTACGCCGACCCCCACTCGCTGGTGCCCTACGCGGCCTCCCAGCCCGCCGGAGTGCAGCGGCTCAGCGCCTCGAATCCCAGCGCATCCCCCCCGGCGGATAGCTTGATCCAGTACCTCCAGGACGCCGGGCGCAACTACCTCACCGGCCCGGAGCCCTCACAAGGGCCGGTGGTCAACGCCGTCACCTACCGCGCGGCCGGAAGCGGGGCGCTTGTCTTTGCGTCCGGGACCATGCAGTGGAGCTGGGGGCTCGGCCCCCACTTCCTTCACCAGTTCGACGCCAGTGGCAACTACCGAGCGGCTGCGCGCTACAGCGAGGCGCCCGTCGACGACCGCGACCTCATCATCCAGCAGGCCACCTACAACATCCTCACCGATGCGGGGGTCCATCCCGCCACCCCGGCGAGCACGCTGATCGCCGATCCGGTCCCCGCGCCCGGCGGCGGGACAGGCGGCGGCTCGGCGGGCACCCCCGGCACCCCCGGCACCCCCGGCACCCCCGGCACCCCCGGCACCCCGGGCACCCCCGGCACCCCGGGCACCCCCGGCAAGCTACCGCGCCGTCGCCGCCGGGCGGCGACCCTCGGCGTCGCCCACGCGGCACTGGTTCCCGACGCCCTGGGGCGCGTCCGCGTGCGCGTGGCCGCGCGCGCCGACGGCGATGGGCCGATGAGCGGCCAGCTGTATCTGTCGGCCACGCTGCCCAGCGTGCCAAGCCCGCGCAAGTCCCGCTCCCGCCAGGTGCGGCGCCCGCGCATCGCACGCATCGCGGGAGCGCGCTTCCGGGTGAGGGCGGGAGCGACCGTCGATGTGGTCCTGCAGCTCAGCCCGGCGGCCCGGCGCGCGCTGGCCACGCGCAAGCGACTGCACGTGACTGTCGCCGTGAGCGGCGCCGACCCGGCCGGTGACCGTAGCTCCGCGCGCACCACCCTGCTGCTCGCCGCGCCCAAGCTCGTGCGCCGCGGCCGCAGGACGAATCGCCCCGCCTGACGTGAGCGCCGGTCGGACCGGCGGTTTGCGGCGCGTCGCCTTCGTCTACGAGCACCACTACCCCGAGAGCCTGGGGGGCGCCGAGCGCTACTACTGGCGAATCGCCCAGGCGCTCGCCGCCCACCGACCCGTCACCCAGCTGACCAGCTCACGCGAGGGTCGCTGGCAGCGGACGGAGACAGGCGTGGAGCTGATCAGCGTTGCGCACTCCCATCCCAAGACCGACATGCTTCGCGGACGGATCCTGGCTCGTCTCGCCTTCACGGCAGGAGTCGGATGGCACCTGCTCCGCCACGGTCGTCGCTACGCCGTGGTCCACGTGGCCTGGCTGCCCTATGGCGTCCTGCTCGTGGCCCGGGCCGCGCTGTGGCCGCACCCGTGCACCACCCTGATCGGCGACTGGCACGAGGTGAGCTCGGCAGAGAGCTGGCGTCGGCGCCGCGGGCGTGCCGGCGCACTGGGATGGGCGCTCGAGCGCGTGGCCCTGCGCTCCCAGGATGTCGCAGTGTGCTTCTCCGGATTGGCCGCGGGGCGGCTGCGCCGGGAAATCGGCCACCGGCCGGTGGCCATCGTGCCCGAGTTCCTGCCCGAACCGGCGACTCCATCCGTGCACGGGGCCACACGCGGGGCCGAGCCGATCGTGCTCTTTGCCGGCCGCCTGGCCGAGGAGAAGCGTCCGTGGCTCGTGATCGACACGCTGGCTGAGCTGCGCCGGCGAAATCCGCGGTGGCGGGCCCAGCTCTTCGGCGACGGGCCCGAGCGGGGGCGGATACAGGACCGGATCGCCGAGCTCGGCCTGGGCGACGCGGTGGACCTGCGGGGACGTGCACCGTTTGCCGAGCTCTCGGCGGCCATGCTGAATGCGGCGGTGCTGCTGCATCCAAGCGTTCGAGAGGGCTTCGGGCTGGTGGTCCTCGAGGCCTCGGCGCACGGGCTCCCCACCGTGCTGGTAGCCGAGCCCGACAACGCTGCCGTCGAGCTGATCGAGCCGGGTGTCAACGGGCGGGTGTGCCAGAGCGCCGGTGCGCTCGAGCTCGCCGACGCCGTGCAGGCGCTCGGCGAGGATGGCGCCGCCTCGCTCCGCACCCGGCACTGGGCTGAGACCTCCGGCCGCCATTACACCGTGGAGACGGCCCGTGCGGCGCTGGAGGCCCTCCACGCGGAGCTCGGCTCCACCTAGGAGCTCGTGGGTGCCGCCGGCGTCCGGGGCAGGGAGAGCAGCCGGATCGGTCGCCGGGCGGCGGCGGACTCGCGAACCGCCAGCGCCGCCGCCAGGGCCCGGGCGCCGTCCCAGCCGGTGACCGGAACCGTCGCGCCGTTAAGCACGCAGTCCCTGAAGCACTCGAGCTCGACGCGCAGGGGCTCGACCTTGTGCAGCGCGAAGCGCACGGCGGCACCCTCGGCGTCACCCCGGACCCGGGCCAGCTCCTCCCACTCGGTGCTCGCCGTGGGACTCTCGACCCACCACACGTCCTGGGTGAGGTAGTCGGCGCGGAGCATGCCGCCCTCCCCGAGGAGGGTCAGCTCCCGTCGCTTCTCGGGCGTCAGCCAGTTGACGTCAAGCAGGCCGAAGGGCCCGTCGGCACCGAAACGCAGCAGGCAGGTCAGCATGTCCTCGTGTGAGGCATGGGCGAACCGCGCGCCCTCGGCGTAGACGCTGGTCACGTCGCGCCCGAGCAGGTGCTGCATGATGTCGAGGTCGTGGATGGCCAGGTCGATGGCCACCCCAGCGTCGCGGATGCGAGGGGGCAGGGGACCGACCCGAGTGGCCTGGGCCCGGTATACGGCCCCTAGCCGACCCTCGCCCAGCAACTCGGCCACCTTGGCCACCGCCGGATTGAAGCGCTCGACGTGGCCGACCATGAGCACCCGCCCGGCGCTGCGCGCCGCTGCCGAGAGGCGCAGGGCCGCGGGCACCGTGTCGGCAACGGGCTTCTCGACAAGGAGGTCCAGGCCGGCGTCCACCGCGGCCAGGCCGATCACGGCGTGACGCCCCGAGGGCGCGCAGACGTCCAGGGCGTCGAGGTCGTCGCGCTCCAGCAGCGCCCGCCAGTCCGGGCACCAGTCGATCGGGCGCCGGCCGATGACCCGTCGGGACGTCTCCTCCTCGGGCTCGGCCACGGCGACCACGCGCGCGCCGGGCACCCGCTCCCAGGTGTCGACGTGGTAGGTCCCCATGCGCCCCACCCCGACGACGGCTACCCGAAGCTCGCGGGCGGCCCCCTCCTCCCGACGATCGCTCACCGACGCGGCACCGTGTGCTCGCTCACCAGCCCGGCCACCAGCTCGGCGATATGGCTCGCGGCGTGCCCGTCGCCGAAGACCACCGGGTGCTCGGCCGGTCGAGGAGCCCTCATGGCAGCAGCGGCGCGCGCTGGGTCGACGCCGACCAGCGCGTTCCAACCGGTCGACACCGTCTCGACCCATTCGGTCTCCTCACGCAGGGTGATGCACGGCACGCCCCAGAGGTACGCCTCGCGCTGGACCCCGCCGGAGTCGGTGAGGATCACTTGCGCGGCGCGCTCGAGGGCCAGCATGCGCGTGTAGGGCACGGGCCCTACTACCTCGACGTTGCCCGGCAGCCGCAGGTCCCACGCCTCGAGGCGGACCCGGGTCCGCGGATGCAGGGGGAAGATCACGCGGAGATCGCATGCGGCCAGGCAGGCGAGCACGGCGGCCAGGCGCTCGCGTGAGTCGGTGTTGTAGTTGCGGTGCACCGTCGCCAGGGCGAACTCCCCGTCGACGCCGGGGTCGGGGATGCGGTCCCGGCAGAGCTCGAGCATGTCGGCCAGCACGTCCCCCGTCTCCGCGACCCTGCCCCGCACCCGCTCGGCGGCCAGGTTGTCCACGGTGGTGGGCGTCGGTGCCAGCAGGAGGTCGGAGAGGTGGTCGGCGATGATCCGGTTGCGCTCCTCGGGCATCTCGGCGCGATGTGAGCGCAGTCCGGCCTCGACGTGGATGAGCGGCAGCCGTCGCGCCGCGGCGGCCAGGGCGCCCGAGAGCGTGGCGTGGGTGTCGCCCCGCACGAGGACCGCCTGGGGCCCTACCTCGTCAACCACCCCGAGCAGGCGCTGCATCCCCAGTACCACCGGATCGGCGCCGCGCTGCTCGCCGATCCCGAGGAACCGGTCGGGCGTGCGCAGGCGGGTGTCGAGGATCTGATCGCCCGAGAGCGACGCGCTGTAGTGCTGTCCGGTGTGGACCAAGACCTCCTCGATCCTGCCCTCCAGGGCACTGGACAGCGGCGTGGCCTGGATGATCTCGGGTCGGGCGCCGATGACCGACACCACCCGGTGGCCGGTCACTCTCGTGCGCGCGCCGGGTCTGCGGGCGTCCCGTTGTCGGGCTCCTGCCCTCGGGGTCGCTGAGCGCCGGGCTGACCCACCTCGGGCTCGACGGAGGTGCGCCACGACCGAGGTCCCGCGCCGTCCCCACCCTCGGTCACCGCGGCGCGCGGATCGCGGTTGACGACGATGCCGACGACGTTGGCCCGCACCGCATGGAGCTGGCGGATGGCCGACTGCACGCTCTCCCGTGTGGAGCGGCCGAGATCGACCACCAGCACGACGCCCTCGACCCGGGCTGCGACGGTCGCCGCGTCGGCGCCCTGGTCCAGGGGAGCGCAGTCGTAGATGACCTGGTCGGAGGCCACCGCGAAGCTCTCGAACGCGGCGCGGCCCCGATCGGACTCCAGCAAGCCCGAGAGACTCGGCACCGAGGGACCGGAGGGCACCCACTCGAGCGTGGGCACGGAGGTCTGGTGGATCACCTCGTCCAGCGGCACCCCCTCGACGACGTAGTTGCTCAGCCCGGGCCGCGGCGGCTCGGAGGACTCGGGAGCGAAGATCGCGCGGAGGGCCGGCCGGCGCAGCGCGGTCTCGACCACCAGGACGCCCGTGCCCGTCGCGGCGGTGAGCAGCGCGAGCTGAGCGACGGTTGTCGACTTGCCCTCGCCCTCGTGCGCCGAGGTGACGGCGAGCGAGCGCAACGGGCCCTCGGGCGAGACGAACTGGAGGTTGGTGCGCAGGATGCGGAACGCCTCGGCGAAGGCCGCGAGGGAGGGGGCCGTGCGCCCAAGCGGAGGTACGCGCGCCAGCACCGGGTGACCAAAGGCCTCCTCCACCTCCTCGACGCCGCGCAGGCGCGTGTCCAGGCGCTCGACGAGGAAGGCAAGGGCGATGCCGGCGGCGAGCCCGAGCAGTGCTCCGACGAGCAGGTAGAGCTTGGGCTTGGGTCGGCTCGGGGAGGAGGGCACCGGCGCCGGGTCGGCCAGCGACACGACGGCCCGCTCGGAGCTCGAGGCGCTCTGGCGGCTCTGGATGAACACCTGGGCGTAGGTGTCGGCGATCTGCTTGGCCCGGGCGGGAACGTGGTCCTCCGCGGTGATGGTCAGCAGCTGGGTCTGGTCGATCGGCGTCACCGTCACCTTGCTGGCCAGCTGGTCCCTGGTCAGGCCGCCGAGCTGGTCGGCCACAAGCTGGGCGATGTTGGTGCTCGTGGCGAGCTTGGCGAAGGTCCGCGCCGTGACCTGCGCCGCCTGGAGCTGGTCGAAGGTCTGCGTGTTGGCCGTCTGGGCGACGAAGAGCTGCGCGGAGGTCGAGTAGACCTTGGGCAGCGCAACCGACGCCGCTCCGGTGACGGCCAGGACGATCACGAGCGTCATGGCCACGATCGCCTTGCGGCGCCAGACGACGGCGAGGGGACTCTCTGGTCTGGAGCGTTCCATGGTTGTCGTCGCCGACGGCCGAGATGCTAACCCGTCGGACCGACGGCAGGGGTACGCTCGCGTCATGAGCGCGACCGTGGCCGCGGATCTCGACCGGTCGCAACGACACCCGGCCCGCCGGCCCCCCGGCAGACCGGCGGGGATGACCTGGCCGATGGCGCGCTCGCGGGCAGCTCTGCTGGGCGGCCTGGCCGCCAGCGCCGTGCTGGCCGCCGCCAACGCGCTGCTGGGCTACGACGTCTCGGTCGGGCTCAGCGTCTGGCCCGTCGCGGTGATCGGCATCGGCATCGTCGTCGTCCGGCCGTCCCTCGGTCTCTACGCGGCCATCCTGTGCATCCCCCTGGAGTCGGCAACGCTACCCGTGGGCGGCGGACAGCTCACACCGGCCAAGGGCCTGCTCCTGCTCACCGCGATCCTCCTCGCCGTTCGCTGGGCTCGCAACGGGGCGCCCGGCCGACCTCACGCGGCGCACCTGGCCCTGGGGCTCATGATCGCGCTCGCGCTGGCCGGCGTGATCGTCGCCCGCGACAGCGGGCAGGCGCTGAAGATCTGCCTGGCCGCCGTGGCCTATGCCGTGATCTCGGTCCATGTGGCCGCCCAGGGACGAGGCGAGGTCGAGCGGATCCTGCGCTGCGTGGTGATCTCCGCCGGCGTGGTCGGTGCCGTCGCAGCGCTGACGACCAGCACCCAACAGCTGATCGGGGACATCGCCACCAACCGCGCCCAGGCCGGGTTCGCCCAGCCCAACATCTTTGGCGTCTACCTGCTGCTCAGCATCCCGGTCGGCCTGGCCCTCTCGTTCAGCGGCCCGGCGAAGTGGCGCTGGGCGATGCGGATGTGCACCCTGGCCGCCCTGGCCGGCCTGGGCCTCTCGCTAAGCCGCGCCTCGATCATCGGGACGGTGGTCGCGCTCGCCGTCCTCGCCGCGTGGCCGGTGCTCCGACGGGGGCTGATCGTGCTGATGCTCATGGCCGTGAGCACGCTCGTCTTCGCCCCGTCGCTGTTCACCAGCTACCCGCGGATCGCCGTGATCAGCCAGCGCCTCTCGACGCTGACGTCGGGTACCGGGAGTGCGGGCGGCGATCGCGGCGCCCTGCGAGCAACGACGCCGCGGATGATCGGAGACCATGCGCTGCTCGGCGTGGGTGAGGGCAACTTCCCCAACTACTCGCTCGACTACAACCTCTACGATGTCTACGGCCTCCCGTTCGATCACCCCCACAACCTCTTCCTCACCGTGGGAGCCGAGCTCGGAGTCGGCGGCCTGGTGCTGCTGCTCTCGCTGCTGATCGCCATCGCGGCGTCCTCCGTCCGTGCCGCTGAGCCTGACCGGCTCGGTCGCCGGGATCCGCTCGCCCTCGCCCTGGCCGGCGTGTTCCTCGGGCTCCTGGTGGAGAGCCAGGGCGACTACCCCGTGCGCACCGACGTCGTCTTCGCGGTGCTGCTCATCGAGGTGGGGGCGCTGATCGCGCTGGAGCGCCAGCGAAGGCCCATGGGGGCTGGACGGCCGGTGCGCGCGACCGCGTCCCAGCTCGGGGCTCGCGAGCTACCGGCCTAAGCGGCTCAACCCGAGGCTGCGGGCTGGCCGCCCGTGGTCGTCCAGGCAGCGCGACGAGCGCGGAAATAGGCGCGCAGCTCCGCCTCGGTCTCGCCGGCCAGCCCTCGCTTGAGCGAGTGGGTGACCACCCACGGGCCGTCGGCGATCTCCTCCTTGGCCAGCGGGAGGGCGCTCAGGCCGACGGCAAACAACCCAGCGGGGTCTCCCAGGGAGACGGGCTGGAAGCCGGCCGCCACCGTGAACGCGGTGAGCGCGAGGTCGTCGTAGACCAGCGAGCTCCACGGCCGCGGCCAGGCCAGCCAGCCCTGATCGCGCAGCGCCTCGCAGGCTGCCCGCGTCAGGCACAGCCCCCCGCCCTGGACGACGTCCCCTGGGGCCCACCCGCTCTCGGTCGCCCGCGCGATCGCTGCCGCGAGCACACGATCGTGACGGATCTCGCGGGCGATGACTGCGGCGTGATAGCTGCCCTGCTCAGGCTTGCCGTCGGCTCGGACCCGGTAGGAACCAGCGATCCCGGCGCGCGGATGGGCGGCGAGGCGCTCCAAGCAGGCCTTGGCGGCGCCCGGCGCGACGAGCAGAGCGTCCGTGTCGAGCTTGAACCAGATCTCGAAGCGAAAGCGCTCGAGCGAGTGCTCCAAACCCAAGCGCAGCTGACGCCACATGTTCGGCGGTCCACCCGTCGGACGGCGGTTGCGGACCACCGCGACCTCGGGGTACCGGTCGCGGAGCACCCTCTCGCGCCCGGCGATCGAGCCGTCGTCGACGACAACGACCTGGCAGGCGTCCCCCTCGGAGGCCAGCACTGCCTCGATCGAGTCCAGCAGCGGCTCGACGGGCGCGGGACCTGAGAGCAGACAGGCGACGCTACGTACATCCCGAGATCGCGGCGGCGGCGGAGCGCGCCAGCCGTAGAGACGATCCCGCGCGGCCGCCGTCTCGGCGCGCAGGGCAACACCCGGCACCCGCCGCAAGCGACGCAGCGCGGCCAGGGCCGGTCCGGGCCGGGTCAGCTTCAGCCGTTCGCGCCAGCCCACGGGGTGCAGCTCCGGCGTGGCGCGGCCCCGGACCGAGTCGAAGGCCGGCGGGCGCTCACCCCTCGACATCGTTCGACCTATCCGAGCCGCCTCGATGTCCAAGCACCTCGGCGAGCTCCTCACGACGCACCGAGCCCACGGCGAGGGCGACGAGGGCGTAGACGACCATGCCCAGGACGATACGGGGAAACACGTCAACGCCTCGGGCGAGGAGCAACACACCGGCCATCGCCAGGGAGGCCAGTGCCGTCCGGGCCACCCGCCTGGGCTCGGGGGCGATCGGCCGCAGGGTGACCGGCGTGCGCCAGACGACGTATCCGAGCACGGTCGCCTGGGTCACGATCGTTGCGGCGGCAGCGCCGGTCGCGCCCGCAACGGGGATGAGGACAACGTTGAGCACGACGTTGACGACCGTCGCGCAGCTCACCCCGGCGGCATAGCTGCGTTCCTCACCGGCTGCCATCAGCGCCGAGACGTACGTGGCGGCGACGAAGGTGAGTGCCATCGACCAGACCAGCAGGATGAACGGGGTGCCCGCCGGTCCGAACGCAGAGCCGAACAGCGCCGGCATGAGCTCGCCCCCGACGAGGGTCGCGCCGACTCCGAGCGGGAGCGAGACAAGGACGGTCAGCCCGCACGCGGTCGTCAGGTGGCGCCGCACCAGGTCGGGCCGCCGGTCGATCAGCTCAGCGGCGTGGGGGTACAGCGTCTGGGTCCACAGCACGGTGAACGCGGTAAGGGCAAGGGGTAGCTTGTAGGCCACCGAGTACTGGCCCACCGCGCCGGAGCCGCGCAGGTAGCCCAGGAGCACGGAATCGAGGGAGAGGTAGATCTGGCCCATCAGCAGCGCCAGGCCGATCGGGGCGCTGGAGCGCAGCCGAGCCCAGAGGCGGCCGGCGTCGGCCGAGAGCCGGGGGCGACCACCCACTCGCCAAGCGGCACCGACGCAGGTCGCCAGCGTGAGCACGATCCCGACGATGTTGACCCAGGCGTAGGTCCGGATCCCACCGAGGCCTCCGCTGACCAGGCTGATGGCCAGCACGCCGAACAGGGCCTGCCCGGCCAAGCGGGCTACCGCCACCGGCCTCTGTCGCTGGGCAGCCTGCAGCGGCCAATCCGGCGTGGCGGCAAAGAGGACAACAGCAAGGCCGGCCACCGGCAGCAGGACACGCGAACCGTGATCGTTGGCGATGAGCGGCGACAGGGCCAAGAGCGCGCCGTACGAGACGACGATCAGCATGACCTGCAGGACCAGCACCTCGCCGAGAACCTCCGACATCCGGTGGCGGGCGCGAGCTATGTCGCGCATGCCGAGCAGTCCGATGCCGAAGTTCACCGGTAGGGAGAAGTAGAAGGCAAGCCCGTAGGCGAAGTTGTAGGCACCCAGGTTGATCGGGCCGACGCGTCGGGCGGTGATGGCCAGCGCCGCGAAGCCGATGGCCTGCGTCCCGACCGTCGTGACGGCCAGCATGGCGAAGCCCCCCACGGCGCGGCGCATCCCACCCGAGGACGCGCCGCTGGCCTCCGGCATGCCGGCCAGCGCGGCAGCTTCGGCCCCCGGTATCCGGATCTCGCTCACGTCGCGCGACGCGCCCCAAGCAGCACCTGGAGGGGCCGCGGAGCGAGGATGCGCATCCCGACCAGGTAGAGCCCGGCCCCAACCCCTCCGGCAAGCACGGCGGCGGCCGTGCTGTGACCGAGCACCCGGCCGGCGATGGCGCCGAGGGCAAAGGTCGCGGCGGCCAGTCCGCAGGCGCGGACGCTGTCGACGCCGATCTCCCGGGCCACCCGCCAGCGGCGATGCCCGGTGCCGATGCCGACCAGGATGGCGGCCAGCACGGCGGGCGTGACCCAGAACGTCGCGACCACCCCCCAGACGCCGCCCAGGGCATACCCACCCAGGGTGATCAGCACGTGTAGGGCAACGGCGGGAACGGCGAGCCGATTGATGAGCGCTGCTCGCTCCAGCGCGAAGAGCGCGGGGAGGGCAAAATTGACAAGAAGTGCGCCGATCGTCCAGGGGACGAGCAGGGCGGCAAAGCCCTCGAGGGTGCTCACCTGGGCATCGGGGAGCGAGTGCGGCAGCAACGACCCGATCAACTGCGCCCCGGAGGCGATCAAGGCCCCGAGGGCCGGTGCTGCGGCCAGCATGGCGTAGCGAAAGCCATGGGGCACGGTGTCGGCGACGACATCGTCCCAATCGTCCTGGGCACCCCGCGTGAGGTCGGGCACCCGCGAGATGCCGATGGCCGTTCCCGTCCCCGCCACCACGTAGGAGGCGAATAGGTAGGCGTAGCTGAGGACGGTGGCATCCCCGGGGCTCGCGCGGGTGGCGAAGGCCAGGGAGACGAGGTAGAGGCCGTTGAAGACGAAGTAGATCGCTGTGCGACCCAGGATCGCGGCTGCTCCCCGCATCGCCTCGCCCACGCCGGCGCCCGTCACGTTCTGGCTGCCCCGGACGGGGCGGGCGCCGCCTTTCGCCCTGGGGCCGGCGACCAAAGAGCGCAGCAGCCAGGCAGCGGTGACCGCGGCCATGGCCAGCATCGACCAACCCAGGGCGAGCTCACCCGCCGCTCGCTCGCAGGCCAGGTAGGTCGCCACCCCAATCGCGGCGCCGGCGACGTAGGCCTGGGCCATGGTCCCGAAGCGACCGCGGATGCCGAGCACGGTGGCGATTCCAGCGGCCGCCAGCTGGAGGACCATGGCCCCGCCGAGGATGCGCAGCGCCTCGACGCAGAGTTCACGAGCCCCGCCGTGGGCGCCCGGAGCGAGCACGGCCGCCAGGGGCGTCGGCACCAGCTCGCAGGCCACGAGCACGGGAACGGCGATCACCGCTAGGGCCCGGGCGAACGCCAACTCGCCGAGCGCGGCCATCCGGGCGTCGCCGACCAGCAGCGGCACCGAGGTCACGCGCATGGCCTGGCAGAAGACGCCGAAGACGGTGTAGGCGGCAAATGCCGCGAAGAACGCGTCGGTCCGCTGCGAGAGGCCAAAGCGCGACAGGTACAGCACGGCCTGCAGGCCGGACCCAGCGGCCAGGGCCAGCGTCGCGATGGCAGTGAGCAGCCCGGCCCGAGCCGCCGGTGACGGAGGCGCGGCGAGGGCCGGCTCCACGGGCTCCGTGGCCGGCCCGGTGCCCCGAACAGGGCTCACGACGCCTGAGCGGCCAGGCGCTGCACCATCTCGGCGGCGACACCCTCGGCCAGGCCGACGATGCTCTCGCCGTTGAGCAGGCGCGGGTAGACCTGGCTGGCCGAGGCGAGGGCGAGCCCGTCCACGCCGGGCCAGATCGGGGCGGTGCGGGGCTGGGTCCCCAGCGCGTGTACCGGCTCGACCAACGGTGCCCGCTGCACCGTCCAGTCCACGACGTCGCGCTGCCAGGAGAATCCAGGACAGATCCGGCCCACCATGTCCGCGAAGCGTTCGCGGACCTCATCGTCGGACTGGGCAAACGCCGCTGAGCCGGCCTCGCAGTATTTGGGCACGTAGATCAGGCGCAGCCCATCGGTGTGGTCGGTCCCGACCACGTGGGAGCTCTCGACCACCGTGGTCACCGGTGTCGGGGCACAGATGTTCACCGAGTAACAGGGCAGCAGCGAGCGACGCACCTTGAGCACCAGGCAGACCACCCCCAAGAACCGCACGGGGTAGGGACGCAGAAGCTCGCGCAGGTCGTCCACCAGCAGGCCGGCGAGCGCCGGCGGCTGGAGGGTGATGACCGTCTGGTCGAAGGCCAGACGCTCCTCGCCCAGACGCACGCCGGTCACCGCCCCCGCAGGAGAGCGCTCCAACGCCGTCACCCGTGCGCCGAAACGCAACTGCGCCCCGAGCTCGCTGGCGCGGGTGGCGACGCGCTCGATGAGTCGCTGATGTCCGCCGCGCACGTGCCCCATGCGCTCGCCACCTCCGCTGCGCCCGGACCGCGCCGAGGACATGCGTCGGGTCCGGGCCCACAGGTAGGTGGCCGGCAGCTCCTCCCAGCGTCCGTCGAAGCGGGAGTCCAGCAGGGGGCGCCAGATTCGATCGACGACCTCGCGACCACAGTGCCGGCGCAGCCAGCGTTCGAGCGAGAGATCCTCCAGGCCCGCGAAGCCCGATCGCAGCTGACACTGGGCGATAAACCAGGCCAGCCGCCCCCGGGCAGCGACACTCAGCGGTCGGAAGCCGACGAAGTCCCGGACGGAGTCAAGCGGGTGCAGCGCACCGTCGATCCAGAAGCCGACGCCCACCGGGGAGAAGCGCAGCTCGTCGCCCAGGCCCAGGGACTCGATCAGCTCGATCATCCGCTCGTCGGAGGGGACAACTACGTGATAGAAGCGATCGACTCGGTGGCCGCCGAAGTCCATGGTCCCGGCCAGGCCGCCGAGGGCGGCCGCGCCCTCCAGCAGCGTCACCTGATGGCCGGCCTCGGTCAGGCGCAGGGCCAGCGTCGTGCCCAGGATGCCGCCTCCGACGACGCCGAGGCGCCGGGAGTCTGTCATTGCTCCAGCGACAGCGGTGAGATCGGCGGGGGCTGGACGCGGCCCACCAGGTGGGCGGCGACGAGGCGCCCGTAGGCGAGGACGGTGGGCAGCAGATGCATCTTGGAGACGCCCCGGCGCCGGCTCCAGTCGTTGACCGTCGGGATTTCCTCGATGCGGGCCCCGGCGTTGTGCAGCTTGAGCAGAAGCTCGACGTTGGCGGCGAAACCCGGCTCGCGGACGAGCAGGTAGCCATAGGTCTCGGCGGCTCGACGCAGCGTGCCCGCGCGGTAGACGCGATACAGCGCCGAGAGGGTGTGCACGTCACGCAGGCCGCCTAGGACCCGAAAGGTGTCAGACACCGCGCGCGAGGCCAGGAGGCGGTGGCGGGCCACCCCGATGATCTGTCCGCCCGGGGCATAGACGGAGGCAAGGACGAGGTCGGCGCCTGCCTCGAAGCGGCCCATCAACGCGGGGAGGTCGTCGAGATCCGAGGTGTTGTCGGCCTCCAGCGTGACGATGGCGTCGTCGTCGGCCGCCTCGCCCAGGGCGGCGCGCAGGCCCGAGTTGATCGCCGTGCCCAGGCCGAGGTTGCGCGGGTGGCGCACGACGGCCAGGTGAAGGTCTGAGGCATGAGCCTCGATCTCCTCGGCCGTCCCGTCGGTCGAGCCGTCGTCGACGAAGATGACGCGGGCGCCCAGCTCGCGAGCCCGGGGGGCGAGGTCGGCGAGCAGCGGGGCGATGTTCTCGCGCTCGTTGAAGGCGGGGATGACGAAGCGGATCATGCTCAAACGCAGTCGGGCGGGCGCGGGAGGAGCCTACGCCGGGTTGCCGTCCGGCGCGAGGTCGTCGGGTTCCTGGCTAGCTTCCCCTGTCATGGCCCGGATCCTGCTCGTCTTTGAGCCACCCGACGGCGGGGTGGCCGAGAACGTCGCCCAGCTCGCATCGCAGCTCAGTGCCCACGGGTTCGGAGTCGAGGCGGTCGGGCCACCGCGGGCGCGGATCGACCCGGTGCTCGCCGCCGCCGGGGTTGCCGTCCACCGACTTCCCCTGCGCCGGGGCTACGGCGCGCCCGCCGATGACGCCGCGGCCCTACGCGGCCTGATCCGGCTGCTGCGCGGCAAGCGCTATGACCTGGTCCACTGCCACTCGGCCAAAGCCGGGGTCCTGGGCCGCCTGGCCGCTGCGGCCTGTCGGGTCCCCGCGGTGTACAGCCCGCACTCCTTCCCATTCATCGGTGACTTCTCCGAGGCCAGGCGATGCTTCGCCACGGCCACCGAGCGCCTGCTCGCCCCGCTCACCCGTCGCATCATCTGCGTCTGTGAGGCGGAGCGCCGTGTCGCCCGCGAGGCCGGGCTTGCCGACGACGGTCGCCTCCAGGTCGTGCTCAATGGAAGCGCTCCCTGTGACGGATCGGCCGAGATCGACCCGCGCCTGTCTGCCCTGCGCGAGGGCGGCGTGCTCGCTGCCAGCGTGGCGGTTCTGCGACCCCAGAAGCGGGTCGACGTCCTCATCGATGCGGCGCCGCTGGTGCTGGAGCGCATGCCCGAAGCCCGGATTGCCGTGGTGGGCGAGGGGCCCCTGCGCACCGAGCTCGAAAGCCTGGCTCGACGGCGGGGCCTGATGGACGATGCGCGCTTTGCCTTCGTCGACTACGAGGGTCCGCCCTCGCGCCACCTGCGGGCGCTTGACCTCTACGTGCTCTCGTCCTCGTGGGAGGGCCTGCCGATCGGGGTGCTGGAGGCGCTGGCGTGCGGGGTGCCCCAGGTGGCTACCGACGTAGGCGGCACAGGCGAGGCGGTCAGCGCTCAGACCGGTGTGCTCGTGCCCCGAGCCGACCCCGCCGCTCTGGCCGAGGCCATGCTCGCCCTGCTGGGCGATGCGACCCGCCGCCACGCGATGGCCCGGGCATCGCGGGAGCTGCACACCGAGCGCTTCGGGGTGCAGCGAATGGTGGCCGAGACCGCGGCCGTCTACCGCCAGGCCCTGGCCGGCGACGCGTAGACGAGCATGGTCCGAGCCGCCGCCAGAAGAGGTCGAGGCCTGAGCGCTCTGCGTGTTCGACACCAGCCGCGTCGCGCTGGGCTCGCAGGCGTGTCGACTGATCCGGCTAGCGTGCAGCACCCGGACCAGGAGGTCGACACATGACCGACGGGCAACGTCCACCCCCAGACGGCCGACATGCCGCCGAGGAAGCCGTAGCCGAGCATGCGCACACTCGGCGGCGAGCGTTGAGAGGCGCCGCCGCCACGGTGGGCGGGGCCGTTCTGGTCGACCTGGTCGGCGCCGCACCGGCCCTGGCCTCCACGCCGCTCACGTTCAACGTTCAGGACCCGCCGTACAACGCCAAGGGGGACGGGGTCACCGACGACGCGTCGGCCATCCAGGCGGCCATCACCGCCGCTTCCTCGCTCGGGGGCAAGGTGGTCTTCCCGGCCGGGACCTACATCGTCGGCACGACCCTGACCTTGCCGAGCGACGTCATGCTGCTCGGGGGTGGCGTCGACGCCACGGTCCTCAAGCTCAAGGCGAGCGCGAACACGACGCTGATCAAGACCACGAACTACGACGCGCTGGTCGGGACCCAGCCGAGCAGCGCGCCGCACTCGTGGCGCCTCCAGGACCTGGTTCTCGACGGGAACAAGGGAGCGAACTCCAGCGGGGACGGCCTACGCACGGTGAGCTACGGCTACACGATGGAGAACGTGATCATCCGCAACTTCAAGGGTCTGGGGCTCTACTCCGAGCTCAACGGCGACGCGGATTCGGTCAGCAACAACGATGCGATGGAAGCCTGGCTCTCCCAGGTCAAGGTGCATGGCTGCAACGGCGGCGGCGTGGTGTGGAACGGCCCGCACGACTCGATGTGGAGCAACGTCGTCGTCTACCTGTGCGGGCCCGACGGCGTCGAGACGGGCTCAACGACCAGCGGGGTCGACGTTCGCACCTACGGCTCACCCCTGCAGATCACCAACTGTCACGTTTGGGGGCGCAACCAGAAGTACGCCCTCAAGGCGGGGGCGACGGTCTACGCGCTGAACACCCAGCTCGAGGGCGCGGAGAGCGCCCAGATGTGGGTAATGGCGAACGAGTGCCAGTTCATCGGCGGGCGCATCTTCTCGGCGCGGACGAACAACCAGGGGACGGGCATCCAGATCGGCGACGGCACAACGTATGTGAACGGCACCTTCGTCAGCTCGACGATCGACGTCTGTGCCTTGGGGGCGCTGAACTTCGCCAGCGATGGCGGCACCGGGCGCTACATCATCCAGTCCTACCAGCCCAGCGGACCGTTCATCGTCGGCACGCCGGCGGAGAACATCATCTACCGCAACCGTTTCGACCTCCACGTCGTCGGAGATACCGGAATCCGTACGGGTGACGATCACATCGTCACGGCGGTCAGCGGCTTCTCCAGCGGCTGGTCCAACTACGGGTCGGGGTACGAGGTCGCCGGCTACTACCGCGATGCACAGGACCGGGTGCACCTGCGCGGCGCGATCAAGAGCGGCACCGCGGGTGGCAGCACCGTTTTCACCCTGCCCAGCGGTCTGCGTCCCGCCAACCGCCTGCCCTTCATCGTCCAGTCCTCGACGGGGACCGGCAGCGGCCGCGTTGACGTCCGTTCCGACGGCACGGTGACCGTCGAGTCCGTGGGGTCCAACGCCTTGCTCTCGCTCAACGGCATCTCGTTCTTGGCCGACGGGGGCTGACACCCCGCAGCGCCCGGCCGGCTGGCGCGCCCCTCAGAGATAGCCTTTACCTTCGCCCCCTCCCGGATCTCCCGGGCGCCCCGAGCGTTCCGCCGTTGATTAACCGAGCGTTCATCCCCCGCTCGCCGGCCGGAAACCTCGGCCGCGCACCATCGCGCCATGGGCCGCGCCGCGACCAGAGCGCCCGCTGGCGAGACCGAGACCCGTACCGTATGCCCCTACTGCGGGGTGGGTTGCGGCCTGGTCGCGAGGACCGCGGTCGGTCGGCTGCGCTCGGTCGAGGGCGATCCGATCTACCCGGTCAACCGGGGGCGGACCTGCCGAAAGCCGCGCGAGCTGCCGGCCGCCGTCCACGCCGCCGACCGCGCGCAAACGCCCCTGCTGCGCGAGCGCCGCGACGGGCGTTTCCATCCCTCGGAGTGGGACGCGATCATGCCCGAGCTCGCGGGCCGGCTGCGCGCGATCGTCGACGCGCACGGCCCCGACGCGATCGCCTTCTACCTCTCGGGCCAACTGCTCACCGAGGACTACTACGCGGCCGTCAAGCTGGCCAAGGGGTTCCTCGGCACCAACAACGTCGACTCCAACTCGCGCCTGTGCATGGCCTCCGCCGTGGCCGGCTACAGCGGCGCCTTCGGGTCCGACGGCCCGCCGCCGGCCTACGCCGACATCGAGCAGGCCGACTGCTTCCTGCTGCTCGGCACCAACACGGCCGCGTGCCACCCGATCGTCTGGTCGCGCATCCAAGACCGCCAGCGCGAGGGGGCGACGGTGATCTGTGCCGACCCGCGGCGCACCGCGACGGCGCGCGGGAGCGACCTGCACCTGCCGGTGCGCTGCGGTGCCGACCTCGCCCTGCTCAACGCGATGCTCGGCGTGCTCGACCGCGAAGAGCTCGTCGACCGCGACTTCGTCGCGCGCCACACGCGGGGCTGGGAAGAGGCCGTCGCGGTCGCCCGCGAGTGGGCCCCCGAGCGCGCGCAGGAGGTCTGTGGCGTGCCCGCCGCCGACATCGAGGCCGCCACCCGGCACTTCGCCGCGGGGCGCTCGCTCGCGCTGTGGTCGATGGGCGCCAACCAGTCGAGCGCGGGCACGCTCAAGAACCGGGCGCTGATCAACCTCTGCCTCGCAGCCGGCCAGCTCGGCAAGCCGGGCTGCGGGCCGTTCTCGCTCACCGGCCAGCCCAACGCGATGGGCGGCCGGGAGTCCGGGGGCGCCGCGCAAACCCTGCCCGGCTACCGCCTCGTTCAATCCGAAGCCGACCGCGCCGAGATGACCCGCCGGTGGGACCTCCCCGACGACGGGCCGGGGATCTCCCCCCGTCCGGGCCTCACTGCCGTCGACCTGTTCCACGCGCTGGAGGCCGGGGAGGTCAAGGCGGTCTGGATCGTGGCCACCAACCCCGTCGTCTCGATGCCCGAGGCGGCGCGCGCGCGTGCCGCGCTCGAGCGGGCCGAGCTCGTGGTGGTCCAGGACGCCTACCACCCCACCGAGACGAGCACGCTCGCCCATGCCGTCCTCCCCGCGGCCGCCTGGCTCGAGAAGGACGGCACGATGACCAACTCCGAGCGCCGTGCCGCGCTCATGCGCAAGGCGCTGGACCCGCCCGGCGCGGCGCTGCCCGACTGGCGCATCTTCCAGCGCCTGGCCCGTGAGCTCGGCTTCGGCGAGCACTTCGCCTGGGCCCGCAGCTCAGAGGTCTTCGACGAGCTGGCGGCGCTGACGAGCGGGCGCGTCTGCGACCAGAGCGGCCTCAGCCACGAGCTGCTCGCGCGCCACGGGGGGATACAGTGGCCCTTCCCGGCCGCGACCCAGTCGGCGGACGGCGAGGCCGAGACCGTAGGTCAACGCCGGCGCAAAGCGCAGGGTGGCTCGCCGCTGCGCGAGCTCGACGACGAGCCCCGCCGGCTCTACGAGGGCGGGCGCTTCCCGACGCCCGACGGCCGGGCGCGCTTCGCCCCCACCCCGCACGCGGGCCCGGCCGAGATGCCCGACGGCGACTTCCCCCTGACCCTGACCACCGGCCGGGTGGCCAACCACTGGCACACGCTCACCCGTACGGGCAAGTCTGATGCGCTGCGCTCGGACTCCCCCGACCCGTTTCTCGAGCTTCACCCCGGCGACGCCGAGCAGGCCGGCGTCGAGGACGGCGAGCAGGTGCGGCTCGTCTCGCGTCGGGGCGAGGCGAGCCTGCGCGCCGTGCTCGACCCCTCGCTTCCGCGCGGCATCTGCTTTGCGCCGATGCACTGGGGGGCGCTGCACGCCCCGGCCGGCTCGGGCTGGGCCAACACGACAACGAGTCCGGCCAAGGACCCGACGTCGAGCCAGCCCGAGCTCAAGGCCGCCGCCGTCCGCGTCGAGCCGCTGATCGACCAGCCCCGGCGCCGGCGTCCGTCCTCGACCGAAGCAGGCCTGATCCGGGTGCGGGGCCACCGCCCCCGGCGGCGTCGCCTCGTGGTGGTCGGCACCGGCATGTCGGGGCTGCGCGTCGCCGAGGAGGTCCTCGACCGCAGCCCCACCGCGTTCGCGGTGACGATGCTCGGCGAGGAGCCCGGCCCCACCTACAACCGCATCTTGCTCTCCAAGGTCCTGGCGCGCACCGCGGGCCCCGAGGACGTCGAGCTGCGGCCGCGCTCGTGGTACAGCTCGCGCGACGTCGACCTGCGCGGCGGCTCCCCGGCTCAGCGGGTGGACCTCGAGCGACGGCGGGTGATCGGCGCCGACGGCTCGGTCCACGCCTTCGACGCCCTCGTCCTGGCCACCGGCTCGCGGCCGTTCGTGCCGCCGATCCCGGGGGCCGAGCGTCCCCACGTCCACGCCTTCCGGACGGCCGCCGACGCGCGGGCCATCGCCACGGCGGCCGACCGCTCGCAGCGCGCCGTGGTGGTCGGCGGCGGCCTGCTCGGGCTCGAGGCGGCGGCCGGCCTGCTCGCCCACGACCTCGAGGTCGCGGTGGTCGAGGTGGCCGATCGGCTCATGCCGGCCCAGCTCGACCACGGGGCCGCCCGCGCCCTGGGGCGGGCCCTGGCCGAGCTCGGCGTGCAAGTGATGGTCGGGCGCCGCGTGGAGGAGATCGCCGGCGGCGAGGTCGTCCTGGACGGAGGCGAGGCGCTGCCCGCCGACCTTGTCGTCGTGGCGGCCGGGGTGCGGCCGGAGACCTCGCTCGCCGCCGAGGCCGGGATCGCGGTCGGGCGGGGGATCCTCGTCGATGACGAGCTGCGCACCGACGCCCCGGGGGTCTGGGCCGTCGGCGAGTGCGCCGAGCACCGGGGCGAGGTCTACGGGCTGTGGGCGCCGCTCGCCGAGCAGGCCCGAGCGGCCGGCGCCGCGGTCGTCGGCGACCCCGGCGGCTTCGCGGGGGCCGCCGCCGCCACTACCTTGAAGATCGCCGGCGTCGACCTGTTCACCGGTGGACCGGCCGCCGCCGCCGGCGATCAGGACGAGCTCCTCTACTACGACAGCCGCAGTGGCGTCTACCGCAAGCTCGTCGTTGAGGGCCGGCGGCTGGTCGGCGCCGTCGTGGTGGGCGACGCCCGCAGCTCGCGGCGGCTGACCGAGCTGCTGCGGACCGGCACCGACCTGCCGCCGGGGGTGATCGCCCCGGAGGCGGCGGGCGAGGATGACGCCCGCCAACCCCCCGACGAGGAGAGCATCCTCTGCTCCTGCACGGCCAAGACGCGCGGCGAGGTGCTGGGCGCGATCCGCGGCGAAGCCCTCGCCACGCTGGCCGAGGTGGCCGCCGCGACCGGCGCCAGCACGGGCTGCGGCTCATGCTCGGGCGATGTCGAGGAGCTGCTCGCCGGTCATTCATCGGCTCGTAACACGCAGGCCAACGGCCCGAAACCCGAGCCCGCCACCATCGAATGACCTTGCCCAGCGACGGCCAGAGACGGTCAAGCCAGACGAGCGGCGAGCCGATCGTCGTCATCGGCGGGGGCATCGCCGGCCAGACGCTCTGCGAGAGGCTGCGGGAGCGCGACCCCGATGTGCCCATCGTGCTCGTCTCCGCCGAGGAGGACCCACCCTACGACCGGGTCAACCTCGCCGAGCTGCTGGTCGGCGACGGCGGACTCGAGGCCCTGCGCCTGCGCCCGGACGAGTGGTATGTGGATCAGAGCATCGAGCTGCGGCTCGGAAACCGGGTCGAGAGCCTCGACACCGTCGAGCGATGCGTCGCGCTGCAGGACGGCTCGCACCTGACCTACCGGGCGCTGGCGCTCGCCACGGGCTCGCAGCCCCTGATGCCGCCGATTCCGGGCATCGACATCGGCGCCGTCCTCCCCTACCGCTACCCGTCCGACACCAGCGCGATCGCTGCGGCGGCCGAGTCGGCCCAGCACGCGGCGGTGATCGGCGGCGGGCTCCTGGGCCTCGAGGCGGCCCGTGGCATCCAGGCGCGCGGCTGCCCGGTGACCGTCGTGCACCTGATGGACCGGCTGATGGAGCGCCAGCTCGACCCGAGCGCCGCGGGGCTGCTCGCCCCCGCGATGGAGGAGCTCGGCATCGACGTCGCCCTCGAAGCCCAGACCGAGGAGATCTTTGGCAACGGCCGCGTCGAGGGCCTGCGCTTCGCGGGCGGCGACGAGCTGCGCGCCGACCTTGTGGTCGTGAGCATCGGCATCCGGCCCGAGGTGACCCTTGCCGATCTGGCCGGCATCGACTGCAACCGCGGGGTGATCGTCGATGACCGCATGCGCACCTCCGAGGAGAAGATCGTGGCCGTCGGTGAGTGCGCCGAGCACCGGGGCACGGTCTACGGCATCGTCGCCCCGATCTACGAGCAGGTGAAGGTCGCCGCCGACACCCTGCTTGGCCGCGAGGGCGACGATTACACGGGGTCGGTGCCCTGGACCAAGCTCAAGGTCGCCGAGGTGGACCTGGTCGCCGTTGGCAACATCGAGGGCGACGGCGGCGCGTCGACGCTCGATCCCGCGACCCGGATCTACCGCAAGCTGGCCACTCGCGGCGGGCGCGCCTGCGGAGCGATCCTGCTCGGCAACACGCGCGGCACCGAGGGCCTGCTCGAGGCCGTACGCGCCAAGGAGCCGATCGAGGACCCGCTCGCCCGCCTGACCGAGTCGGCCGAGGCGGGCCCCGAGGACCTCCCCGACGAGGCGCAGGTCTGCGACTGCAACGGCGTCTGCAAGGGCGAGATCGTCAGTGCCGTCCGCGAGCAGGGCCTCACCAGCAAGCAGGAGGTGATGGCGGTCACCCGGGCCGGCACGGGCTGTGGCAGCTGCAAGGGGCTGGTCGCCGAGCTCGTCCAGGTCGCCGGGGGCGGGGGCGCGGAGTCCCGCTACCTCTGCGCCTGCCGCCAGCAGACGCGCGAGCGGCTCGCCGCCGAGATCTCAGAGCACGGCTACGAGGCAGTCAGCGAGGTCTCCGAGGCGTGCGGTACGGGGCGCGACTGCGGCCTGTGCAAGCCGGCGCTCGCCTACCTCGTCTCCGAGATCAACGACAACCGCCACCGCGAGGAGCGCGGCGCGCGCCACATCAACGACCGCGTACACGCGAACATCCAGAACGACGGCACCTTCTCGGTCGTGCCGCGAATGCGCGGCGGGGTCACGACCCCGGACCAGCTGCGCCGCATCGCCGACGCCGCGGAGCGCTACCAGGTCCGGATGGTCAAGGTCACCGGCGCCCAGCGGATCGACCTGCTGGGCGTGAAGAAGGAGGACCTGCCCGCCGTCTGGCGCGACATCGGCATGCCCTCGGGGCACGCGTACGCCAAGGCGCTGAGGCACGTCAAGAGCTGCGTGGGCACCGACTTCTGCCGCTTTGGCATCGGCGACTCGACCAAGCTGGCGATCGAGATGGAGGAGGGCTGGGAGGGCCTCCACACGCCAGCCAAGGTCAAGTGCGGCGTCTCGGGCTGCCCGCGCAACTGCGCCGAGGCGACGGTCAAGGACATCGGCGTCGTTGCCGTCGAGGGCGGCTGGCAGGTGGTCATCGGGGGCGCCGCCGGCGCGACAGTGCGCAAGGCCGACATCTTGACCACGGCCGAGACCGCCGAGCTGGCGCTCGCGGCCGCCACGTCGTTTTTGCAGTACTACCGCGAAAACGGCGAGTACAAAGAGCGCACCTACGACTTCGTACCGCGCATCGGGCTCGAGCGCATCCGCGACGAGGTCCTCGACGAAGCCTCTGCCGCGCGCCTGCGCGAGCGCTTCCAGCTCGCCAAGGCGGCCGCCGCGGCGCGTGACCCGTGGCTCGAGCGCGACGAGCCCTACCACCCGCGCCAGTTCAGCGAGCTGGGCACGGTCGACGCCGACGGCCCCGAGGCCAGCGAAGCCGAACTTGCGCTGGTGGGGCCCCCGGCGGGCGCCGAGCTGTGAAGGCAACAGCCGAGCTCAAGGAGATCCGCGCCTGCGCGGTCGAGGACGTGCCCCACCAGGAGGGCCGGGTGATCACTGTCCACGGGCGGCCGATCGCCGTCTTCCGGGCGCGGTCCGGGTGGTTCGCCCTCGATAACACCTGCACGCACCAGGGCGGTCCGCTGGCCAACGGGATCCTCTCGGAGGAGTCAGTTGCCTGCCCGCTGCACGAGCGCCGCTTCGAGCTCTCCAGCGGCCAGCCCCTCGACCACGACTGCGGGGCGGTGGCCAGCTACCCGGTCGAGGTCCGCGACGGGGTCGTGTTCCTCGGCGTGCCGGTCGCGCGGAGAGCGGAGGGCGACGCGACGTGAACTCGCAGGCGCGCTTCCTGCAGGGCGCCTTTGCCTTCGAGGGGCACGGCCTGACCAAGCCCGCCCCGCTGAACGACAGCCTGGCCTACACGGTCCCGCCGGACCGGCGTGCCCAGCTGGTTTACTTTCGCGGTGGCAACTCCAGCGCGGAGCTCATCTACGTGCTGCTCGTCCGCGGCGGCGAGCCTATGCGCTACTTCCCGATCGGAGCGCAGGGAGCCTGCCACGTACCCCTGCGGGTGGTCGAGGACCTAGCGCCCGACACCGAGCTCGCGGTTCAAGTCGCCGCATCCGAGCAGGTCACCGGCACGCTCGTTGTCGACATCGGGATCATCGAGAGCTGAAACGGGGCGCGAGCCGCGGCGGCGTGCGGCTACACCGACGTGTGGGCGAAGCTCGGCACCGTCCGCACGGCGAAGGACCGCCGCAGGTAGAAGAACCACGTCATGCCCGCGAACAGGAAGTAGGACGCCAGGAAGACCCACAGCGCCGGTATTGACCAGCCGGCCTGCGCCTGGGCGGTCGCGAGCTTCGCGGCGGGCGTCGCGGCGGCGGTGACCGCCGCTGACACACCGAGGCTCGCCTGGCGCAGGACCACCTGACCTCCCTAGTCGCCTGGGAGCGAGAACCTAGGAGAGGCTCGTTTCCGCGTCGTGAGAGCGGTGCGTCGAGCCTGTGACCTGAGGGTTGCCGTTCGGTGCCCGACCGGTGCGCGGTCGAGGCCGCGCCGGCATGACGGCCGGGCTCAGCCGACCATGGCGTCAAGCGTGGCCGCCGCGCTGCCGTCGCGGAGCGCGGCGCGGCCGCGCTGCAGCCCGGCGCGCGGGTCCTCGCACAGTCCGGCGGCGTAGAGGCGCAGACCGGCGCTGAGCGCGACGGCCTGCTCGATCGCGCCGTTGACCTCCCCCGCCAGCACCTCCCGCGTAGCCATCGCCGAGGTCTGGACTCCGCCCTCTGATGGGAGACGCTGGCCGAGCTCCTCCGGCAGCTCGAGGGGCCCGTCGGCCGTGAATGCCGCCGGCCGGCCGGGGCGCACCACGTCGGACCCCTCGATCCCGCGGACGGTTACGGCGCGCGCAGCCCCCAACTGATGGAGGGCGCCGAGAATACGCTCGGAGTAGGGGCTGTGGGTGAAGCCGATCACAAAGCGCCGCGCGCCGAAGAAGGCCTGCAGCCGCTCGGCGGCATGGAGGGGCCCGCGAACGCCGATGTCGTCGCGGATGCGCCGCAGCCGCTCCCACCACGGCATGACGGCGGGCGCGTAGACAAGCGTGGCTCCGGCGCGCTCGAGCATGCTTGCCGACTGGTCGGCCGTGGGCGCCGCCGGCCCTCCCAACCCGGCGAGCACGTCGGCCTGGGTCACCCCGCGCTTGGGCCCCAGGGTGGGGCCGCAGTGCATGACGACGGCAACTCCACACGCGGCGGCCGTCGCTGCGGCCGCCACGGACAGATGCGGCGCCGAGGCCACGCCGTCGTAGCCTCCGCAGCAGGCCACCAGCGGGCGTCCACCGAGATCGGCCTGCAGCGGCGCGGAGGCGTCACGCACTGCCAGGGCGAAGCCGGCCAGCTCGGCGGGGGCCTCCCCCTTCAGGCGCATGGCGATCAGGAAGGCGCCGGCCTGCGCGTCGCTGGTCTCGCCCGCCAGCAGCGCGCCCATCGCGTCGCGGGCCTCGTCGAAGGTGAGGTCGCGGCTGCCGCGCGCGCCGGTCCCGACGAGCTTGATCGTGGCCGCGAAGCCCTGGTAGGTGGAGCGGCCGCGCTCGATCACAGCTCGAACCGGTAGCCGACACTGCGCACTGTCTTGATCCGCGCTGCGTGCTCGCGGCCGAGCTTGGCCCGCACCCGACGCACGTGCACGTCCACCGTGCGCGCGCCGCCGTAATAGTCATAGCCCCACACGGCCGACAGCAGCGACTCGCGCGAGAAGGCCCGGCCGGGGTTTGTCACCAGGAACTTCAGCAGCTCGTACTCCATGTAGGCGAAGCTCACCGGCTCCCCGGCGATCGCGACCTGATAGCTCGCGACATTGAGCTCGAGGGTCCCGACCCGCACCACGTCCCCCTCCCCCGAACCGTCTGCTTGCCGGCGCACCCGCGTGACGCGCGCGGCGAGCTCCTCGGGCGCGAACGGACGAACGAGCAGCTCGTGGGCGCCCGCCAGCGACGCCGCCGAAGCGACGTGCTCGGGGTCGACGGCAGCCATGAGCGGCACCTCGCGCAGGTCCTCGTGGCTACCGAGGCGCGCGACGAGCTTGTCGGGCGGGTCGTCCTGCGCCCGGGCGGCGACGACCACGAGCCCGGGCCGCCGCGCGACGGCGCCCTCGTCGTCACCGGGGGGCACCAGCGAGCCGTTGACGCTCACGTGCCGGGGGCTGAATCCGAGCGGTGCGAGGCCTCGCGCCAGCTCGCTGGCCAGCTCGCGGTCCGCGGCGTAGATCCAGGCGTCGGCCATCGGACTGCCTCAGAGGAGCCGTAACAGGTGGGAGCGCTCGAACTCGGTAACGGTGCGGCGAAAGTCCTCCCACTCGCGGCGCTTGTTGCGCAGGAACGCGTCGCAGATCGTGTCGCCCAACGTTTCGCGCGCAAGCTCGGACCCGTCGAAGAGCTCGGTCGCCTCGCGCAAGTCCCGCGGCAGGCGCGCCGCCCCATGCAGCGGCTCGCCGTTGCTCTCGGCGGGTAGCTGGTAGCCACGCTCGAGGCCCCGCAGCCCGGCGGCGAGGATCAGCGCGAAGGCCAGGTAGGGATTGCACGCCGGGTCGGGCGATCGCAGCTCGATCCGCGCCGCGACCTCCTTGGCCGGCCGGCTCGACGGTATGCGCACCAGCGAGCCGTTGCCGCGCCGCGCCCACTCCACCGCCTCGGGCGCCTCAAAGCCCGCCGCGAGTCGCTTGTAGGAGTTGACCCACTGGTTGGTGACCGCGGTCAGCTCGGGTGCGTGGGCGAGCACACCGGCGAGGAACGCCTTGCCCGTCGGCGACAGCGGCTCGCCGGGGTCCGGGCTCCAGAACGCGTTGCCGTCGTGGTTGAACAGGGAGCAGTGCAGGTGCATCCCCGAGCCGGCTGCCCCCTCGAGCGGCTTGGGCATGAAGGTGGCGTAGACGCCGAGCTCGTGCGCGACCTCCTTGACCGCGAGCCTGAAGGTCGTCACCGAGTCGGCCATCGAGAGGGCGTCGGTGTGGCTGAGGTCCATCTCGTGCTGGGAGGGCGCCAACTCGTGGTGGGAGGCCTTGACCGGGATCCCCATCTGCTCGACGTGCTCGATCGTCCGCCGGCGGAAGTCGCTGCCCATGTCGAGCGGGGTGAGGTCGAAGTAGGCGCCGTCGTCGAGCGGGCGCGGCTGCGCCCCATCGCCGGGCTCGGCGAAGAGGAAGAACTCGACCTCCGGACCGACCTGGAAGCTGTAGCCAAGCTCCGCCGCCTGCCCCAGCACCCGCCGCAGCACGTGGCGCGAGTCGGCCGGGTAGGGCGCGCCGTCGGGCAGCCGCACGTCACAGAACATGCGCGCGACCACGGAGTCCGGCCGCCAGGGCAGCACCTGAAAGCTCGCCGGGTCGGGGTGGGCGATCGCGTCACGCTCGCGCAGGCGCGTGCTGCCCTCGAGCGACGAGCCGTCGAGCGAGATCCCCTCTTCCAGCGCCACCTCGAGCTCGGAGACTGGGATCGCGGAGCTCTTGAGCAGGCCCAGAACATCGACGAACCAGAGCCGTACGAAGCGGATTCCGCGCTCGGCGACGCTGCGCAGCACGTACTCGTCGCGGTGCGCGGCAGGGGGCGCCGCTGGCGCGTCGGCGTCCACCTCGCTGACCCTAGGGCCTGCGTGCGCCAGCGTCTATGTGCCGTTGGTCCAAGTGATTTGGACCGCTGGTCGAACTGGACCGAGGCGTTCCGCTTGCCCTCCCGGCCCCTACTCGGCTCCAGCTTCTGAGGACGTCGGGGACATTGGACTACTCCGCCGCCCGGATCTCCCCCGGGGCGCCGTGCCCGACCAGCACCTCGGGCAGCGCCACCGAGCCATCCTCGCGCTGGCCGTTCTCCAGCAGGGCGATGATCGTCCGCCCCACAGCGACCGCTGTGCCGTTGAGCGTGTGGACGTGGCGCAGCCGCCCGCCGGCCGGTCGGGCGCGAATCCCCAGCCGCCGGGCCTGGAAGTCGGTCGTGTCAGAGCAGGAGGTCAGCTCCCGATAGCGCCCCTGCCCGGGCAGCCACGCCTCGCAGTCGAACTTGCGCACGGCCGAGGCCCCCAGATCGCCCACCGCGATGTCGACGACCCGGTAGGGGATCCCCAGCTCGGTGAGGATCTCCTCCTCGATGGCCAACAGCCGTTCGTGCTCCTCCCCCGCGGGCTCGGGCGCCACGAAGCAGAACATCTCGACCTTGTCGAACTGATGCACCCGGAAGATGCCCTTGGTGTCGCGCCCGGCGGCGCCGGCCTCGCGCCGGAAGCAGGGCGAGAACCCGGCGTAGCGCAGCGGCAGCGTCGCCTCGTCGAGCTCGGCGTCAGCGTGCAGCGAGGCGAGGGGGACCTCCGAGGTCCCCGCCAGGTAGAGGTCGTCCTCTCCCAGGCGGTAGATCTGCTGCTCGGTGTCGGGTAGGAAGCCAGTCCCGAACAGCGCTCGCTCGCGCACCAACACGGGCGGGACCACCGGCTCGAAGCCATGGGTTGCCAGCTTGCGCAACGCCCAGGAGACCAGCGCGAGCTCGAGCAGGACGAGATCGCCCTTCAGGTAGGCAAAGCGCGACCCCGAGACCCGGCCGGCGGCCTCCAGATCGATCAGCCGACCGGCCAGCTCGACGTGATCGCGGCCGGTGCGACCGGCCTCGCCGACCTCGCGCAGCACGGTGTCGCGCTCGGGTGCATCGGGATCAGGCGGGTTGGGCAGGGCGGCCAGCGCCCGCTCCCATGCTCCCTCGACCTCGGCCAGCTCCTCGCCCAGCGCCTTCTCGCGAGCCGTCAGCTCGCGCATGGCCGCTATGGCCGCATCGGCGTCCTGACCGCCCTGCCGGGCAGCGCCGATCTCGCGCGACGCCTCGTTCTTTCGCGCGCTGAGCCCCTCGCGCTCGGGCAGCAGCTCCCGGCGGCGAGCGTCGAGGTTCAGCCAGGCCTCGAGCCGCTCGGCGTCGCCTCGCCGGGCCAGAGCGCCCCGCACGCCGTCGGGATCGCGGCGCAGCGCCTTGGGATCCAGCACGAGCGCCCCCGACTCCTCTTGTCAGCCGACGGCGGCCCGCGGGCTGGCCATCAGCCCGCCGAGCCGCCGCCCGAGCCCGAGCCGCCGTTGCCGCCCGAGCCCCCGACGCCGCCGCCGCCGTTGCGGGAGGAGCCCGACGGCTTGCCTGAAGGCGGGGTGGCCGAGCCGGGCCCGCCGGGCGGCCCGTTGCCCACCCCACCCGGAGTGCTGCTGCGCCCGCCACCTCCGGGCTGAGGCGCGGCGGCGCCGGCGCCGCCGGTCGAGGGCGGGCTCTGCGCCGGGGCCGTCGTCTTGGGCGCTCGGGCCCCGGCGAAGTCGGCAACGAAGTGGGCGACGGCCACGGCATCGTCCCCGGCGACGATGTTCTGGGGCATGATCGCTCCCGAGAAGCCACCGTTGCGGATGGCGTAGAGCGCTGAGGAGAGCGTCTCCTTGCGGACGTTGAAGTTGGGGCCGTTGGTCCGCTCGCGGTCGCGCACGTTGAAGCCCGAGCCGCGCGTTCCCGCCTTGTCCAGCGAGTGACAGCCCGAGCAGCGCACCGCGAAGAGCACCGAGCCGTGGTAGTCGGGGCTTGCGGCCGAGACCGAATCGCGCTGGGTGCCACACGCCGACAGCACCAGGGCAGCACTGACGCAGACCAGCACGGCGAGAGGCGAGACCCGCTTCATGGCCGCGGCAGTCTAGTGGCCACCGGTGGTCACCGTCACCTGGGCGATACTGCCGGACGATGGCCCGTTCGCCCACGCCGGCGCTGGCGGCCGGGGCCCTCGTGCTCGGGCTCGGCCTGGGCGCGTGCGCTCCCGGAGCCGCAGTCGACCTCCGTGGCCGCCCCGTGCGGCTGACCGTCTCGGAGTACCGGGTGACTCCCGGGCGCGCACGGGTGAGCCCGGGACCGCTGCGCTTGGAGGTGCGCAACGCCGGCGTGCTCAGCCACCAGGTCGCCGTCGGCCGCGGGGCCCTCATCCTGCGTCGCACCGACTGGCTGCACCCGGGCCAGAGCGCGGTGATCAGCCTCGACGCCACCCCCGGGCTCCTGCGCGTCTTTGACCCGACCGGGGTCAACGACGCCGCCGGGCTGTCGGGCACGCTGGTGGTGAGATGACGGGTACCGGCGCCTCTCGCGCGCGCTTTCGTGAGCTGTTCGGCGCCTGGCCCACCGGTGTCGCGGTGATCACCGGACTGGGCCCGAGAGGCCCCGCCGGCATGACGGCCAACGCGGTCTGCTCGCTCTCGCTGGATCCGTTGCTCGTGCTTGCCTGCTTCGCCCGGGAGGCCCGCACCCTGGTCACCGTTCGCGAAACCGGACGCTTCGGGATCAACGTTCTGGCCCGGGGCCAGGCGCACCTGGCGACGGCCTTCGCCTCCAAGGCCGCCCACCACGAGAGCTTCGCTGCCGTCGCCTGGCACGAGGAGCACGGCGTGCCCGTGCTCGCCGGGGTGGTGGCCTGGGTGGCCTGCGACCTGGACCGCATGATCCCCGGCGGCGACCACGTGATCGCCATCGGCATGGTGACCGGCCTGGACCACGACCGGGCGGCACGCCCGCTGCTCTGGCATCGCGGCGGCTACGGGGATCTCGTGTGAAGGGGTGGCGGGCCCGCGCGGCGGCGGTCGCGGTCGCGCTCGGGCTCGCCGGCTGCGGGGGGGGCGGGAGCCAGCCCGCCCAGAGACCGGCCACGCCGGTCCCGGCATCCGGCGCCATGGCCATCACCAGTGGCGCCGTGCGACCAGGCGCGGCGCTGCCGGCGCGCTACACCTGCGACGGGCCCGACGTCTCCCCGCCCATGGCGTTCACCGGGGTGCCGCGTCATGCCGCGCAGCTTGCCCTCGTCCTGATCGACTCCGACGCCCGCGCCGGGGCCGGCCCGTTCCTGCTCTGGGTCGTCTTCGGGGTCCCGCGCGACGTGGTCGTCGAGCCCGAGAACGAGCTTGCCCCGGGCGCCCTGCAGGCGGCCACGAGCTTCGGCCGCGCCCGCTACCTGGGGCCCTGCCCGCCGCCCGGGCGGGCGCGCCATTACCGCCTCGAGCTCTACGCCGAGCGCACCCGCCTCCTCATGCTCACCGCCGGTGAGCCCGGCGACCAAGCCCTGCAGGCGATCCGTGCCGGGGCCACGACCAGCGCGGTGCTGCCGTTCACCTATGCGCGTCGAGGATGACCCGGACGGCGCCTCACAGCCCGCCCGCGCCGAATGCGGCCCGCGCGGCCAGACCGACGCAGACCAGCGCCGAGGCGGTCATGACCCCCATCTCGCGGCGCAGGATGGCCCGCACGACCGAGCGCTGCTCCTCGGGCTCCTGACGCCCGACCTCCTGGGCCGACGCATATCCGCGACCGTCGAGCACGCTCTCGGCTGCGCCGATGCGCAGCCCCTCAGCGACGAAGGCCACGAGCAGGGGGAGCACTCCATACAGCAGGTGGAGGGAGGCAACGTGGCGCCCGATGAGCACGAGCAGCCCCCCGTCGAGGGCCTCGACCAGGACGGCGGCCTGCCCGGCCCGCAGCAGCGGCCAGAAGCGCGGACTCGGCTCCACGCGGTACCAGCGCCAGGCCCCGAGGACCCCGGCGGCCAGATTCAGGCCCAGGACAGCAAAGCCGACGGCGGCATGGACGGCGGACACGACGCAAAGCCTGCCAGGCCGGGTCGTGGGCGCCCGCTCCGGGCGCCACTACCACAAGGCCACTGGGCGGCCGGTGCCGGCCCCGTGCTACAACCCACGTTGGTGCTCCGCAGCTACCTGCCCGCCATCGTCTTCCTCGTCCTCGGGGGCGCCGTGGGGGGCGCCTTCGCGGCGCTCAACTCGATCCTCGGCCCCAAGCGCACCATCGCGGCCAAGACCGACCCCTACGAGTGCGGACTGCCCTCGGAGGTCAAGCGAGGCTTTCGCTTCGGGATCAGCTTCTATTTGATCGCCATGCTGTTCATCCTCTTTGACATCGAGGTGGTCTTCCTCTACCCGATCGCCGTCCAGCTGAAGGCCTACGGTGGCTTTGCCCTGGCTGAGACCATCGTGTTCATCGCGCTGCTGGTCATTGCCTTCGTGTACGTCTGGCGCCGGGGAGCCCTCGAGTGGAGGTGACCCGTCAGAAGGCCCCGCCGTCCGGCGGCAGCGACCTGCGCTCGCGCCAGCTGCGGGCCCGCGACCTGCTGCGCGGAGACCTCGACGCGGCCGACCTCGAGCGCCACGTCGAGGAAGCGGTCCTGACCACGACGCTCGACCGCGCCGTGGACTGGGCCCGATCCAACTCGTTGTTCCCCGCCACCTTCGGACTGGCCTGCTGCGCGATCGAGATGATCAGCATCGTGGCCTCCCGCCTTGATGTGGCCCGCTTCGGCTTCGAGGCCTTCCGCGCCTCGCCGCGCCAGGCCGACCTGCTGATCCTCTCCGGGCGGGTCTCGGTGAAGATGGCGCCAATCGTGCGCCGTATCTACGACCAGCTGCTGGAGCCCAAGTGGGCCATCGCCATGGGCGCCTGTGCCTCCTCCCAGGGGGTGTTCAACAACTACGCGGTGGTCCCGGCCGACAAGTTCATGCCCGTCGACGTCCACGTTCCCGGCTGCCCCCCGCGCCCCGAGGCGCTGATGCACGGCATCCTCAAGCTGCGCGCCATGATCCAGGATCAGCCCGACCTCGGCTGGCGCGCGCAATACCGGGCCGACGACACGGTGGAGATCACCGGCCAGGGCGCCGACCCCAACGCGCCGGCGCCCAGCACCGGCGGCGCCGAGACCGCCCGTGCCTGACGCCACCGGCCTGGAGCTCATCGCCCAGCAGCTGCGGAACCACGACGAGGGGCTCGTCGCCCAGACGACGTTCTTCCGCGACCAGGCCACCCTCACCGTCGAGGCGGCGCGCATCCGCGACACCCTCGGCCACCTGCGGGAGCAGGGCTACGGTTGCCTGGCCTCGCTGCACGGGGTCGACTACTTCCCCGACGAGCCCCGGCTCGGCGTGCACTACCAGCTGCTGGACATGGAGCGCGTCGACCGCCTCGGGGTCAAGCTCCGGGTGTCAGTCGACGCCCCCGAGGTGCCCAGCGTCGTCGACCTGTTCCCCACCGCCGAGTACCAGGAGCGTGAGGTCTTCGACATGTTCGGCGTCGACTTCGCCGGGCACCCCGACCTGCGTCGCATCCTCATGCCCGAGGACTACGAGGGCTTCCCCCAGCGCCGCGACTTCCCACTGGGCGGCGAGGCCGTCCTGTTCACCCACAACGAGAACCGCTCCCCGAGGTGGTGGGCATGAGCAGCGTCAGCGACTACCGCCGCCAGGAGGAGTCGATCACCCTCGCGCCACTGGAGCAGCGGCCGGCCGGCGATGCGTCGGCCGTCGAGCCCGACCACGAGCTGCTCACCCTCAACATGGGTCCCCACCACCCCGCCACCCACGGGGTGCTGCGCCTGCTGCTCACCCTCGAGGGGGAGGTGGTGCGCGACGTCAAGCCCATCGTGGGCTACGTCCACACCGGGATCGAGAAGACCTGCGAGGACAAGGCGTACTGGAAGGTCATCCCCGTCATCGAGCGGATGGACTACCTGGCCTACTACTTCAACGCCTACGCCTTCACCGGCGCCGTCGAGACCCTGCTGGGCCTCGAGGTGCCCCCCCGCGCGCAGTACCTGCGCGTCATCCACATGGAGCTCAACCGGATCATGTCCCACCTGGTCTGGCTGGGCACCAGCGCCCTGGATCTCGGGGCGATGTCGATGCTCTGGTACTCCTTCCGCGAGCGCGAGGCGATCCTCGATCTCTTCGAGATGAGCTCGGGCCAGCGGATGCACACCCGCTACTTCCAGGTTGGCGGGGTCATCGAGGACATCCCACCCGGCTTTGCCACCAAGGTGCGTGAGTTCACCGCCGGGATGCCCGCCCGCGTCAGCCAGTACGAGGCGCTGCTGGACAAGCAGGAGATCGTGCTCCAGCGTCTGCGCCACGTGGGGGTCGTCGACGAGCAGACGATGCTCGCGCTCGGGGTCACCGGTCCGCTGCTGCGCGCCACCGGCAACCCCTGGGACCTGCGCAAGGCCGCTCCCTACTGCTCCTATGACCACTTCGACTTTTGCATCCCGGTGGGCACGGTCGGGGACAACTACGACCGCTTCCGGGTGCGCATGGCCGAGATGCGCGAGTCGGTGAAGATCATCGACCAGGCCCTCGATGGGCTGCCCGAGGGGCCCTGGATCAGCGATGACCGCAAGGTGGTCCTCCCTCCCCGCCACGAGCTGGCCACCTCGATGGAGGCCCTCATCCATCACTTCAAGCTGGTCACCGAAGGCTTCCGGGTTCCGCCGGGCGAGGTCTACCACGCCATCGAGGGGCCGCGGGGAGAGCTGGGCTGCTTCGTCCTCGCCGACGGCTCGGCCAAGCCGGCGCGGGTGCACATGCGCGACCCGAGCTTCGTCAACCTCCAGGCCTTCCCGGCCATGGTCCGCGACGCCTACATCGCCGATCTGGTCGCCACCCTGGCCATGCTCGACCCCATCCTGGGGGGCATCGACCGCTGAGCGGGAGAATCGCCGCCCGGAGCTGGGGCTCTGACTAGGGCTCGCGGTAATGGCGTGGTGGCCGATCCGGCGCCAGGTGATGTGAGCGTCGCCGTGGCGAGGGGTCCCGTAGGAGAAGGTGGCGCGCAGCTCGGGGCCAAAGGTCATTGACCAGACGCCGCGGTGGGAGTCGATGCGATGGACGCAGAGGGTCGGGTGAAAGCGTCCGGTGCCGGCGCGGAGGTCGGTGACGAGCTGGGCCACGGCGCGCTTGAACCCGGCTTTCTCAGCGGCGGTCAGGCGGGCGTAGTCGCGGTCGAAACGGGGCCGGCGCTCATAGGTCGGCACCGAGCCGTCTACTCGTCGAGGGAGGCGAGGAACTCCTCGTCGGTGCTGTAGACCCGGCCGGGGTCGCCGCGGGCGATCTCTGCGTCGACCTCGCGCTCACCGGCCTGCCACTCCGGCGTCCAGTACCACGCGTCAGCTGCGTCGACGAGGAGCTTGGGGCTCAAGATGACCGCGCCCTTGTCGGTCACGGAGACCTCGACGACGGTTCCCTCCTGAATGTGTGCTGCCCGGCGGACCGCCGCGGGCAGGGTGATCTGACCCTTCTCCCGGACTCGACGATGTCGGCACTCCCCATGAGCGCAGATTACCATTTTCGGACTTTCCTACGTGCCCGGCCCAGCGAAGAACTACGTGCCCACCCCGCCGCGCCCCGCCGCAACCGCGCCCGATGCGCGCACACGTCCCGCCAGGCGCCACCCCGCCCGGGCGCCCCGCCACGCGTAACCACCGACCGACCCGCGCAACGGCCCGCGCGCGGCGGCCCGCCCCCCTCCGCGGCGGCCCGCCCCCCTCGTCACACCGGGCTCAACCGCCCGCGACTGGTAGAAAGACCTGTGGATGAGCACGCCGGAAGTTCACGTCCGCCGCTACGGGCACGGCTCACGCGTCCCGGGCTGGGATGTGCCGGTCGACCTCGACAAGGATCCGGCCACCGTCCCCGATCCGGCCACCACGGCGGTGCCCGTTGAGCTGCGGGCGACGATCGAGGGCTTCATGGCCCGCTACCCGGACCGCCGCTCGGCCGCCATCCCCGCGCTCTGGGCGGCCCAGCTCACCCACGGATGGTGCTCGCCCGAGGCCATCCGCCAGGTCGCCTGCGTGATGACCCTGACCCCGGCCTACCTGGCCCAGCTCGTGGGCTTCTACGACATGTTCGAGGAGCATTCGGTGGGTCGTCACCAGGTCTATGTGTGCACGAACATCTCCTGCTCGCTGCGCGGGGCCGACGCGCTGCACCAGGCCTTCCGGGAGGCGGCCGAGGGCGACGCCAACTTCAACATCCGCGGCTTCGAGTGCCTGGGCGCGTGCGACATCGCCCCCATGGCCTCGGTCAACGGCGACTACCTGGGACCGCTGGAGCTTTCCGACGCCGAGCGGGTGGTGCGGGCGCTGCAGGACGGAGGCGAGCCGCCGCCCGGGCTGCGGCTGGGCGACCGGCCCAACGCCGGGCTGGCCCTCGAGGCCCAGCGCGCCGGAGACCCCGGGCGGGGCACCAGGCCCAGCGGCGGCGGCGATCAGCCCGATCGCTCCGACCAAGGCGACCCGAGCGGCGGCGCCAGCGCTTCGGCCGCGGCGGGCAGCGACGCGTCCAGCGGTCAGCGCGACCCCGCCCCCGACGAGAGCCCCGACGCCCCCGACGATCCGGGTACCACCGGTCAGCCCGCGAACCCGAAGATCTAGTGGCCCCTCCCATGGCCGACGCCCCCACCACCCACATCCTCTTCGACGGCATCGACGAGCCCGGGCTGGCCACGCTGGCGGTCTACGAGCGGCGAGGGGGCTATGACTCGCTGCGCCGGGCCCTCTCCATGCGCCCCGAAGAGGTGCTCGAGCAGCTCGAGGCCTCGGACATCCGGGGGCGGGGCGGAGCCGGATTTGCCATGGGCAAGAAGGTCTCCTTCCTACCCAAGGGGTCGATGGACAAGTACCTGGTGTGCAACGCCGACGAGTCCGAGCCGGGGACCTTCAAGGACCGCGAGCTCATGCAGAAGAGCCCGCACATGCTCATCGAGGGCATGGTCATCGCCGCCTACGCCGGCCGGATCAACCGCTCGTTCGTCTACATCCGCGGCGAGTACGCCCACCAGGCCGACATCCTCGACAGGGCGGTCGAGGAGGCCACGGCCGCCGGCTACGTCGGCGAGACCATCCTCGGCTCGGAGTTCTCGCTGGACCTCGTCATGCACCGGGGCGCGGGGGCCTACATCTGCGGCGAGGAGACCGCGCTGCTGGATTCACTGGAGGGCAAGCGGGGCAACCCCCGCCTGAAGCCACCCTTCCCGGCCAACCGCGGCCTGTACCAGGGCCCCACGCTGATCAACAACGTCGAGACCCTGGCCACCGTCCCGGCCATCATCCGCATGGGTGGCGCGGAGTACGCCAAGCTCGGGGTGGAGGGGGCCACGGGCACCAAGCTCGTGTCGGTCTCGGGCAACGTCCAGCGGCCGGGCAACTACGAGATCACGCTGGGCACCCCGTCGCGGGAGATCATCTACGACCTGGCCGGCGGGCCGCCGGAAGGGCGCGAAGTCAAGTGCTGGTTCCCCGGGGGCTCCTCGGCCCCGGTGCTCACCGCCGAGGATCTCGACCTGCCCTACGACTTTGATTCGCTGGCCAAGGCGGGGTCGATGCTGGGCTCGGGGGCGATCATCGTCGTCGACGACTCGGTGGCCATCCTCGACGTGGCCATCAAGCTCGCCCGCTTCTACGCGCACGAGTCCTGCGGCAAGTGCTCGCCCTGCCGCGAGGGGACCAACTGGACGGTCAAGATGCTCGAGCGCATCGACCGCGGCGAGGCCACCCCGATGGACCTGGACATCATGGCCTCGGTGCAGGGGCGCATCATCGGCAACTGCCTGTGCGTGCTCGGCGACGCGATGGCCATGCCCATCGGCTCGATGATCGAGAAGTTCCGCCCCGAGCTGGAGGCCCACATCGAGACCGCGCGCCAGCGGGCCGAGGCCGAGCTGGTCAGCGCCGCCGGCACCGCGGCGCCCGCCATCGCGGTCGGGGTCTGAGCGCCCAACATGCCCCGCCCCGACGAGCACCTGATCACCCTGACCATCGACGGCCGCGAGGTCTCCGCGGTGGAGAACTCGATGCTCGTCGACGCCGCCAAGCGCGGCGACATCGAGATCCCCTTCTTCTGCTACGAGCCCAAGCTCGGCAACCCGGTGGGCGCCTGCCGGATGTGCCTGGTCGAGATCGAGGGGATCCCCAAGCTCCAGGTCGCCTGCGCCACCCCGGTCAAGGACGGGATGGTGGTCCACACCCAGTCGGCGCGGGCCAAGGAGGCCCAGCGGGGGGTCGTCGAGTTCCTGCTCATCAACCACCCCCTCGACTGCCCGGTCTGCGACCGCGGCGGGGAGTGCCCGCTGCAGGACATCACCATGGGCTGGGGGGCGGGCACCTCGCGCTTCGTCGAGCCCAAGCGTCACTTCCGCAAGCCCCTGGAGCTCTCGCCGCTGATCGCCATCGATCGCGAGCGCTGCATCCTCTGCTACCGCTGCGTGCGCTTCTCCCAGGAGGTCTCCGAGGACTACCAGCTCATCCTGCACGAGCGCGGCGCCGACTCCTTCGTGGGGACCTTCGACGGCCACCCCTACGTCGCGCCGTTCAGCGGCAACATCATCGAGCTCTGCCCGGTCGGCGCGCTGACCTCGCGGCCCTACCGCTTCCGCGCGCGACCGTGGGACATCGAGGGATCGGCGTCGGTGTGCACGCTGTGCCCGGCGCAGTGCAACGTCGATCTGACCGTGCGCGACGACCGCGTCCTGCGCGTCCTCGAGCGCCACAACGAGGAGGTTGACGACGGCTGGCTCTGCGACAAGGGCCGCTTCGCCTACCAGGCCCTCACCGCGGACGAGCGCGTGGTCGAGCCCCTGATGCGCGACGGCGACGAGCTGCGCCCGGTGAGCTGGGAGCGGGCGCTGGACGCCGCCGCCTCAGGGCTGGGCCGGGCGACCGGCGGCCGGGCCGCGGCGCTGGCCGGCGCCGGCGCCACCGGGGAGGAGGGTCTGCTGCTCGGACGGCTGATGCGCGAGGCGCTGGGCTCCCCCCACCTCGACAGCCGGTCCGGCGGCGAGTTGGGTCTCGGCCTGGCCCGGGCCCTGTCCGCCCCGGGGCTGGCGGCCAGCGTCGTCGACCTCGAGTTCGCCCATGCCGTGCTCGTGCTCGACTGCGAGCCCATCGACGACGCGCCGATCATCGACCTGCGCCTGCGCAAGGGTCACCGTCGCCGTGGCATGCGGCTCGTCGTGGCCGGCGGGCGGCCCTCGACGCTCGACCCCACGGCCGAGCTCTCGCTGCGCATCGCGCCGGGTGGCGGCGAGGCGCTTCTGGCCGCGCTGGATCACGCCCTGGTCGACGGCGATGCCGCGTCGCTGGATGAGCTGGCCGGCGCGGCGGGCCTGGACGCGGAGGCGGTCCGGGGGCTGGCCACGCTTCTGCGCTACGCCGGGGAGGACGTCGTCATCGTCTACGGCGAGCGCCTGCTGGCGGGGGAGCGCGCCCCCCACGCCGCCCGCGCGCTGCTCAACGTGGCCGAGCGTCTGGGCCTGGTCGCCCATGGCGGCGCCGGGCTGTTGGAGCTGCCGGGCGCCGCCAACGGCCGCGGGCTGCGCGAGGCCGGGGTGCTGCCCGACGCCGGCCCGGGGTACGCCGAGCTCCCCGACGGGGTCAGCGGCCGCGGCCACGCCCAGATCGCCGCCGGCCTGGGCGACGGCGAGCTGGGCGCGATCTACCTGCTGGGCGTCGACCCGCTGCGCGACCTGCCCAACCGAGGAGCCTGGAAACGCGCTCTGCACGCCGCCACCACCGTCGTCTGTCACGCGCCGGCGCTGACCGAGACGGTGCGCGAGCACGCCACCATCGTCTTCCCGGCCGAGAGCTACGCCGAGAAGCAGGGGACGGTGGTGCATCCCGACGGGCGCCTGCAGCGGCTGGGCCCGGCCATCGGCCGCCCGCCCGGAGTGCGGCCGGAGTGGTGGGTGCTGGCCGAGCTGGCCGGGCGGCTGGACTGCGAGCTCGGGGTGGCCACCGGCGCCGACGCCACCGCGCAGCTCATCGACGCCGTGCCCTTCTACGCGGGCCTGGATGCCGCCGAGCTGGGCGGCAGCGGGACGCGCTGGACCGAGCGCGAGCCGGCGTCGGCGCTGGCTGCGGGCGAGCAGGCGCCGTTTGCCCTGGAGCGCCCCGCGCCGGCCCCCGCGCCCAACGGCGCCCTGCGCCTGGGAACCTTCCGCTCGCTGTGGGCCGGCGCCGAGGTCGAGCTCTCCCCCGCCCTGCGCTTCCTGGCCCCCGACCAGCGCCTGGAGCTCTCGCCCGCCGACGCCAAGCGGCTGGGACTCTCGCCCGGCGACCGGGTGGCCGTGCGCGCCGGTGAGGTCCAGGTGCAGGCCACGGTGCTCCCGCGCGCCGCCATGCCCGATGGTGCTGCGTTCCTGGCCGAGGCGGTCGCGGCCGGTCCCGACGGTGCCTCGGACTCGGCCAATGTCCTGCTCAACGGCGCCCCTCGCCTGGTCTCGGTGCAGCGTCTGTCGTGACCCCGGCGCTGGTCGGCTACTACGAGACCTGGTGGATCCAGGTCGTCAAGGGCATCGTCGTCTTTGCCATCGGGCTGCAGCTCGTGCCCGTCGTCCTGCTGGGCGAGCGCAAGCTGCTCGGGCGCTTCCAGAACCGCTACGGGCCCAACCGGGTCGGGCTGTTCGGGGTCATCCAACCCGTAGCCGACATCCTCAAGCTCCTGTCCAAGGAGCAGTTTCGGCCCTCCACCTCGGTGGGCGTGCTGTTCGCGCTGGCGCCGATCATCTCGATCCTCACGGCGGTCGCCACCTTCGCCATCATCCCCTTCTCTGACCGGCACGACCTGTTGGGGACCCAGGTCGGCTTCTACGGAATCGACGTCTCCATCGGGCCGCTGTACGCCTTCGCCTTCGGAGCCATCGCCTTCTACGGGATCATGCTCGGAGGCTGGGCGTCGGGCTCGAAGTACTCGTTCCTGGGCGCCATGCGCGGCGCCGCCCAGCTCATCTCCTACGAGGTCGCCCTCGGACTCTCGCTGGTCGGGGTGGTCATCCAGTCGGGCACCCTGTCGCTGACCGGCATCGTCCACGCCCAGCAGCACGGCGGTCTGTGGTACGTCATCCCCCAGCTCGTCGGCTTTCTCATCTTCATGGTCGCGGGCTTCGCGGAGACCAACCGCCCGCCCTTCGACTTGATCGAGGCCGACGGTGAGCTGGTCGGGGGCTACAACACCGAGTTCGGCGGGGGCAAGTTCGCCTCCTTCTTCTTCGCCGAGTACCTGAACGTCCTGACCATCTCCGGGCTGGCCACGACGATGTTCCTGGGCGGCTGGCTGCTGCCCTTCGGCATCCACCCCCCCGCCTTCGTCGACCCCCTCGTCGTCCTGTTCAAGATGGCGGTGTTCACTTTCTTCTTCGTGTGGATCCGGGCGACGCTGCCCCGCCTGCGCTATGACCAGCTCATGAGCTTCGGCTGGAAGGTGCTGCTCCCCCTGGCCACGGTCAACGTCGTGGTAACCGCCATACTGGTGGTGGAGACATGACCTGGACCCCCGGAGACGACGTCATCGCCGTCCAGCGCGGCCCCGAGCCGGGGGGCGCGGGCGGGCTCTACCGCGCCTTCGGCGAGACCCTGCGCGGCCTGCGCACGACCATGGCCCGCGTGGCCGAGGGCCCTTTGACCATCCAGTACCCCGAGGAGAAGGTGCCGGTCTACCCCCGCTTCCGCGGGCGCCACAAGCTGCACCGCTTCGAGGACTCGGGGCTGGAGAAGTGCGTGGGCTGCTCGCTGTGCGCCGCTGCCTGCCCGGCCGACTGCATCCGCGTGGTCGCGGCGGAGAACACCCCGGAGGAGCGGATCTCGGCGGGAGAGCGCTACGCCGTTGTCTATGAGATCAACATGTCGCGCTGCATCTTCTGCGGCTACTGCGAGGTGGCGTGCCCGTTTGACGCCATAACCATGGGCCACGACTACGAGCTCTCCGACTACAACCGCTCCGATCTGATCTTCACCAAGGAGATGCTCATGGCCGAGCCGATCGAGCGCACCCCGCTGCGCTCTGCGGGGGAGTAGGACGCCTCCAGCCGCCGGCGAGCCGGGGGGCCGTCGGCCGCGGGCTGCCCCGAACTAGACTTCGCGCCGCTATGGCCACGGTGATCTTCTTCATCGCCGCGATCGGCGTCCTGGCCGGCGCCATCGGGGTCGTCGTCGTCCAGAACCCGTTCTACAGCGTGCTGGCCCTGGTCAGCCACCTGGTGTCGCTGGCCGCGCTGTTCCTGCTGCTGCGGGCCGAGTTCGTCGCCGCCGCCCAGGTCGTCGTCTACGCCGGGGCGGTGATGGTCCTCTACGTCTTCGTGGTGGCCTACATCGGCGGCCAGGACGAGCCGGTACGCCCATCGGGCCCGGGCCTGCGCGTCGCCGGCGTGCTGTGCGGCGGTGCCCTGCTGCTCGAGCTGTGGGTGGCCATGCTCGGCTCCGGCCTGAAGGCGCTCGACGGTCATGGCGCCCCCTACGTTCCGGGCTTCGGCTCGCCCGGACAGATCGGCCAGCTCCTGCTCACCCACTTCCTCGCCCCGTTCGAGGTGGCCAGCTTCCTGCTGCTGGTCGCCGCGGTGGCCGCGGTGATCCTCGCCCGCCGGCGCCGCGGCCTCGACGACGACGCCGAGCAGGGACCGGTCCCCACCCTCTCGGCCGCCGACCTGCTGCGCGGGCGGGTGGTGACCGGCTCGATGGCCGAGGCCGTCGGACTCGGCTACGAGCGCTCGAGTCGCGACCAGCCGGCCGCGGGCGGGGCCCAGGGCCCGCGCGGGCGCGACCGGGCCGGGCGCGGCGGACGCCCGCGGGGGGGCGGGTAGGCGGTGGCCATCCACTGGTACCTCGTGGTATCGGCGCTGATCTTCTGCACGGGCGCCTACGGCGTGCTGACCCGCCGCAACCCGCTGGTCATCCTGCTCTGCCTGGAGCTCATGCTCAACGCGGCCAACCTCGCCCTGATCGCCTTCAGCCGGGAGCACGGCAACGGCGACGGGCAGATCTTCGCCATCATCGTGATGATCGTCGCCGCCTGCGAGGTGACCATCGGGCTCGGCCTGATCGTCGCCCTCTACCGCCGGCGCCTGCCCATCAACGTCGACGAGATGCGCGAGCTGCAGGGGTAGGGGCAGAAGAAGTGTCGAGCACCACCTACGGCTGGGTCGTCCTGCTCCTCCCGCTGGCCGGGACGCTGGTCATCTCGCTCTTCGGCCAGGCCCTGCCGGCTCGCATCTGCGGGGTGATCGGCACGACGACCATCGCCCTGGCCTTCGTCGCCGCCGTCGGCGCGTTGCTGGCGCTCCAGGGTCAGGCGCCCGACCACCGCCAGCTCGTCTCGGTGGCCTGGAACTATGCGGTCACCGACGGGGTCGACGCCAAGCTGAGCATCCTCATCGACCCGCTCAGTGTCCTGATGATGCTCGTTGTGTCCGGGGTCTCGGCCCTGATCCACCTGTACTCCACCGCCTACCTGGCCTCCGACGAGGGCTACCGCCGGTTCTTCGCCTATCTGAACTTCTTCGTGTTCTCGATGCTCGTGCTCGTCGAGGCCGCCAACTTCCTGCTGCTCATCGTCGGGTGGGCGTTCGTGGGCGCCGCCTCCTACATGCTCATCTCCTTCTGGTACCGGCGCCAGACGGCCACGCGCGCCGGCATCAAGGCCTTCGTGATCAACGTGGTCGGCGACGTCGGGCTCGTGCTCGGCACCTACTTCCTGCTCAAGCACCTGGGGACCGTCGACTTCCTGACTGCCTTCTCCCGGGTCAAGGACACCTTCGCCCCCAACGACGGCGATCTGGTGGCCGGCTGCGTGCTCCTGCTGGTCGGGGCCTTTGCCAAATCGGCCCAGATCCCCCTGCACACCTGGCTGCCCGACGCCATGGAGGGCCCCACGCCGGTCTCCGCGCTGATCCACGCGGCGACGATGGTCACCGCCGGCGTCTATTTGATCGCCCGCATGCACCCGCTCTTCGAGCAGGCCCCGGCCGCGGCCGACGTCGGGGCGATCGTGGGTTGCGTGACGCTGCTGGTGGCGGGGACGATCGCCCTGGTGGCCACCGACCTCAAGCGGGTGATCGCCTACTCGACCATGTCGCAGATCGGCTACATGATCATGGGCGTCTCGGTGGGGGCCTACGCGGCGGGCATGTTCCACCTGATGACCCACGCCTTCTTCAAGGCGCTGCTGTTCATGGCCGCCGGCTCGCTGATCGCCGCCATGGCCAACGAGCAGTCGCTGGACCGGATCCGCGGCTTTCGCAAGGCGCTGCCCTTCACCTACGCCTGCTTCGTCATCGGGGGGCTTGCCCTCTCGGGCGTTCCCCCGTTCTCGGGCTTCTTCTCCAAGGACGAGATCCTGCTCTACATCGCCGACCGCGGGGGCTGGCACTGGATCCTGTGGGTGGGCGGCTACCTCGGGGCCCTGCTGACCGCCGTCTACACCTTCCGCATGATCTTCCGCGCCTTCCACGGGGAGCCGGTGGCCGAGGCCCGCGAGCTGCAAGCCGGCCACCTGCACCATGCCGAGCACCCGTTCAACCCGGCCACCGGCGAGGAGGAGGACACCGGCGTCGGCTTCCCCGGCCCGGATCACCACATCGCCGAGTGGGCGCTGCCCATGAAGGCGGCGATGGGAGCGCTGGCCGTCCTCGCCGTGGTCGGCGGCGTGCTCCAGATCCCCCGGATCGACGACACGCTGACCAACTTCCTGCGCCCGGCCTTCGCCGACTCGGCGCTGTATGACAAGGGCGGCCCCACCAGCCTGCTGGTCATCGGGCTGCTGGTCGGGGCGGTGGTCGGCGTGCTCGGGGTGGCCGTCGCCTACCGGGTGTGGGTGCAGCGCCCGGGCACGGCGGCGCGTCTGCAGGAGCGCTTCGCCCCGCTGCACCGCCTGTTCGTCAACAAGTGGTACTTCGATGACCTCTACGACGTCGCCCTGGTCCGGCCGGCGGCGGCGGTCGGGCGCTTTGCCCAGCAGAGCTTCGAGCGCGTGGTGGTCAACGGCCTCATGGTCGGCGGCAGCGCCGGGCTGGTCCGCGCCGGGTCGGCCGCTGTCCGCGCCCTCCAGGACGGCTTCCTGCGCGTCTACGCGGCGCTGCTGGTCCTGGGCATCGCCGTGGTGGGCCTCTACCTGCTGCTCCAGAGCACATGATCGCCCTCTCGGTCCTGATCTGGCTTCCCCTGGCCGTCGCCCTGGTGGGCACCGCCCTGCCCGGCCCCTGGTCGGGCCGGCTGGCCGCGCTGGGCTCGTTGGTCACCCTCGGGCTGGCCGTGGGGCTGATCGGGGGCTTCGACGCCAGCGTCGGCGGGCTTCAGGACGTCACCGACACCGTCTGGATCCGCGAGCTGGGCGTCCACTACAAGCTCGGGGTCGATGGCCTGAACCTCTTCCTCCTGGCCCTCACCGCGCTGCTGTTCGCCGCCGCGTTCGTGGCCAGCGCCCTGCGCGACTGGGAGCGCCCGCGCACCTTCTTCCTGCACCTGGGGATCGCCGAGTCCGCCGTCCTCGGCGCCTTCTGCGCCCAGGACCTCCTGCTCTTCGTCGCCTTCTTCGACCTCATGCTCATCCCCTTCTACTTCCTCTGCGGCGGCTGGGGGGGACGTCAGCGGGTTGCCGCGACGACCAAGCTGGTGATCTACACCTTCGTCGGGTCGCTGCTGATGCTGGCCGCGGCCATCGCCACCGCGGTGCTGGCCAAGCCCAACGGGGGATCGCTCACCTTCGTGCTCACCGACCTGCAGCGCCTGGGCCTGTCCAAGGGCTCCCAGGAGTGGATCTTCATCTGCTTCGCCGCCGCCTTCCTCGTGAAGATGCCGGCCTTCCCCCTGCACGGGTGGATGCCCGATGCCTACCGGGCCATGCCCGTGCCGGTGCTCGCCGTGTTCAGCGGGGTGCTCTCCAAGGTCGGCGCCTACGGCTTCCTGCGCATCGTGCTGCCCCTCTTCCCTCAGGCCTCAGCCCACTTCCAGACGCTCATGCTGCTGATCGCGCTGGCCTCGATTCTCTACGGGTCGGTGATGGCCTTCACCCAGTCAGACGTCCGGCTGATCGTCGGCTACTCGTCGGTGGCTCAGCTCGGGTTCATCACCCTGGGCATCTTCTCCCTGCGGCCCGAGGGCGCCCAGGGCGCCCTGCTGCAGATGGTCAACCACGGGCTCGTGGTCGCCCCCCTGTTCTTCATCATCGGCGCGCTGGCCGTCCGCAGCGGCGGCTCGGAGGACATCCGGGTGATGGGCGGCATCGCCTTGCGCGCGCCGGTGCTCGCCGGGCTGTTCCTCGTCGTGGCCCTGGCCACCCTGGCCATGCCCGGCTCGTCGAACTTCGTCGGCGAGTTCCTGATCCTGCTCGGGGTGTTCAAGGCCAAGATCGTCATCGCCATCGTCGCCTTCAGCGGCGTCGTGCTCGCCTCGGTCTACGCGCTGCGCTTCTTCATCCGGGCGATGCACAATCGAACCGGCGAACGGGTGCGCTCCTTTGACCTGGGCGCAATCGACGGCGTGGTCATCGCGCCCCTGGTGGTGGTGATTCTCGCACTGGCCCTCGATCCGCAGGTGGCGATCTCCCGCAGCCGCCAGACCGTCGACGGTCAGATCGCCGCCGCCGAGCAGATCGCCAATCCACCGGCCGCGGCCTACGGCACGGTGGGCGCGGTCTCCCCGCCGGCCGGAGCCGCGCAGCAGGTGCCCCAGCAGGGAGCCGGGGCCGGCGCGGGCGCCGGGAGCGGACCATGATCGGCCTGGGCGCGGCAACCCTCCGCGGGCCCCACGTCGACCTGGCCGGGCTCTCGCCGATCGTCGCGGTGATCGTGGGAGCCCTTGTCGTCCTGATGGTCGGCCTGCTGCGCCCACCGGTCATCCGCCGCGCGGTGGTCCCGGGGCTGACCCTCCTTGCCTTCGGGGCAGCGCTGGGCCTGAGCATCTGGCGCTGGCACCATCCGGCGTCGCTGCTGGCCGGCTCGCTGCGCGTCGACGACCTCTCCCTCGGACTCGGGGCGCTGACCATCGTGGCCGGCATCGCCTGCGTCCTGCTCTCCCTGCGGGCCACGGCGCCGGCCGCCGCCGGCGAGGGCGAGTACCACGCGCTGCTGCTCTCCACCGTGGCCGGGATGCTCGTCCTCGTCCAGGCCCAGAACCTCGTCACGGTCTTCCTGGGCTTCGAGCTGCTCTCCATCCCCCTCTACGTGCTGTGCGCCACCGAGCTGCGGCGCGCCACGTCGCTGGAGGCGGGACTGAAGTACCTGATCGTCGGGTCGCTGGGATCGGCGACGCTGCTCTACGGGCTGGCCCTTATCTACGGGGCGACCGGCAGCACCGACTTCGACGTCGCCAGCAAGGCCATCTCTAGCTCGAGCTCCCTGGCGACCGACGGCCTGCTGCTCGCCGGCATCGCGCTCGCCCTGGCCGGGTTGGCCTTCAAGTGCTCGGTGGCGCCGTTTCACCAGTGGACGCCCGACGTCTATGAGGGGGCGCCAACCCCGATCACCGCCTTCCAGGCGGTGGCCACGAAGGCGGCGGCGTTCGGTGTGCTGCTGCGGCTCTTCGACGGCGTGCTGCTCGACGCGCAGGCCTCGTGGGCTCCGATCATGGCGGCGCTGGCCGCCGTCACCATCGTGGTGGGCAACGTCGGCGCCCTTGGCCAGGGCTCGCTGAAGCGGATGCTCGCCTACTCCAGCGTCGGGCAGGCGGGCTACATCCTGGGCGGCGTGATCGTCGGCACCCGGCTGGGGCTGCAGGCCACCGCGTTCTACCTGGCCATCTACCTGCTGATGAACCTCGCCGCCTTTGCCGTGATCATCGCCCGGGAGCGCGAGACCGGCGAGGGCGATGACATCGCCGGGCTGGCCGGGCTGGGGGTCAGCCGCCCGTGGCTGGCCGTGCCCATGACCCTGGCCATGCTCGGCCTGGCGGGAATCCCGGCCACGGCGGGCTTCGTCGGCAAGACCTATCTGATCGAGGCACTGGTCGACGGCCACTACGCCTGGCTGGCCATCGTGCTGGTCATCGGCTCGATGATCTCCCTGGGCTACTACCTGCGGGTGGTGGCGGCCATGTGGATGCGCCCCGGGCCGGCCAGGGCCGAGGGCGCCGTGACGCCGGCCCGCGCGGCGCGGCCGATCATGGCGGGCGGGTCGCCCCAGGCCGCCGGGTCGCCCCCGGCCGAGGGCGCCGGGGCGTCGGCAGCCGAGGGCGCCGGGGCGGGCGGGGCGCCCGGGCCGGCCGGCGGAGGGGCGGTGCGGAGGGCCGGGAACGAGGTGCTCTTCGTGGCCGTGGCGTGCGGGGCGGCCACGCTGTTCTTCGGGATCGTGCCCTCGCCGCTGTTCGCACTGGCCCGGGACGCGGGCGGGGCGATCTCCGGGCTGTTCTGAGGGTGGCGGAGGACGGGCGGCGCGGCGGCCGAGCGATCTTCTGGCTGTCCTGAGGAGGCCGACCGTCCGGCGGGGCGGGGGCCCCGTCACGGTGGACCAGCCAGGCCGACCGCTCGCGCGGCCGACGGTTGGTGGTTCGGCGGGGCGGGGGGAGCCGCTCGAGTGCCCCACAACGCGCTTGTGGGGCGGACTCGTGGCGCGGCCCGGCAACGACACAGCCGGCGGCGACACGGGGCGGCGAGGCGGCCGGGCGACAACGCGGGCGGGCAACGACGCGGTTGGGCGACAACGCCGGCAACGACGCGGCCGGACGACAACGCCGGCGACGAGACAGCCGGCGCGTGGAGCCGTATCGCATCGGCGACCCAGCTCGGCCGCCAACAGCTGCGCCCGGGTGGCCACGCCGTGATGCGCCTCTGCCACGCGGGCCGCGCACGCGTCCGCAGACTGCCGCTGTCGGGGGCCGACAACTTCCCACCGCCCCGAGCTGCGCGGACCGTGGGAGCTACTCCGCGTAATGGCCGGTCGAGACGGGACACCCGCGTACACGCGGATCGAGATCCAAAATCCCCCGCCTTGTCGATGATCTCGGTCAGGCCCGCGGTGTCGTCTGGGAGGTCGAGCAGCGACATGAGCAGGGCCGGCGCGCTCGGCTGGCAGAGCGCCAGAGCCGTCCGCCCGAGCTGGTGGTCATCTCGCCAGTCAAGGAATTCACGCGCACGGTCTGCGGTGCGGCCGGCGGGCTGTTGATCATGGAGGAACCGGGACCGGTGTGCATGGGCTGCGCGGACATGGACCACCTCGTGTTCCTGCCGGCGGGCGACGCCGCGCCCACCCGGCGAGCGAGGGCCGCGAGCCGCCTGTCGGCGGTCGTCGTGCGCTTCAGCCGCTCCCGGCGGCGCTACGTGCGTCAGGGGATCCTGGTGGAGGAGGATTCCCTCGAGCGGGCCGAGGCCGAGTGCCTGGCGGACGAGGACGCGCGGGCACGCCGCCGCGAGCGGACCTTCTCAGACGGGCCGAGGAGGATCTCGACGTGCAGGAGCGATGGCGAAGGAGATTGCAACTCGGAGATTATCGGCTGCCAACTCGGAGAGTTTGAACTGTCGATCGGTGGTCGATCAGCTCGTCAGCCGCGGCGGCGGATCTTCGCGGGCGATCGTGGCGCATGCGAAAAGGGACGTGCCGCCGCGCCACGTCCTTAACCCACCGGCCGGGCTGTCCTGTCCCGCTCGCAGACCGAAAGGTCCGTCAAGCAGGCCGTAACCGAAGACGGAAGCGCGCAAGCACGGCTACTCCTCGCCCACCAGCGGACCGCTGATCGGCACCTCCGGAGACTGCCTACTGCCCACTGTCGTTGCCCAGGTCAACCGCAGGCCCTCTTCGTGACCGTCAAGACGATCGAGATGCACTGCGCCTACCGTCGACTGGGATCGCCGGACGCGGGGAGCTCGCGGCCGCCCTCGACGCTCCGTGCGCGCTCGTTGTCGGAGCCGAGCTAAGCCGAACCCGCATGGTGCGCCACCACGTGGCTTACAATGCGGCAGCCTGGGCAGGCGCCGACGAACGAGTCGCCCGCCAGCGCGTCGCGCACGCGCTCGGGCAGCGGGGGCGGATCGGCCCCGCGAGCGCGCGCTTGCTCAGCGAGGGACTCGTAGCGCGGCTCATGCTCGTGGGGCTCGAATGCGATCGGCGTACCGCACCAGGGACAGAACTGAGGCTGCGTCGGCGCGGACATAGTTGAGCAGATAGCCGGAAGCGGACCGCCAGCGAGGATACCGACAACGCGGCTGCCGCGGAAGGCCGTCTCGAGTGTCCCGTCGTTGGAGGAGGACGACGAGCTTGCCCGTGAAGTTGGCGCTGCGCCACGGTCATGCGCTGACCGCCGCGGCGAACGGCCTACGCCGGTGCGGGCGGCGCGGTGCCCGCTGGTGGCGGGTCCGGTTCCTCGTCCCCCTTTCGTCCTCTCCCCACGAAATCGACAAGCTCCCGCAACCGGGCCATCGCCGGAACCACGCGCGCTTGGCGGGTGAGCTCCTCTGCCTCGGCATGCTCCTCCTCGGTGTCCACCAGCTCGGACAGCGGCATGTCCAGCACGCTCTGGATCTCCTCGAGAGCCACCGTGACCGCCTGGTCGGCATCCGTCTTATCAGTAGGCACCGCAAGCGACCTGGGTACCACCGGCGGCGTGCCCTGGTGCTGGGGCCGCTTGGCGTGTGAACGGCGGGGTGAGCCGTCCGCCCGCCCGGGGTCGCCGCGTGCCCACCGCTGGTCGTCGCCAACGCCCGGAATCCCGGCGAGCCAAGCAGCTTTGCCGTTCCCGCATCCCATGGGTTGGGCAGGAGCAGCGGGCGTCCAGGCACGTGCAGAGCGCGAAACGTGTTCGCCTTGTCTGCTGGGGCGCTCACCCCCACGGACGGTATCGACGTCCCACCCGACGAGCGGGATCAACGAGCAATCTTGTGACAGATCACGCCCCGACCTCCGCCGGCGGCCCATGGCGGGCGACCACGCGGTCGTAGTTGAGCCGCAGCAGCTCGACCACGTCCTCGACGTCAGCCGCGTCCTCGATCCTGCGGGCCGCGGGCCCCACCCGGCCGGGAAACACCGGGTGGTCGACGATCCGGCCCTCCTCCTTCAGACCGAGCCAGACCTGCTTCCGGAGTTCCGCAGATGATGGGCACACGGGCACGCTGAGTAGTGGTTGTGAGCAGGGCTTTTTGTGTGTTTGGGGGAACGGGCCCGTGTGTCTACAGCCGGGCTCTCGGGGGCCGGCTGGGGGTTGACCGCGGGTTCGCGGCGCTGGGGGCTACTTGGGCGGGGCGGTGGGGTCCGCGAGCGGGGTGAAGTCGTGGAA